>Ga0075270_1000038_pt1 | contig 12210 bp, 12 predicted proteins | sample SF_Rice_5C_0N_20_FD_69774 | JGI IMG/M metagenome (GOLD analysis project Ga0075270, IMG submission 69774) | Rice paddy soil microbial communities from Twitchell Island, California, USA - SF_Rice_5C_0N_203 | ecosystem: Environmental > Terrestrial > Soil > Paddy field/soil | place: USA: Twitchell... | reverse complement strand
GACCATGGAGGGGCTCTGGGACGAGTACCTCGCCGCCCGCGGCGGCGACTGACTCGCGAGTCAATTTGCTCTAAGGTAGGGCGGCTCCGGCATGGCTCTCCTCTCGCTCGAGAACGCGCGGCTCCGTTTCGGCGGCATCGTCGCCCTCGACGACGTCTCGCTCGACGTCGCCGAAGGGACGATCGCCGGCCTGATCGGCCCCAACGGCGCCGGCAAGACGACCGCGTTCAACGCGATCACGCGCCTGTATCGGCTCGACGACGGCGACGTCGTCTTCGACGGCCGCTCGCTGCGCCGCACGCCGCCGAGCCGCGTCATCCGGCTCGGCATCGCCCGCACCTTCCAGAACGTCGAGCTCTTCCCGACGATGACGGTGCTCGAGAACGTGCTCGTCGGTGCGCACGTCCTCTCCCGCTTCGAGCGGGAAGGGAGGTTGCGGGCGCTGGCCCTCGAGACGCTCGACTACGTGGGGATCGCCGACGTCGCCGGCCGCCCCGCCGCGGGGCTCCCGTTCGGGACGCTGAAGCGGGTCGAGCTGGCGCGTGCGCTCGCCGCGAAGCCGCGGCTGCTGCTCCTCGACGAGCCGGCGGGCGGCCTCAACCACGAGGAGGTCGGCGAGCTGGCCGACTTCATCCGCCGCCTCCGCGACGAACGGAAGCTGACCGTGCTGCTCGTCGAGCACCACATGAACCTCGTGATGCAGGTCTCCGACCACGTGCACGTCCTCAACTTCGGCCGCACGATCGCGAGCGGGCCGCCGGCCGAGGTGCAGCGCGACCCGGCCGTCGTCGAGGCCTACCTCGGCGGCGAGCTGGAGGCGACCGCGTGAGCGCGCTGCTCGAGCTTCGCGACGTCGAGGCGCGCTACGGGCCGGTGCAGGCGCTGCACGGCGTCTCGCTCTCGGTCGACGAGGGCCGGATCGTCGCCGTCCTCGGCGCGAACGGCGCGGGCAAGACGACGACCCTGCGCGCGATCTCGAACACGGTCCGCCGCTCCGGCGACGTGCTCTTCGCAGGCTCGCCGCTCGGCCGGCGCGGGCCGGAGGGCGTCGCGCGCCTCGGGATCGCGCACGTGCCCGAGGGGCGCGGCACGTTCGCCGAGCTGACCGTCTGGGAGAACCTTCGCCTCGGCGCCTACACGCGGCGCGGGTCGATCAAGCCCGAGCTCGAGCGCGTCCTCTCCTACTTCCCCTGGATCGACGACCGCCGCCACCAGCAGGCCGGCACGCTCAGCGGCGGCGAGCAGCAGATGCTCGCGCTCGCCCGCGCCTTCGTCCACCGGCCGCGCCTGCTCCTGCTCGACGAGCCGTCCCTCGGCCTCGCCCCGGTGCTCGTCACCGAGATCTTCCGGATCATCCGCGAGCTGAACGAGCGCGAGGGCCTGACCGTCCTCGTCGTCGAGCAGAACGCGCACCTCGCGCTCCAGGTCGCCGAGGAGGCGTACGTGCTCGAGGTCGGCCGGGTCGCCCTCTCCGGCCCGAGCGTCGAGCTGCGCGAGCACGAGTCCGTCCGCCGGAGCTACCTCGGCTACTGATGGAGACCGTCGAGACACCGCAGCCGACCCTCGCCGCCCGCGGGCGCGCACTTCGCGGCGTGCTCCGCCCCGTGAGCGTCGTCCTCGTCGGCGCTGCGGTCTTCCTCGCCGTCGGCTCGCTGCAGAGCGAGATCTTCGCCCAGCAGACGGTCGCCGGGCTCGCACAGGGCGCCGTCTACGGCAGCCTCGCGCTCGCGCTCGTGCTCATCTACCGGGCGACCGAGGTGATCAACTTCGCGCAAGGCGAGCTCGCGATGGCGACGACGTACGTCGCATACCAGCTGATCGCGTGGGGGCTCTCCTACTGGGAGGCGTTCTTTGCGACGCTCGCGATCGCGTTCGTGCTCGGCGTGGCGATCCAGCTGCTCGTGATCCGCCCCGTGCAGCACAAGTCGGTGATCGCGGTCGTGATCGTCACCGTCGGCCTCTTCATCCTCATCGACGGCCTCGTCACCTGGAAATGGGGAGCGGACATCAAGTTCATGCCGGCGCCGTTCGGCCAGACCGTCTACCACCTGGGCGGCGTCGCGATCGCGCGTCAGGACATCGGCACGCTGCTCGTCTCGATCCTCTCGGTGATCCTGCTCTGGCTGCTGTTCCAGTTCACGAAGGTCGGGCTCGGGATGCGGGCCGCCGCGCTGCGGCCGGCGGCCGCCGCGCTCGTCGGCGTCCGCGTCGACCGGATGCTCGCCGTCGGCTGGGGGCTCGCCGCCGTCCTCGGCGCCGTCGCCGGCCTGATGACCGAGCCGTCGCAGTACGTGCTGCAGCCGACGCTGATGCAGCCGATCCTGCTCTACGCGTTCGCGGCCGCCGTGCTCGGCGGGCTCGAGAGCCCCGCCGGCGCCGTCGTCGGCGGTCTCGTCCTCGGCGTCTTCCTGAACCTCGTCGGCCAGTACGTGCACGCGATCACCTCGGAGCTGCGGCTGCCGTTCGCGTTCGCCGTGCTCCTCGTCGTCCTCCTGATCAAGCCGGCCGGGCTGTTCGGCCGGCGGACGGTGCGCAAGGTATGAGGCCGCGGCTCCCCGCACTCGGGACGATCGCCGCCGCGGCGGTGGTGCTCGCGCTCCTCCCGTTCCAGCTCAGCGGCTACCACCAGGCGCTCGCGGCGCAGGTCGGGATCTACTTCGTCGCCATTCTCGGCCTGAACATCCTCACCGGCTACTCGGGCCAGATCTCGATCGGCCACGGCGCGTTCATGGCGATCGGCGGCTACACGACGGCGATCATGTCGCGCGACCACCATACGAACCTGATCCTGACCATGCTGATGGCGTTCGGCGTCTGCTTCGTCTTCGGCCTGCTCGTCGGCCTGCCCGCGCTGCGCCTCTCGGGCGTCTACCTCGCCCTCGCGACGTTCGCGCTCGCGGTCTCCGTGCCGCAGCTGCCGCTCAAGTTCTCGAAGTTCCTCGGCGGCAGCAACGGCATCCAGTCGCACACCGTCGTCAGCCACCAGCGCCTGTACGCGACGGCATGGGCGGCCGCAGCCCTCCTCTTCGTGCTCGCGTGGCTGATCCTGCGCGGCCGCACGGGCCGCGCGTTCCGCGCGATCCGCGACAGCGAGGTGGCGGCCTCGTCGTCCGGTGTGACGCTGCCCGTCTACAAGACGCTCGCGTTCGGGATCTCGGCGGCCTTCGCGGGCGTCGCGGGCTCGCTCTACGTGATGGCGACGAACGGCTTCGCCCAGCCGAACGAGTTCGGCGTGATCCTGTCGCTGCAGATCCTCGTCGGCGCCGCCGTCGCCGGCCTCGGCTCGCTCTGGGGCGTGCTCGTCGGCGCCCTCTTCATCGGCCTGCTGCCGACGGTGTCGAAGGACGTGCCGCTCGTCGGCTCCGCCCACGGCCAGGACGTCGTCTTCGGCCTGATCGTCGTGCTCGTGATGCTCCTGCTGCCGACGGGATTCGCCGGCTTCCTCGCCCGCGGCGCACGGGCGCGCATCCGCCCGCAGCCCGGTCGCGCCTCTTGAACCGGGAGTCAACTTTCTCTATCAATTCGGATCCCACGACGTCATAATCACCGAATCTCGTTTGCGAGTGGGGTCAACACATCGTAGGAGGGCGGATGCGTAGCAAAGGCAGGATGCTCGGGGCGCTCGTCGCGGCTCTCGCCGTGGCCGGAGTCGCGGTGAGCGCAGCGGCGGGAGCGCACCGCGCGGATCCAGGGATCACGAAGACGTCGATCACGATCGGCGGGACGTTCCCGCTGACAGGGCCGGCATCGCTCTACAAGACGATCCCGGCCGCGGAGGCGGCGTACTTCGCGTACGTCAACGCGCACGGCGGCGTCAACGGCCGCAAGATCAACTTCAAGATCCTCGACGACGGCTACGACCCGTCGAAGACGGTGCCGCTCGCGCAGCAGCTCGTCGAGCAGGATCACGTCTTCGCGGTGATGGGCAGCCTCGGCACCGCGCCGGGCCTCGCCACCTGGGGCTACCTGAACTCGCACAAGGTGCCGCAGGTGCTGCTCGCGACCGGCGACTCCTACTGGGGCTTCTGCGTGCGCAAGGCGTGCGCCGGCGCCACCAAGCCGTGGACGTCGGGCTGGCAGCCCGACTATCCGGGTGAGGGGAAGATCTACGGCCGTTACATCCTCGCCAACATGCCGAACGCGAAGATCGGCGTCCTCTACCAGAACGACGCATACGGGAAGAACTACTTCGCCGGGCTGCGCGCCGGACTCGGCAAGCAGGCCAAGAACATGGTCGTCGACGCCGAGTCGTACGACGTGACGAACCCGAGCCTCACGCAGCAGATCCTCGCGCTGAAGAGCAAGGGTGCGGACACGTTCGCGATCTTCGCGACGCCGAGCCCGACGATCACCGCGCTCGTCACCGCGACGAAGGTTGGCTGGAACCCGACGACGTTCGTGAACAACGTCTCGGCGAACCGGCTCTTCCTGCTCGCCGCGGCCGCCAACGGCGCCAACGTCGACGGCGTCATCTCGTCCGTGTACACCGCCAGCCAGACGACGCAGAAGTCGCTGCCGGGGATCAAGCTGGCGAACTCGATCATCGCCACCTACGGGTCGGCCCTGCAGGCGAACTACGCCCAGGGCGACGGCAACGTCGTCTACGGGCTCGGCGTCGGCTGGACGTTCGTCTGGGCGCTCCAGCACGCGGGCAAGAACCCGACGCGCGCGAGCCTGATGAAGGCGCTGCACAGCATGAAGAACGTGAAGAACCCGTTCGTGTATCCGGGGATCCTCATGAACACGTCGGCGAAGGACAACTTCCCGATCGAGCAGGAGATCCTCGTCAAGTGGAGCGGCGGCAAGGCGGGAGACTGGCACCCGTTCGGCAAGCTCTACAGCGGCGTCCGCTAGGACGAGCCTGATCGAAGACGCGACGGGGGAGCCGAGGCTCCCCCGTCGTATCTCCGGGTAATGCGTCTCGCGCTCGCCGTGCTCCTCGCCGCCGTCGCGGCGGCCGTGTCCGCCGGCGCGGCGGCGGGACGCCCCGGTCCTGCGGGACAGCGGTCGACGGCGGTCGACCGCATGATCTGGGCCGGGCAGCCGGTCTTCTGCGGCGGCCCGGAAAGACGGGTGTTCGCGCTCACCTTCGACGACGGGCCGAGCCCGTGGACGGAGCAGCTGCTCGCGGCGCTGCGACGCGGGCACGCGCCGGCGACGTTCTTCCTCGTCGGCAACCGCGTCCCGCTCTGGCGCTCGGCGGCGCTCGCGGCGGCCGCGTACGGCGCCGTCGGCGACCACACGTGGTCGCATCCGCAGCTGACGAGGCTGCCGGCGCTCCGCATCCGCCGGGAGCTGACCTGGACGAGGCAGGAGCTGCGGAGGAGGCTGCACGTCTCGACGCAGTTGTTCCGGCCGCCGTACGAGCGTTCGAACGCGCGGGTGACCCGCGTCGTGCACGCGCTCGGGCTGCTCGACGTGCGCTGGAACGTCGACTCGCTCGACTCGCGCCGCGGCGCCCGGCCCGGGCCCGTCGCCCGCGAGGTCGTGCGCGGACTGAAGCCGGGCGCGATCGTGCTCATGCACGACGCGCACCCCTGGACGGCGAAGGTCGTGCGCACGGTCCTCGCCGCGGCGCGGCGCAAGCACCTCCGCCCCGTCACCGTGCCGCAGCTGCTCGAGCTCGACCCGCCCGTCCCCGGTCGCAGCTGCTACGCCTGACCGCCTTGTGACACCGTGTTACTTGGCGAGGGCGGCGGCGTCCGTGACGGGCGCGCGGCAGACGAAGCGCTCGCACGCGTAGACGGCCGGCCTCCCGTCGACGAGCGGCTTGCCCGCGAGGAGCGGCACGTCGTCCGCCGGGCCGAAGGCGACGACCGTGTTCGGGTCGAAGCCGAGCAACGCCGCACGGGCGACCTCGCTGTCCGCCGGTCCCACGATCGCGAGCTCGCGCGGCGCCGCCAGGTGGAGGTCGAGCGCGCAGAGCGCCCACCCGAACGCGGACGGCGCGCGCGGGACGACGTCGCGGACGAGCCGGAGCACGCCGGCCGCCTGTCGCTCCGGCTCCTCGTCGCCCCAGATCCGGGCCAGGCGCAGCAGCACGAGCGCGAGCATCGAGTTCCCGGAGGGTGTCGGGGCGTCGTCGAAGCCCTTCTGCCGGGCGACGAGCGCCTCGCCGTCGGCCGGCGTGAGGAAGAAGCCGCCGCGCTCGGGATCGCCGAAGAGGTCGACGGCGAGCAGGGCGAGCCGGTGCGCCTCCCGTAGCCAGCGCAGGTCTCCGGTCGCGACGTGCAGCTCGAGCAGCCCGTGCGCGACGTCGGCGTAGTCGTCGAGGTAGCCGGTGCCCTTCGCGACGCCGTCGCGCCACGTGCGGTGCAGGCGTTCGCCGTCGGCGAGCGGGCCGAGCAGGAACTCCGCGAGCGCCGTCGCCGCGTCGAGCCAGTCGGGGCGCTCGAGCCGCCGGGCAGCCTCCGCGAGCGCGGCGAGGAAGAGCCCGTTCCAGGAGGCGATCGCCTTGTCGTCGCGCGCCGGCTTCGGGCGCCGCTCCCGCACGTCGAAGAGCCGTGCCCGCTCCTCGCCCGTCAACTCGCCGCGGAGGACGGAGCGGCCGTGCTCGAACGGCTGCAGCAGCGACTCGCGGCCCGGCCCGATCGCGGCGGCGAGCTCCTCCGGCGTCCACGTGAAGGTCAGCCCCTCGACGCCGTCGGTGTCCGCGTCCTGCGCCGAGGCGAAGCCGCCGCCGGGGAGCACGAGCTCGCGGAGCACGTACTCGACCGTCTGCGTCGCCACCGCCCGGTGGCGCTCGTCGCCGGTCAGCAGCCACGCGTGCAGGTACGGCGGCACGAGCAGCGCGTTGTCGTAGAGCATCTTCTCGAAGTGCGGCACGAGCCAGCGCTCGTCGACCGAGTAGCGGTGGAAGCCGCCGCCGACGAGGTCGTACATGCCGCCGGCCGCCATCCCGTCGAGGGTCGCGAGCGCGGGCTCGAGCGCGCCGCGGCGGAGCAGGAGCTCGAGGGCCGGGCCCGGCGGGAACTTCGGCGCGCGGCCGAAGCCGCCGAAGCGCGGGTCGACCTGCGCCGTCAGGGTCGCGACCGCCTCGTCGAGAAGCGCCTCGGTCAGCGGCTCCCGCGACGGCTCGGTCGCCGCGCTGCGCCGGAGCGCGTCGACGAGGGCCCCGGCCTGTCCGGCGACGACGTCGCGTCGGTCGCGATAGGCCTCCGCGACCGCGACGAGCACCTGGCGGAAGGCGGGAAGGCCGTGCCGGGGCTCCGGCGGGAAGTACGTCCCGCCGAGGAACGGCTCTCCCTCCGGGGTGACGAACACCGTCATCGGCCACCCGCCCTGGCCGGTGAGCGCGACGACGGCGTCCATGTAGACGGCGTCGACGTCGGGCCGTTCCTCGCGGTCGACCTTGACGTTGACGAAGAGCTCGTTCATCAGCCGCGCCGTCTCCTCGTCCTCGAACGACTCGCGCTCCATCACGTGGCACCAGTGGCAGGCGGAGTAGCCGATCGAGACGAGCAGCGGCCGGTCGTCGGTGCGTGCGCGGGCGAACGCCTCCTCGCCCCACGGGTACCAGTCGACGGGGTTGCCGGCGTGCTGGAGCAGGTACGGGCTCGTCTCCTGCGCGAGCCGGTTCACCGGCGGTACCCGACCAGGGTGCAGGCGCGCCGGAAGCCGAGGGACTCGTAGAGCGCGCAGGCGGGTACGGTCGCGCAGCCGACGATCGCCCGGCGCAGGCCCTCGTCGTGCATGCGCCGCAGGGCGAACGTACAGACGGCCGCGCCGAGGCCGAGCCGCCGGAACTCCTCGCGCGTCCCGACGGGCTCGAACAGGCCGACGCGGTTCTCGTCGTCCGGCCACCCGAGGACATACGCGGCGAAGCGGCCGTCGGGCGCCTCGACGACGCAGTCGAGCGACGCGCGGTACGGCCACGTCGCCGCGACGTTCGCGTAGCTCGACTCGGTGACGCGGGAGGGCGCCCACACGTCCCGGTGGATCGCCACGCGCTCGGGGTGGTCGCGCGGGCCGACCGTCCGGCAGCGGAAGCCGTCGGGCAGCGGCGTCTGCGGCGGCGGCTCGGCGAGATCGCGCACGTTCAGGTGGATCGCCCAGTCGCGCTTCGCGAAACCGCGTGCCCCGAGCGCGCCGCGGATCTCCTCGTCGTCGTCGAGGCACACCGCGACCTCGGCACGCGGCTCGTCGAGGATCGCGTCGAGCAGCCCGAGCCGGTCGCGGCGCAGGTCGAACTCGAGCCACCCCTTCGCTCCCTTGAGCCACGACCAGGCGACGAGCAGGCCGTCCTCCTCCCAGATCCGCACCGTCCACTCGTCCTCACGCCCCTCGTGCTGGCGGAATCCCCACGCGATGTCGCCGATGTGCCAGGGCGCGCGCACGCCGAGGCTCCGCCGCTGCTCCACGGCGAGCCGCTGGAGCGCGGGCAGGTCCTCGTAGCCGCGCCAGAGACGCGGTGCGATGATCGAGGCCATGGCTCGATCCTACGGAGAGATGCAGGCGGGCGAGGTCTATCGCAGCCGCCACGGACGGACGGTGCTCGAGGCGGACAACGTCTGGTTCACGCTCCTGACGATGAACACGAACCCGATCCACTTCGACGCGGAGTACGCCGCGGGGACGCCGTGGCAGCGGCCGCTCGTCGACTCGACGTTCACGCTCGCGCTCGTGACCGGCCTGTCGGTCGCAGACGTGTCCGAGGAGGGAGTGAACCTCGGCTGGCGCGAGGTGCGACTGCCGGCCCCCGTGTTCGCGGGCGACACGATCCGGGCGGAGACGGAGGTGCTCGCCAAGCGCGAGTCGGCGTCGCGGCCCGGCTTCGGGATCGTCACGGTGCGGACGCGTGGCCTGAACCAGCGCGACGAGGCCGTGATCGAGTTCGAGCGGTCGATCATGCTGCCGCTGTGATCGAGACGGAGCGCCTGCTGCTGCGCGAGCCGCGACCGGACGACGCGGTCGCCTTCGCCGCGATGTACTCCGATCCCGAGGTGATGGAGTTCGTCGGCGGCGTGCCCGAGACCGTCGACATGGAGCTCGTCGTCGGCCGCTGGCTCGACCGCTGGGAGGCGAACGGCTTCGGGCCGCTCGTCGTCGAGCGGCGCGACGAGGGCGGACCGGTCGGCCGCACCGGGCTGCTCGTCTGGGACGCGCGAACCTGGCAGGTGGCGACGCTCGCCGAGGCGGGAGAGCACGCGCAGCCCGAGATCGGCTGGGCGTTCGCGCGGGCCTACTGGGGCCGGGGGTACGCGACGGAAGCGGCGCGCGCGGTGCGGGAGTGGGCGCGCGGCACGCTCGGGATCGACCGGCTGATCTCCGTGATCGCGCCCGGGAACGCGCGCTCGATCCGCGTCGCGGAGAGGCTCGGCTGCGCGCCCGGGGAGCTCGTCGAGCTCTTCGACGGCTCCCCGGCCGTGATCTGGGAGCACCCGCGGTGACGGAGCTGCGCCCGCTCGAGGGCATCCGCGTCGTCGACGTGACCTCGTCGCTCGCCGGGCCGACGTCGACGCAGCTGCTCGCGGCGCTCGGCGCCGACGTCGTCAAGGTCGAGCCGCTCGCCGGCGACCACGCGCGCGCCTGGGGGCCGCCTTTCTGGGACGGCGAGGGCGCGATGTTCCTCGCGTCGAACGCCGGCAAGCGCTCGCTCTCGCTCGACCTCGGCGATCCGCGCGGGCTCGAGGCGCTGCTGCGGCTCGCAGACCGGGCCGACGTGCTCGTCCAGAGCCTGCGGCCGGGCGCGGCGGCGGGGCACGGCTTCGGGCCGGACGTCGTCCGTGGACGCAACCCGCGCCTCGTCTACTGCACGATCGGGGCGTTCGGCGCGGTCGGGCCGCTCAGCGGGCAGCCCGGCTACGACCCGCTACTGCAGGCGGCCTCCGGAATCATGAGCGTCACGGGCGAGAACGGCCGGCCGCCGGTGCGCGTGGGCGTCTCGCTGATCGATCTCGGCACGGGCGTCTGGGCGGCGCTCGGCGTGCTCGCGGCGCTCGCCGAGCGCGAGCGCACCGGCGTCGGCCGCGCGCTCGACGTCTCGCTCTACGAGACGGCGCTCTCGCTGCTCTCGTACCAGCTCGTCGGCTTTCTCGGCACGGGCGAGGTGCCGGGCCGGGAGGGCAGCGCCTTCGCGCAGATCGCGCCGTACCAGGTCTTCCCCACGCGCGACGGCGAGCTGATGATCGTCGCGGGGAACGACAAGCTGTTCGCAGCGCTCTGCCGCGTCCTCGAGGCGCCCGAGCTCGTCTCCGACCCCCGCTTCGTCACGAACCCGGATCGCGTCCGGAACCGGCCGCAGCTGCTCGACCTGCTGGTCGAGCGGACGCGGGAGCGCGGCACGGGCGAGCTGCTGGCCGCGCTCGTGGAGGCGGGCGTGCCGGCGTCGCCCGTGCACGACGTCGGCGAGGCCGCGCGCCACCCGCAGACCGAGGCGCTCGGCCTGCTGCAGGCGCTTCCGGGCGGTGCGATCGAGGAGCTCGTCACGGTCGCCGCCCCGCTGTCGGCCGACGGCGAGCGCGTCCGCCACCGCGCACCGCCGCCCGCGTTGGGGGCCCACACCGCCGAGGTGCTGGCCGAGCTCGGCTACGACGGAGACGAGATCGCCGCCCTCGCCGAGGCGGGCGTCGCCCGCCTCGGCTGACCCGGCCGAAATGGACGTGTCCGGTATCAGTTACCGGACACGTCCCGACGAGCCGATGCGCACCGCCTGTGCAAGCCGAAATGTCCGCGCCGGACGCGGCCGGAACGGCCTCGACCGGTATCAGTTACCGGACACGTCCCGACGAGCCGTCGCGCCCGCGCGCGACGCTACCGCGGCGGCCAGGGGCCGGCGCGGTAGACGTAGCCCTCGAGCGGGCGGCCGAGCACGCCCTCGAGCCACTCCGCCGTCGCCACGAGCGTGTCGAGGTCGACGCCGGTCTCGACGCCCTCGCCCTCGAGCAGGAAGACGAGATCCTCGGTCGCGACGTTGCCCGTCGCACGCGGCGCATAAGGGCAGCCGCCGAGGCCGCCGACGGACGCGTCGAGCACGCGCGCTCCCGCCTCGAGCGCGGCGAGGCAGTTCGCATATCCCGTGTTGCGCGTGTTGTGGCCGTGGAAGCCCTCGGCGCCGATCCGCTCCACGAGCGCCCGCACCGCGGACGGTGTCGCGACTCCGATCGTGTCCGCCAGCACCACCTCCGCGCGGTCTGCGAAGCGGGCCGCCAGCTCCGCGACCACTCCCGGGTCGACGGGCCCCTCGAACGGGCAACCGAAGGAGCACGAGATCGTGACGGTGGCCGGCGTCCCGCCCGCTCCGCGCAGGATCGCCTCCACCCGGCCGACGGCCTCCTCGAGCGACGCGTTGCCGTTCTCGCGGTTGAAGCGCTCGGTCGCCGCGAACGTGACGTTCACCCGATCGAGCGCCGTCGCCGCGAACCGCTCCCAACCCCTGCCGTTCAGGACGAGGCCCGCGAGCTCGGCGTCGCCGCGCTCCCGCACATGCTCGACCACGCGCTCGGCGTCCGCCATCTGCGGGACGCGGTCATCGCGGACGAAGCTCACCGCCTCGATCCGTGGCAGCCCGCTCGCCGCCAGGCGGTCGACGAGCTCGGCGCGCGTCTCCGCCGTCAGCGTCTCGGCCTCGTTCTGGAGGCCGTCGCGCGGTCCGACGTCGCACAGGATCACCCGCATCGGCTGAGCGTAGTTGCTTCGGATGGCGAAGCGGGCAGACGGCCGTAGCGTGGCAGGCATGCATCCTTCCGCTTCCTTCAGCGCCGCGATCCGCGTGCGCATCGACAACCGCCCCGGCGCGTTCGCGCGTCTCGCCGCCGCGATCGGCGAAGCCGGCGGCCTGCTCGGGGCGATCGACCTCGTCCGCGTCGAGACCCAGACGAAGATCCGCGACGTCAACGTCCTCGCGGACGACGAGCTGCATCTCGACGGGATCGTCGAGGCCGTGCGCTCCGTCGAGGGCGTCGAGGTCGTCAACGTCTCCGACCGTGTCTTCCTCGCCCACCTCGGCGGCAAGCTCGAGGTGCGCCCGCGCTCGCCGCTCAAGACGCGCGAGGACCTCTCGATGGTCTACACGCCGGGCGTCGCCCGCGTCTCCCGCGCGATCGCGGACGACCCGGAGAAGGTCTGGAACCTCACGATCAAGCGCAACACGGTCGCCGTCGTCAGCGACGGCACCGCCGTCCTCGGCCTGGGCGACATCGGGCCCGAGGGCGCGCTGCCCGTCATGGAAGGCAAGGCCGTCCTCTTCAAGGAGTTCGCCGGCGTCGACGC
>Ga0075270_1000037_pt1 | contig 12319 bp, 14 predicted proteins | sample SF_Rice_5C_0N_20_FD_69774 | JGI IMG/M metagenome (GOLD analysis project Ga0075270, IMG submission 69774) | Rice paddy soil microbial communities from Twitchell Island, California, USA - SF_Rice_5C_0N_203 | ecosystem: Environmental > Terrestrial > Soil > Paddy field/soil | place: USA: Twitchell... | reverse complement strand
TCGCGTGGGACCGCGAGCGCATCGGCGAGCAGCCGCAGGACGGCCTCGTTTGCGCGACCGCGCTCGGGAGCCTCGGTGACGCGCACCTTCCACGCGTCACCGTGCCGCCCGACGACGGCGGCGCGCCCCGCTCCGGGGCTCACGCGCAGCCGTAGACGTGTCGTCGCCGCGGGCACGATCGCAGTGTACGCGGGCCGCCGCCCGCGTCATCACCCGCGGCGGGCTACGCGGCGTCCGCGTCCTGCAGCGGCAGGCCGCCGGGGAAGTCGTGCCAGCTGTGGTCGGCGTCGTCGGGCTGCTCGTCGGCGCCGGCGGTCTCCGGCTCCCGCGCGGGCTCCGTCTGCGACTGCGGTTGCGGCTCGGAGGCGGCGGGCTCCTCGATCGCGGCGAGCGCGGCCGTGAGCTGGACGCGCATGCGCCGCGTGTCGGCGGCGAGCCGCTCGTTCTCCTCGAGCGCGCGCCGCTGCACCGCCCGCGCCTCGGCGTGCGCCTCGCCGAGGATCAGCTCCGCCTCCTGCCGCGCCTGCTCCTTCATGTCGGCCGACGCGCGCTCGGCCGAGACGAGCGTCGTCCGCAGGAGCGCCTCGAGCTCGCGGAAGCGGATGAGATCCGCCTCGAGCTGCTCGACGCGGTCGGCGAGGTCGGCGCGCTCGCGCCAGACGTCCTCGAAGCTCGCGGTCACCTCCGCGAGCAGCTGGTCGGTCGCTGCGGCTCTGTAGCCGAACAGCCCGCGTCCGGGCGTCATGTGCCTGATCTCGACGGGTGTGAGTGCCATCGCGTCTCCCCTCTAGTGGAACAGTCCGAGAATCCGGATCACCGCGTACGCGATCGCCCACAGGGCGATCACGGCCAGCATCGGCGAGAAGTCGAACGGCCCCGCCGCCGGGAGGACGCGCCTGAACAGCCGCAGATAGGGCTCGGTCACGTCGTAGAGGAAGCGCTGGATCCGGTTGAGCCAGATCGAGTACGGCAGTCGCAGGAAGCTCGTGATGATGTACGCGAAGATCACGAGCATGTAGACGGTCGCGAAGACGCGCACGAAGTTCTGCGCCTTCGTGATCGCGTCCGCGAGCAGCAGTACTCCGGCTGTCGAGCCCATCGAGCGTCCGTTCGCGCTCGGAGGCGCTTCTCCTATGCCTGGTTGAAGAAGCCGCGCTCGAGCATCCGGGCCCGGTCCTCGGCCGAGAGCTCGACGTTGCGCGGCGTGAGCAGGAAGACCTTGTCCGCGATCCGCTGCATGCCGCCGTCGAGCGCGTAGGTGAGGCCGCTCGCGAAGTCGATCAGGCGCTTCGAGAGCTCCTGGTCGGACGCCTGCAGGTTGAGGATCACCGGCACGCCCTCCTTGAAGCGGTCGGCCACCTGCTGCGCGTCGTTGAAGCTCCGCGGCAGGACGAGGTGGACGCGGGCGGCGCCGGGCCCGCCGCCGACCGGCTCGAGGTTGCGCACGCGGCGCGGCTCGACGGAGCGTGGCTGCGGCGTCGGCCGCAGGACGCTCGTCCGCTGCACCGTCTCGGGCTCCGGGTCGGTCCAGTCGTCGAAATCCTCCCGACGGGAGCGGCGCGGCGCGAGCCGGCGCACGTTCGGGCGCTCCGCGTACGCGCGCTGCAGCTCCTCGTCGGTGAGGTAGCCGTCCTCGTCCCAGTCCTCCTCCTCGGCGATGCCGAAGTAGACGAGCGTGCGCGCCCAGACGTCGGACAGTCCCATTTCGCGCGGGATGTTACCCCTGGAACAGGACTGCGCCGACGCGGACGTACGTCGCGCCCTCCTCGGCGGCGACGCGGTAGTCCTGGCTCGTGCCCATCGAGAGCTCCCGCAGGTCGTGTGCCTCGGCGAGCTCGCGCAGGCGCCGGAACCACGGGCGCGACTCCTCCGGGTCGGCGGCCGCCGGCGGCATCGTCATCAGCCCGCGCGCGGCCGGATAGCGCTCGAGCAGTCGCGGCAGCTCGTCCGGCGCGATCCCCGACTTCGACGCCTCGCCGGCGAGGTTGATCTCGATCAGGGCCGGCACCGTCAGCCGGCGAGCGGCGGACTCCGAGCCGAGCGAGTGGCAGAGCTCGCACAGCTCGCTCACGAGCGGCGCCTTGCGGCTCTGCAGGTGGCCGATGAAGTGCCAGCGAAAGGCGTCGCCGTACCGCGCGTGCTTCGCCTCGAGATCCTGCGCGCGGTTCTCGCCGACGACCTCGACGCCCGCCTGGGCGAGCACGGCCATGTCGTCGAGGGAGACGTACTTCGTCGCCGCGACGACGGTCACGTCCGGGCCGACCTCCTCGCGGATGCGCTCGTAGCGCTCCCGGACGGCGTCAGGCGACGTACGCGATCACTCCCTGGCGGCCGGTCAGCCCCGCGTCGCGGCGGTGCGAGAAGAAGCGCGCCTCGTCGCAGGAGGTGCAGAGATCGAACCGGTCGACACGCTCGACGCCGGCCGCGCGCAGGGCCCGCTCCGCCGACGTCCAGAGGTCGAGCCGGCCGTCGCGGACGACGTCGTCGCCGAACGCCTCCCGGAACGGCGTCGCCACCTCCTCGCCCACCTCGTAGCAGCACGGGCCGATCCCCGGACCGATCGCGGCGGCGAGCCGGCCGCCGCCGAGGGCCCGCACGCCGGAGGCCGCGATGCCGCCGAGCAGCCCGCGCCAGCCCGCGTGCAGGATCGCGACCGCCGGCGGCCGCTCGTCGGCGCGCGCGATCGCGATCGGGAGGCAGTCCGCCGTGAGCAGGAGCATCGCCCGCCCCTGCTCGTCGCTCCAGAGGCCGTCGCAGTGCTCGTACACCGTCCCGGGCGTGACGATTCCGCGGGCGTCGGCGCGTGCGACGACCGCGCCGTGCCGCTGCCACGCCATCGTCGCGCCGTCGGGGTCGGCGCCGACGGCGGCGCAGAGCCGCGTGCGGTTCTCGACGACACGGGCCGGATCGTCGTCGGTGCGAACGCCGAGGTTGAGCGAGTCGAAGACCCCCTCGCTGACGCCGCCGCACCTCGTCGAGAACGCGACCCGGTAAGGACCGGGCGCGTCCCAGCCGATCGGCTCGACGAGCGTCACCCGCGGAGCTTACGACCGGCGAGGCCGAGCAGGCGCTCCCGGGTGTTGAGCGCGGGATCCTCGACGACCTCGTCGAGCAGCTCCTCGAGCACGCGGCCGAGGCGCGGGCCGGCGGGGACGCCGATCGCGATCAGGTCGTTGCCGTCGACGGCGAGGTCGGCGAGCCGGTGCGGGTTGCGGCGCTCCCGCGCGACGACCCGGCGGAAGGCGTCGAGGCGCTCGAGCTCCTCGCGCGGCGGCGGCTCGCCGCCGGTGCCCCGCTTCCCCGCGAGGTCCGCCTGCTTGTGGTCGAGGAGCAGGCGGGCGAGCTCGTCGCCGTTGCGGCGGAGGAACCGCCGCGCGCGCAGCTCGTCCCCCCGGCCCACCTGGAACATGTGCCGCCGCACGACCCGGACGACCGTGCGCCGCAGCAGGTTCGGGTAGCGCAGCCGCTCGAGCGCCCCGGCCGCGAGCTCCGCGCCGATCTGGTCGTGGCCGCGGTCGGAGAAGCCGGGCTTCGCGTAGTAGTGGAGGCGACCGTCCTGGCCGCGCCACGCGGCGGCGGGCTTGCCGAGGTCGTGGAAGAGCGCCGCCAGCCGCACCTCGAGCGCGAAGCCGGCATCGGCCGCGGCCTGCACGACCGCGAACGTGTGCTCGTCGACGGTCAGGTCGTGGTAGCGGCTCTCCTGGTCGAAGCCGATCGCCGGGCCGAACTCCGGCAGCAGCTCGACGAGGACGCCGGTGTCGCGGGCGAGCCGCAGCGCGCGCGCCGGCTCGGCGCCGAGCAGCAGCTTCGAGAGCTCGCCGCGCCCGTCCGCCGCGAGGCCGCCGCCGACGCGCTCCCCCGAGACGTGCCGGACCGCCGGCGCCTCCTCGCGCATCTGGCGCAGCAGCTCCTCGTCCGGCTCGAAGCCGAGCTGGGAGACGAACCGGAGCGCGCGGACGAGGCGGAGCGGATCCTCGCGGAAGCTCCGCGGCGAGACCGTCCGGAGCACCCGCGCCTCGAGGTCGCGCCGGCCGCCGAGCGGATCGACGAGCTCGCCCGTCTCGAGACGGCGCGCCATCGCGTTGACGGTGAAGTCGCGCCGGCGCATGTCGTCCTCGACCGAGATCGACGGGTCGGCGACGATCTCGAAGTCGTGGCGGCCGGGGCCGGTGCTCCGCTCGGCGCGCGGCGGCGCGAGCTCGATCCCGCTGCGGGCGAGCGCGCGGATCTTCGCGTGGCGCGGATGGAGGCGGACGCCGACGAGGCGGCCCGCGACGACGAGGTCCTCGACGCGGCCGTGCGGTGCGAGCGCCCGCTTCAGGCCGTCGGTATCGAGCTTCGGGACGAGGAAGTCCGCGTCCTTCGAGTCGAGCCCGAGCAGCTCGTCCCGGACCGCACCGCCGACGACGTAGGCGTCGAGCCCGAGCGAGCGGACGTAGTCCTCGATCTCCTGCCGCACGGACGCATTGTCGCGCCGCCGGCTAGAGCTGCGCGATCGCCTCGATCTCGACGCGCGCGCCGGACGGGAGCCGGGCGACCTCCACGGTCGAGCGCGCCGGCGGCCGGTCGCCGACGTGCTTCGCGTAGACGGCGTTCATCCCCTGGAAGTCGTCGAGGTCCTGGAGGAAGACCGTCGTCTTGACGAGGCGGTCGAGCCCGGAGCCCGCCGCCTCGAGGATCGCGTGCAGGTTCGCGAAGACCTGCTCGGTCTGCTCCTCGATCGTCTCGCCGCTCAACGCCGTGTCGCCCGGCCGCAGCGAGAGCTGCCCGGAGACGTACACGAGCCCGCCGGCCGCGATCGCCTGCGAGTAGGGGGCTCCCTGGAACGGCGCGGGCGCGGACTCGGTGCGGACGACGGACTTCTCGCTCACTTCGTGCCTCCTTGGCAGGCCTGGGACAGGGCGGCGCCGAGCGCCTTGAAGATCGACTCGAGCACGTGCTGCGTGTCGGTGCCGTTGAGCAGCCGCAGATGCAGGACGAGGCCGGCGCGCTCGGCGAAGTGCTCGAGGAAGCTGCGCGCGACGTCGCTGTCGAGGCCGCCGATGCGGGCTTCGGTGAGGTCGACGTTCGAGACGAGGAGCGGCTCGTCCGAGACCTCGAGCACGACGTGGGCGAGCGCCTCCGCGGAGGTGAGCGAAGCGGCGCCCCAGCCGACCGCGCCCGGCGCGCGCAGGAAGCCCGCGATCGCCTCGCCGAGGGCGTCGCCGGCGGCGTCGACCTCGGCCGCGGCGTCACCCGGCTCGAGCTCGAGCACGAGGTCGAAGCGTGCGACCTCGGCGAGCCGCTCGACGAGCGAGTTGAGGACGGGCAGGCCGGTCTGGACGCTCGCCGTGCCGCTGCCGTGCACGTCGAGGCGGACGCCGCTGCGGCCCGCGCGCTGCTCCCCCGCGCTCATCGCGGCTGAGGGTACAGCGAGCTAGGCGTCGACGCGCTCGATCTCGGCGCCGAGGCCGCGGAGGCGTTCGTCGATCCGCTCGTAGCCGCGGTCGATCTCGCCGACGTTGCCGATCACGGAGCGACCCTTCGCGCAGAGCGCCGCGATCAGCATCGCCATCCCGGCGCGGATGTCCGGGCTCGTCAGACGCTGGCCGTAGAGGCGCGACGGGCCGGTGACGACGACCCGATGCGGATCGCAGACGATGATCTTCGCGCCCATCGAGACGAGCTTGTCGACGAAGAACAGGCGGTTCTCGAACATCTTCTCGAACACGAGCACGGTGCCCCAGGCCTGCGTCGCGACCGCGACCGCGATCGAGGTCAGGTCGGCCGGGAAGGCGGGCCAGGGGCCGTCCTCGATCTTCGGGATCTGGTCGCCGAGGTCGTTCTGGATCACGAGCTCCTGCGACGGCGGCACGCGCAGCCAGTCGTCCCCGAGCTCCACCTCCACGCCGAGACGCGCGAACGCGAGCAGGATCGAGGTCAGGTCGCGCGGCACGACGCCCTCGATCGTCAGGTCGCTGTCGGTGACGGCGGCGAGGCCGATGAAGCTGCCGACCTCGATGTGCTCGGGGGCGACCGCCCACTCGCCGCCGCCGAGGCGCTCGACGCCGCGGATGCGGAGGACGTTGGACTCGATCCCGTCGATCTCGGCGCCGAGCGAGACGAGGAAGCGGCAGAGATCCTGGACGTGCGGCTCGCAGGCGGCGTTGCCGATCACCGTCTCGCCGGGCGTGAGCGCCGCCGCCATGACGGCGTTCTCGGTCGCCATCACGCTCGCCTCGTCGAGGAAGATCGTCTGTGCGCGGAAGCCGTCGGGGGCGCTCATCTCGTAGCGCTGTCCGACCTCGATCGTCGCGCCGAGCCGCTCGAGCGCGTGGATGTGCGGATCGAGCCGGCGACGGCCGATCACGTCGCCGCCGGGAGGCGGGACGCTGGCGCGGCCGAGGCGCGCGAGCAGCGGGCCGGCGAGCAGGAACGAGGCGCGGATCCGCTCGGCGAGGGACGCTTCCACCTCGTGCGACGCGAGCCCGGAGGCGTCCACCTGTACCTCGTTCGCGCCGGCCCAGTCGGCTGACGCACCGAGGCTCTGCAGGAGCTCGATCATCGTCTCGACGTCGCGGATGCGCGGGACGTTCGTGAGCGTGACCGGCGCGTCCGCGAGCAGGGTGGCCGCGAGGATCGGCAGGGCGCCGTTCTTGTTGCCGACGGTGCGGATCCGCCCGTTCAGCGGCTTCCCGCCCTCGATCACGAAGGCCTCCGGCACGGTTCTCAGGGCCATGGGACGGCTAGGATAGCCGCGCCGTGAGCCCCACCCGCGAACAGGCCTGGGAGACGTTGACGAAGTACACGACGAGCGAGTCGCTGCGCCGGCATGCGCTCGCCGTCGAGGCGTCGACGGCCGCCTACGCGCGGAAGCTCGGCGGCGACGAGGAGCGCTGGCGGGTGGCTGCGCTCCTGCACGACTTCGACTACGAGATGCACCCGACGCTCGACAAGCACCCGCAGGACGGGGCGCCGATCCTGCGCGAGGAGGGCTATCCCGAGGACGTCGTGGAGACGGTGCTCTCGCATGCGGAGCATCTCGGGCTGCCGCGCGACACGCCGTTGAAGAAGGCCCTGTTCGCGTGCGACGAGCTGTCCGGGTTCGTCCACGCGTGCGGCCTCGTCCGGCCGACGGGCCTCGAGGGGCTGGAGCCGAAGTCGGTGCGCAAGAAGCTGAAGCAGCCCTCGTTCGCCGCAGGCGTCCATCGCGAGGACGTCTACAAGGGCGCCGAGGAGCTCGGCGTGGAGCTCGACGACCACATCAGGACGGTGATCGAGGCCCTCCGGCCGATCGCCGGCGAGCTCGGCCTGCCGACGGCCTGACCGTCCCTCCGGGCCACGACCCGGTGTCAGACACGAATACGGAAGTGTGACGTGCCGAAAGCCGCCGCTTTGCACGCGCTTCTGCCGGCGACGGCCGCCGCTCGAGACACGTCGCGGAGCCCACACCCCGCCCGCGGCGGCCACGGCCCGGTGTCGGACACGATCACGAGAGTGTGTCGGCGATCCCGTCGGCGAGGCGTTGCAGGTCGCCGTCGCTCGTCCACCAGCCGCACGACGCGCGCACGAGGCTCCGGCCCGGCAACTCGCGGACGACGACGCCCCGCTCGCCCAGCGACGCGACGAGCTCGGTCGGATTCCCGGCGGGACGGAAGGAGACGAGGGTCGAGTGGCCCGGCGGCGTCACCACCTCGACGAGGGGCTCGAGCAATGCGCGGCAGCGCGCCGCCGCCTCGGCGGCGCGCTCGTAGCGCCACTCCGGATGCGTCGCGAGCGCGCCGACGAGCCCGGCGAGCGTCGGCACGCCGATCCAGCCGGAGTCGAAGCGCGCAGCGCCCTCTTTCGCCGTGAACGCGCCGGACGCGTCGTACGCGGACTGCGACAGGTAGCTCGGCGCGGCGACCTCGAGCCGCTCCGGGTCGCGCACGACGAGCGCGCCCGTCGGAGCGGGTGCGCACAGCCACTTCTGCGCCGAGACCGTGTAGAAGTCGACCTCCGCCGCGGCCCCCGGCGGGATCGCGCCCGCCGACTGCGCCCCGTCCGCGAGCAGCGGCACGCCCGAGTCGGCCCGCAGCCGCCCGATGTCGAGCCGCCGCCCGTTCGTCCAGAGCACGTGCGAGGTGGCGATCAGCCGCGTTCGCTGTGTGACGGCGGCGAGGATCGCGTCCTCGTCCGCCTCGGCCACGACGACGCGCGCACCGCTCGCGTGCACCGGCCCCGTCAACCCGAAGTGCTCCTGGTCGGTGATCACGACCTCGTCGTCCGGGCCGAGCCCGAGACCCGAGGCGACGATCTGACAGCCACGCGTCGTCGAGTCGGTGAGCACGACGAGCTCCGGATCGACGGCGACCACCTCCGCGAGGCCGCGGCGCGCCTCCTCCCGGCGCGCGAGCACCTCCTCGATCCAGCCGGTGCCGCTCCGGCCCTCGCGCAGGTCCCGCTCGGCCGCGGCGACGACCGCCGCGACGGTCGAGCGCGCGAGCGGGCCGTTGGTGCCGGCGTTCAGGTAGGCGAGCCGCTCGAGGACCGGCAGCTGCGCGCGCGCCTCCTCGAAGGTCATCCCACCACCGCCTCGACCGGCGCGTGATCGGAGAGCACCCGCCCCCCGGCCCGCCGCCGCTCCACCGGCCAGACGCTCACCGACGCGGGCAGGCCGCGGACGAGGACCTGGTCGATCCCCGGCGCGGGCTCCGAGAAGCCCTCGGCGACGAGGCGGCGCAGCGTCGCCGACCGCTCGGGCAGGACGTTCGCGTCACCGCAGAGCAGGAGCGGCTCACCCGGCCTGGAGAGCGCCTCGAGGAAGACGGCTGCTCGCAGCAGCTCCGCATCCGGGATGCGCTCGTCCGCCGCGTAGCTCGTAGCGTGCAGGTTGGCGACGAGCGCCGCCGACTCCCCGGCCGCGACGCGCACCGCCTGGCAGACGCGCCGCTCCTTCGCCCATGCCAACCGGTCGACGAGGTCGAGCCCGAGCCAGCGCGCCTGGCTGCGCCGGAACCCCGCGGGATTGAGCTCGAGCTCGTGCGTGTCGAGCACGCGGTGTCGCCGCGCGACGAGGATCGCGTTCCCCTGGCCGGCGAACGCGGAGCGGAGGATGCCGTGGTGCAGATTCGTGACGACTCGACCGGCCGCCGCCGGCCAGCGGAGCGGCCCGAGCCGCGGCGGCGCCGCGAGCGCCCCGACCGCCGTCATCCCGCTCCAGTCCCCGAGCCGCGCGAGCGCCCACGCCGGAACCTCCTGCAGGCAGACGACATCCGGGTCGTCCGCGGTCGCGAGCCGCACCATCTCCTCGAGGAACCCGTCCCGCTCGGGAGGCGTCGCGTTGCCGTGGAAGACGTTCCAGCTGCGGACGACGAGCGGCACGGAACGTAGCCTACGAGGAGTGCGCGTACTCCTCGCCGATCCTCCCGCCTTCACGCCGACCTACGACCACGAGCTCGCAGCTGCGCTCGCCCGCGCGGGCGCAGAGGTCGAGCTCGTGACCTCGCGGTTCCGCTTCGGCGGCGCGCCCGCGCCGGACGGCTACTCCCGCTCGGAGGCCTTCTACCCGCTCTCGTCACGCCTCTTCGGCCGCTCGCAGCTGCGCCTGCCGCTGAAGGCGGTCGAGCACCCGCTCGGGCTCGCAGCCCTGCGCCGGCGCCGCGGCGACGTGCTCCACCTGCAGTGGCTCGCAGCGCCCGAGCTCGACGCGCGCCTCTTCCGTCCGCATCTGCCGTCGGTGTTCACCGCGCACGACCTGCTGCCGCGCCGCACCGCCGGCAGGACGGGTCTCTGGCGCCGCCTGCTCGCGCGCTTCGACCGCGTCGTCGTCCACAGCGAGCGCGGCAGGGAGACGCTCGCGAGCGTCGGCGTCGACGCGGAGCGGCTGCGTGTGATCCCGCATCCCGTCTTCCCGAGCGACCCGGAGCGGCGGGACGACGGCCGCACCGTGCTCGCGTTCGGGGTCATCCGCCCGTACAAGGGCCTGGGCGACGCGATCGAGGCGGTGCGGCAGGCCGGCGGTGCACGCCTGCTCGTCGCGGGCGACCCCGCGGAGCCGATCGAGCCGTACCGCGCCTCCGCCGCCGGCCTCGACGTCGAGTGGCGGCTCGGCTACCTCGGCCAGGACGAGGTCGACCGCGCCTTCGGCGAGGCGACGATCGCCGTCTTTCCGTACCGGCCGGAGCTCGATCAGAGCGGCGCCCTCCTCCGCGCCCTCGGCGCCGGCGTGCCCGCGGTCGCCTACGACGTCGGCGGCGTCGCCGAGCCGGTGCGCCGCTTCGAGGCGGGCCGCGTCCTCGAGCCCGGCGACGTCGACGGGCTCGCCGCCGCGATCACGGAGCTGCTCGGCGACGCCGACGCGCTCGCGGCCGCCCGCTCGGGTGCGCGGCGCGCGCGCGACGAGCTGACCTGGGACGCCGCGGCGCAGGCTCACCTCGCCGTCTACGAGGAGATCGCCTGATGTTCCGCCGTGCCCGCTTCGCCGACGTGATCCGCCGCCAGCTCGACCTCTTCGCCGAGGACGAGGCGGCGCTGATCGCAGAATGCCGCGAGAAGGAGCGCGCCTACGACCGCGCCGGCCGCGACGAGGCCGAGGAGGCCTACGGCGACTACGTCGACGCCGTCGAGAGCGCGACCGAGGCGCTCGCGGAGATGCGCTACCGCTTCCGCGCGACCCTCGGAGAGCCCGTCGCCGACGAGTACGACGACGAGTTCAACCGCGCCGTGCGCAAGCGCTGGCCCGCGTTCGGGCTGGAGATCGAGAACCGCTGATGGCGCGGATCGAGGACTACGCCCTGCTCGGCGACCTGCAGACGGCGGCGCTCGTCGAGCGCGGCGGCTCGATCGACTGGCTGTGCTTCCCCCGCTTCGACTCGGGCGCCTGCTTCGCGTCGCTCCTCGGCGGGCCCGAGCACGGGCGCTGGCTGCTCGCGCCGGTCGACGGCGGCACGACCTCGCGCCGCTACCTCCACGACACGCTCGTCCTCGAGACCACCTGGCAGACCGAGACGGGGACGGCGCGGGTGCTCGACTTCATGCCGCCGCGCGGACAGGCTCCCGACATCGTCCGCATCGTCGAGGGCGTCAGCGGCCGGGTGCGGATGCGCTCGGAGCTGACGATCCGCTTCGACTACGGGCACGTCCTCCCGTGGGTGCGCCGGGTGGACGATGCGCGGGTCGCCGTGGCCGGCCCGGATGCGCTCTGCTTCCGGACGCCGGCCGAGACCCGCGGCGAGAACATGCACACGGTCTCCGAGATCTCGGTCGACGAGGGCGAGCGCATTCCCTTCGTGCTCACGTGGTTCCCGTCGCACGAGCCGCTGCCGGCGGCGATCGACCCGGAGCAGGCGCTCGCCGAGACGGAGAGCTTCTGGCGGGAGTGGAGCGACGCCTGCACGGTGCAGCTGCCGGGCGAGTGGTCCGACCTCCTCCGCCGCTCCCTGATCGTGCTCAAGGCGCTCACCTACGCGCCGACCGGCGGCATCGTCGCCGCGCCGACGACGTCGCTGCCCGAGTGGGTCGGCGGCGTGCGCAACTGGGACTACCGCTTCTGCTGGCTCCGCGACGCGACGCTCACCCTGCTCGCGCTCCTCCACGGCGGCCATGCGGAGGAGGCGGCGGCGTGGCGGCACTGGCTGCTCCGGGCGGTGGCGGGCGACCCGGCCGACGTCCAGATCATGTACGGGGTCGGCGGCGAGCGGCGCCTGACCGAGCTCGAGCTGCCGTGGCTGCCCGGCTACGAGGGCTCCGCGCCGGTGCGGGTCGGCAACGCGGCGAGCGACCAGCTCCAGCTCGACGTCTACGGCGAGGTGATGGACGCGCTCTACCAGGCGCGGACAGCGGGACTCGCGCTCGAGCCGGCCGCCTGGCAGATCCAGGTCGCGCTGCTCGAACACCTGGAGGAGGCGTGGCGCGATCCGGACGAGGGGATCTGGGAGATCCGCGGGGAGCGCCGCCACTTCGTCCACTCGAAGGCGATGGCGTGGGTGGCGTTCGACCGCGGCGTGCGGACGGTCGAGTCGCAGGGGCTCGACGGCCCCGCCGAGCGCTGGCGCGCCGTCCGCGACGAGATCCACGCCGAGATCTGCGAGCACGGCTGGAACGAGCAGCTCGGCTCGTTCACGCAGTCGTACGACTCGACCGAGCTCGACGCGAGCCTGCTCCTGCTGCCGCTCGTCGGCTTCCTCCCGACCTCCGACGCGCGCGTCCGGGGCACGATCGAAGCGGTCGAGCGGACGCTGCTCCAGGACGGCTTCGTGCTCCGGTATCGCACCCACGAGACGGGCGTCGACGGATTGCCGCCGGGAGAGGGCGTCTTCCTGCCCTGCTCGTTCTGGCTCGTCGACTGCTACGAGCTGCT
>Ga0075270_1000036_pt1 | contig 12556 bp, 12 predicted proteins | sample SF_Rice_5C_0N_20_FD_69774 | JGI IMG/M metagenome (GOLD analysis project Ga0075270, IMG submission 69774) | Rice paddy soil microbial communities from Twitchell Island, California, USA - SF_Rice_5C_0N_203 | ecosystem: Environmental > Terrestrial > Soil > Paddy field/soil | place: USA: Twitchell... | reverse complement strand
CCTCGAGCGCCGCCTGCTCGCGTGGCGGCCCCCCTCGCCCTCCGAGGCGAGCTCCGTCTAGCGCTTCGTCCAGCCACCAGGTCGTCTCATACAGAGAAGGAGGGATCCATGCTTCGACGGATTGCCATCGCCGCGCTCGCCGTGGGCGTCGCGACAGCGGTCGCCGCCGGCATCGCGGCCGCAGGAGTCGCCGGCAAGCACGGCGGAATGCCGACGGTCAAGCTCATGGTCGGCGGCATCGACAAGCAGATCTACCTGCCGTACCAGCTCGCGCAGGGGCTCGGCTACTACAAGAAGTACGGCGTCGACGTGAAGCTCAGCACCGAGCAGGACGGCGGCGTCGGCGCGGAAGAGGCGATGGTCTCGGGGCAGGTCGACATGGCCGGCGCCTGGTACCTGCACACGATCGACTTCCAGGTGCAGGGCAAGGCGGTGGTCGACGTCGTCCAGCTGAGCGGTGCCCCGGGCGAGCGTGAGGTCTGCGCCACCGGCTCGGGCATCCATTCGCCGGCGGACTTCAAGGGGAAGAGCCTCGGCGTCACCGACCTGGGCTCCGGCACCGACGCCCTCACCGAGTACATGGCCGTGCACGCCGGTCTGAAGATCAGCGACATCCACCGGGTCGCCGTCGGTGCCGGCGACACGCTGATCGCCGCTCTCCAGCACGGCAGCGTCCAGTGCGCGATGACCTCTCAGCCGACCGTCTCGGCGGTCGTGAAGAAGGGTGTCGGCTACTCGGCCGTCGACCTCGCCACGGGCAAGGGCGTGAAGAGGAACCTCGGCGGCTTCTGGCCGACCGCGAGCGTGATCGCCCGCGCCGACTGGGTCGCCTCCCACAAGGACGCCGTCCAGCGCGTCGTGACGGCGCTCGTCGCGACGATGCACTACATCCACACCCACAGCGCCGCGCAGATCGCGAACCACCTGCCGAAGGACTTCGTGCAGAACGCGCTCGTCACGCGGGCCGACTACGTGAAGGCCCTGTCGCAGGACAAGGGCCAGTTCCTCCCCAACGGCCTGATGCCGAAGGGCGGTCCGCAGACCGTGCTCGCCGTCGAGCGGCTCGCCGGTCTCGTCAAGCCGGGCCAGAAGGTGAAGCTCGCTCCGACCTACACGAACGCGTACGTGCTCAGGGCCCTCAAGCGGCTCGGGCTGAAGAAGTAACCGCACCGCGGGGCGGCGCGGGCTCCGGCCGGCGCCGCCCCGCGCCCGCCGCGTCGGGTGCTTCTGGCAAGGTTGCGCCTGTGAAGCACGACGTGATCGTGGCCCTGGCGGGGCTCGGAGTCGCCGGCCAGGTGCTCGCGGGGCTGCTGCTCCTCGTCTTCGCGCTCGCGCTCGCCGGCGCGGGCGGGCCGCTCGAGACCGTCCGCTCCTGGCTGTGGGGCTACGAGCTCTGGAGCGGCTTCCTCGTCGCTGCCGTCGCGACGGGAGGCAGCCTCTTCTTCTCCGAGGTCGCGAGCTTCGTCCCGTGCGAGCTCTGCTGGTTCCAGCGGATCTGCATGTACCCGCTCTCCCTCCTGCTCCTCTTCCTCGCCTTCCACGCCGACAACCGCGCCGCGCGCTACCTGCTCGCGTTCCCGGTCGTCGGCGCCGGGATCTCGATCTACCACCTGCTCGTCGAGAACCACGTCGTCGGGCAGGCGAGCGCGTGCCTGCTCTCCGCGCCCGGCGGCTGCGCGACGAAATGGATCGACGAGTTCGGTTACATGACGATCCCGACGCTCGCCTTGACCGGCTTCGTCCTTCTCATCGAATTCTTGGTCCTGGCCCAGATGGGCGAGGGCGAGGCGGCTAGGCTACGCCGACATGCCTAGCGGCAAACAGAGCAAGCGGCAGCGGCGCGAGGGCACGACGGCGGTCAGGACGCCGCCTCCCGTCCGCTCCAAGGGCGTCGGGGCGCGTCCGCGCCAGGCCTCGCCGCGCATGCTCGCGATCGGCGGTGGGATCGTCGCGGCGATCGTCGTCGCCGTCGTGCTCGCGTTCGTCTTCACCCGGGGCGGCAGCGGCACCGCGCTCCCGGCCGGTACGCCGACGATCGGCAGCACCGGCGAGAACGCGCTCCCGGGTGCCGCCGAGTCCGCCGCGCTCTTCAGGGGCGTCCCGCAGGCCGGCCTCTCCCTCGGCTCGCCGTCGGCCCCCGTGCAGATGGTCATGTTCATCGACCTCCAGTGCCCGGTCTGCCAGAACTTCGAGCTGACCGCGATGCCGACGATCATCCGCAAGTACGTGCGCACGAACAAGGTGCACGTCGAGCTGAAGCCGTGGGCGTTCATCGGCCCCGACTCGTACACCGGCCGGCTCGCCACCATCGCCGCCTCCTTCCAGGACAAGGCCTACGACTTCGCCGAGGTGCTCTACCTCAACCAGGGCACCGAGAACACGGGCTGGCTGACCAGCTCGATGGTCGCGCAGATCGCTGCGAGCGTGCCGGGGCTGAACGTGCCGCAGCTCTTCGCCGACCGCGCGTCCGCGAAGGCGAAGAGGATCGCGGGCGACGTCGATGCGTTGGCCAAGTCGGACAACGTCCAGGGAACGCCGACGATCCTCGTCGGCAAGAACGGGACGACGCCGAAGGACGTGACGGCGCCCGGCAACGCGCCGACGCTCGCCGAGGTCACAGCGGCGATCGACGGCGCGCTCGCCAAGTAGCCGCCGGAAACTCGCAAAGACCGCGCTTTTTCGGCTTGACCCCCCGGGCGGGCCGACAGTAGTCTCTCCGAGCCGGTTCCGATGGACTCACGGGTTCGTCGGAGCCGGCTTCTTCGTGCCCGCGCCCCGCCCGCGGCGCGGGATCCGTCCGACGGCAGGATTATCGTTCGTCGGCCCATGACCCTCCTGCTCGCACTCCTGCTCGGCGTCGCCCTCGGAGCGGCGGCCGCGTGGCTCGTCGTCCGCGCCCGCAGCGCCGGCGAGAGCGCCACCCTTCGAGCCGAGCTGCAACACGAGCGCGCCCGTACCGAGGAGAAGGTCGCGCTGCTCGAGCACGCCGAGCGGGGCTTCGCAGACCGCTTCGACGCCCTCGCCGCCGACGCGCTGCGCAAGAACACGGAGTCGTTCCTCGAGCTCGCGTCCGGCCGGCTCGGCCAGAAGGAACAGGCGATTCAGCAGCTGGTGCAGCCGCTGCGCGAGGCGCTCACCGGCGTGAGCAAGGGCGTCGAGGAGCTCGAGCGCTCCCGCCGCCAGGACTACGGCGCGCTCCGCACCTCCGTGCAGACGCTCGCCCAGTCGAGCGAGCAGGTCCGCGCCGAGACGGCGCGGCTCGCGACCGCGTTGCGCTCGTCCGAGGTGCGCGGTGCCTGGGGCCAGATGCAGCTGCGCAACACCGTCGAGACGGCCGGGATGCTCGCCTACTGCGACTTCGACGAGGAGGTCCACACGGTCGCCGACGGGCGGTCGTTCCGCCCCGACCTCGTCGTCCGCCTTCCGGGCGGCCGCCGCGTCGTCGTCGACGCGAAGACGCCGCTCAAGGCGCTCCTCGACTCGCTCGACGCGCCGGAGGAGCAGCGGCCCACGCTCCTGGCCGACTACGCGCGCCACGTCCGCGAGCACGTCCGCCAGCTGAGCGCGAAGACCTACTGGGACCAGCTCGAGGGGACGCCCGACTTCGTCGTCATGTTCCTCCCGGGCGAAGGGTTCTTCCGGACGGCGATCGAGGCCGACCCGACGCTGCTCGAGACGGGCGGGAACGAGCGCGTCGTGCTCGCCAGCCCGATGATGCTGATCGCGCTCCTCCGCACGATCGCCGCGGTCTGGAACGAAGAGAAGGTCGCCGACAGCGCGCGCGAGGTGAACCGGCTCGGACAGGAGCTGTACGAGCGGCTGACGACGATGACGGAGCACTTCGTCGCGCTCGGCAAGCGGCTCGACGGGGCCGTGCAGGCATACAACCAGTCGGTCGGCTCGCTCGAGCGGCGGGTTCTGCCGCAGGCGCGCAAGCTGACCGAGCACGGCGTCCGCCCGAAGAAGGAGCTACCGGAGCTCGAAGGCGTCGAGCGCTCCGCCCAGCTGCCGCAGACGATCGAGCTCGGCGCACGCCAGAACGAGCAGGCGGCCCTCCCGCCTGCCGAGGCCGACGCCGCCTAGCAGGCGACCCTAGAGGCTTGATGCGCATTGCGAGCGGTGCTCGGATGCCGGTTCAGGCGCGGCGCACAGCCGTCTCGTCGGTCTTGCCCAGGCCACCGGCCTGAGCTGCGACCGCCGAGCCGCCTTCGCTTGGCCTGAAACGGCCCCGACCGGGGCCCCAATACGCATCAAGCCTCTAGAAGCGGAGCAGCGCCGCGACGCCGCCGACCGGCTCGAGGTCGCGGTGCTCCTCGCCGATCACCTCGACCCGGCCGCCGTGCTCGAGGATCTTGTGCACGACGACGTCGAGGCCGGCGTCGAAGCGCTCCATCGTCCTCCCGTCGAGCGGGCACGTTCCGTTCGTGACCTGCGCCCGACCGCAGGCGGGACACTGGTAGGCGGCCCGGTCGGCCCCGTCCTGGACGAGCAGCAGCTCGACCCGGCCGTCGGACGCGGCCTCGAGCGTCTCCTCCCAGCCGGTGGCCGCGCGGCCGTTCCGCGCCGCCTCCTCGCGCCAGCGTGCGAGCAGCTCCTCCTCGTGCCCGGCACGCCAGTGGTCGAGCAGCGGCCCGGCAGCGTCGAGCAGCTTCGGCGGATCGGCGTGCGCCTCCGCGGACGCCCAGCCGACCAGACAGGAGCGCACCTCGGTCGAGAGCAGATCCTCGAAGCCGGGGCGCACCTCCTCGGTGCCGACGAGCACCACCCGGATGCCGCGCAGGCGGCGAACGCAGCCGTCGAGCGCGTCCGCGACCTCGCGCAGATGCCGGTCGACGATCGTCTCGATGTGCCGCTCGTAGCGGGACTGCGACCAGCCCCCCTGGTCGTGCCGGCCGGGCACCTCCGTCGACTGGTCGGCGAGGGCGACGAGCCGGCCGCCGCGCAGCCTGTAGACGTCCCCACGCTCGCGGCCGACGTACGCGACGAGCGCGCCGTCGCCCCGGCCGACGAGCCGCACGAGCGGCGCGAGGTAGAGCTGCGGCCCGATCACGGCCTGGTCGTCGACCGGCCAGGGCAGCGGCAGCGGCGTGAACAGGTTGTCGAGACCCGCGGCGAAGACGGCGACGCCGCGCGCACCGCCGCGCGAGAACTCGTTCTCGAGCCAGGCGCCGACCCGCTCGAGGTCGGCCCTGAGCGCGCCTCGCTCGTCATGGCCGAGCGTGTGCCGCCGCTCGTCGAGCTGGCGCTCCGCCCGGGCGAGGAGCGAGCGCGTCCGCGTGGCGAGATCGCCGGCGGTCGGCACCTCGCTCGGGTCGAGCCCGAGATAGAGGCTGAACGCGCAGCCGTTCTCCGTGCGGAACGCGGCGAGGTCGCGAAGCTGGTCCCAGGTGATCGACGCCGCCACGCCTCGCGTGTTTCCCCGGCGTGGATTTCTATTCATCGAGGGGAACCGTTCCCGGGAACGTCCTTCCGACGCGATTCGTTTAATACGTACGAGACATCTCGAAAGGACCATGATGAACGACGACGTGCGTGACGTGATCATCGTCGGCGGTGGGCCGGCCGGCTACACGGCTGCCCTCTACGCGGCGCGGGCGAACCTGCGGCCGCTCGTGATCGAGGGCTTCAACTGGGGTGGCCAGCTGATGATCACGAGCGACGTGGAGAACTACCCGGGCTATCCCGACGGCGTGATCGGGCCGGAGATGATGGCCGAGTTCCGGCGCCAGGCCGAGCGCTTCGGCACCGACTTCGTCACCGACGACGTCACCGAAGTCGATTTCTCGGAGCGCCCGTTCCGGCTGACTGTCGACAAGGACGTGTACCTCGCCCGCTCGGTGATCGTCGCGACCGGCGCGAGCGCCCGCTGGCTCGGCATCGAGGGCGAGCAGCGCCTCCAGGGCCGCGGCGTCTCCGCCTGCGCCACCTGCGACGGCGCGTTCTTCCGGGACAAGCACATCTTCGTCGCCGGCGGCGGCGACTCCGCCTTCGAGGAGGCCTTGTTCCTGACCCGCTTCGGCTACAAGGTGACGATCGTCCACCGGCGCAACGAGTTCCGCGCCTCGCAGATCATGGTCGACCGGGCGCGCGAGAACGAGAAGATCGAGCTTCTGACGCCGTTCGTCGTCGAGGAGGTGCTCGGGGAGGCGTCGATCAGCGGCCTGCGCCTGCGCAACACCGAGACCGACGAGCTCCAGGACGTCGAAGCGGGAGCGCTGTTCGTCGCGATCGGCCACGACCCGAACACGACGCTCTTCGTCGACCAGCTCGACCACGACGGCGCGGGCTACCTCGTGACGAGGCCCGGCGCGACGGAGACGAACGTGCCCGGCGTGTTCGCGGCCGGCGACGTCCAGGACCACGTCTACCGCCAGGCGATCACGGCCGCCGGGAGCGGCTGCATGGCCGCGCTCGACGCGGAGCGCTTCCTCGCCGCCGACGAGGGCCATACCGGCACGGCGCTCACCGCGCCTCGGCCCGAGGCCGAGTCGGCGCAGGTCTAGCCCGCCGCGCGTCGAACCCGCGCCCGATGGGCGCCGAATGGATCGACCTGCTCGACCCGACCGCCGACGAGCTGCGGACCCGGGCGCCGCGGGAGCTCGAGGAGACCGCGATCGAACGGCTGCTGGCGCCGCCGGAGCACGAGGACGAGCCGAGGCCGACGCTGCAGGGTCACGGCGAGTACGTCTTCGGCGTCTTCCTCGTCGCCGTCGCGCATCCGGACAGCGGGGTCTACTACCAGGAGATCGACCTCGTCCTCACCCACGACACGCTGCTGACCGTGCGCAAGACGCCGCCCGGCGGCAGGGCGGCCTGCGACGTCGACGCCGTCCGCAGGGCTGTGCGTCCGGACGACTCGGCGGGGATGCTCGCCTACCGGCTCGTCGACGAGATCGCGGAGCGCTACCTCGACCTCGTCGACGCGCTCGACGAGCAGATCGACGAGCTCGAGGACCGGGTCGAGGAGCAGTCGGCGGAGCTGACGCGCCAGCGGATCTCTGTGTTGCGGCACGATCTCCTCCACATCCGGCGCACGCTCGCGCCGATGCGCGACGCGGTCCGGCGCGTGATCGACAACATCGTCGAGGTCGAGCACGGCGACGAGGTCTTCCCGCACGACGTCGAGGTCGCGTTCAACGCGGCCTACGACAAGCTGATGCGCGCCTTCGACGGGCTCGAGCTGTCGCGTGACCTGCTCGCGAGCGTGCGCGACTACCACCAGGCGAAGATCGCGAACGACCAGAACGAGGTGATGAAGCGGCTGACCGTGATCGCGTCGCTGCTCCTCCTCCCCACCTTCATCGTCGGCCTCTACGGTCAGAACTTCGTCGACATCCCGGAGTTGCGCTGGCGCTGGGGCTACGGCTACGTCTGGGCGGTGATCCTCGTCACGACGGCCGCCCAGCTCTGGTTCTTCCGGCGGAAGCGCTGGGTCTGATGCGCTGCTTCCGCATCCCGTTCTCGACGAATGTCGAGCGGGTCGCCCTCGCGGCAGGGCACAAGGGCCTCGCGATCGAGTGGATCGACGTCGACCCGGACGACCGCGCGCCGGTCGTCGCGGCGAGCGGACAGGAGCTCGTGCCGGTCCTGCTCGACGGCGACACGGTCGTCGCCGACTCGCCGCGGATCCTCGAATGGCTCGAGGAACGCCGCCCGGTGCCGCCGCTGCTCCCGGCCGACCCGGCGCGGCGGGCGGAGGTGCGGGTCTTCTGCGACTGGTTCAACCGGGTGTGGAAGCACCCGCCGAACGCGCTCGCCGCGGGCAGCGGCGATCCCGAGCGGCACGCGGCGGCGATGCGCGACGCGGTCACCCTGTTCGAGTCGCTCCTGAATGGGCGCGACTACCTCTTCGGGGAGTTCGGCCTCGCGGACGTCACCGCGTTCCCGTTCCTCAAGTACGCCTCGCTCGGCCTGCCGCCCGGGGACGACGAGCTCTTCCACCGCATGCTCGTCGAGCACCAGCCGCTCGCGGCCGAATCGCCCTTGCACGCCTGGATCGCGCGCGTCGACGCCCGGCCTCGCAGCTAGCCTGAAGACGTGCCCCACTACATCTGCCCGAACTGCAAGGAGCGCTCCGTCGACATCGACGCCCGCGAGGGATTCAGCCAGGACGCCCCCGCCTGCCGCAGCTGCGGCTTCGGCTTCCTCTTCGAGCTGATGGACGACTACTACCCGGCTCCGACCACCGGGCTCGTCACCTGCGATCAGGACGGGCGCATCCTCGCGCTCGGCCGCGGCGTCTTCGAGCTCAGCGGCTGGAGCGAGACCGACGTCCTCGGCAGCGATCTCGTCTCCGCCTTCGGGCTGAGCGGCTTCGAGGAGGAGAAGAACCCGGTCAAGCTCGCCCTCGAGTGGGGCGTTCGCCGCCTCGACGAGCAACTGCAGCTGCGTACGCGCGGCGGTCAGGTCAAGAGCATCAAGGCCGACTTCTTCCCCGCGTACGACGACGACGGCGGCCTGCTCGTCGCGCTCACGCCGGCGCTCACGTAGATCTCCGGCGCGCGCCCGCCGGGCACCGGGCGATGGAGCCGCCCTCGACCGCCGGCCGCTGCCGGCTCCTTCGAGACCGCGCCGCCGGGTCGCCGCGGTCCAGACCTTCCCGGAACGGCAACAATGTGAGCATGGACTCGTTCCGCGGCCAGTTGCTGATCGCCTCACCGGCGCTGCTCGACCCGAACTTCCGCCGGACGGTCGTGCTCGTGACCGAGCACGGCGAGGAGGGTGCGGCCGGGCTCGTGCTCAACCGGCCCTCGCCGGTCGAGATCGTGGAGGCGGTGCCGGTGCTCGAGCCGCTCGCGGACGACGGCGAGCCGGTCTGGGTCGGCGGGCCGGTGCAGCCCGACGCGGTGCTCGTCCTCGGCGAGTTCGTCGATCCGCAGGACGCGGCGGTGCCGCTCTTCGGCGCCCTCGGCTTCCCGGCACTCGACGAGCCGGCGGAGGTCGTGACGGCGACGACGCGGCGGCGGGTGTTCGCCGGCTACGCGGGCTGGGACGCGGGCCAGCTGGAGAGCGAGCTCGCGCGCGACGACTGGATCCTCGAGGAGGCGCTCCCCGACGACGCGTTCACCGACGAGCCCGATGAGCTCTGGGCCGAGGTCCTCCGCCGCAAGGGCGGCATCTACGAGCTCGTCTCGCGGATGCCCGAGGATCCCTCGCTGAACTGACCGACGAAGGCCTCGGTCGCGACCGAGACCGAGCTTTGCCGGCCTGCGGCGAGGCGGCGGATCTCGGCGGCGATCCGTTCCTGCTCCTCACGCGGCGCGTTGACGAACCCGCTCGTCGACCCTGCCCATTCGACGATCGCCTCGACGGTCAGCTCGCGCCGCTGCGCGAACCGCCGATGCTCGAGCCGCACGGGACACGCGTCTCGCCACGAGGGCGCCCTCGCCGGCTGCGGCCGGACCTCCTGCAGCAGCCGGTCGACCGGGCCGAGCAGCGGGTCGCCCTCGTCCCACTCGTTCCAGAGCAGCGCGAAGCCGCCGCCAGGGCGCAGTACGCGCCGGATCTCGGCGAACGCCGGCTCCGGCTCGAACCAGTGGAACGCCTGACCGACGGTGACCGCCTGCACCGAGGCGTCCGCGAGCGGGATCGCCTCGGCGACGCCGGCGAGCGGCCGGGCCTGCGGGACGACGCGCGCGAGCACGCCGCGCATCTCGTCGCCGGGCTCGACCGCGACGACGTCGGCGCCGAGGCCGACGAGCTGGCGCGTCAGCTTGCCGGTGCCGGCAGCGAGGTCGAGGACGGGGACGCCGGGGCCGATCCCGAGCAGCTGGGCGGCAAAGGCCACCGCCGCGTCGGCGTAGAGCGGCCGCGCGCGCTCGTACTGCTCGGCGACGGTCTCGAAGCTGAAGCGGTAACGGTCGTCAGACACGACTCGAGGGGCAGAGGTCGACGAGGACGCAGTCCTCGCAGCGCGGCTTTCTGGCGTCGCACACGCGGCGGCCGTGCCAGATGAGCAGGTGCGGGAGGCGCGCCCAGTCGGCGCGCGGGACGAGACGGACGAGGTCGCGCTCGATCTTGACCGGGTCGTCCTGCTTCGTCAGTCCGAGCCGCTGCGAGAGACGGCGGACGTGCGTGTCGACGACGATTCCCTGCGCGTCGCCGAGCTCGGCGGCGACGACGTTGGCGGTCTTCCGGGCGACGCCCGGGAGGCGCGTCAGCTCGGGGAGCGTCCGCGGCACCTCGCCGTCGAACTCGTCGAGCAGCATCCGCATGGTGCCGCGCAGCGACTTCGCCTTCTGCCGGTAGAACCCGGTGGCGTAGATCTCGCGCTCGAGCTGCTCCTGCGGCACGGCGAGGTAGTCCTCCGGGCGACGGTACTTCGCGAACAGCGCGGGCGTCACCCTGTTGACGTTCACGTCGGTGGTCTGGGCGGAGAGCATCACCGAGACGAGCAGCTCGAGCGGGGTGCGGAAGCGAAGCGCGATCGCCGCGTCGGCGTGCTCCTCCGCGAGCCGCTCGACGATCGGCCGGATCCGCTCCCTCTTCGGCCCGACGCGCCTGCGCGCCTCCTTCACGTAGCTGCGCGGCACGCCCGCATCAAACCGCAACCCGCCCGCGGCGGCACGACGTCGTCACACGCGCGGATTCGTGTCCGACACCAGAACATGGACGCCCGAGCCGGGTCGCCCGGCCGGCGAATGTGACGCGAACCGTGCGGAATCGCCCGCCGAGCAGGGAAAAGGTGCGTTACGAGTCGTCACACCCGCGTGATTACGTCTGACACCGGGACATGGCCGTCTCGGCCGTCCCCACCGCCGCGGAGCCGTGGCCCGGCGCACACGAGGTCGAGCGCGGGGCAGCCGCTGCACGCGAAGTCGCTCGGCGTCGGGCGGAACTCGCCGGCCTGGATGCGCGCGATCGCCTCCGACAGCTCCGCCTCGAGCTCCGGCAGCTGCTCACGCGAGAACGTCGTCTCGACGACCGCGTCCGGACGCTCGAGGAAGTGGTAGGCGACCTCGACCTCCGCCGCCCCCGCCCTGAAGCAGGCGAGCGCGTAGACGAGCCGCTGCAACCGGTAGTCCGCCTCGACGATCTCCTCCGGCGACGCTTCCCCGATCAGGTTCGTCTTGTAGTCGAGGACGAGGGCCTGCGGGCCGTCGAGGTGGAGCACGTCGAGGTAGCCGTGCAGGAGGACGCCGTCGTGCTCGAAGGTGAAGTGCCGCTCCTTCTCGAGCGGCGCCAGCGCGGCGACGCGCGCGGCGAGCGGCGACCTGCAGTACGAGGCGACGAAGCCGTGGATCCGCTCGAGCTCGTCGTCGCTCACGGTCTCGTACCAGGCGCGCACCTGCTCGAGATCGGGGACGGCCGGAGAGGCGAGATCCGTCTGCTCGAGCAGCCGGTGCACGGCATCGCCGATCTCGGTGGCCCGGAGACCGCCCGCACCGCCGGGCTCGCCGGCGGCCCGCCGCTCGGACATGCCCGCGACCCGGAGCGCGAAGTACTTGTAGGAGCACTGCTCGAAGGTCGAGAGCGCCGTGAACGAGAGGCGGCGCACGCGGTGCAGCGGCGGCTCCGGCGGCGGGACGAGCGGCGGCAGCTGCGGCGCCGGCGGCCCGGACGCGACGTCCTCGAGTGCGGCGAAGAGCGCGAGCTGCCCCGGCTCGGAATCCTCGCCCACCACCGCCTCGACGGCCTCCTGCTCGAGCCAGTCCTCGGCGCGGTACCGGCCGAGCCGTACGAGCAGGCGCGCGTCCTCGCGGGCGATCTCGAGCGGCGCTTCGCCGGCGGCGTCGAGCTCCGCGTCGGCGTCGAGCCGCGCGAGCACCCAGCCGATCGGCGTCGTCGCGTCCCGCTCCGTGCTCCGGTCGATCGAGCCGGAGACGATCAGCCGCTCCTTCGCCCGCGTCATCGCGACGTAGTAGAGGCGCAGGCGCTCCGCCGCCTCCTCGGCGCGCCGGGTCTCCTTCACCGCCTCGTAGTCGAACGCGCCGCGCCGCCTGGTCGTATACGGGTCGGCGACGCGGAAGCCGAAGCGCCCGTCGGAGAGCGCGAGGATCTCGTCGGGGGACGGTGCGGCCCGGTCGCGTCCCGCGTCGGCGACGATCACGACCTTGAACTCGAGACCCTTCGCCGCATGGATGGTGAGCAGGCGCACCGCATCCGCGCCCTCCTCCTCCGCAACCGCCTCGAGCTCGCGCGCGCCGACGGCCTCCTGGTCGGCGACGAAGCGCACGAAGCCCTCGACGTCGGGCCCGCGCAGCTCCTCGTACGAGCGGGCGAGCCGCGCGAGCTTGCGCATGTTCGCGTAGCGCCTGCGGCCGTCCCACTGCGCGAGCACGGCGAGGTCGTAGTCGTGCTCGCTGACGATCCGCTCGCAGAGCCGCTCGAGCGACAGCCGCGGCATCGCCGCGACGAGCCGGTCGAAGCGCTGCCGGAACGCGCGCAGCAGGCGTTCCTCGCGCGAGCCGAGCCCCGGCGGCAGCGCGCGCTCGATCCCGGAGAAGAGCGGCCGCTTCGACGCCGCCCGGCGCACGAGCGCGAGCCCGTCGTTCGAGAGGCCGACGAACGGCGACGCGAGCACCGAGACGAGCGCCTGGTCGTCGTAGCGGTTCTG
>Ga0075270_1000035_pt1 | contig 12629 bp, 11 predicted proteins | sample SF_Rice_5C_0N_20_FD_69774 | JGI IMG/M metagenome (GOLD analysis project Ga0075270, IMG submission 69774) | Rice paddy soil microbial communities from Twitchell Island, California, USA - SF_Rice_5C_0N_203 | ecosystem: Environmental > Terrestrial > Soil > Paddy field/soil | place: USA: Twitchell... | reverse complement strand
GGCGAGCTGGAGCGCGCGCTCGATGTCCTCGCGCGCCGCCTCGTAGTCGCGATGGCGGCGCCAGCAGCGCGAGCGCCACGAGAGCAGGTTCGAGCGAAGCGAGTCGCACGGCATTCCCGAGCGCTCGGCGAGCGCGAGCGCTTCGTTGAAGATCGCCAGCGCCGTCTGGACGCTGTTCAACTGGTAGCGGCAGGCTCCGAGCGGCAGCAGCACCTCCGCGCGCTCGACGTCGGAGAAGTGCGACGACTCCGCAATCGCGCGCGCCTCGTTGAGCAACTCGAGCGCACGGCGGTGGCCGCCCACGCGGAGCTCGGCGCGACCGAGTCCGACGAGGGCTCGGACGACGAGCTCCGAGACGCCGGTCGCGCGCGCCGTCGGCAGCAGCGGCCGGAACGCCTCGGCGGAGGCTTCGTCCTCGCTCGCCTCGTACAGGGCCTCCGCCCGGGCGAGCGCGCCCTCGAGGCGGCCACGCTCGTCGGTGGCGACGCCGTTGGCGAGAAAGCCGGTGTCGACGCCGAGGCGCGACGCGAGCCACTCGATCGTCTCCCGCGTCGGACGCGTCTTGCCCCGCTCGATCTGGGACACGTACTCCTTCGAGAAGCGCTCGCCCGCGAGGTCGCTCTGCGTCATCGCCGCGGCCACACGCAGCTGCCGCAGGCGCTCGCCCAGGCGGACTCCCTGGGTGGCGGCCCTGGCGGCCTGGCGGCTGGCGGCGTCTCTCGTGGGCATCTCGGTTACCGGTCGTGGAAGTAGACCGCACACTTCACCAAAGCGCAAGTCGCCACTCTCGGCCATCCCCCAAAAAGGTCATGTGCAAAGCAAAAATCGGTCAAGCGCAGGAACGTGAAAATCACTTGACTGAGCTACTTGACGGGCTGCCGGACCGCTCCTATAGTGAGGTCACCTTGCAACCAGGCCGGACGCCAGGCTCGGGTTTGCAGGGGGCGTACCGGGACTCCGGGCGACGGAACAGAGAGACGAGTGGGCCGCAGACCCGTTGCTCTCGAAGCCGCCGGGACGGTGCGCCTCTCGAGAAGGCCCCCCGAGCCGCAGCGGGGGGCCTTCTCATTTTCACGCTGCGCCCCGCCGGGCTGACCGGCGCCGCTTCCGGCGTCTAGCCGCGCAGCCAGGCGAGGCGGGCTTCGCGGACCTTCCCGAGCTCGGCCTCGTCGAGGAGGCCGATGCGACGGCCGACCATGCCGAGGAGGCCGCCGGCCAGCAACATCCACGCCTCCGCGTCCGCGTCGCGGTCGGCGCCGATCACGCCCTCCGCCTGGCCGCGGCGGAGCATCGAGGCGGTGAAGTCGTGCACCTCGCGCATGTGCCGGCGCAGGTGACGCCGCAGCTCCGCGTCGTCGGCCGCCTCGGTCAGCGCCTGGACCCAGAGCTCGGCGAGCTGCAGCTTCGACGAGCGGATCGAGACGTGCTCCTTGCCGATCGCCTCGACGGCGGCGCAGGCGTCGTCCGCGCCGGAGAGCGTCTTCTCCCAGCCCGTCCGTACGGTCTCCCAGACATGGTCGAGCGCGGCGAGGTAGAGGTCGCGCTTCGAGTCGAAGTGGCGGTAGAGGATCGGCTCCGACACGCCGGCGGCGCGTGCGATGTCGGCTGTCGTCGTGCCGCGGTAGCTGCTCTCCGTGAAGAGGCGGATCGCCGTGTCGACGAGGGCGAGGCGACGCTCGGCCGCCGGCATCCGTGCGGTGGGGACGTTCACGCGGCCATCTCGGCGAGGTGGGCCTGCTCGACCTCGGGCCGCGTCCGCACCAGCACGACCGCGACGAGCGCGGCGGCGAACGTGATCGCCGCGCTGACGAGCAGCGCCGCGTGGAGCCCGTTCACGTAGTCCTGCGCCCCCGCGGCCGAGCGGGCGGGATGATGCAGGTACGACGCGAGGATCGCCCCGATCATCGCGATCCCGAGCGAGCCGCCGACCTGGCGGAAGCTGTTGAGCACTCCGGAGCCGACCCCCGCCTTGTCCACCGGGACCGAGCCCATCGCCGCGGACGTCATCGGCGACATCGTCATCGCCATGCCGACCCCGCCGAGCAGCATCGCCGGCAGCAGCGTCCAGAAGTCCGAGTGGATACCCGTGCGCTGGTAGAGCAGCAGCGACACGCCGACGATCGTCATGCCGGCGCCCATCAGCCAGCGCGACCCGACCCGGTCGGACATGCGCCCGGCGATCGGCGCGACGACGATGATCAGCAGCGTCATGGGCAGGAAGATCGCGCCCGCCTTCGTCGGCGAGTAGCCGAGAATGTTCTGCACGTAGAGCGAGACGAAGAAGAAGACGCCGAACATCCCGAGAGACACGAGCATCGCGACGAGGTTGGCGCCTGCGAACGAGCCGATCCGGAACAGCGACAGGTCGAGCATCGGCAGCCGCTGGTGACGCTCGAGCAGGACGAAGCCGACGAGCAGCACGACGGCGGCGACGAAGAACGCGAGGATCTCGGGAGACGTCCAGCCCTTCTGGTTGCCCTCGATCAGCCCGTAGCTGAGCGCGAACAGGCCGAGACCGGAGGTGGCGAGGCCGGGCAGGTCGATGCTCTGCTCGTGCGAGGTGTCGCGGGACTCCGGGATCACGAGCTGCGAGACGACGATGCCGATCGCGCCGACCGGGACGTTGACGAAGAAGATCCAGTTCCAGTTGATGTTGTCGACGATCAGGCCGCCGGCGAGCGGGCCGATCGCGAGCGCGAGCGCGGAGACGCCCGCCCAGATCCCGATCGCCTGGCCGCGCTCCTTCGGCGGGAAGGTCGCGGTGATGATCGAGAGCGTCGCCGGGTTCATCAGGGCCGCCCCGACCCCCTGGACGGCGCGGGCGCCGATCAGGAACGAGGCGCTCGGCGCGAAGCCGCACGCGAGCGACGAGAGCGTGAACACGACGAGACCGATCACGAACAGGCGGCGGCGCCCGTACAGGTCGCCGAGCTTGCCACCGGTGATCAGCAGTGCCGCGAACGTGAGCGCGTACGCGGTCACGATCCACTCGAGCTCCGAGATCGAGATGTGCAGGTCCTGCTCGATCGACGGCAGCGCGACGTTCACCACCGTGTTGTCGAGCATGATCATGAACAGGCCGAACGCGACGGCGGCGAGCGTCCACCACTTCCGGTTCTCCTGCGCGAAGATGCGTGCCTTCAAGTCCTCTCCGTTCCGTTCCGAAGTTAGTGACCACTAGGTTAGCAACCACTAACAGGCTTCACCGAGAGGTTTACGACTGGTAGTCTGAAACTATGAGGCTCGCGCTCGCGCAGATCGATCCGGTCGTCGGCGACCTCGACGGCAACCGGGCTCTCATCCTCGGCCGGCTCGAGGAGGCACGCTCCGCCGGCGTCGACCTCGCCGTCTTCCCCGAGCTCGCGGTCACCGGCTATCCGCCCGAGGACCTCCTGCTGCGCCCCGGCTTCGTCCGTGCGGCGCGCGAGTCGCTCGACGCGATCGCGGCGGCCACGTACGGGATCACCGCGCTCGTCGGGGTGCCGCTGTTCGAGGGCGACCTCTTCAACGCCTGTGCGGTCTGCGCCGACGGGGCGGTGCAGGCGGTCTACCGCAAGCGCTTCCTCCCGAACTACGGAGTCTTCGACGAGGACCGCTACTTCGCCTCCGGCCGCGAGCTGGTCGTGCTCGAGATCGCCGGAGCGAAGGTCGGGATCACGATCTGCGAGGACATGTGGCAGCCGGGACCGCCGGCGACAGACCTCGCGCTCGCGGGCGCCGAGCTGCTCGTGAATCTCTCTGCGTCGCCGTTCCACGTCGGCCGCGAGCGCGACCGGGAGGCGATGTTCCGCACGCGGGCACGCGACAACATCTGCTTCGTCGCCTTCTGCAACATGGTCGGCGGCCAGGACGAGCTGATCTTCGACGGGCATTCGCTCGTCCTCGACGACGAGGGCGACGTCCTCGCGCGGGCGCCCGGCTTCGAGGAGTGCCTCGTCGTCGTCGACGTCGAGCCCACGGCGGTGATCGGGCGGCGGCTTCGCGACGTCCGGCGTCGCGCGCTCGCCCGCGAGCTGCCGGAGGCTCCCGCGCTGACGACGGTGACGCTCGCTTCGCGGGAGCGGGACGGGGACGCTCGGACCGCGCCCGTCGTCCCGTTCGCCGACGAGCTGGAGCAGATGCGGCAGGCGCTCGTGCTCGGACTGCGGGACTACGTCCGCAAGAACGGCTTCGCCGAGATCGTCGTCGGCGTCTCCGGTGGCATCGACTCGGCGCTGACGGCGGCGCTGGCGGTCGAGGCCCTCGGCCCCGAGCGCGTCCACTGCGTCTCGATGCCGTCGCGCTACTCCTCGGAGGGCACGCGAGACGACGCACGACACCTGGCGGAGAACCTCGGCTGCGACTTCCGCGAGCTGCCGATCGAGCCGGTCGTCGTCGCGTTCGGGGAGACGCTCGCGGCCCCGTTCGCCGGCCGCGAGCCCGACCTCGCCGAGGAGAACGTGCAGGCACGGATCCGGGGCACGCTGCTGATGGCGCTGTCGAACAAGTTCGGCTGGCTGCTCGTGGCGACCGGGAACAAGTCGGAGATGTCCGTGGGCTACGCAACCCTGTACGGCGACATGGCCGGCGGCTTCGCGCTGCTGAAGGACGTGTTCAAGACGGACGTGTTCCGGCTCTCCCGTCACCTGAACGAGCGGGCCGGGCGGGAGGTCGTACCCGTCTCCACGATCGAGCGAGCCCCGAGCGCCGAGCTCCGCGCCGACCAGCTCGACGAGGACTCGCTGCCGCCGTACGACGCGCTCGACCGGGTGCTCGAGGCCTATGTCGAGGAGGACCGCTCGCTGGAGGAGCTGCGGTCGGACGGCTTCGATCCCGACGTCGTGCAGCGCGCGGTCGGCCTGATCGACCGCGCCGAGTACAAGCGCCGTCAGGCGCCGCCCGGCGTGCGCCTGCGGCCGAAGGCGTTCGGACGGGACCGGCGGACTCCGATCACGAACCGCTGGCGCGGCTGAGCGAGCGCGCGCCGTCCGCGAGCGCCGCCCCCGAGGCGCTCAGACGCCCGCGTCGAACGGCTCGGCCGACGGACCGTGCAGGAGGAGGTCGCGGAGGTGGGCGGCCAGCCGCCGCGGAGCGGTGACCACGTCGTCGAGCTCGCCGGCGGCGAACCAGCGGTATGCCGCGATGCCCTCGGCCTCCGGGTCGAGCTCCGGGACCGGCTCGAACGCCTCCGCGCGGACGAGATAGTGGCGCTCGGTCTGGCCGCCCCAACCGGCCATGTCGGCGAAGTGGTGCGTCCGTGTCCAGAGTCTCGGCCCGAGCTCCATCCCGCGCAGCCCGCACTCCTCCCGCAGCTCGCGCCGCAGCGCCTGTTCGTCGCTCTCCCCGGGCTCGACGCCTCCGCCCGGCGGAGCCCAGACGGGGCCGCTCCGGAAGTCGAAGCGGGTCAGCAGCGTCCTCCCGTCCGCATCGACCACGAGAGCTCGCACGGCGTCGCGAAGCGGCAGGCCGGTTGCACGCCCCGCCAACTCCTGGAACCAGCGCAGCCGCTCCTCCCACGGCACCGCGGCATTGGCGGGTGACGTCGACGGCAGGACGAACAGCCGCGTCTCGCCGAGCGTCCTCGGCTGTAGCCCGAGCTCCGGCCGCTCGCCGAAGGCGCCGCGGTAGGCCTCCTTGCCGACGAAGCCGAGCCAGCCGGGACGGAGCTCGCGGGCGATCCGCGCGAGCCGCTCGGCCGAGCCGGCGAAGTCGCCGCGACGCAGATCGCCGGAACCCGGCGTCGTCCGGTACGCCGCGTTCGTGACGCCGATGCCCTCGCCGACCAGTGCCCGCTGCTCCCTCGGCTCGTACAGCCCTGCGGTGAAGCAGGCCTGGTGCAGCAAGCGCCAGAAGTCGTTGCGCGGGTTCGCGAAGTGGGCGCGCGCCTCGGCCGAGACGCGGCCCGGGTTGATCCCCACGAAGACGACGCGCAGACGCGGGCCGAGCACATCCGGGACGTCGCTCGGGGTCTCCTCCGGGGCCGCCACTCCCTCAGTCTGGCGCAACCGCGTGCTCCGGGCGCAACGCTCCCCCTGCGCGGGTCGACGAGCCCACGGCACCTCGCGCCGTGCGACCTCGCGGTCGTCCACGGCGGGCCGGCGGCGGCGATGAGCCTACGCGGCTTCGGCCGCGGCCTCGGCCGCGTCGACCTCGGCCTGCAGGTCCTCGGCGCGCGCGTCGATGCGCACCTCGAAGCTGCGCCGCAGGTCCTCGCCCGAGACGGGCAGCTCGTAGCGGGGACGTCGTGGCTCGAGCTTGACGAGGCTGACGGTCGCGTCCCAGCCGCGGTAGCAGCGCGCATAGCACTCGGCTTCCGACAGCGGCCGCAATCTCCGCACGCCCCGGAGCGTAGGCGCCGGACCGGACGGACCGGACCCATCGGCATCCGCTGGAGTCGACGGTTCTAGCCCTGCTCGAGGGGCGCCATCGTCAGCCCCCGTTCGCCGAGCTGCTCCCAGTACAGCTCCGCCGGCTCGCGCCCGCCCGACCAGACGATCGCCTGGCCGCTCCGGTGGATCCGGTTCGCGAGCGACATGCCCTGCTCGTACGAGACGCCGGGGACGACTGCGGCGAGCGCGGCCGCCACGCCCTGGAAGGTGTTGTGGTCGTCGTTGAGGACGATCACGTGCCAGGACGGGCCGAGGGTCGTCCCGCCGCCGCGGTCGAGGCGCTCCCGCGGAGGGGTGAGAGTGCTGCTCACCCCCGCATCGTAGTGCGGTAGCGTCCGGCGGCATGCCCGCCGTCGCCCTCGACGTCGATGCCGTCCGCGCCCGCTACTCCGCCCTTCGCGGCGAGGTCGCGTTCCTCGACGGACCCGGCGGGACGCAGTGCCCGGACTCCGTGATCGAGGCGGTCGCCGGCTACCTGCGCGGCTCGAACGCGAACCTCGGCGGCGCCTTCGCGGCCAGCCGCCGCAGCGACGAGCTCGTCGAGCGTGCCCACGAAACGGCGGCCCGCTTCCTCGGCTGCCGGCCGGAGGAGACGGCGTTCGGGCAGAACATGACGACGCTGAACTTCGCCCTCTCGCGGGCCGCCGGCCGCGGCTTCCGCGCCGGCGACGAGATCCTGGTCACGCGGCTCGACCACGAGGGCAACGTCTCCCCCTGGCTCGAGCTCGGCCGCGACCTCGGCCTGGAGGTCGGCTTCGTCGAGCTGCGCGAGGACACGACGCTCGACCTCGACGACCTCGAGAGCAAGCTGACCGGGAGGACGCGCGTCGTCGCCTTCCCGCTCGCCTCGAACGCGGTCGGGACGCTCACGGATGCGGCCCGGATCGTCGAGCTCGCGCACCGGGCCGGCGCGCTCGCCTGGGCCGACGCCGTCCACTACGCGCCGCACGGGCCGGTCGACGTCGAGGCGCTCGGCGTCGACGTGCTCCTCTGCTCGCCGTACAAGTTCTTCGGGCCCCATCTCGGCCTCGCATTCGGCCGGGAGGAGCTGCTGCGCTCGTGGCGGCCGTACAAGGTGCGACCGGCGGCCGACGAGCCGGTCGGCTCGCGCTTCGAGACGGGCACGCTCGCCCACGAGCTGCTCGCCGGCTTCGTCGCCGCGGTCGAGTACCTGCACGAGCTCGGCTGGGACGCGATCCGCGCCCACGAGCGGGCGCTCGGGGAGCGCTTCCTCGCCGGGCTGCCCGACCGGTGCACGCTCTACGGGCTGCCGGCGATGGACGGCCGCGTCCCGACGTTCGCCTTCCGCGTCGAGGGCGCAGCGCCGCGTGCCGTGGCCGAGGCGCTCGCGGTGCGGCAGCTCGCGGTCTGGGACGGCGACTACTACGCCGTCGAGGTGATGTCACGGCTCGGGCTCGCGCCGGACGGCGCCGTCCGCGCCGGCTTCGTCCACTACAACACCGCCGCCGAGGTCGACCGGCTGCTGGCCGCGCTCCGGGAGGTCTGATGGACGTCGTCGAGCTGCTTCGCGAGCTGATCCGCTTCGACACGACCAACCCGCCCGGGAACGAGGGAGAGTGCGTCGCGTTCGTGCGACGGCTCGTCGAGGAGGCCGGTGCCGAGGCGCGGATCGTCTCCCGCGACGAAGCGCGGCCGAACCTCCTGGCGCGGGTCGAGGGCGCGGGCGAGGCGCCGCCGCTGCTCCTCTACGGTCACGTCGACGTCGTCACCACGGCCGGGCAGCAGTGGTCGCGCGACCCGTTCGGCGCCGAGCTCGTCGACGGCGTCGTCTGGGGCCGCGGCGCGCTCGACATGAAGGGCGGCGTCGCCATGCTCGTCGACGCGTTCCTGCGCGCCGCCCGCGGCGAGATCCGCCCGCGCGGCGACCTGATCCTCTGCGTGCTCAGCGACGAGGAGGACGGCGGCGACTTCGGCGCGAAGCTCCTGTGCGAGGAGCACGCAGGAGAGTTCGAGGGCGTGCGTCACGCGCTCGGCGAGTTCGGCGGCTTCTCGCAGGTCGTCGGCGGGCGCCGCCTGTATCCGGTCCAGGTGGCGGAGAAGCAGATCTGCTGGCTGCGCGCGGTCCTGCGCGGCCCGGGCGGCCACGCGTCGATGCCGCAGCGCGGCGGGACGATGGGACGCCTCGCACGGTTCCTGCGCGACCTCGACGGCAGTCGCACGCCGGTGCACGTGACCCCGGTCGCGCGCGCCTTCGTCGAGCAGATGGCCGCGGCGCTGCCACGGGCGCAGGGGGCCGTGCTCCGGGGCCTGCTCGTCCCGCGCCTCACCGACGGGATCCTCGCGCTGCTCCCGCTCGAGCAGCGACGCACCTTCGGGCCGATCCTCCGCAACACGGCGACGGCGACGATCGTCCACGGCGGCGACAAGATCAACGTCGTCCCCGGCGAGGTCGTGCTGGAGCTGGACGGGCGCCTCCTCCCCGGCTTCCGGCCGGAGGACCTGATCCGGGAGCTGCACGGGCTCGTCGGCGACGACGTCGAGCTGGAGCTCGTCCGCCACGATCCCGGCCCGCCGGAGGCCGACCTCTCCTGGCTCGGCGGCCTCGGCGCGATCCTGCGCGAGCTCGACCCGGAAGCGATACCTCTGCCGCTGCTGATGCCGGGAGTGACGGACGGACGCTTCTTCGGCCGGCTCGGGATCCAGACCTACGGCTTCGTGCCGCTGCGGCTGCCCGCGGACTTCAAGCTCTTCTCGCTGATCCACGCCGCCGACGAGCGGGTGCCGGCAGACGCGATCCGCTTCGGCGCCGAGGCGGTCGGCCGCGCCGTGGAACGGTACGCGGGATGAGGCTGCTCGTCCTCGGCGGGACGAAGTTCCTCGGCCGCGCCGTCGTCGATGCGGCGCTCGCGGCCGGGCACGAGGTGACGCTGTTCAACCGGGGCGAGACGAACCCGGAGCTGTTCGGCGCGGCGGAACGGCTGCGCGGCGACCTCGCGGGAGACCTCGGCGCGCTCGCGGAGCGGAGCTGGGACGCGGTCGTCGACCTCGACCCGACGCAGCTGCCGCGGCACACGCGCCGGCGCGCCGAGGCGCTCTCGGGCGCGGCCGGCTTCTACGTCTTCGTCTCGACGATCTCGGTGTACGCCGACCCGTCGACTCCCCTCGACGAGAGCTCGCCGGTGCTCGAACCGCCCGCCGACGAGCCCGAGACGTTCGACCCGGAGCGCTACGGCGAGCTGAAGGTCGGCTCCGAGCGCGCCGTGCTCGAGGTCTTCGGCGACCGGGCCGCGATCGCCCGTCCGGGGCTGATCGTCGGGCCGCACGATCCGAGCGGCCGGTTCACGTACTGGCCGCGCCGGCTGGCCGAGGGCGGCGGCGTCCTCGCCCCGGGGAGCGCGGAGGCGCCCGTGCAGCTCGTGGACGCCCGTGACCTCGGCGCGTGGCTCGTCGGCGTCGCGGCGGAGCGTGCCGACGGGGTCTTCAACGCGACCGGGCCGGAGCGGCCGTACGCGCTCGGCGAGCTGCTCGTCCGCGTGGCGGCTGCGGTCGGCGGGGATGCGCGCCTCGTCTGGACGGACGAGCAGCGGATCCTCGACGCCGGCGTGACGCCGTGGTCGGAGCTGCCCCTCTGGGTGCCCGGGGACGAGTGGTCGGGCCTGATGCGGGTGGACGTGAGCCGCGCGCTCGCAGCCGGGCTCTCGTTCCGACCGCTCGAGGAGACCGCGCGCGACACGCTCGCGTGGAGCCGCGAAGCGGGGGAGCAGCGCCCGACCCTGAGCCGCGAGAAGGAGGCGGAGATCCTCGCCGCCGGCGGCGGCTGAGGCTCGCGGGCCGGACCGGGCTCAGGCGGCGTTGTCGGCCTTCGCGGCCTTCGCCGCGGCGGCCCAGCGCGGGTCGTGCCGGCGGATCCGGTCCGGGTCGCGGCCGCGCGCGTCCGCGACCGCGAGGGCGAGCCGCTGGAAGCGGACGACGTCGACGACCGGATGGCGGGTCGGCACCAGGTCGGCCTCGCAGCCCAGCTCCTGCAGGGCCGCCACGGCGGCGGCGGCGCGCTCCGCCTCCCGGCCTTCGCCCTCGAGGACGAAGGCCCGCACCGACTCGTCCACCGCGGACAGGTAGCCGTGGAGCAGCTGCTCCGTCTCGTACGGCTCGGCCGCGACCCAGGCGCCCTCCCGCAGCTTGAGCACCGCCTCGTGCGCCGTCGGCAGGTCACGACCCGCGCCGGCGACGAGGAACCGCTCCTGCGCCGCGAAGGCCGGCAGCTGCGCCTCGAGCTCGGCCGCGACCGCGTCGGCGAGCCACGACACGTCCTCGCCGTGCAGGGCCGCGATCGCAGCGACGGCGCACGTGTAGCTCGCCGTATGGCACCAGCTCTCCTCGACCGCCGGCGTGCAGACGACCACCTCGTCGCAGAGGTCCGCGGTCGGGCTCTCCGCGGTGCCCGTCACGAGCCAGCGGGGCCCGCGCCACGCGCGCGCCGCCTCGAGCGTCAGCGGCGTCTCGCCCTCGTGGGAGACGACCACGAGCAGGTCGGCGTCGCGCTCCGGCCGGCGCACGAGCTCGAGCGCGTGCACGGCCTCCCCGCCCGTCCAGGCCGCGTGGAACGAGGTGCCGCAGCCCGTGAACAGGAGCCTCGCACCCTCCGGGAAGCGCCTGCCGGTCGGCACCTGTGCCAGCCACTCGGGCTGGTCCGCGATCGCGCGCCTCGTCTCCTCGCCGTTCACACCCGCTCTATACCATCGAACGCGGTGGAGGGGTTTCCGTTCGTGCACCGCGAGGACGTCCGCTTCAGCGACCTCGACGGCATGGGCCACGTCAACAACGCGGTCTTCTCGACGTATCTCGAGCAGGCGCGCCTCGCCTGGTTCGACGGCGAGGACGAGGGCGAGCCGATGCCGCTGCGCGACGTGATCCTCGCGCGGACGGAGATCGACTTCCGCTCCCCGGTCGGGTTCGGGGAGACGGTCGAGATCGGCGTCCGGCCCCTCCGGCTCGGCACGAAGAGCTTCGAGCTCGAGTATCGGCTGCAGGCCGGCGGGCGCGTCGTGGCCGAGGCCCGCAGCGTGCTCGTCGGGTACGACTACGACCGCGGGCGAAGCGTCGGGGTGCCCGAGCGATGGCGAAGGAGGCTGGAACTGTGAGCGTGTACAGGCGCGACGTGCTGGACAACGAGCTGCGGGTGCTCACGACCGACCTGCCGCACGCGCAGTCGGTGACGGTGATGGTGATGCTCGCCGCGGGCTCACGCTACGAGACGGCGGAGACGAACGGGATCGCCCACTTCGCCGAGCACATGTTCTTCAAGGGCACCGAGCGCCGACCGAGCGCGCGGCAGATCGCGGGCGAGATCGACGCGATCGGCGGCGAGTTCAACGCCTTCACCGGCAAGGAGTACACCGGCTACTACGTCAAGTGCGCGGCCGAGCACCGCGACGTCGCGCTCGACGTCCTCGTCGACATGCTCCGCAACTCGCGCTTCGTCGAGGAGGAGATCGAGCGCGAGAAGGGCGTGATCGTCGAGGAGATGAACATGTACTTCGACACGCCCCGCGACTTCATCGGGGGCGTCTACGAGGAGCTGCTCTTCGGCGACCAGCCGCTCGGCTGGGACATCATCGGCCGCAAGGAGACCGTCCGCGGCGCGACCCGCGACACCTTCACGAGCTACCTCGACCGCTGGTACAGGCCGTCGCGGATGGTGCTCGGCGTCGCCGGCCGCACCGGCGACGACGTGCTCGAGCGCGCGCAGGAGCTCCTCGGCGACCTCGAGCCGGCCGAGACGGGCGACGCGCCGCCGGTCGTTCCCTACGCAAACGGGCGCGTCCGCGTCTTCACGAAGCAGTCCGACCAGGCGCACGTCTGCCTCGGTGTCCACAGCCACCCGCTCGAGCATCCCGACCGCTACGCGCTGCAGCTGCTCGCGACCGTGCTCGGCGGCGGCATGTCGTCGCGCCTCTTCACCGAGGTGCGCGAGCGCCGCGGCCTCGCCTACTACGTCTACGGGCTCAACCACAGCTACACCGACGCGGGCTCGCTCTACGCCCAGGCCGGCGTCGATATCACGCGCATCGACGAGGCCGTCTCGACGATCGCCGCCGAGCTGCGGACGATCGCGGCAGAGCCGGTGCCCGCGGACGAGCTCGAGAAGGCGCGCAACTTCGCGAAGGGACGGTTCGTCCTCCAGCTCGAGAGCCCGCAGGGGCTGATCGTCCACGGGCTGCGCCGGGAGGTGCTCGAGAACCGCGCGGTCGAGCCGGAGGAGGTGCTCGCGGGGATCGACGCCGTCACCGCCGAGGACGT
>Ga0075270_1000034_pt1 | contig 12693 bp, 12 predicted proteins | sample SF_Rice_5C_0N_20_FD_69774 | JGI IMG/M metagenome (GOLD analysis project Ga0075270, IMG submission 69774) | Rice paddy soil microbial communities from Twitchell Island, California, USA - SF_Rice_5C_0N_203 | ecosystem: Environmental > Terrestrial > Soil > Paddy field/soil | place: USA: Twitchell... | reverse complement strand
GCTCCGCGCGGAGCGGCGCCCACGCGTCGTTCGTCGCCTCGCCGGCCCAGACGAGATCCCACAGGGCGGGGAGCGCGACCGCGTCGTCGAGCGCCGTCGCCGCGAGCAGGTCGTCCCAGAAGAGGGCGCCCCCGGCGAGCGCGGCCCGGATCGCGTCGTGCACCCCCCCGGCAGGCGTCGGCGCCGCCGCCGGTCGCCCGAGCACCGCCGCGTCGTCGCGGAAGAACACGGCGACGCGGTCGAGGCCGGCCCCGGCCCAGACGAGCTCGCCCGAGGCGCACAGCTGGTCGAGCTGCTCCGGCCGGTACGCGGGCACGCGGCGCGGCAGCACCTCCGACTCCCAGAGCGACACCGGCAGCGCGAGCCCCTGCAGCGGGACGAGCGCCTCGCGGAGCGAGGCGCGCCGGTCGATCCCGTGCCAGCTCGGCAGGAACCTGCCGAGCGTCGCCTGCTCGGCCGGCTCGACCTCCCGCCGGAGCGCCGCGAGGGAGGCGCGCCGCAGGCGCCGCAACACCTCCGGCTCGCACCACTCCCGCTCCGTCCCGCCGGGACGGAGCTCGCCGCGCACGAGGCGGTCATCCGTCTCGAGCCCACGCAGGACCGGCTCGACGTCGAGACCGAACCACGCGTTCGCCTCCGCCGTCGTGAACGGCCCGCGGCCGCGCGCCCAGCGGTGCACGAGCGACTCGAGCGCATCCGGCACCGCCTCGAGGAACACCTCGGGGAGCCCCGACGGCGGCATCACGCCGAGCGCGTCGCGGTACCGTCCCGCGTCCTCCGCCGCTGCGAGCCGCTCCTCGCCGGCGACGCGGATCCGGATCGCGCGCCGCTCCGCCTCGAGGATCGCGGCATGCGCCTCGTCGAACTCGCCGGCGCGGAGGTCGCCGCGCAGGCGCAACACGTCGTGCAGGTGCTCGGGATCCCGGGGAGGCGGCCGCAACGACGCCTCCACCTCGGCGAGCGCGTCGCGGTCGATCAGCTCCCGCAGCTCCTCCTGGCCGAGCAGCTCCCGCAGCAGGTCGCGGTCGAGCGAGAGCGCCTGGGCGCGCCGCTCCGCCGGCGGCGTGTCGTCCTCGTACATGTAGGTGGCGATGTAGTCGAAGAGGAGGGACGACGCGAACGGCGACGCCGACGGCGTCTCGACGTCGACGAGGTCGATCTCCCGCGTGCGCAGACCGTGCAGCAGGCGCTTCAGCGCCGGCAGGTCGAACACGTCCTGCAGGCACTCGCGATACGTCTCGAGGACGATCGGGAAGCTCGCGTACTTGCGCGCCACCTGGAGGAGGCCCTGCGCCTTCAGCCGCTGCTGCCAGAGCGGCGTCCGCTCGCCCGGCCTTCGGCGCGGGATCAGCAGCGCCCGCGCCGCGTTCTCGCGGAACCGGGCCCCGAAGAGCGCCGTCTGCCCGAGCTCGGCGAGCACGAGCTCCTCGAGCTCGTCCGGCCCGAGGAGCAGCAACTCGGTCGCCGGCGGCGCGTCCGCGTCGGGCAGGTGGAACGCGATCCCGTCGTCCGACCAGATCGACTGCACCTCGACCCCGAGCGACTCGCGCAGCCGCGCCCCCACCGCCATCGCCCACGGCGCGTGCACGCGGGCGCCGAACGGCGTGAGGATGCAGATCCGCCAGTCGCCGATCTCGTCGCGGAAGCGCTCGACGACGACCGTCCGGTCAGAGGGGACCGCGCCCGTATGCCGCTCCTGCTCGCGGAGGAACGCGACGAGGTTCGCCTCGGCGCGCGCGTCGAGCCCCTCGACGTGCGGCTCCTCCTGCGCGAGCAGCTCGCGCGAGAAGCGGCCGATCGCCTCGCCGAGCTCGTACGGCCGGCCGACGCCCTCGCCCTTCCAGAAGGGCACCGCGCCGGGCACGCCGGGCGCAGGCGAGACGAGGACGCGGTCGCGGGTGATCTCCTCGATCCGCCAGGACGAGGCGCCGAGCATGATCACCTGCCCGGCGCGCGCCTCGTAGACCATCTCCTCGTCGAGCTCGCCGACGCGGCCGCCGTCGCCGACGATGAAGACGCCGAACAGCCCGCGGTCCGGGATCGTGCCCGCGTTCGTGACCGCGAGCCGGCGCGATCCCGGACGGCCGCGGATCACACCCGCCGTCCGGTCCCAGACGATCCGCGGGCGCAGCTCCGCGAACTCGTCGGAGGGATAGCGGCCGGCGAGCATGTCGAGCACGTTCTCGAGCTGCGCGCGCGACAGGTCGGCGAACGGGTAGGCGCGCCGCACGAGCGCGTGCAGCTCGGCCACCTCGACCTCCTCGTCCGCGCAGATCGCGACGATCTGCTGGGCGAGCACGTCGAGCGGGTTCCGCGGGATCTGCGTCTCCTCGATCAGCCCCTGCTGCATGCGCTGCACGACGACGGCCGACTCGAGCAGATCGGCGCGGAACTTCGGAAAGATGCGGCCACGCGAGACCTCGCCGAGCGAATGGCCGGAGCGCCCGATCCGCTGCAGCCCGCGCGCGACGGACTTCGGCGACTCGACCTGGATCACGAGGTCGACCGCTCCCATGTCGATCCCGAGCTCGAGCGAGGAGGTCGCGACGAGGCACGGGATCCGGCCCGCCTTCAGGTCCTCCTCGATCACGGTGCGCTGCTCGCGCGCGAGCGAGCCGTGGTGGGCGCGTGCGACCTCGTCCTCCGCGAGCTCGTTCAGCCGCAACGCGAGCCGCTCGGCGAGCCGCCGGTTGTTGACGAAGACGATCGTCGAGCGGTGCGCCCGCACGAGCTCGAGCAGCGCCGGATACATGGACGGCCAGATCGAGCGGGCGCCGACCTCGAGCCCGGGCGTGATCATCGACTCGCCGGCCCCGCGCTCGTAGTCGCCCTGCGGGAGGGATGCCGTGGTGCCGAGCTCGCGCATGTCCTCGACCGGGACGACGACCTCGAGGTCGAGGCGCTTGGCGACGCCCGCGTCGACGAGCTCGACCGGGCGGCCGCCGCCGACGAAGCGCCCGATCTCCTCGAGCGGGCGCTGGGTCGCGGAGAGCGCGATCCGTTGCAGCGGCTCGTCGCCGCGGAGGGCCGCCAGCCGCTCGACCGAGAGCGCGAGGTGGGCACCGCGCTTCGTGCCCGCGACGGCGTGGACCTCGTCGAGGATCAGCGTGTCGACCGAGCGGAGCAGCTCCCGCGCCTGCGAGGTCAGCATCAGGAAGAGAGACTCCGGCGTCGTGATCAGGATGTCCGGCGGGTGGCGGAGCATCGCGGCGCGCTCCTTCTGCGGCGTGTCGCCCGTGCGGACGGCGACGGCCAGCTCGGAGCGGAGCCCCGCGAGGGGGCCGCGCAGGTTCCGTTCGACGTCGTAGTTGAGCGCCTTCAGGGGCGAGACGTAGAGAACGCGCAGCCCCTGCCCCGGCGACCGCGTCAGCCGGTCGATCGCATAGAGGAACGCCGCGAGCGTCTTCCCGGAGCCGGTCGGCGCCTGGATCAGCGTGTGCGCGCCGCTCGCGATCACGGGCCAGCCCTTCTCCTGTGCCGGTGTCGGCGCCTCGAAGGCCTGCTCGAACCAGGCGCGCGTCTCCCGGCTGAACACGGCGAGCGACTCCATCCGGCGAGCGTAGCTCCGAACGTGCGTTTGGCGCCGCCGAGCGGGGGGCACGAGCGGCCGCATGGAGCTCTACCAGGCCGAGTGGTGCCCGCATTCCCACGCCGTCCGGCAGCGCCTCACCGAGCTCGGGCTCGACGTGCTTCTTCGCCAGGTGCCGGCCGAGCAGGACGACCGCGACGACCTCGAGCGTGCCACGCGGCAGCGCGAGATCCCGACGCTCGTCGCCGACGACGGCGAGGTGCTGACCGGCGAGGAGGAGATCCTGCCGTGGCTCGAGCGGTTCGAGGAGCCGCGCGACGCGCGCCGGCACCGCGCGAAGGCGCGCGCCGGCCTCTAGTTGAGCGCCGTCCAGAGGCCGTAGGCGGCGGCGCCGACGAGCACGGCGACGCACGCGACGACGAGCCACACGCGCGAGAGCGCCCGCAGCGGCGTGGTCTCGTCGCGGCCGCTGAGGATCTCGCCGGGCGGCTTCGGCTCGGTCATGCGCCACCGATTCCCGCGCGCGCAGGCCGGAAACGGCGGAGTAGGATCGCGGCATGCCCGAGGCGCTCTGGTTCAGCGACGACGAGGCGGCCTGCCGGCTGCTCGCGGAGGACCCCTTCGCGCTGCTCGTCGGCTTCGCGCTCGACCAGCAGATCACCGTCCAGCAGGCGTTCGCCGGCCCGCTGCGGCTCCGCGACCGGCTCGGCACGCTCGATCCGGGCGCGATCGCAGCGACCGACCCCGCCCGTCTCGAGGAGGTCTTCCGCCAGAAGCCGGCAATCCACCGCTTCCCCGGCGCGATGGCCGCCAGGGTGCAGGATCTCGCCGCCGCCGTCGCCGAGGACTACGACGGACGCGCCGAGCGGGTCTGGACGGAGGCTGCCGACGCGGCCGACCTGAAGCGGCGAATCGGCGGCCTGCCCGGCTTCGGCGAGATGAAGGTGAAGGCGCTCGCCTCCGTGCTCGCACGCCGCCTCGGGGTGGCCTTCGCCGCCGAGCTCCTGCCCGGCCACCTGATGCTCGGCGACGTCGACTCCCCGCAGGCGCTGCTCGACTACCAGGCCGCCAAGCGCGCCCACAAGGCGGCGCTGCGAGCGGCGAAGAGCCCGTCCTGATCGAGCTGCGCACCCTCAGCGACGGCGGCCAGCCGGCGGAGGACACGGCGCGCGCGCTCGCGGGGTTCGTCGCGGCCGCGCAGACGAGCCTCGAGATCGCGATCTACGACGTGCACCTGCCGCCGCCCCTCGACGCGATCGTCCACGGCGCACTCGCCGACGCAGCCGCGCGCGGCGTCTCGGTCCGGCTGGCGTACAACGTCGACCACGCGCTCGCGGCGCCGGTGCCGCCGCCGCCGCGCACGCAGCCGGAGCTGCTCGAGGCGCTGCCCTTCCCGACCGCGGCGATCCCGGGAGTGCCCGACCTGATGCACCACAAGTACGTGATCCGCGACGCCGCGTCGGTCTGGACCGGCTCCACGAACTGGACGGCCGACTCGTGGACGCGCGAGGAGAACGTGATCGTCACCGCCGACTCGCCCGAGCTCGCGGCCCGCTACCGCGCCGACTTCGAGCAGCTCTGGACGACGCGCGACGTCGGTCGCACCGGCAAGGTCGACACGGCGCCGCTGCGGATCGGCGACACGCCCGCGCGCGCCTGGTTCTGCCCCGGCCGCGGCGAGAAGCTCGCGCACCGGATCGCGAAGGCGATCGGCTCGGCCCGGCGGCGCGTGCGCATCGCCTCGCCGGTGATCAGCTCCGGCCCGGTGCTCGGCACGCTCGCGCAGGTCGCCTCGGACGGCAAGGTCGACCTCGCCGGGGTCGTCGACGCGACGCAGGTGCGCGAGGTGCTGCAACAGTGGCGCGAGAACGGGAACGTCGACTGGAAGGGGCCGCTGCTCCGGGCGACCCTCACCCGGGCGCCGTTCTCGGGGAAGCGCTCGACGCCGTACGCGCCGGGCTCCGTCCACGACTACATGCACGCGAAGGTGACCGTCGCGGACGACGTCGTCTTCGTCGGCAGCTTCAACCTCTCCCACTCGGGCGAGGAGAACGCCGAGAACGTGCTCGAGCTCACGGACGCCGGGCTCGCGGACCGCCTCGCGGCCTTCGTCGACGCGGTACGCGGCCGCTACCCCGCGGCCGACCCCTAGGCCATCCCCGATCCGGAGGATGCGCGACGCGCGGAACCGCCCTCGCGGGATCGCCCCGCGGGGCTGGCGCGCGACCCGGGACGGTGCCAATGTCCGCCGGTGGTCGACGCGCTCGCACTCCCTTCGTCACCCGGACGGGTGAGCTTCCGGTCATACGGAACCCATACGAAGGCTGCCCTCGAATTCATCGCGCGCTCCCCGATTCTCTGGTCACCGGGCACCACGTCCGGCCGGTACACACAAGACCAGAGGAGTTCCGACATGAGCAAGATGATCAAGGGTCTGCTGAAGAGGCGCATGCTCTTCGCGACGATTGCGGCAATCAGCGTCTTCGGCGGCGTCTACGGCTTCGCGGCCACGCTGAACATCACGAGCAACAAGCTGAGCGCCGGCAACGCGACCGTCGCCTCGTGCCAGGCCACGACCCCGAACACGTCCTACACGGTCGCCTACGACGCGACGCTCAACAGCAACGTCGGCGGCTACAAGGTGGCGACGGTCGTCGTCTCCAGCCTCGACGCGGCCTGCGCGACGAAGCCCGTCAACGTGACCCTCCAGGGCACGAGCGGCGCGAGCCTCGGCGAGATCACGAGCTCCGTCCCCGCGGGCGGCGGCACGCTGACCCTCACCCCGAGCTCGGCGATCCCCGCGGCCAGCGTCAACGGCATCAGCGCCGCGATCAACGGCTAACGCCGGACTCTCGTACCGGCGGGACGGCGCGAGCGGGACGTCTGGCGGCAGGCGTCCCGCTCCGCGCACGCAACGGAGGAAACCGACGTGAAGAAACTGACAAAGATCCTGGGCTCCGCCCTCTCGGCCTCGGCGATCTTCGCGGGCCTCGCGGCCGCGGCGACCCTCACGATCAGCTCGAACACCCTCGCCGCCGGCAACGCCGCCGTCACCTCGTGCGGCGTCTCCTCTCTCGCCGCCACCCGCACCGTCGACAACAACGGGGCGGTGACGCAGGTGGACGTCCGCGGCATCCCGCAGGCCTGCGCCGGCCAGACGCTCTACGTCACGCTCCGCGGCGCCTCGGGCGCGAGCCTCGGCAGCGCCTCCACTGCGATCGGTTCCTGCAGCGGCGGCTGCAGCGTCTCGTTCGCGAGCTTCTCGTCCGTGACGGCGTCGAATCTCACCGGCTACGCGTTCGCGGTGCGAGGCTGACGATGCGCCGGCTCAGGATCACGCCGCTCCGCCTCGCCTCCGCCCTCGCGGCGGCGTCGCTCGTCGGCGCGGGCGTGGGCTACGCCGCCACGCTCAACCTCACCTCCGAGCATCTCGGCGCCGCGTCGCAGACCCTGACCAAGGGCACCTGCAACCTCGGCTCGTCGAGTGCGACCGAGGCCTGGGTCGACCAGTCCGCGCCGACGCAGAGCAACGGCGGCTCGCTCGTCACCCAGACTCAGAACAACAGGAACCAGTACTCCTTCCTGCGCTTCGGCCTGAGCGGCTGCAGCGTCCCGAGCACGGGCGGCGCCGACACGGCGACGCTCTCGCTCCAGGTCACGAGCACGTCGAAGACCAACCACACGATCTCCGCGTTCCCGGTCTACTCGAGCTGGAGCGCCTCCTCGCTGACCTGGACGTCCGCGCAATCGCTCTCGGTCGGCTCCACCGCGACGGACACGTTCTCGAGCTCGCTGGGCACGAAGACGCTCACCGTCACCTCGGACGTCGACGCGGCGATCAAGTCCGGGACGTTCTGGGGCTGGGAGCTCGTCGACACCAACGGCGGCGGCTCGAACACGACGACGATCGACTCCCCCTCGCTGAGCGTGAGCTATGAGAAGTAGCCACGGGCACGCCGAGTCGCAGAGCCCGGAGCCGGAGCGGCCCCGGCTGGCGCTCGTTCCGGCCCCCGCCGGCCGCGGCCCGCGCCTGCCGCTGCTGCGGGCCGCGTTCCGCAACGCGAATCGCGCCGCGAAGCCGGCGCTCGCCGCCGTGGCGGTGCTCCTCTGGCTGTGGTTCATGCTCCCGCAGGCCATGGGCGGCCGCGCCGGGTGGGTGCTCGTCGACGGCAAGAGCATGCTGCCGCGCTACCACACCGGCGACCTCGTCCTCGTGGAGAAGCAGTCGAGCTACCACGTCGGCCAGGTGATCGCCTACCGCGTGCCGAAGGGCGACCCGATGGCCGGCGCGCAGGTGATCCATCGCATCGTCGGCGGCGACGGCGTCCACGGCTTCGTCGTCAAGGGCGACAACCGCACCGCCGCGGACGTGTGGCATCCGAAGACGAGCGACGTCGTCGGCGCCAAGGCCCTCCGCATCCCGGACGCGATCGTCATCCTGCAGTACCTGCGCTCCCCGCTCCTGCTCGGCCTGCTCGCCTCCTTCTTCGTCTTCGCCAAGGCGCTCGGAACCGCGCCGAGGCGCGACGAGGACAGCGGCGCAGCGGACGCGGACGCCTGACCGTCGGACCGCGCGCGTAGGATCGCGCGACCCCGTGGCGATGCCGTCCCATCCGAGCCGGATCCTGCGCCGTCCGGCGCTCGTCTCCGCGCTCGCCACGGCCGGCCTCGCAGCCACCTTCGGCGCGATGCTCGCGCTGGGCGACGCCCGCCGGCTCGGGGCGATCGCGCTCGTCCCCTGGGTCGGCGTGCTCGGGCTCGAGCTCGGCGCCCTCGCCGGCGCGACCGCGGGCGCCGCGGCGACCGGCCTCTACGTCCTGGCGGCCGAGATCGTCGGCGGCAGCACCGGCCCGCTCGAGCTCGCGGTGCGCACCGCCGCGCTCGTGGGCGTCGGGGCGGCCGCCGGCGTCGCCGGCGGCCGGCTGGCCGCGAGCGAGCGGGCGCAGCGAAGCGTGACCGCGCTGCAGTCGGCGTTGCTCGACTCGACGCTCGACGGCATCTGCCTCACCGATGCCGGCGGCCGCATCCTGATCTCGAACGCGCCGCTGCGACGCCTCGCGGTCGAGCTCGGCCTGCCCGGCGAGGGCACGGTCCCCGAGCAGCTGCTCTCGATCGCCGGCCGGACGACCGAGCCGGCGCGCTACCGGGAACGGATGCTCGCGCTCGCCGAGAAGCCGGAGGCGGTGAGCGTCGACGAGTTCGAGCTGCGCGGCAGCGGCCGTATCTTCCGCGGCTACACGGCGCCCGTCGGCGACCCCGACGGCGGCTTCGCGGGACGCGTGTGGACGCTGCGCGAGGTGACGGCCGACCGGGAGCTCGAGCGGCTGCGCGACTCCTTCGTGGCCGCCGTCTCGCACGAGCTGCGCACCCCGCTCACCTCGATCTCCGGCTTCCTCGAGATGCTCCACGACGAGGAGGAGGGGCTCGGCGAGACCGGTCGCGACTACCTGGCCGTGATCCGGCGTTCGACGGGCAGGCTGCAGGCCATCGTCGAGGATCTCCTGCTCGTCGCGCAGATCGAGGCGCGGCGGCTCGAGCTCAGGCTGGCGCCGGTCGATCCCGCCGAGGTCGCCGCCGCGGCGGTCGCGAGCATGCGCCCCCTGGCCGAGGAGAAGGGCATCGAGCTCGTGCTGCGGGCCGAGCCCGGGACGACGCTGACGGCCGACGCCCTGCGTCTCGGCCAGGTGCTCGACAACCTCGTCTCGAACGCCGTCAAGTTCACCGACCGCGGCGGCACGGTGACCGTGTCGAGCGCCCCTGACGGCGACGACGTCTTGCTCGTCGTCAGCGACACCGGGGTCGGCATCCCCGCCGACGAGCAGGGCCAGCTCTTCTCCCGTTTCTTCCGCGCGTCGACGGCGACCCGGCGCGCCATCCCCGGCACCGGGCTCGGGCTCGTGATCACGCGTGCGCTCGTCGTCGAGCACGGCGGCACGGTCTCGCTCGACAGCCGCGAGGGCGAAGGCACGCGCGTCACGGTCTCGCTGCCCCGGCGGCGGCCGGGATAGAGCTCCCGCGGCCGGGGGACGCGCGCCGGCCGGCGCTCGGGCACCATGCACGGGATGCGCCGTCTCGCCGCCGCGGCCGCGGTCCTCGCCGCGCTGCTCGCGCTCACGGGAGCGTCTGCGGGCGCGCTCGGCCCGCCGGCCGCGAGGCGCTGCCCCGTCTTCCCGGCGACGAGCGCGTGGAACGAGCGCGTCGACGCGCTGCCCGTGGCCGCGGACTCCGCCCGGCTGATCGCGTCGATCGGCCTCGACGCGCATGCCCACGCCGACTTCGGCTCCGGCCTCTGGGAGGGCGGGCCGATCGGGATCCCCTTCGACGTCGTCTCGAAGGCGACGCCGCGCTCGCGGGTCTCGTTCCTCTACGCCGGCGAGTCCGACCGCGTGCGCTACCCGATCCCGACGAGCGTCCACGTCGAGGGCGGTCGCGCCGCCACCGGCGACCGGCACGCGATCCTGCTCGACCGCGACGCCTGCCGGCTCTACGAGCTCTACGACCTGCGACCGCGGCCGGGCGGCCGCTGGAGCGCGGGCTCCGGTGCTGTCTGGAACCTCCGCTCCAACCGGCTGCGCCCCGCAGGCTGGACGTCGGCGGACGCGGCCGGCCTGCCGATCTTCCCGGAGCTCGCCCGCTGGGACGAGGTCGCCCGCGGCGCGATCGACCACGCGCTGCGCTTCACGGCGCCGCGCACCCGGCGCGCGTACGTCTACCCGGCACGCCACTTCGCCTCGGGCTCGACCGACCCGGCCCTGCCGCCGATGGGCCTGCGCGTGCGTCTGAGGGCGAGCGTCGACATCGCGAGCTTCCCGGCCCAGTCGCGCGTCGTGCTGGCGGCGCTCCGGCGCTACGGGATGATTCTCGCCGACAACGGCTCGCCCTGGTACGTGAGCGGCGCCCCGAGTCCGCACTGGTCGAACGGCGACCTCCACTCGCTCGCGCGCCTCACAGGCGCCGACTTCGAGGTCGTCGACACCTCGGCGCTGCCGCAGCCGGGCCGCTAGAGATCCGGCGTCGTCCCGCTCGCGGCCTGCGGCCGATCAGCCGCCGAGGTCGCGGAGCGCCGTGCGCGCGGCCGCGTAGCCGCACATCCCGTGCACGCCGCCGCCGGGCGGGGTCGACGCCGAGCAGAGGTAGACGCCCGCGAGCGGGGTGCGGTACGGGACGGGGCGAGGCAGCGGCCGGAAGGCGAGCTGGCGCAGGTCCATCGCGCCGCCGTTGACGTCGCCGCCCACGAGATTGCGGTTGTGCGCCTCGAGCGCCGCCGGCCCGAGCGCGCTGCGACCGAGCACGAGCCCACGGAAGCCGGGCGCGAACCGTTCGATCTGCGCCTCCACCGCCTCGCCGACGTCGAGGTCGGAGCCGTTCGGGACATGGCAATACGCCCAGGCCGTGTGCCGCCCTGCGGGCGCGCGCGACTCGTCGAAGAGGCTCTGCTGCGCGAGCAGGACGAACGGACGCTCCGCAACGCCTCCGGCCCACGGGGCCTGCTCGGAGGCGGCGATCTCGGCGAGCGTGCCGCCGAGGTGGACCGTGGCCGCGCGCGTGCAGCGCTCGTCGCGCCACGGGATCGGGCCGGCCAGCGCCCAGTCGAGCTTGTGGACGCCCGGCCCGTGCCGGAAGCCCCGAAGGGCGCGTGCGTAGCGCTCCGGCAGCCGCGGGCCGGCGAGCCGGAGCAGCTCGCGCGGGGCGACGTCGCAGAGGACGAGGTCGGCCCGCGGCAGCTCGTCGACCGGCGAGGAGAGCCGCAGCTCGCCTCCCTCGGCGCGCAGCCGCTCGACCAGCGCGTCGGCGAGGGACTGCGCGCCGCCGCGCGGGAACGGCCAGCCGACCGTATGGCCGAGGGCGAGCAGCATCAGGCCGAAGCCCGCGCTCGGGCGCCGCTCGAGCGGCAGGAGCGAGTGCGCCGCGTTGCCCGCGAGGAGCGCCCGCCCGCGCTCGGTCCGCAGCCGCCGCAGCGCCACCGACTCGGCGGCGCCGAGCGCGTCGCGCGCCGCCCGCGCGGCCCCGCCCGGCCCGAGGGCGCGCAGGAGGGAGACCAGCGAGCGCGGCCGCGGGGGGTACGGACCGAGGACCACCGGCTCGAGGGCGCTCCAGCCGGCCACGAGCGGCCCGACGAGCTTCCGGTACGCCGCCGAGTCGGCGCCGAGCCCGGCCGCCGTCTCGTCGACACCGCGCTCGAGCAGGATCGCCTCCTCGCCGTCGAGCGGGTGCGCGAGGGCCGCGGGCGACTCGATCCAGTCGACGTCGAGCTCGAGCTCGCGGAACCACGGCGACGCCCGGCCGAGGGGATGGATCGCCGAGCAGACGTCGTGGCGGAAGTCCGGGAGGGTCAGCTCCTCGGTGCGCAGGCCGCCGCCGGGCCGGTCCGCCGCCTCGTGCACGACGACGTCGAGCCCGGCGCGCGCAAGCGCGATCGCGGCGGCGAGCCCGTTCGGCCCGGAGCCGACGACGACGGCGCTACGCGCGGGCAAGGGTCGCGGCGACGAGCTCGCGCAGCTCGGCGAGCACGCCGGGATCGACCCAGTGCGCGCCGGGGAACTCGCGGTAGAGCGGCTCGGCGCCGGCTTCCTCGAGCAGCGCCCTCGCGCGGCGTCCGAAGCCGACCGGGATCACCGGGTCGTGGGTGCCGTGGGCGATCGCGAGCGGCGGGAACGGCGGCTCGAGGTCCGGCTCCCATCCCTCGACGACCGGGACGAAGCCGCTGAGCGCGAGCAGCCCCGCCGGCCGCGGTCGACCCTCTCCGAGCCCGAGCGCATAGCTCATGACCGCGCCCTGCGAGAAGCCGCCGAGCACGGTCCTCCCGGCCGGAAACGGCAGCCCGTCGAACCACTCGGCCAGCGCGCCGAGGCCGGCTGCGAACGTCGCCGGGTCGGGGTAGCCGACCCGCGGGACCGCGTACCAGTGGGCGCCGCCCGGCGGCAGCGAGAGCGGTGCGCGCGGCGTGTACCCGTGCAGGCGACGGTCGGGGTCGAGCTCGTCGAGCAGCGGGTGCAGGTCGTGCTCGTCGGCGCCGCGCCCGTGCAGGAGGACGAGCGCGCCCTCCGGCTCGCCCGCCGCGGGACGCTCGAGCGCGACGAGCGTCACGACGCGGTCCAGCTCGCCCGCGGGTCGGGCAGCGGCGTCAGCTGCGGCTCGACCTGCTCGCGCAGGTGCTCGAAGTC
>Ga0075270_1000033_pt1 | contig 12900 bp, 10 predicted proteins | sample SF_Rice_5C_0N_20_FD_69774 | JGI IMG/M metagenome (GOLD analysis project Ga0075270, IMG submission 69774) | Rice paddy soil microbial communities from Twitchell Island, California, USA - SF_Rice_5C_0N_203 | ecosystem: Environmental > Terrestrial > Soil > Paddy field/soil | place: USA: Twitchell... | reverse complement strand
CCGCTCGGTGCCGATGTCGACCGACGAGGTCGCCTCGTCGAGGATCAGGATCCGCGGATCGGCGAGCAGCGCGCGCGCGAAGGCAACGAGCTGGCGCTGACCGAGCGAGAGCCGTGAGCCGCGCTCGCCGAGCTGCGTCTCGTAGCCGCCCTCGAGCCGGAGCACGAAGTCGTGCGCGCCGACGGTCTGCGCGGCGCGCACGATCTCCTCGGGCCGCGCGTCCGGCCGCCCGAAGGCGATGTTCTCGGCGACGGTGCCGGCGAAGAGGAAGCCCTCCTGGGGGACGACGCCGAGCTGGCGGCGCAGCGACTCCTGGGCGACGTCGTTCAGGTCGTGGCCGTCGATCGTGATCCGCCCCGCGGTCGTCTCGTAGAAGCGGGCGAGCAGCTTCGCGATCGTCGACTTGCCGGCGCCGGTGTGGCCGACGAGCGCGACCGTCGTCCCCGCCGGCACGTCGAGGTCGATCCCGTGCAGCACCTCCTCGCCGCGCCCGTACGCGAAACGGACGCCCTCGAACCGGACGCGGCCCTCGATGTGCGGGAGGGCGAGGGCGCCGTCGCGGTCGACCACCTGCGGCTTCTCGTCGAGGACGCCGAGGATCTTGTCGAGCGCGGCCGTCGCCGAGAGGAACGTGTTGAAGAGCTGCGAGAGCTGCTGGACGGGGTCGAAGAAGTTGTTGACGTACAGCATGAACGCGAACAGCGTCCCGAGCGTGATCCGGCCGCCGAAGTAGAGGTGGCCGCCGTAGCCGAGCACGACCGCGAGCGCGACCGACGAGAGCAGGTCGACGAACGGGAAGTAGAGGCCGTTGAGGACGACGGTCTGCATGTTCGACTCGCGATAGCGGAGCGTGACGTCGCGGAAGTTGCGCGTCGCGGCGTCCTCGCGCGTGAACGCCTGCACCATCCGCATCCCCGCGATGTCCTCCGCGAGCGTGGCCGTGACGAGGCCGAGCCGCTCGCGCACGCCCGCGTAGGCGCGCGAGGAGCGGCTGCGGAAGATCGCGGTCGCGAGGCTCATCAGCGGGATCACGGCGAGCGTCGCGAGTGCGAGCCGCCAGTCGAGCACGAACAGGAGAATCGCGGTGCCGACGAGGGTCAGCGTCGACTGCACGAGCGTCGTGACCCCGTCGGTGACGAGCTGGTCGATCGCCTCGACGTCGTTCGTCAGGCGGCTGATGATCACGCCGGCGCGGTTGCGCTCGTAGAAGCCGAGCGAGAGCCGCTGCAGGTGGCCGAAGAGCTGCGCGCGCAGGTCGGCGAGGATCCGCTCCCCGACCCAGCCGGTGAGGTACGTCTCCACGTAGGTCATGCCCCAGTTGGCGAGGCCGGCGGCGACGAAGATGCCGACCACGAGGTAGAGACGGCCGCTGTCGTGGCCGTGCAGCGCGTCGTCGAGCGCGTACTTCGCGAGGTACGGCGGCGCGAGCGCGGTCGCCGTCGCGGTGAGCAGCGAGACGACCGAGAGCCCGGTCCGCCCGCGGTAGGGCCGCGTCAGGCGCCAGAGCGTCGAGAAGCGCCGGCGGGTCGCCCGCCATGACCAGTCCGCGACCTCGGCGCCGCGCTCGCGCATCAGATGGCCGCCGGGTTGGTGGACCCTCACTCAGGCCACCTCCTCGACGTCGGCGCGCGCCTCGACGGCGTCCGCGAACTGGCGTTCGAGCAGGCCGTGCTCGTGGATCTCGTGGTAGATCCGGCTCGTCCCGATCAGCTCTTCGTGGGCTCCGCGGGCGGCGATCCGGCCGCCGTCGAGGACGACGATCTCGTCCGCGAGCGCGATCGTCGAGAGCCGGTGGGCGATGATCAGCGTCGTCCGCCCGCGCATCACCTCGCGCAGCCCGGTGCGGATCCGCGCCTCGGTCGTCGCGTCGACCGACGCGGTCGCATCGTCGAGGATGAGGATCCGCGGGTCGACGGCGAGCGCGCGGGCGATCGCGACCCGCTGCCGCTGCCCGCCCGAGAGCGTGATCCCGCGCTCGCCGATCACGGTGTCGTAGCCCTCCGGCAGCCGCTCGACGAACTCGTGCGCCTGAGCGAGCCGCGCCGCGCGCTCGATCTCGTCGTCGCTCATCCCGGCGCGGCCGAAGGCGATGTTCTCGCGCACGGTCGTCGAGAAGAGGAACGGGTCCTGGGGGATGACGCCGATCGAGCGGCGCAGCTCGGCGAGCGGCAGCTCGCGCACGTCGGCGCCGTCGACGAGCACGCGGCCCGCGGTGACGTCGTAGAAGCGCGGCACGAGTGAGGCGAGCGTCGTCTTCCCGGAGCCGGTGTGGCCGATCAGCGCCACGGTCGTGCCCTCGTCGAGCGCGAGGTCGACGCCGTCGAGCACGGGGCGGCCCGCGAGGTACTCGAAGCGGACGTCCTCGAAGCGGATCGCGCCCCGTCCCGGGGGCAGCGGCCGCGGCTCGGGCCGGTCGGCGACCTCCTCCGGCTCGTCGAGCACCTGGAAGATGCGCTCCCCCGACGCGGTCGCCCGCTGCGCCTGCCCGATCCACATCCCGAGCGAGCGCAGCGGCGTCACGAGCATCGCGAGATAGAGGTTGAAGGAGACGAAGCCGCCGACCGTGAGCGAGCCGTGCACGACCATGCGCGCGCCGACGAGGAGCACCGCCGCCTGCGCGACGAGCGGCACGAACGAGATCAGCGGGACGTAGGTGGCGCGCTGCCGGTTCGCGCGCAGCGTCTCCCGGAAGAGCGTCTCGTTGCGGCGGCGGAACTTCGCCTCCTCCGCCGGCTCCTGCGCGAAGGCCTTGACGACGTGGACGCCGACGATGTTCTCCTCCGCGACCGTGGCGACGTCGGCGAGCTTCTGCTGGACGTCGCGCAGCGTCGGGTGGGCGACGTGGCTGTAGCGATAGGCGAGCGCGACGAGCAGCGGCGTGATCACGAGCGGGATCAGCGCGAGCCGCCACTCGACGAAGAAGAGGACGCCGGTCACCGAGACGACGGTGAGGGCGTTCTGGAAGAAGAAGATGAGGCCGTAGCCGAGGAAGAAGCGGACGCCCTGCAGGTCGACGGTCGCCCGCGACATCAGCTGGCCGGTCTGATTGCGGTCGTAGAAGCCGAACGAGAGCCGGACGAGGTGCGCGTACAGCCTCTGGCGCATGTCCATCTCGACGTCGAGCGCCTGCTTGCCCGAGAGCAGGCGGCGGCCCGACATGAGCACGGCGCGGACCAAGCCGAGGGCGACGATCAGGCCGACGAACACCCAGAGCCGGTGCGGGTCGCGGTGGACGAGCGCGCGATCGATCACGTCCTGCCCGGTCACCCAGACGAGCGCGATCTGCGCCGCCTGGGAGCCGAGCGCGAGCACGACGGACACGGCGAGGCCGACCCGATAGGGGCGCAGGAAGGCGAGCAGGCGGGAAAAAGTCCGCCGGTAGGGGACGGCGCTCACGACCATCGAGCGTAGCGGCGGCGCCGATCGCTCAGAGCCGGTCGAGCTCGGCACGCTCCTGCCGGAGCTCGGCGAGGGCGAGATCGCGGCGTCGCGCCCGGCTGGAGCCCCGGGGGACGGCGAGTCGCAGCGGGCGAGGCCGTCTGACGGCCTCGCTCGACCGCGTGGCGGGCGGCGTCGTCCACGGCAGCGCCGAGCAGGAGCCGCGCGGGCGGGGCCGGGCCGGGGCGGTGCTCGGGCTCGGCCGCTGGTTCGCCGCCGTTCCGGTGTCAGAGCAAAATACGAGAGTGTGACGCGGCGTTCTCGGCTTTTGCAGGGCTTTTCTCCACCCGCTCCCGGCCGGTTCACCCGGCCCCTGCCCGCCCGGGACGCGTCCCGGTGTCGGACACGAATACGACTCTGTGACGAGAACGTCACCCGCGAGGACAGGTCAGCTTCGGCGTGTGACCGGCCCGGCCGGGTCGCGCACGACGCGCCCGCTCACGCGAGCCTCGCGATCTCGTCCCGCACGACCGCCGCGGCCGACGCCAGCCGCTCCCGGTTCTCGGAGACGTTGAGCCAGCCGCTCGCGCCCGAGGGGTGGGGCAGGGGGACGACGACCGCGCCGTCGCGCTCGAAGCGCTCGCCGACCGCCGCCGTCAGCTGCGGCAGGCCGAGCAGCCGGCGCAGCGCGAGCCCGCCGACGGTGACGACGAGCCGCGGGCGCAGGAGCTCGAGCTCCCAGTCGCGCCAGAACTCGCACAGATCCTGCTCGCGCGGGGTCGGCGTCCGGTCGCCGCGCCCCGAGGGCGCCTGCCCCGGATAGCAGCGCGTGACCGAGGCGCAGTAGAAGGTCGCGTAGAAGGCGTCCTCCTCGAGCTCGAGCCAGCGCCGGAGCGTCCGGCCGGCGCGGCCGCGCCACGGCAGGCGCTCCCGGCCCTCGACGATGCCGGGCGCCTGCCCGAAGAGGTACGCGCGCTGGCCGGCGAGCGGCGCCCGCACCGGCGGCGACTCGAGCGGGAAGCCGGCCTCGACGCACGCGCGGCAGCGGGCCGTGTCGCGTTGGAGCGAGGAGAGCGAGCGATACGAGGCCCTGCGTGCGGTCACTCGGCTATCCTTTTTGAAGCGATGCGCAGTCTCTTCTCCTTCCCGAACCCGGTCAACGAGACGTCGGCGCGGCTCGTCGCGGGCTCGGTCGCGGTGCTCGCCGTGCTCACGGTCGCATTCCAGCAGGGCCGGCTCCTGCCCGTCCTCGCCTACGGCTTCCTCGCGCGGGCGCTCACCGGGCCGACGCTCAGTCCGCTCGGCCAGCTCGCGACGCGCGTCGTCACGCCGCGGCTGCGCGTGCGGCATCGCTTCGCGCCGGGGCCGGCGAAGCGCTTCGCCCAGGCGGTCGGGGCGGGGTTCACGGTGTCCGCCACGCTCCTCTACTACGCGGCGGGCGCGCACACCGCGGCCTTCGCGCTCGTCGGCGTGCTCGCCGTCTTCGCGTTCCTCGAGGCCGCGTTCGGTCTCTGTGTCGGCTGCCGGGCGTTCTACCTCGGGATGCGGCTCGGCGTCGTTCCGCCGGCGGTCTGCGAGGACTGCGCGCGGGTGCTCGCGGCCGACGCGGCGTAGTCTCCGCGGCGTGCTGCCGCTCGAGGCCGTCCCAAACTTCTCGGAGGGCCGCGACCGTGCCGTCGTCGACGCGATCGGCGCCGCGCTCGCAGGCCACGCCGAGCTGCTCGACGTCCACGCCGACGAGGATCACAACCGCTCCGTCTTCACCCTCGTCGGGGAGGCCGACGAGCTCGTCGCTGCGCTTCTCGCCGGGATCGCGGTGGCGCGCGAGCGGATCGACCTGCGCCGCCACGAGGGCGCCCATCCGCGGATCGGCGCCGCCGACGTCGTGCCGATCGTCCCGGTGCGGCCGGAGCACGCGGAGCGAGCGCGCACCGCCGCACTCGAGCTCGCACGGCGCGTCGGCGAGGAGCTGGGCCTGCCGGTGTTCCTCTACGCCGACCTCGCGCCGGGCCGCGGCCCCGCCTTCTTCCGCCGCGGCGGCCCCGGCGAGCTGCAACGCAGGATCGACGCCGGCGAGCTCGCACCCGACTTCGGGCCCGGCCGGCTCGACCCGGTGGCGGGCGGCGTGATCGTCGGCGCGCGGCGGCCGCTGATCGCGTTCAACGTCGACCTCTCCGGCGACGACGTCGCGGCGGCGCGCGAGATCGCCGCCCTCGTCCGCGAGCGCAACGGCGGCTTCCCGGGCGTCCGCGCGCTCGGGCTGCGCCTACCGCGTGCGGGCCGCGTCCAGGTGAGCCTCAACGTCGAGGACTGGGAGGCGGCGGCGCTGCACGAGATCGTCGCGGCGATCGAGCGGGCGGCGGCGGAACGCGGCTGCCGGGTGCTCGGCTCGGAGCTCGTCGGCCTCATGCCCGCGGGCGCCGCGCTCGCGGCCGCCGGCTCGCTCCTACGGATCGACGGCTTCGACGCCTCGCGCATCCTCGAGCTGCGGCTGCTCGAGGGCGCCTGAGACTCGGGGCTCAGGCGCCCTCGGGCGCCGGCGGCGCCGGCGACGAGGCGACCTGCACCGTCTCCGCCCAGCGGGCGAGCACGGCGGCGGCTGCGGTGACGACGGCCGCGGTGGCGAAGAAGGCGGTCGGCCCGAAGACGCCGTAGACGACGCCCCCGCCGAGGGAACCGGCGACGGGCGCGACGCCGAATGCGACCGCCTTCGCGGCCGCCTGTCCGGTCGCGCGCAGGTCGGGTGGGACGAGCTCGTCGGTCACGAGCACCGTGCCGACGTAGGTGAGCCCGAAGCCGACGCCGGCGACGAGCCGCAGCCCGGCCAGCATCGCCGGGGTCGCCGCGAGCGCCCAGATCGCGTAGACGAGGACGTAGACGGAGGCGCCGGCGGCGAAGATCGTCCCGGGGCGAAGGCGTCGGCCGAGCCTTCGCGTCCAGGCCATGCTCGGCACCTCTGCCGCGGCCTGGAGCCCGCCGGCGAGACCGACGAAGACGGCGCCGCCGCCGAGCGCGGCGATCTGCACCGCGCCGAAGGTGTACGTCGCGTTGTAGGAGGCGTTCGTCAGGAAGAGGGCGAGCAGGAAGAGCACGAGCGACGGTGCGAGCAGGAGCCGCCGCGTCGGCCTGGGGCGGGTCGACGCGCGCGGGGAGGGGCGCAGCCGGCGGCCGCGGAAGACGAGTGCCAGCCCGGCGGCGTTGAGCGCGCACAGCGCCGCGTAGAGCGGTGCCACGAGCCCGAGGCCGATCAGCTCGACGAGCGCCCCGAAGGCGATCGCCCCGAGAGCGAAGCCGGCGCTCATCCAGAGGCGGACGCTGCCGTACGCGCTTCGCCGCTCCCGGCCGAGCCGTGCGAGCGCGATCGAGTCGGTGATCGGCATCGTCGCCGAGCGGGCGGCCCAGGTCGCCGCCCCGGCGATCGCGATCGCTCGGACGCTGTGGGTGAGCCCGAGGCCGAGGACGCCGCCGGCGGTGCCGGCGAGCGCGACGACCAGAGTCCGCTCGTAGCCGAGGATGCGGTCGGCGAGATACCCCCAGACCGGGCCGGCCGCGACGGCGACCGCGGCGAGGAGGGCGAGGATCGCGCCGATGGCCTCGGCCCCGAGCCCGCGATCGCGGAGGAGCAGCGGGATGAACGGCACGAACGCGGACTCGGCCAGGCCGAAGAGGAAGAAGAGCGCGCGGATGCGCAGGAGTGAGTTCGGTGCGCGCACGCCGAGCGAACCTAGCGCGGCGGGCGCCCGGCGGCCAGTGCACTTTCACCCAGCCGCCATGGACCGGTGACGGTTTCCCGGATACGGTTCCAGCAGGGGGTCGCCGCGCCCCTTGGGGGTACGTGGGGCCCGTCGCAGGTGACCGCGCCCGGCGCGGACAGGCGTCTAGACTCGCGCCGTGGCCCAGCGCACCGCGATCGGCCTCACCGGCGACGACCTGACCGTCTCCGACGTCTGGATCGTGGCCGTCGACGCCGCCGCCGCCGTCAGCCTCACCGGCGCCGCCCGCACGAAGATGCGCGCCGCCCGCGAGCTCGTCGAGCGCGCGGCCCACGGCAGTCGCGAGCACACCTACGGCGTCAACACGGGCTTCGGGCGCTTCGTCTCCCGCTCGATCCCCGAGGAGCTCACCGGCGAGCTGCAGCTGCGGCTGCTCCGCTCGCACGCGTGCGGTGTCGGCGACCCGTATCCGGACGAGATCGTCCGAGCGGCGATGCTGCTGCGGGCGAACACCCTCGCGAAAGGCAATTCGGGAGCCCGGGTCGAGACCGTCGAGCTCCTGCTCGAGCTGCTCGCGCGCGGCGTCGTCCCGGTCGTCCCGAGCCGCGGCTCCGTCGGCGCCTCGGGCGACCTCGCGCCGCTCGCGCACCTCGCGCTGCCACTCGTCGGCGAGGGCGAGGCGTGGCTCGGCGGAGAGCGGTTCTCTGGTGCGGAGGCGCTCGAGCGGGCCGGGCTGGAACCGATCCGGCTCGAGGCGAAGGAAGGCCTCTCGCTGATCAACGGCACACAGTTCATGGCCGCGATGCTCGCGCTCGGGCTCGTCCGGGCGAGGAGGCTTGCCCGCGCCGCCGACGTCGCGTGCGCGCTCTCGATCGAGGCGCTCCAGGGCTCGCGCACCTCGTTCCTGCCGCAGATCCAGGCGCTGCGGCCGTTGCGCGGCCAGGCGGATGCGGCGGCGAACGTGCTCCGCCTGCTCGAGGGCTCCGCGATCATCGAGGCGCACCGCTGGTGCGACAAGGTGCAGGACGCGTACTCGCTCCGCTGCGCCCCGCAGGTGCACGGGGCGTCGCGCGACCTGCTCGACTACGCCGACTACACGGTCTCGGTCGAGCTGAACGCGGCGACCGACAATCCGCTCGTGCTCGTCGACGACGACGCGCTCGTCTCGAACGGGAACTTCCACGGCCAGCCGCTCGCCTTCGCGCTCGACACGCTCGCCATGGCGGTGGCCGAGCTCGCGAGCATCTCGGAGCGGCGGGTCGAGCGCCTCGTCAATCCGAACCTGTCCGACGGCCTGCCCGCGTTCCTCACCGGCGACGGCGGCCTGAACAGCGGGTTCATGATCCCGCAGTACGTGGCCGCGTCGCTCGTCTCGGAGAACAAGGTGCTCTGCCATCCCGCCTCCGTCGACTCGATTCCGACGAGCGCGGGGCAGGAGGATCACGTGTCGATGGGAAACGCGTCCGGCCTCAAGGCGTGGCAGGTGCTCGCGAACTGCGAGCGTGCGCTCGCGATCGAGCTGCTGGCCGGGGCGCAGGCCGTCGAGTTCCACGCGCCGCTCGAGCCTGGCACCGGTGCACGGGCGGCGCGCGCGGCCGTGCGCGAGCTCTCGCCGCGGCTGCGCGACGACCGTTCGCTCGCACCGGACATCGAGGCGGTCGCGACGGCGATCCGCGACGGCTCGATCGTCGCCGCGGTGGAGTCCGAGGTGGGGGAGCTCGCGTGAACGCCACCGGCACCCTGGCGGCTCGCGTCGACGCGCTGTGCGGCGACCTCTCCCGGATCCGCGCCCCGCACGGTACGGCGTTGAATGCGCGACAGTGGGCGACCGAGGCGCCGCTCCGCATGCTCCTCAACAACCTCGACCGCGAGGTCGCGGAGCGGCCGGAGGAGCTCGTCGTGTACGGCGGCTCGGGCAAGGCGGCCCGGAGCCACGAGGCGTTGCGCGCCATCGTCGGCGCGCTGCTCGAGCTGGGGCCGGACGAGACGCTGCTCGTGCAGAGCGGCAAGCCGGTCGGCGTCTTCACGACGCACGAGGGGGCGCCACGCGTCCTGATCGCGAACTCGCTCCTCGTTCCGCGTTGGGCGACGTGGGACGAGTTCCGCCGGCTCGAGGCGGAGGGGCTGACGATGTTCGGGCAGATGACGGCCGGCTCGTGGATCTACATCGGCAGCCAGGGAATCCTGCAGGGCACCTACCAGACCTTCGCCGCGGCCGGGGAGAAGCACTTCGGTTCGCCCGACCTGCGCGGACGGACGATCCTGACCGCGGGCCTCGGCGGCATGGGCGGGGCGCAGCCGCTCGCCGGGACGATGGCGGGCGCCGCGATCCTCTGCGTCGAGGTCGACCCGCAACGGATCGAGCGCCGGCTCGAGACCGGCTATCTCGACGAGGCGAGCGAGTCGATCGACGACGCCCTCGAGCGGATCCGGCGGGCGGCAGCCGAGCGGCGTCCGCTCTCCGTCGGTCTCCTCGGCAACGCCGCCGACGTCGTACCGGCGCTGGCGGCGCGCGGTGAGGCGTTCGACCTCGTCACCGACCAGACCGCGGCGCACGACCCGCTGAACGGCTACGTCCCGCGTGGGCACTCGGTCGACGAGGCCACGGCTCTGCGCGCGTCCGATCCGGACGGCTACCTCCAGCTCGCGCGCGAGTCGATCGCCAGGCACGTCGAGGGTCTCCTCGAGTACGTCCGACAGGGCGCGTATGTTTTCGATTATGGCAACAACCTGCGTGGTGAGGCCCGTGAAGCAGGCGTAAGCGAGGCCTTCTCATACCCGGGCTTCGTCCCGGCCTATATCCGGCCGCTCTTCTGTCGCGGCATCGGGCCGTTTCGCTGGGCAGCACTGTCCGGGGACCCGGCCGACATCGCGGCGATCGACGACGCGCTGCGGGAGCTGTTCCCCGACGATCCGCTCCTCCAGCGCTGGCTCGAGCTGGCGCCCGGGCGCGTGGCTTTCCAGGGGCTGCCCTCGCGGATCTGCTGGCTCGGCTACGGCGACCGCGCCAGGGCGGGGCTCGCGATCAACGCGCTCGTCGCCGCCGGCACGGTGTCCGCGCCGGTCGTGATCGGGCGGGACCATCTCGACGCCGGCTCGGTCGCCTCGCCGTACCGGGAGACCGAGGCGATGCGCGACGGCTCCGACGCGATCGCGGACTGGCCGATCCTCAACGCGCTCGTGAACGTCGCGGCGGGAGCGACGTGGGTGAGCGTCCACCACGGCGGGGGCGTCGGCATCGGCAACGCGATCCACGCGGGCATGGTCGTCCTGGCCGACGGCAGCGACGCGCAGGCGGAGCGACTCGAGCGCGTGCTCACGACCGACCCGGGCACCGGGGTGATGCGCCACGTCGACGCGGGTTACCCCGAGGCGATCGAGGCCGCCGAGCGCGGCGGCGTGCGGATCCCCGGCGCCCCCGCCGGCTCGTGACCGCGCCGCGGCTGCTCGTCCGCGACCTCGCGCAGCTCGCGACGCCGTCCGGATGCGCCGCGCCGCTACGCGGTCCCGACCTCGCGACGGTCGACGTCCTCGAGCACGCCTACGTCCTCTGCGCGGGCGAGACGATCGAGGCCGTCGGGCGGATGCGCGACCTTCCCGTTCTCGACGGCGACGTCGTCGAGCTCGACGGATCGGGGCTCTGCGCGGTGCCGGGGCTCGTGGACTGCCACACCCACGCGGCGTTCGGCGGCGACCGCGTCGACGAGTTCGCCCTCCGCGCCGGCGGCGCCGGCTACGAGGAGCTGCACGCCGCGGGCGGCGGCATCCTCTCGACGGTGCGCGCGACGCGCGCCGCAGGCGAGGACGGCCTTCGGGCAGCGGTGGAGCGGCACCGGGGCTGGATGCTCCGCCATGGCACGACGACGTTCGAGGCGAAGTCGGGGTACGGGCTCGACCGCGAGACCGAGCTCGCCTCGCTCCGTGCGATTCGCGCCGCGGGCGGCATCCCGACCTGGCTCGGCGCGCACGCGGTGCCGCCGGAGTTCGGGCGGGACGCCGACGGCTACCTCGAGTTCGCCATCGCCGAGGTCTTGCCGGAGGCGGCGCGCATCGCCGAGGCGGCGGACGTCTTCCTCGAGCGAGGCGCCTTCGACGCGGTCCAGGCACGGCGCTATCTCGCCGCCTGCCGAGAGGCGGGGCTCGCGCTGCGCCTGCACGGCGACCAGTTCACCGAGCAGGGCGCGATCCCGCTCGCGATCGAGCTCGGAGCCCGCTCGGTAGACCACCTCGAGGCGACCGGGCGAGACGGCGTGCGCGAGCTCGCCGCGAGCGACGTCGTCGGCGTCCTCCTGCCGGCGAGCGCGCTCTTCCTCGGCAGGCCGATGCCGCCGGCGCGCGCGCTCGTCGACGCCGGCGCCGCCGTCGCGCTCGCCACCGACTTCAACCCCGGGAGCGCCTTCTGCGAGAGCCTGCCGCTCGTCTGCTCGCTCGCGGCGACGCAGCTGACCCTCGCCCCCGCCGAGGCCCTCGCCGCATGCACGGTCAACGCCGCCCACGTCCTCGGCCGCGCCGACCGGCTCGGGCGGGTCGCACCCGGCTTCCGAGCGGATCTCGTGCTCCTCGACGCACCCGACTGGCGCTACCTCTCCTACCACCTCGGCGGCAGCCTCGTCGCGGGCGTCGTCCTCGGCGGCGAGGCCGCGGAGCTACGCTAGGCCACCGATGCCGACCAGGAAGCAGCGCCGCCGGGCCGCCAAGGAGAAGCGCCACGAGTACGAGACCGTCTGGGTCGACTCCGACGGCAACGAGCTCGACGATCCGCCTGACGGGGTCGAGGCGCCCGCGAGGAACGGCCGGCGCGACGGCAAGCCGAAGCCCGCCGCGAAGGGCAAGACAGCCCAGCCCCAGCGCGGCGCGCGCGCCGGGCGCACTCCGCCGCGGCCCTCGTGGCAGCGCGCGGGCAAGCGCTCGCTCCTGCTCGGCGCCGTCGTCTTCGCGCTCTTCTACCTCGCGGGCGGCCGCAGCGGGAACCGGATCTTCAGCGCGCTCGCGCTCGCCGCCGTCTACACCGCGCTCTTCATCCCGTTCACCTACGCGATCGACCGCTTCGCCTACCTGCGCTGGGAGCGCCGGCAGGACGGTGGCGGCAAGCCGCCGTCTAGGAAGCGCTGACGCCGGGCGCGTCCCGGTCGCCGCGGTAGTGACCGGCCCCCGGCCAGGGCGCGAGCAGCAACAGCAGCCGGGCGGCGCTCTCGGCCGTCACCGAGTGCCGCTCGTCGGGCGCGAAGCGGACGAGCGTCCCTGCACTCGCGTCGGTCGAGTCGTCGCCCGCCTCGATGCGGACGGTGCCGCCGAGCACGAGCAGGAGGGCGGACTCCTTCACCTGGTGCTCGTCGAGCGACTGGCCCGCGTCGAGGCCGATCAGGACGACCCGGCGCTCGCCGTCCCGCGAGTGCACGACGACGGGGGAGCGGCTGCCCTGCGGCGTCTCGATCTCGTTCAGATTCCAGTGCTCCACGGCATCGCGGTTCCCGCACCGCCCGGAACCAACCCTGCGAGCCTCTAGACTCGCGCGCGGGATGGATCTCGCCGTCGACCGTCACGCACTCGGCCCACTGCAGACGAACTGCTACGTCGTCCGCACGAGCCGCGACGCCGCCACGGCCGCCGTGATCGACCCGGGCGCCGACGCGGCGAACCTCCGCCTCGAGCTCGCCGGCAGCGGCGCCTCGTGCGCCGGCATCCTGATCACGCACGGCCACTTCGACCACCTCGGCGGCGTCGCCGACCTCGCCGAAGGCACGGGCGCCGAGGTCTGGATGCCCGAGGGGGAGGCCGAGCTGCTCGAGCGCTATCGCGAGTTCGCACC
>Ga0075270_1000032_pt1 | contig 12976 bp, 12 predicted proteins | sample SF_Rice_5C_0N_20_FD_69774 | JGI IMG/M metagenome (GOLD analysis project Ga0075270, IMG submission 69774) | Rice paddy soil microbial communities from Twitchell Island, California, USA - SF_Rice_5C_0N_203 | ecosystem: Environmental > Terrestrial > Soil > Paddy field/soil | place: USA: Twitchell... | reverse complement strand
GCCGCCTCGACCGCGCCGGCGGCGCCGAGGCAGTGGCCCGTCGCGCCCTTGATCGACGAGATCGGGGTCGAGTGCGCGTGCTCGCCCAGTGCGACCTTGAGCGCCGCGGTCTCGAGGGCGTCGCCGAGCGGCGTCGAGCTCGCGTGCGCGTTGACGTAGTCGACGTCCTCAGGGACCGCCCCCGCGTCGGCGAGCGCGGCGTGGATCGCACGAGCCTGGCCGGCGCCGTCCGGATCGGGCTCCGTGATGTGGTGGGAGTCCGAGCTGAGCCCGTAGCCGGCGAGCTCCGCATAGACGGTGGCGCCGCGGGCCCGCGCATGCTCGAGCTCCTCGAGGACGAGGACGGCGGCCCCCTCCCCCATGACGAAGCCGTCCCGGCCGGCGTCGAAGGGGCGGCTCGCGCGCGCCGGGTCGTCGTTGCGGCGAGAGAGCGCGCGCATCGCGGCGAAGCCTGCAACCGCAAGCGCCGTGATTCCCGCCTCGCTGCCGCCGCAGAGCATGACGTCGGCGCGCCCCAGCCGGATCGCGTCGTAGCCGTCTCCGACCGCCATCGCCGACGCCGCGCAGGCAGTGCAGGGCGCCGTGGACGGGCCGCGGATGCCGAGCTCGATCGAGATCCAGCCCGACGCCATGTTGGGCATGAAGGCGGGCACGAGCGTCGGGCGCAGCCGGCCGGTGGGCGCGCCGGCGCAGCACTCGGCGAGGCTCTCCACGCCGCCCTGCGCGGTCCCGATCGAGACTCCGACCCGGTCTTGCTCGCGCGCGATGTCGAGCCGGGCGTCCGCCTCCGCCATCCTCGCCGCGGCGAGCGCGAGCTGGGTGAAGCGGTCGGTCCGGTGGAGCGAGCGCCGATCGACCCAGTCGGCCGGCTCGAACTCGTCCGCCTGGCAGGCGATCCTCACCGGATGACCGTCGCTGGCGAACGCCGTGATCGGCGCGCATCCCCCCTCGCCCGCGAGAAGGCGCCGCCAGGTGGTCGGGAGGTCGGCGCCGAGCGGCGTCACTCCTCCCAGCCCCGTCACCACGACCCTCCGGTCCGCCCAGCTCGACGCCGTCATCGTCCGCTCACCGGCGGAACGGTACTTGCACCGCGCGCCGTCGCGACCGCCGCGTAGCTTCGCCGCCGCCGACTACCGTCCGTGCGACGCCCACCGCTACGAGAAGGAGACCGATGACGCCCTTCACCATCGTCAACCTGCTGGAGCTCGAGAACACCGCCGCGGACGCCTCGTCGGGCCTCGAGGTGCGCTTCGGCCGGGGGGCGCTCGAGTCCGCCCATCTCGGTATCAGCCACTTCCGCTACCACCCCGGGGTGCGCTCGTCGCGGGCGCACAGCCACCGCGAGCAGGAGGAGGCATACCTCGTCGTCTCGGGCTCGGGCCGGGTCCGCCTGGACGACGAGGTGCGGGAGCTGCGGCAGTGGGACGTCGTGCGCGTCGCGCCGCCCGTCGTCCGCGCCTTCGAGGCGGGGCCGGACGGTCTCGAGATCGTCGCCGTCGCCTCCGACCGGCCCGAGGGCGGCGACGGCGTGCCGGCCGAGGACGTCTGGCCGGACTGAGGAGCGCCTAGCCCGCCACGCGCGAGGCGCGGAAACGGCGCAGGCGGAGCGAGTTCGAGACGACGAAGACGCTCGAGAACGCCATCGCGCCGCCCGCGATCAGCGGGTTGAGGTAGCCGGCGGCGGCGAGCGGCAGCGCGGCGACGTTGTAGGCGAACGCCCAGAAGAGATTGCCCTTGATCGTCGCGAGCGTCCGCCGAGAGAGCCGGATCGCGTCGACGGCGGAGCGCAGGTCGCCGCTCACGAGCGTCAGGTCGCTCGCCTGGATCGCGACGTCGGTACCGGTGCCGATCGCGAGGCCGAGGTCGGCCTGTGCGAGCGCCGGCGCGTCGTTCACGCCGTCGCCGACCATCGCGACGACGCTGCCCCCGGCCTGCAACCGTGCGACGACCGCGGCCTTCTCGGCCGGCAGCACCTCCGCAACGACATCGGCGATCCCGACCTCGGCCGCGATCGCACGCGCCGTCGGCTCGTTGTCGCCGGTGAGGAGCACCGGTCTGAGCCCGAGACGCTTCAGCTCGGCAATCGCCGCGGCACTCGACGGCTTCGACGCGTCCGCGACACCGAAGACGGCACGCGCCTCGCCGTCCCAGGCGACGAGGACCGTCGTGCGCCCCTGTTCCTGCGCGGCGGCCAGCGCCCCGTCGAGGCCGGGCGGCACCGCGATTCCCCGCTCCTCCAGCAGGTCGCGCCGCCCGACGACGACCGCATGTCCTTCGATCACGCCCTCGACGCCGAGACCGTCGCTGCTTCGGAAGCCCTCCACCGGCGCGAGCGGCCCGTGCGCCGCGGCGGCCTCTGCGATCGCGCGGGCCACGGGATGCTCCGAGGCGTGCTCGAGCGAGCCGGCGAGCCGCAGCGCCTCCGCCTCGTCGACGCCCGCAGCCGCCACCGTCTCCGCGAGCGTCATACGCCCCTGCGTGACCGTGCCGGTCTTGTCGAGCACGATCGTGTCGACGCGGCGGGTCGACTCGAGGATCTCCGGGCCCTTGATCACGATGCCGAGCTGCGCGCCGCGGCCGGAGCCGACGAGAAGCGCCGTCGGGGTCGCCAGCCCGAGGGCGCACGGGCACGCGACGATCAACACCGCCACGGCCGCGGAGAACGCGAAGGCGGCGCTCGCGCCGTCGGCGAGCCACCACCCGAGCGTCGCGAGCGCGAGCAGGATCACGGCGGGCACGAAGACGGCGGACACGCGGTCGGCGAGCCGCTGCACCGGCGCCTTGCCGGACTGCGCGTCGGCGACCAGTCGCGCGATCTGCGCGAGCGCCGTCTCCTCGCCCACACGGGTCGCGCGGACGACGATCCTGCCGCCGAGGTTCACACCGGCTCCGGTGACCTCGTCGCCCTCGCCGACCTCGACGGGGACGCTCTCGCCGGTGAGGATCGAGACGTCGACGGCGCTGCGGCCCTCGACGACGACCCCGTCGGTCGCCACCTTCTCGCCGGGCCGGACGACGAACCGGTCGCCGGGCCGTAGCCGCTGGACGGGGACGCGCTGCTCGACTCCGTCGTCGCCGAGTAGGGCTGCGTCCCTCGCCCCGAGCTCGAGGAGGGCCCGGATCGCCGCCCCCGCACGCCGCTTGGCGCGGGCCTCGAACCAGCGCCCGGCGAGCAGGAAGACGACGACGGCGGCCGCAGCCTCGAGGTAGATGGAGTCGCTCGAGGCGGCACGGGAGAGGCGCAGCTCGAACGGCATCGTCATTCCCGGCCGGCCGGCGTCGAGCACGAAGAGCGCGACGAGCGACCAGCCGTACGCCGCGAGCGTCCCGACCGAGACGAGCGTGTCCATCGTCGCGCCGCGGTGGCGCAGGTTCTGCAGCGCGGCGCGGTGGAACGGCCAGCCGCCCCAGAGGACGACGGGCGTCGCGAGCTGGAGCGCGAGCCACTGCCAGTTGCGGAACTGGAACGCGGGCACCATCCCGAGCACGACGACCGGGAGCGCGAGGACGGCGGAGACGAGGAGCCGGACGCGCAGGTCGTCGGCGCGGTCGCGGACGGGCTCGGGCGCCGTCTCGCGCGGCAGCCGGGCGCGATAGCCGGCCTGCTCGACAGCGGCGACGAGCGCCTCCGGGTCGACGAGCGCGGCGTCGAAGTCGACGGCGGCCCGCTCGGTCGCGTAGTTGACGCTCGCGGCGACACCGTCGAGCTTGTTCAGCCTCCGCTCGATCCGGGCCGCGCACGAGGCACACGTCATCCCCTCGATCGGCAGCTCGAGCCGCTGCGTGGCGGGCGCGCCCACGCGCGCCTCAGACGGCGACGTCGTAGCCGGCCTCGTCGATCGCGGCGCGCACGTCGGCGTCGCTCACGGCCTCGCCGTACACGACCACGAGCTTCGTCTCGAGGTCGACGTCGACCCCCGTCACGCCCTCGACCTTCGAGACCTCGCCGCTGACGGCCGCGCGGCAGTGCTCGCAACTCATGCCGGGCACGGAGTACCTGAGATCGGTCATGGCGCCAACTATACACCCCAGGGGTATACTGTCGTCCGTGGAAACCACAACTCGGCAGCCGCACGGCTACGCCGCCGACAAGGAGCTGCTGCGCAAGCGGCTCGCGCGGATCGAGGGGCAGGTGCGCGGCGTCGCGCGGATGATCGAGGACGACCGCTACTGCATCGACGTCCTCACCCAGCTCGCGGCGATCGACACGGCGCTCGAGGCGGTGGCGCTCAAGGTGCTCGAGGATCACGTCCAGCACTGCGTCGCGGGCGCTCTGGCCTCCGGCGACGCGGCCCAGGCGCAGGAGAAGAGCGACGAGCTCCTCGCCGCCGTACAGCGCTTCGCGAAGACGCGCTAGCGAACGGGCAGGACGAGCTGGAAGCGCGCGCCCTTCGGCGCCGCGTCCTCGTAGAGCAGCCGTCCGCCCTGGGCCTGCGCGAACGACTGCGCGATCGCGAGGCCGAGCCCCGAGCCGCCGTCGGCGCCGTCGACGCCGCGCGCGAAGCGCTCGAACAGGCGCGGGGTGAACTCCGGCGGGACGCCGTCGCCGGCGTCCTCGACCCAGAGCCGGAAGTGCGTGTCGAGCTGCTGCGCGGCGACCCGCACCGGGGGCGCGCCGTAGCGGAAGGCGTTCGTGACGAGGTTCGCGAGGATCCGGTCGAACGCGTCCGGGTCGGCGAGCGTCTCGAGCTCCGGCTCGACGCTGAGGTCGACGAGCGCGAGCTTGTCGGGCGCGACCTGGCGCAGCACGGACTCGATCCGGTCGCGCACCGGGAAGCGCCGGAGCTCGATCGGGACGGCGTCCGCCTCGAGCTTGCTCAGGTCGAGAAGCTGGTCGACGAGCCGGCGCATCCGGTCGGACTGCTCGTACAGCGTCCGCTGGAGCTCGCCCACCTGCTCCGGAAGGAGGTCGTCGCCCCGCTCGCGCAGCATCGTCGTCACGCCGTGGATGGCCGCCACCGGCGCGCGCAACTCGTGCGACGCGAGCGCGACGAACTGCGACTTCAGCTCGCTCGTGCGACGCTCGCGCTCGGCCGCCTCGGCGGAGGAGAGCAACGCCGCGACGAAGCAGCCTGCGGTCGTGAGCGCGTCGAGAGCCTCCTGGTCGAGCTCGAACGCCTTCCCGCCCCGGTCGGCGAGCCCGAAGCCGAGACAGCGTCCGCCGGCGAGGAGCGGGATGCCGACGACGGAGCGGAGGCGCAGCGCCCCGGCCACCTCGAGCGGGACGTCGCCGTCGAGCTGCGTGTCGCCCGCCCACACCGCGGCTTGCTCCTCGAGCGCTCGGTGGAAGAGCGGCCACTCGTCGACCGGCGGCAGCCGGCCGTGCAGCACCTCGAGGTCGTCGAAGCCGTGCTGCGCGACGGGCACCGGCTCGACGCGGTCGGCGCCGTGCCGGAAGAGCGCGACGCGGTCGAAGCCGAAGCCCGTGCCGTTCAGGTTCGCTGCGACACAGCCCAAGATCGCCTCGCCCCGGGAGTCGCAGCCGGCAAGCGCCCTCGCCGACTCTTGGAGCACCTCGAGGCTGGAGCGCGACCGCACGCGATCCAGGTCAGGATGTCCCATGCTCAACCAACGTCGTCCATACCCCGTCGGATACGGATCTGATGCCTGAGAGAACGGAGATCGCGCCGCCGATCGAGCTGCTGGCCGAGGAAGCCGGCCTGCCGCGCTGGCCGCTTCCCTCCGAGCTCGAGCGCCTCTACGCAGGCGGGCTCGGCCTCGACGAGCCGTGCACGGTCGCGAACTTCGTCGAGTCGCTCGACGGCGTCGTCGCGATCCCCGAGCTGCCGCGGTCGAATGCCGCGATCGCCGACGGAAGCGCCGCCGACCGGTTCGTGATGGCGCTGCTGCGAGCGTGCGCCGACGTCGTCGTCGTGGGATCGGGGACGCTGCTGGCCTCTCCGCAGGGCACGTGGCGCGCAGACCGGATCTACCCCGCCGCCGCGGGCGCGCTCGCCGAGCTGCGGAAGAGTCGCGGCCGACCGGAGCATCCGGCGCTCGCGGTCGTCACCGCGGGCGGCTCCTTCGACCCGCATCACCCGGCGCTCGAGCGCGGGGCGGTCGTCCTCACGACGGAGCGCGCGGCGCCGGATCTTCGCGCCTCCGTCCCGGCCGCCGCCGAGGTCGTGGCGCTGCCCGGCGCCGAAGCGGTCGACCTCGCCGCCGCCTGGACCGCCCTGCACGAGCGCGGCCACCGCGTCATCCTCTCGGAGGCGGGGCCGACGCTGTTCGCGGGCCTGCTCGCGGCCCGGCTCGTGGACGAGCTCTTCCTCACCGTCTCGCCGCTCCTCGCCGGCCGGGTGACGAGCCCGCGCCTGGCGCTCGTCGAGGGAGCCGAGCTGCTGCCGGACGTGCGGGTCGCCGGCGAGCTCCGCTCGGTGCGCCGGAGCGGAAACCACCTGCTCCTCCGCTACCGCCTCGGCTGAGTCCGCGATTCCGCGGATGGCGCCCGGCCGCGCCGCGTCCACGAATCGACGCAACGGAGGAGGAGGAGCAATGGCCGCGATAGACACCGCACGACGGTATGAGCTCGAACGGCTCGTGGACGAGCTGCGACTGGCCGCCCGCACGATCCGCTCCCAGACGCTCGAGGAGCGGCGGGAGGTCCGCGCGACGCTCGCGGACGGCGTCCGCGCACGGCTCGAGCCTCACGCCCAGGAAGACGTGCCGGGGCTCGAGGCGCTCGGCATCTGGGACGACGCCCTCCGCGGAGCCGACGTCGGCGACGTCGACCTGCTCCAGGAGCTGCTCTACGGCATCGACGCGCTCGTGCGCGTGCACCTCTGGCGCGAGACCGGGCTGCCGCTGCGCCCGCCCGCTCCGAGGCCGCGCACCGACATCTAGAGGCTTCATGCGACGGCCGCGCCGCGGGGCCGGCGCGGCTACTCGCCGAGGCGCTTGTAGAGCCTGTCGATCAGCTCGGGCATCGCCTCGAGCCGGTCGGTGATGACGCGGAGACGGTACTCGCGGAAGTGCTCGGGCTCGACGCCGAGCGCACCCGCGAGCGTCTCCACGACGTCGTTCGAGGGCACCGGGCGGTTGCCGTGGACGAGGTGGTTCAGATAGCCCGCGGAAAGACTCGTCCGAGAGGCGAGCTCCCGGTAGGTCACGCCGGTGTCCCCCATCAGCCGCTCGACCGTCGGGCCGAACGACTCCTCGCTGAACCGCTTGCGCCGCGCCACGTCAGGCTCCCTTGCCCAGGTCGGCAACATTCAATCGCTTCTCGTCGCCGCGTGCGCGATCGCGCACGTCGACCATGCCGTCCTCGAGGCTCTTCTTGCCGGCGGTGACGCGCAGGGGGCAGCCGATCAGGTCGGCGTCCGCGAACTTCTCCCCAGCGCGCTGCTCGCGGTCGTCGAGCAGGACGTCGAGCCCCGCCGCGGACAGCGCCTCGGCCGCCGCGAGCGCGATCTCCTCGGCGCCGGGGAGTGCGACGACGTGCGCGTCGTACGGGGCGATCCCGGCGGGCCAGACGATGCCGCGGTCGTCGTGGCTCTGCTCGACCGCCGCCGCCATGATCCGCGCCGGCCCGATCCCGTAGCTGCCCATCACGACCGGCTTCTCCCGGCCGTCCTCGTCGAGAAACGTCGCATCGAGCGGCTCGGAGTAGCGGGTGCCGAGCTTGAAGATGTGACCGAGCTCGATCGCCGTCTCGAAGCGGAGCGCGCCGCCGCAGACCGGGCACGTGTCCGTCTCGCCCGATTCGCGCAGGTCGGCGAAGCGCGGCTCGTAGTCGCGACCCGCCTCGACCCCGCGGAGGTGCCTGCCGTCCCGGTTCGCTCCGGCGACGAACTGGCCCTCGCGCAGCGCCTCGTCGGCGACGATCTCGCCGCCGAACCCGACCGGGCCGAGCGAGCCGCCCGAGGCGCCGAAGGCGGCGCGGATCTCGTCGTCCGTGGCTGGGCGCGACGGGCCGCCGAGGGCTGCGTCGAGCTTCGCGGGCTCGACGCGGTCGTCGCCGCGGACGAGCGCGAGCACGACCGCTCCGTCGTGGCCGACGACCGGCATCGCCTTGGAGGTCGCAGCGGGGTCGATGTCGAGAAATGCCGACAGCGCCTCGATCGTCCCGATGCCGGGTGTCTCGACCTCCTCGGGCGCGTCGAGGCGCTCCGGCAGCCGCGGCGCTCGCGGGATCGTGCGTGCGACCTCGATGTCGGCGGCGAAGTCTCCGTTCGCGCAGGTGACGAGCGTGTTCTCGCCGGCGCCCGCGGGCGCGAGGAAGTCGACCGACTCGCTGCCGCCCATCATCCCGGGCTCCGCCTCGACGTCGTAGGTCGTGACCCCGCAGCGGTCCATGATCCGCCGGTAGGCGCCCCGCTGCTCGTCGAAGCTGACGTCGAGCCCCGCCTCGTCGCGGTCGAACGAGTACGCGTCCTTCATGATGAACTCGCGCAGCCGGATCAGGCCCTTACCGGGCCGCGGCTCGTCCCGCTCCTTGATCGCGAAGTGGTAGAGCATCTGCGGCAGCTGCCGGTAGCTCTGCAGCTCCCGTGCGTGGAACGACACCGTCTCCTCGTGGGTCAGCGGCAGCACGTAGTCGGCGCCCTTTCGGTCCTTGAGCCGGAAGAGCTCCTCGATGAAGTCGCGCTTCGACTGCTGCCAGAGCTCGAGCGGCGTCAGCACCGGCATCAGCATCTCCTGGCAGCCGATCGCGTCCATCTCCTCGCGGACGATCTGCTCGACCTTGCGGTGGACGCGCCAGCCGAGCGGCAGGAACGTCCAGACCCCGGCCGCAACCTGGCGGATGAAGCCGCCGCGCACGAGCAGCTTGTGCGAGACGGCCTCCGCATCGGCGGGGTCTTCGCGCAGCGTCGGCAGGAAGAGCTGTGAGGCTCGGGCGATCACGGGTCTCGCAAGACCCTAGTCGAGCGGGATCATCGACGCCTCGGCCATCGCCAGAGCAGCCGGCTTGGCCATCTTGAGGCGCTTCGGGCGCTGCATGCCGTCGGCGATCCACTTGTCGATCTCGTCGAAGAGGGTGTCGATCAGCACCCCGGAGGAGACCTTCTTGAGCACGCGGCCGTGCGCGTAGACGAAGCCGACGTCGCGGCCGCCCGCGATCCCGAAATCCGCGTCGCCCGCCTCGCCCGGCCCGTTCACGGCGCAGCCGAGCACGGCGATCTCGAAGTGCTCCGAGTATCCGGCCTTGCGGCGCTCGACCTCCTCGGCGAGCGACTGCACGCCGACGTTGTCGCGACCGCAGCTCGGGCAGGCGATCATCACCGGGCCGCGGTGGCGGAGGCCGAGCGAGGAGAGGATCTCGTACGCGGTCTTGATCTCCTCCACCGGATCCGCCGTGAGCGAGACACGCATCGTGTCGCCGATCCCGTCGACGAGCAGCGCACCCATGCCGACGGCCGACTTGATCGATCCCGAGAAGGGCGTGCCCGCCTCGGTGACGCCGAGGTGGAGCGGATACGGCACCTTCTCGGAGAGCATCCGGTAGGCGCGAATCATCGTCGGCACGTGGCTCGACTTGACCGAGATCTTGAAGTCGTGGAAGTCGAGCGACTCGAGCAGCCGCACCTCCTCGAGGGCAGCCTCGACGAGCGCCTCGGCCTGATCCTGCTGCGCGAGGTCGGCGAGGTGCTTCGGCAGCGAGCCGGAGTTCGCGCCGATCCGCATCGGGATGCCGGCCTGCTTCGCGGCGCGAACGACCTGCGCGACCTTGTCGGGACCGCCGATGTTTCCCGGGTTGATGCGGACGGCCGCGACGCCCGCCTCGATCGCCCTGAGCGCGAGGCTCGCGTTGAAGTGGATGTCTGCGATCACCGGGATCGGCGAGAGCCGCACGATCCGCGGCAGCGCCTCGGCGTCCTCGAGCTTCGGCACGGCGACGCGGACGATCTCGCAGCCGGCCGAGGCGAGGTCGGCGATCTGCGCGGTGGTCGCGGGGACGTCGTGCGTCTTCGTCAACGTCATCGACTGGACGACGACGGGCGCGCCGCCGCCGATCGCGACGCCGCCGACGGAGATCTGGCGCTCGCTGGGCATCCGCGCTGAGTGTAGCCGGGCGCCCGCGGGCCGAATCGGCACGACGGTCGAGGTTCAGCGGACGCTGAAGCTCAGCGCGGCGCCGCGCCGCTCACGTCGTTCGAGAGCGCGATCACCCAGATCAGGAGGATCAGCGCGAAGCCGACGAACGAGACGCGCTCGTAGACCTCGCGCGCGAGCGCGCGCCGGCGGACGGCCTCGATCAGCGAGAAGAGGATGTGGCCGCCGTCGAGCGGCAGCAGCGGCAGCAGGTTGAGCAGCGCGAGCGACATGCTGACGAGGCCGACGATCTGCAGGTACCAGGTGAAGCTGACCTTCAGGGCCGCGGCCGAGATGCGCACGATCCCGACGGTGCTCGTGAGCTGCCCCTGGTGATGCCCGCCGAAGAGCGAGGCGACGGTCGACACCGTGCCCGAGACGACCTGCCAGCAGTCGCCGGCCGCGAGCCGGGCGCTGTGCCCGAGCGGGTAGGAGACGAGCGCGCTCGCCGGCTGGAAGCCCCAGATCCAGTGTCCCTGGCTGAAGATCGTCTTGCGCGGGCCGAGCGTGATCCGGCTGCCGCCGCGCTCGACGGTCAGCGTGACGGATCGCCCGTGGCTGGCGCGGATCATGCGCGAGACCGCGTCGAAGGTCGCAGCCGAGCGCCCGTCGACGGCGAGGATCCGATCGCCCGGCTGCAGGCCGGCGGCGGCGGCGGGCGTCCCCGCGGAGACGACGGCGACCTCGCGGCTCGGGTTCGCGGACGGCGCCCCGGTCGCGTAGACGGCGAAGAAGATCAGGAACGCGACGACGACGTTGGCGGCCGGCCCGGCCGCGATCACCGCCACGCGCTTCCAGGTGCGCTGGCGCCAGTACGCGTCCTCCCCGGTCCCCTCGTCGACCTCGCGCAGCGCGCGCCGGGTCGAGCGCTCCGCCGCGGACGAGAGCGTCGCTCCCGCGACGGCCTCCTGCAGCGGCGGCAGCTCGGCCCGGGCCCCGGCGAGGTCGTCGGCGTCGAGCGCGCGGCGCACCCGGCGGACGAACGGCGCGAGCGACGGCTCCTCCCGCAGCGCCGGCCCCATGAACGCCTCGAGGTCATGCCCCGCGGGCCGGTGCATGCCGGGGATGCGGACGAGCCCGCCGAGCGGGATGGCGCCGATCCCGTACTCGATCCCGTTGCGCCGCACCTTCGCGACCGCCGGCGGGAAGCCGATGTAGAAGCTGCGTGGCCGGATCCCGACGAGGAGCGCCACCGTGAAGTGACCGAGCTCGTGCAGGAAGACGAGCAGCACGAGCCCGAGGATGACCACGGCCCAGGTCATGCGACCGGCAGCCCTCGCTGCGCCAGCTCGCGCGCGAGCCGGTCCGCCTCGACGAGATCGTCGACGTCGCGGGCCGGCGCCCCGTCCGCAGCGGACAGCGCGTCGCCCACGACCTCCGGGACGGCGAGGAACGGGAGCCTGCCGTCGAGGAACGCGCCGACCGCCACCTCGTTCGCGGCATTGAACGCGCACGGCGCCGTCCCGCCTCGCTCCCCGGCCGCTCGTGCGAGTGCCAGCATCGGGAACGTCTCGGTGTCCGGGGCGGAGAACTCGAGCGCCAGCGCGGTCAGGTCGAGCGGCGGCAGCGGCGTCGCGGCGCGCTCCGGGTAGGTCAGGGCGTACGAGATCGGCACGCGCATGTCGGGGTAGCCGAGGTGCGCGAGCGAGGCGCCGTCGCGGAAGCGCACGAGCGAGTGGACGATCGACGTGGGCTGGATCACGACCTCGATGCGGTCGTACGGGATCCCGAAGAGGTAGTGCGCCTCGATCACCTCGAGACCCTTGTTCGCGAGCGTGGCGGAGTCGATCGTGATCTTCGGGCCCATCTGCCAGGTCGGGTGCGCGAGCGCCTGCTCCGGTGTCACGTCCTCGAGCTCGTCGCGGCTCCGGCCGCGGAAGGGGCCCCCCGAGCCGGTGACGACGAGCGTGTCGACCTGCTCCGGGGCTCGGCCCTCGAGGCACTGGAAGAGCGCCGAGTGCTCGCTGTCGACCGGGAGGATCCGGCCGCCTCCCCGCTCGAGCGCGGCGAGGGCGAGGTCGCCGCCGGCGACGAGGCTCTCCTTGTTCGCGAGGGCGAGGTCGACGCCGCGCTCGAGCGCCCAGAGCGTCGCGTGGATGCCGGCGAAGCCGACGACCGCGTTCAGGACGACGTCCGGCTCGGCACGGTCGAGCAGCTCGGTCAGGTCGCCGCCGACCTGCCTGAGCGGCGCGTCGACGTCGTCGAGCGGCGTCGATCCCGAGGCCGCGGCGCAGAGCTCGAGCCGGGGGTGCGCCTCGACGATCTCGATCGCCTGGCGCCCGATCGAGCCGGTCGCCCCGAGCAGCGCAACGCGTTTCATCCGCTCATGGTACGCGCGGGATCAGGAGTAGCCGAAGGCGAGCACGAGGTAGTAGGCGGCGGCGCCGGCGAAGAGGAGCGCGTCGACCCGGTCGAGCATGCCGCCGTGGCCGCCCAGCAGCCGGCCGGTGTCCTTCACCTCCATGTCCCGCTTGACCGCGGACTCGAACAGGTCGCCCGACACCGCCGCGAGGACGACGACGACGCCGAGCACGACCGCCTCCCAGATCACGAGATAGTGGTGGCGCGAGTCGTACAGCGCGATGAACGACACGAAGATCCCGGCGAGCGACCCGACCACGAGCCCTTCCCAGGTCTTGCCCGGCGAGACGCGCGGCGCGAGCTTGTGCCGCCCCACGAGACGCCCGCCGAGGTACGCGAACGTGTCGGCCGCCCAGACGGTGAGGAGCACGGTGAACGCGAGCAGCCGCGGCTCGTCGTGCATCTCGCGCAGGAGGAGGATGTGCCCCAGGCCGAAGCCGATCCAGGCCGCCGACAGGATCGTCGAGCCGACGGCCGCCGTCGCGGGCGCCTTCGTCTTCGCGAGCGCGTTGAGCAGGAACGCGAGCACGAAGGTCGCCAGGAAGCCGCCGAGCATCCAGACGACTCCGCCGGTGCGCGCACC
>Ga0075270_1000031_pt1 | contig 13099 bp, 11 predicted proteins | sample SF_Rice_5C_0N_20_FD_69774 | JGI IMG/M metagenome (GOLD analysis project Ga0075270, IMG submission 69774) | Rice paddy soil microbial communities from Twitchell Island, California, USA - SF_Rice_5C_0N_203 | ecosystem: Environmental > Terrestrial > Soil > Paddy field/soil | place: USA: Twitchell... | reverse complement strand
GCGTCTTCGTGCGGTTGCCGCACACGGCCATGTCGCACCAGCGGGCGGAGCGGTTGCGCGAGCGATCGTAGAAGAGCCAGCCGCAGCGTTCCGCGGGGCACGCCTTGAGGCGTGGCCACGTGCCGCCGGCGGACGCCTCGACGACGACACCGGCCAGGGTCGCGAGCGCGCCCGCGACGCCCGGGGCGGTCCCGGACAGCAGCGGCACACCGTCGACGAAGCGGACGCCGAGCCTGCCTGCGGTCGCGGCCCGGTCGAGCGCCGCCTCGGCTTGGGGCCCGGCCGGCCCCCCGTTGTTCCGGAGCGCGAGAGCGCGCAGCGCCTCGCGCAGCTCGAGCGCCCCCTCGAGGTCCGCTTCGGAGACGGGTGCACCGGCGGTGACGAGGCCGAGCCCGGCGAGCACGGCCCGCAGGCGCTCCGGCGAGCTCAGCATCTCCTGGCTCCACTCGAGCGCGACGGTGTTCACGAACCGCTGCACGAGCCCGAGGCGGCCCGGCGCCGGCTCGACGCCCGTCAGGTAGTCGATCCGCTCGACCGGTTCCATCACGAGCACGAGCCCCGGTCGCCCTGCGCGATCGCGGGAATCGGCCTGCTCGCCTCGAGCGCCTGGAAGCACTGCTGGCAGGCGCCCACGAGCGCCGCAGCCGCCTTGTCGACCAGCCGGTTGCGCGTGAGATTGCCGATCGGCGCCGTCGCGAGGTCGAGGAGGAACCGGTCCGTGAGCCTGCTCACCCGCGGGCTTCCCCTGAGGGTGTCCTTCGTCGGCGCGAGCGCGGCACGGCGCAGCGCGGCGACGTCCGCGCGCAGCCGGGCGAGCGCGCGAGCCCGCTCGCCGGGCTTGCACGCCGTCGTCGTGCCGGAAGTCGTGGCCGGCTCCCAGCCCTCGCCCGTCGAGCCCTGGGCGAACGCCGGGAGCGGCGCGCTCTGGCCGCCCCCGGGCGCGGGCACCGCGATCCAACCGCTGTCGGGCACGCGATCGCTGCCCCCGTGCCAGCGCGCGACGACCGCGACGCCGACCGGCGCGGTCAGGAGCAGTCCGGACTGCCCGGCTGCGTCGAAGAAGACGGAGGCGTCGCGCGCCACGGTTATCGTCGTGGCGCTGCGGCGCGTGACCTCGGCGGACTGGACGCCCTGGCCGAGTGAAGAGATCCAGCTCGTGAGCCTCCCGCCGAAGCGGAAGACGACGTCGCGACGGTCTGTCCTGCCGTCGCGGTTCGTGTCGTAGAGGAGCGAGAGCGAGACCGGACCGCCGCGGCGGAGCAGGGCGTCGCTCCAGGCGCGGTGGGCGGCGATCGTCGTCCGCAGGACGGCGCCGCTGCGCGAGGCGGAGACGCGGGCGAGGTCGAGCGGGCCCGAATCCCGCGCGTCGCTCGCCGAGCCGACGTACCGGGCCGGGACGAGGACGCTCCGCTCGACGGTCTGCTCCACCGTCGCGACCCGTCCCGCGCCGGAGCCCGTGACGCGGCCCGCGACGAACCCCGCGAGCAGCACGACCGCACAGATCCCCGCGACGGCGAGGCGCGACATGCTTCGACACTAGCAAACTGCTTTAGCTGGTGTCTGGACGCGAGACGGGCCGCGCCCGCACCCCGCGGCGGGCGCGGCCGTGCCGCGCTAGCCGTCCCGCGCCTCGTCCAGCTTCTCCTTCGCGTCACCCTCGAGCTCCTCGGCCTCGCCCTGCTTCTTGCGGGCCTCGTCGCCGGTGAGAGCTCCCTCCGCCTGCTTCAGGCGGCCGCTGACCTGATCCTTCGTGCCGTCGTCCGGCATGTCGCCTCCTTCGTCGATGCGGTCTCCATCGGGATGCCCGCCCCGCCCGAGCGCGAACCCGGGCGCGCTTGTGGCCTGGAAGGCCAACACGTACATTTCCCGCTGCACTCGGCCCAGCAGGGGGGATCTGCGTGCACGGCGCGGTACAGGTCTTTCGCTACCTCAACATCGGGGGCTACATCGCCCTCGCCGGCGTGGCCGTGCTCCTCTACGGCCGCCGCCGCGACCTCGGCGCCATGCGGGCGGCCGCAGCGTTCGGCTCACTCGGGCTGCTCGAGCTCCTCGGGCTGATCCCGAACGACCCGGGAAACCTCGCCGAGCGGGCGGTCGGGCGCCTCGACGTGATCCTCCTCGTCCTCTTCCCGTTCCTGCTCTTCCGCTTCACCACGACGTTCCGTCCCGCGCGCCGCGACCTCGGCACGACGCTGTTCGGCCTGACGGGCGTCCTCGTCGTCTGGACGCTCGCGCTGCCGCGAGTCCCGGCGTCCGGCGAGTCGTGGCCGTGGTGGTTCGCCGCGTTCGTGCTCGTCTTCCTCGTGCACTGGTCGGCGCTCTCGGTTCTCTCCGCCGTGCGGCTCGCCACCGCCGGCCGGCGCCAGCCCTCGGTCGCACGCAGCCGGATGCGGATGCTCTCGTTCGCGTCCGCCGCGATCACCGTCGCGATCATCCTCGTCGTCTTCTCGACCAGCTCGGGCTCGGTGGTGGCGCTCGCCGCGCAGATCCTCGCGCTCTCGGCGGTCGTCTCCTTCTACCTCGGCCTCTCGCCGCCCCAGCTGGTCCGAATGGCCTGGCGTCTGCCCGAGCAGACCCGCGTCCAGATCGCGATCGCCAGCCTGCTCGAGTTCGCCGAGACGCCGGAGGAGGTGGTGGGCCGCGTGCTCGAGCCGGCGGCGCGCCTCGTCGGCGCGCGCGCGATCGCGATTCGCGACGCCGAGGGAACCGTCGTCGGCGCCTGGAACGTCCCGGAGGACCTCTGGGGCCGGCTCACGCGCCGTTCGGGCGACGGCACGGAGGTCGTGGCCCCGGGCGCGACGAAGCTCGACCTCGATCTCGCGCGGGGCAGCATCGTCGTCTGGGCGTCCCCGTACGCGCCGTTCTTCGGGGAGGACGAGCTGGGGTTGCTGCGCACGCTCGGCTCGCTCACCGGAGTCGCGCTCGACCGGGTCCGCCTGTTCCAGGCCGAGCACGAGGCCCGGCTCGAGCTCGAGCGCGCCAACGAGGTGAAGGCGAGCTTCGTCGCGCTCGCCGCGCACGAGCTGCGAACGCCGATGACGACTATCCACGGCTTCGTGACCACGCTCCACCACCTGGGCCACCGACTCGACGACGGGCAGCGCGAACAGCTCCGCGAGGCGCTCCTCCAGCAGACGCAACGGATGGCGTCGCTGATCGAGCAGCTCCTCGACCTCTCGCGGCTCGACGCCGAGGCGATCCAGATCGAGCCGCAGCCGGTGCCGGTGCGCAGTCACGTCGAGGAGGTCGTGGCCGCCAGCGCCCGCGACCCGGGAGCGGTGGACGTCGAGGTTGCGAGCGAGCTCGTCGCGATGATCGACCGCAACGCCCTCGACCGCATCCTCTCGAACCTCGTGAGCAACGCGTTCCGCTACGGACAGCCGCCGGTGACCGTCCGCGCCGAGCAGAGCGACCGGCACTTCCGGCTCACGGTCGAGGACTCCGGCGAGGGGGTCTCGCCCGAGTTCGTGCCCGACCTGTTCGAGCGCTTTTCCCGCAGCGACGACTCCCGCGCGCAGGCGGGCGGCACCGGGCTCGGCCTCGCGATCGCCCGCTCGTACGCCCGCGCACACGGCGGCGACCTGCTCTACGAGGACGCCGAGCCGCACGGCGCCCGCTTCCGGCTCGTCATCCCCACCGAGCAGGAGGCGCTCAGCCGATGACGCTCGAGTCGGGCGACGACCTCGCGCAGCTCGCGCTGATCGGCGAGGCGGCCGTCAACGCCAAGGGCGTCGCCGTGTTCGTCTGGGACGAGGACCGCAACTACGTCGCCGTCAACGAGGAGGCCTGCCGGCTGACGGGGCGCACCCGCGACGAGCTGCTCGCGATGCGCGCCGGCGCGATGTCCGACGACGGCGTCGACTCGACGTTCGCCGCCGTCGAGGACGCGGGCTTCCTGCAAGGGTCGCAGGCGATCCTGCGCGACGACGGCTCGGTCGAGATCGAGTGGGTCAGCTGCACGACGCGGGTGGCCGGGCTGCCGTACTTCGTCAGCGTCTGCTGGCGCCGCTGAGCCCTCGGCGGTTGCGACCGGGGCGTTCTGCGGCGACACTTTCGGCATGAGCGCGTGGGACGACGAGACGCGGATCCGCCAGCAACAGGCGCTCGCCGCTGTCGAGGAGCTGAAGCGGACGCTGCGCGAGCGCGCCGAGATCGTCGTCGCACGCGAACGAGAGCTCGGCGAGATGCGCCGCGAGCTGGCGCGCCGGCTCGCTCAGGCCGGGGCGGGTGTCGAGGCGGCCGGGCTTCCCGACGAGCGGGAGCAGCGACTCGCCCGGCGTGAACGCGAGCTCGAGGCGGCGCTCGCAGCCGCCGCCGCACGCGAGCGCGAGGCGGCGGCAGAGCTCGCTCTCGCCCAGGCGGAGCGCGACCGACTCGAGGAGCGAGAGCGGGCCGTCCACGACGTCGAGCGCGAGCTCGCCGGCCTCCGCGTGCGGCTCGAGCAGGAACGCGCAGCGCTCGCCGACGCTGCGCCGCCGGCGCCGCAGCCCGTCCCCGAGCCCTCTTTCGACCCCGAGCCGGAGGCGGAGCCCGAGTCGCCGCCCGCCCCGACGCCGCTGCCGCCGCCCCGTGAGACGCCGCCCGACCTGGAGCCGGCCGCGATCGCCGAGAGCTCCGCCCTCGCCGGGCTGCAGCAGCCCGCGGAGGGGGACACGGCCGAGTCGGCACAGCTGCGCCGCACGCGTCGCCGCTAGGCAACCCGCCGACGCTGCCACCGGGACGGCTGGTATCGTCGCCGTCTGCCCGCTGCCGCCCGGATTCGTGTCCGGCGCGGCGGCCGTCTCGCCATGCCCGAATACGTGAATCCCGTCGATCCGCCCGACCTCGGCCTGTTGCCGACCTTCCGCAGGCTGCTCCGCCTCTGGCGGGCGCAGTGGCGCCTGGGCGTGTTCGGGCTCGGCTGCTCATTTCTCTACACGCTCATCTCGACCGCCATCCCGCTCCTGACGCAGCGCGCGATCGACAACTCGATCGTGGCCCACACCCGGTCGATCTGGCCCTACCTCGGCGCGATCGCCGGGCTTGCCGCACTCCGGTTCGTCATCAACTTCAACCGGCGCTTCGCGACTGCGCGGATCGGCATCCGGATCGAGGCGCGGATGCGCGAGCTGCTCTACCAGGCGTACGTTCGCTACCCGCGCGCGTTCTACGACCGGCACGCGACCGGCCAGGTGCTCTCGCGCGCGACCAACGACCTCTATCCGATCCGCTACTTCATCGGCTGGGGGCTCGTCCAGGGGATGCAGAGCGTGATGATGATCGTCGCCGCCGGCACCGTCCTCGTGCTCGTCGACGCCCGCCTGGCCCTGTACACCGCGATTGCGATGCCACCGATCACGGTGCTCGCGCTCCGCTTCGCGCGCCGCGTCTCGCCGATCTCCCGCACCGTCCAGGAGCGCAAGGGCGACGTCACCGAGGCCGCCGACGAGGCCGTCGTCGGGATCGAGATGGTGCAGGCGTTCGGCCGCGAGGACGACGTGCGCGGCCGCTTCGGCGGCAAGGCCGAGGCGGTCCGGGACACGGTGCTGCGCCAGGCCGGCGTCGAGGCGCGCCACCTGCCCGGCCTCTATTACCTGCCGTCGCTCTCGATCGCCGCCGTCGTCTTCTTCGGCGGCCGCCAGGTGATCGGCGGCCACCTCTCGATCGGCCAGTTCGTCCTCTTCGAGACGCTCCTGCTGCAGCTCGTCTGGCCACTCGAGGCGCTCGGCTGGATCACGAACCTCGCGCAACGCGCACTCGCCTCCGCAGGACGCAGCTTCGCCTGGCTCGACGGAATCGAGCCGCTGCCCGAGCCGAAGACGCCGAGGCCGCTGCCGCCGGGGCCGCTCGGCGTCCGCTTCGAGTCGGTGCGCTTCGCCTACGGCGGTGAGACGGACGTCCTCCGCGACCTCGACCTCGTCGTCGAGCCGGGCGAGATCGTCGCCGTCTGCGGGCCGACGGGCGCGGGCAAGACGTCGCTCCTCAACCTGCTGCCGCGCTTCTACGACCCGACCGGCGGACGCGTCCTCGTCGGCGGCGTCGACACCCGCGACACTGCGCTCGCCGGGTTGCGAGACTCGGTCGCGCTCGTCACCCAGAGGCCGGTGCTCTTCTCGGTGCCGCTGCGGGAGAACCTCACCGCCGGCCGTGAGGACGCCGACTGGGACGAGGTGCTCGCCGCCTGCGAAGCAGCGGGGGTGGACTCGTTCGCGCCGGGCCTCCCCGACGGCTACGAGACGCTGATCGGCGAGCGCGGGGTCAACCTCTCCGGCGGCCAGCGCCAGCGCGTCGCGCTCGCCCGCGCGCTCGTCACGACCGCGCGCGTCGTCGTCCTCGACGACCCGCTCTCCGCGGTCGACACCCTCACAGAGCGCCGACTCGTCGGACGCCTCCGGCCCGCCCTCCGCGGCCGCACCGTGCTCGTCGCGACGCAGCGGCTCTCGACCGTCGAGCTCGCGGACCGCGCGGTCGTCCTCGTCGACGGCCGGATCGTGGAATCCGGGACGCCGCGGGAGCTTCTCTCCGCCGGCGGAGAGTTCGCGACGCTGTTCGGCGACGAGGTGGTGGCCGCGTGAGACGCCTGAGCCGCTACCTCGAGGGGCGCAAGACCCTCACCGCGCTGATGCTCCTCGTCGCGACCGGGAACGCCGCCGCACAGACCGGCGGCTGGCTGCTGGTCCGCGACGCGATCGACAACGGCATCCGAGCCCGCGACGAGCACCACCTGACGGTCGTCGTCGCCATCTACCTCGGCGTGGCCGCCGCCGGCTGGGTGCTCCAGGCGACCCTCATCCGCGGCCTCGCCGGAATCGGCCAGGGGATCGTGCTCGGCCTCCGGCGCGACCTCTTCGACCACCTGACCGGGCTCTCGCTCCGCTACTTCTCGCAGCAGAAGGCGGGCTGGATCATCGCGCGGCTGACGAGCGACGTCGACGCGGTCTCGGACGTGCTCTCCCAGGGCATGCCGACGCTCGTCTCGAACCTCGTGCTCCTGCCGGCCGCGGTGACGGCGCTGCTGATCGCCGACTGGCGGCTCGGGCTCGTCGTCTTCGCCGTCGTGCCGCCGGCGCTCGCGCTCACCGTCTGGTTCCAGCGCACCTCGCACGTGGCGCTCGTCGAGCAGCGCAACCGGATCGGCGCCGTGACCGCGCAGATCGCCGAGTCGGTGGCGGGCATGGCGATCGTGCAGGCGTTCAACCGCGAGCGCCGCTTCCAGGCGCAGTTCGACGAGCTGAACGACGCGAACCGCGCGCAGGCGACGTACGTGCAGAAGATCTTCTCCGTCTTCTTCCCGTCGATCGAGTTCCTCGGCGCGCTCTCGACGCTCTCGATCCTCTACGCGGGCGAGCGCCTGCTCGCGCACCACACGATCACGATCGGCACGCTGATCACGGCGCTCTACCTCCTGCAGCTCGTCTTCCAGCCGCTGCAGGAGCTCTCCGACGTCTACGGTCAGCTCCAGTCCGGCGCGGCGGCGATGGTCAAGATCGCGACGATCCTCGACGAGGAGCCGGAGATCCGCGACCGTACCGGCGCGAAGCCGCTGCCCCGCGTCGCGGGCGACCTCGAGGTCGACGACGTCGTCTTCGCCTACGGCGCCGAGCCGGTTCTGCACGGCGTCTCCTTCCGCATCCCCGAAGGCGGCTGCCTCGCGCTCGTCGGCGAGTCGGGCGGCGGCAAGTCGACGCTCGCGCGGCTGGTCGGCCGCTTCTACGATCCCGACAAGGGCGCCGTCCGGGTCGACGGCGACGACCTCCGCGACGTGGAGCTGCGCTCGTACCGGCGCCAGCTCGGCGTCGTGCTGCAGGATCCCTTCCTGTTCAGCGGCACGATCGCGTCCAACATCCGCTTCGCGAAGCCGGACGCGACCGACGAGGAGGTGGCCGCGGCGGCGGCGGCGGTCGGGGTCGACCGCGTCGCGGCGCGGCTCTCGGGTGGCCTCGACCACGCGGTGCGCGAGGGCGGCGCCGGGCTCTCCGCCGGCGAGCGCCAGCTGATCTCGATCGCCCGCGCCCTGCTCGCCGACCCGCGGATCCTCGTTCTCGACGAGGCGACCTCGAACATCGACAGGCCGACGGAGGTGCTGATCGAGCGGGCGCTCGACCGGCTGCTGCGCGGTCGCACGTCGATCATCATCGCGCACCGCCTCTCGACGGTTCGGCGCGCCGACGAGATCCTCGTCGTCGAGCGCGGCGAGATCGTCCAGCGCGGCGCCGAGCGCGAGCTGCTGCGGCAGGACGGCCCGTTCCGCCGGCTCGCCCACATGCTCGAGGGCGCCGACGACGAGCTCGCGGACGCCGGCTAGACGATCGCGCGACCGGGTATGCCCGGCCCATGACGGAGACCGCGGCAGGCCTCGTTCCCTCGCGGCCCACCCTGCCGAAGCTGCGCGGCGCGGCGGCGGGCTGTCGCGCCTGCCCGCTCTGGGAGACGGGCACGCAGACCGTCTTCGGCGAGGGGTCGGCGCAGGCCCGGGTCGTCCTCGTCGGCGAGCAGCCCGGCGATCGCGAGGATCGCGAGGGCGCGCCGTTCGTCGGCCCGGCCGGGCGGGTGCTCGACGAGGCGCTCGAGCAGGCCGGGATCGACCGTCGCGCGGCCTACGTCACGAACGCCGTCAAGCACTTCAAGTGGGAGCCGCGCGGCAAGCGGCGGATCCACGCGAAGCCGAACGGCCGCGAGCTGGCCGCGTGCCGTCCCTGGCTCGAGGCGGAGCTCGCGGTCGTGAAGCCGCGGGTGCTCGTCTGCCTGGGCGCCACGGCGGCGCAGTCGCTGCTCGGACGCGACTTCCGCGTCACCCGCCGCCGCGGCGAGTGGATCGAGTCCGAGCTGGCCGCGCACGTGACTGCGACCGTCCATCCGAGCTCGATCCTCCGGCAGCGCGACGACGAGTCGCGACACGCCGCGATGGAGGCATTCGTCGCCGACCTCGCGCTCGTGGCGACGGTGCTGTAGGCCCCGAAGTGGAGGAGGCGGCGGCCCGGGAGCCGCCGCCGAATCACTCGCCCCAGTCGAAGTCGCGCGCGCCGGCGCCGGTCCAGAAACCGGACTCCTCGGCCACCGGGGTGGCCTTCTCCGCCGTCTTCTCCTCGTCGGCGGCGGGCCACGCGAGCGCGTTCTCGAGGCTCGCATCCGAGAAGTCCGGCTCGACGCCGTCCATCGTCTCCTCGATGCGCGCCTGCTCTTCGGTCTTGAACAGGGGGTGGTTGTGGAACGGGTCGTCGTTCCTGTAGCGATCGATCGGCATCCTCGCGTCGAGCTGCGAGTTCCGTTCCTTGAGATCGAGGTGATCCTTGATCACCTGCGCGAAAAGCGACGGGGTGTCTACCGGCATTCGTTCCTCCAGATCGGGGACCTGCTGCTCCTCCGCGGCGGATCATAACCCGAAAACGGCGTGGTTTCCGGCTCGAGACTACGAGAAGCTGCGGACGAACGGCTCCAGCTCGACGCGGTCCTTGCCGTCGCGCTTGGCGCGGTAGAGCGCCCGGTCGGCGGAGGCGAACAGAGCGACCGGGTCGGTGCCCGCGCGATGCTCGGCGACGCCGAAGCTGCACGTCACGCGGAACGGCGCTCCGTCGCCGTTCACGATCGTGCGCGCGGCGAGGGCGAGCCGGATCCGCTCGGCGAGCTGGGCCGCACCGTCGCCGTCGGCGCCGGGGAGCAGGAGCATGAACTCCTCCCCGCCCCAGCGACCTGCGACGTCGGACTCGCGCACCGTCTCGCGCAGCACCTCGGCGAACGCGCGCAGCACGTCGTCGCCGGCGGCATGCCCGTGCGCGTCGTTGACCGCCTTGAAGTCGTCGAGGTCGGCCAGCACGAGGGAGAGCGGCGAGCCGAACCGCTCGGCACGGGAGACCTCGGCGTGGAGGGCATCCTCGCAGCGGCGGCGATTGGCGACGCCGGTCAACCCGTCCACGAGCGCCTGCCGCTCGACGAGCCGGTGCAGGCGGGCGTTGTCGAGCGCGATCGCGGCGTGCGAGGCGAGCGAGGCGGCGGTCGCGTGCTGCTCCTCGCCGAACGGGCCGCCGACGATCACCAGCCGACCGAGCGTCTCCGAGCCGGCGGCAAGCTCGAGCTCGAGGCGCTCTCCGGGCGAGGCGAGGTCGCCGCGCTCGACCGTCGCGCCGCCTTCGACGCTGAGACGCGCGCCCGCTGCGCCCGTCGCCTCCACGGCGGTCTCGGCGATCACGCGCAGGAGCTGGTCGACGTCGTGGGTTGCGGCGAGCGCCTTGCCGAAGCGCGAGACGGCGTCCGCGAGCCGGCGGCGCTCCGCGTCGAGCTCGGAGACTCGAGCCTCGAGCTGCGCGGCCATGTCGTTGAAGGCGCCGCCGAGAAGCGCGAACTCGTCGCGGCCCCGCACCGGCACCCGCTCCGAGTAGCGGCCGCGCGCGATCCCGTGCGCTGCGCGCGCGAGGGCGCCGAGGGTGCGGACGATCGAGCGTCCCTCCACGTACGCGACGATCGAGACGAGTGCCAGGCAGGCGAGCAGCCCGATCAGGAGCCGGTTGCGGGCGGTCGCGTCGGCGGCGTCGATCAGCGACTGCGGGCTGAGGACGGCGAAGGTCGAGTGGGTCCCGGGCAGCGTCGGTGCGAGCAGCAGCCGGTAGCGCCGGCCGCCGACGTCGACGGTCGCCGTCTTGCCCGCGGCGAGCCGCACCTTGCCGCGGACGAAGGGCTCCGAGGCCACGATCCGGTTCCCGTCGACGAGCGCGAGGACGTCGGAGGAGTCGAGGCCGGCGCCTGCCCGCAACGACGCCACGAGCGCGTCGTCGAGGGGAAGCGACGCGACGATGGTGCCGATCCGGCCGGCGCGGGTGACGACGTCGACGGCGCTGCGGACGGCCCGCGGCGGCGTGCGGCCGACCCGGAAGCCGCCCGGCCCGACGACGCTCAGATCGGGCGCCTCGCGCAGGAGCAGTGCGAGCTGGAAGCGGTCGCGGCGCTCGAGATCGAGCTGGAAGGCCCGCACGCGCGCCATCTGCCCCGCCGCCGCCTGCTCGAGGTCGACGCGCTCCTGGTAGGCGGCGAGAGCCGTGCGCAGGCCCGCCTGGAGGCGCGCGTCGACCTGCCGCGTCTGGCTGACGCCGGCGACGGTCGTGAACCCCCAGAACGCCGCCGCCATCGGCAGGAGCGAGAGGAGCACGAAATACGCGACGAGCTTGAGTTTGAAGCTGTTCAGCACCGGATGCTCCTCACCATGTTCAAGCGTATTCGCGCCGACGCCGATACCTCGTCCGAGGGATGTTGTCGGCAGAAGGGGAGACGAACATGAGTGGTATCGAGCGCGTCCTTGCAGCGATTCTCCTCGCCGGTGCGGTGGCGGGGGCCGCGCTCGTTCCACGTTTGCTCGTCGGGCCGTCGGGCTCGCCTCTCGTCGAGCTCGCCCCGCCCGGCTTCGGAAGCCGGACGACGGTTCACGCCGCCGGGCTGCCGCCGCTGCGACGCGCGCGGCCGAGGCCTTCCGCGACGGCGCCGATCGAGCACGAGCCGCGCCTCGCCCCGGCATCCGCGACCGCGGCGGCGGCACCGCAGCAAGCGCGCGCGACGCCGGCGACGCGCGTCACGCCGAGGACCTCGTCTGCGACCGGCCCGGCCGCCTCCCAGGTGTCCCCACCGCAGCCGTCCCGCTCTGCGCGGTCGTCGTCCCGGCTCGGGCACCGTCCCGAGCGGCGGCACGCCGTCGCCCGGCCCCTCCTGGTACGCACCCTCGCGTCGGTCTCGTCCTCCCGTGCCGGGCAGGCCGGCGACGGTCTTCGTCTGGGGCGCCGCAAGCACCGCTCCGCTCCGGGCCGAGCCAAGCACCCCGGCGGCAGCGAGCCGACGCGGGCCGTGACGACCGCGGCGTCCCACCCGCCGGCCGACGCGCAGCGGCGCGGCGGCGATCACGGGCAGGGCAACGGGCGGGACACAACATCTGCGAACATGTCCGGGTGGCAAGGATCCGCAGACTCCGACCCGGGCCGTTCGGGCTCGCACTCGCCGCATGGGACGTCTGGCGGAGGCTCCCGCCACGGCAACGCCGGCAGATGATGGACCTCGCGCGCAAGCACGGGCCGAAGCTCGCCGCGAAGGCCGTCAACGCCCGCCGCAAGCGCCGCTAGACGCGGAGCGCGGCGCGGACGATCCGGTCCTGCTCGCGCAGGTGCGCGGTCGGATAGCCCTCGCTCGGACTCGCCCGCCAGGGGCGGCCCACGTAGAGGAGCGGCACCCCGTCGGGCTTCGCCTCCTCGAGCCGGTGCCTGATCGCCCGCCACGCGCCCATGTTCTGCGGCTCCTCCTGCGCCCAGACGATCTCGCGGAGGTTCGGGTAGCCGGAGACGAGCGCGTGCGCCTGCTCGACCGGGAAGGGATAGAGCTGCTCCAGGCGGGCGACCGCCACGTTGCCGGCCTCCTCGCGCAGCTCGTGCCCGGCGATGTCGTAGTAGATCTTGCCCTGGCAGAGCACGAGACGCTCGACGCGCTCGCGGTCGGCGCCGACGTCGTCGAGGAGCGGCCGGAACTCGCCGGCTGCGAGGTCGTCCAGGGTCGAGCCGGCCTGCTTGAGCCGAAGCAGCCCCTTCGGGGTCATCACGACGAGCGGCCGAGCCATCGCGTCGAGCGCCTGGCGGCGGAGCAGGTGGAAGTACTGGGCCGCAGTCGTACAGTTGGCGATCCGGATGTTCTCCTGCGCTGCGAGCTGGAGGAACCGCTCCAGCCGCGCGCTCGAGTGCTCCGGGCCGTTGCCCTCGTAGCCGTGCGGCAGCAGCAGCGTCAGGCGCGATGTCTCCCGCCACTTGGCGAGACCGGCGGAGATGAACTGGTCGATCACGATCTGGGCGCCGTTGACGAAGTCCCCGAACTGCGCCTCCCAGAGGACGAGCGCCTCGGGGGCGGCCGCCGAGTAGCCGTACTCGAAGCCGAGGCACGCGTACTCCGAGAGCGGCGAGTTGAAGATCTCGAAGGCCGCGGTGGCCTCGTCGAGGTGCTGCATGGGCGTGAACGTCGAGCCGGTGCCGACATCGTGGAGGACGTCGTGCCGGTGCGAGAAGGTGCCGCGCTCGGTGTCCTGGCCCGTGATGCGGATCGGGATCCCCTCGACGAGGAGCGACGCGAAGGCGAGCGCCTCCGCCTGGCCCCAGTCGAT
>Ga0075270_1000030_pt1 | contig 13173 bp, 7 predicted proteins | sample SF_Rice_5C_0N_20_FD_69774 | JGI IMG/M metagenome (GOLD analysis project Ga0075270, IMG submission 69774) | Rice paddy soil microbial communities from Twitchell Island, California, USA - SF_Rice_5C_0N_203 | ecosystem: Environmental > Terrestrial > Soil > Paddy field/soil | place: USA: Twitchell... | reverse complement strand
CTCCTCATCGAATGGGTGCGCGAGTCTCCCGGGACGCAGTACCTGGCGCGGGACGGCTCGCTCGCGTTCGTCGACATCTCGGGTTTCACGGCTCTGACCGAGCGCCTCTCCCGGCGCGGGAAGATCGGGGCGGAGCTCCTCCGCGATGCGCTCGACGGCGTCTTCGGGGCCCTTCTCGACGAGGCCTACGCCTGGGGGGCCGGCCTGCTGAAGTGGGGCGGCGACGCCCTCCTGCTCCTGTTCGACGGGCCCGGCCATCCGGAGCGGGCCGCGCGCGCGGCCTGGGAGATGCAGGGGGCGATCGAACGCGCCGGCCGGATCAGGGTGGGGGGCACGACCGTGACCCTGCGGATGTCGGTCGGCATCACCACCGGCACGATCGAGTTCTTCACCGCCGGGAGCGTGCACCGCGAGCTCCTGGTGGTCGGCCCGGCCGCGACGGAGACGGTCGCGATGGAGTCGATCGCCGACGCCGGCGAGGTCGCGCTCAGCGCCGTCCTCGCGGCGCAGCTCGCCCCGGAGTGCGTCGGCGGGCCGAAGGCGGACGCGTTCCTGCTCGCCGCCCCGCCCGCGATCGAGCCCGGCGCGGCGCCCGACGTCGGCCCGGTGGGCGCGGCGGAGGTCGCCTCGTGCATCCCGCTGGCAGCGCGCGAGCACGTGCTTCTCGAACGGAGCGAGCCGGAGCATCGGCTGATCACGGCGGCGTTCTTCGACCTCATGCGGACCGACGAGATGCTCGCCCGCCTGGGGCCGGCGGCGTTCGCGGCGGCGCTCGACGAGCGGATCAGCGCGATCGAGGAGGCCGCCGCGCGCTACGAGGTGCCGTTCAACGTGACCGACGTCTCCAAGGGCAGCGTCAAGGTGCTTCTGACCGCCGGGGCGCCCTCGACGACAGGCCACGACGAGGAGCAGATGCTCCGGCTCGTGCGCGAGGTCATGGATCGGGAGGGGGCGATCCCGATGCGCGTCGGCGTCAACTCGGGCCGGGTCTTCACCGGCGACTTCGGCCCGCCGTATCGCCGCACCTACGCGGTGCTCGGCGACGCGATCAACACGGCGGCTCGGGTGATGGCCCGCGCCGAGGCGGGGCAGATCCTGGCGACCGATCCGGTGCTCGAGCGTTCGCGGACGACGTTCTCGACCGTGCCGGTCGAGCCGTTCCGGGCGAAGGGCAAGGCGGAGCTCGTCCGGGCGTCCGCAGTGGGCGCGATCGCCGGCCGGCGCAGCGCACGCGTCGACGAGACGCCGTTCGTCGGCCGGCAGCGCGTGCTCGCGGCTCTGAGCGCCGTCCTCGGAGAGGTGCGGTCCGGCACCGGCTGGACGGTCGAGATCGCAGGAGCGTCGGGGATCGGAAAGACGCGCCTGCTGCGGGAGGTCCTCGCGGCGGCGCCCCACGTCCGCGTCCTCCGCTCGACCTGCGAGGAGTACGAGGCGTCGACCCCGTACTACGCGCTCCGGGAGCCGACGCGTGACCTCCTCGGCCTCGATCGCGAGAGCTCGCCGGTCGCGGCCGAGCGCCGCCTGCGGAAGGTCGTCGCCGAGACCGACCCGCGGCTCGCCGGCTGGATCCCGCTGCTCGGCATCCTGCTCGGGCTCCAGTTGCCGCCGACGCCGGAGACCGCCGCCCTGGACGAGCGGTTCATCAGCGAGGTCCTCGCCGACGTGACACTGCGCTTCCTCGTCGCGGCCCTGGGCGGCGCGACGCTCGCACTTGTCGTCGAGGACGCCCAGTTCATGGACGAGGCGAGCGCCGCCCTGCTCCGGCGGCTGTCGCGGTCAGCCGGCTCCCTTCCCCATCTGCTGGTGATCGCCGGGACGCACGAGAAGCTCTGGACGGACACGACCGACGAGTCGTCGCGGTTTCTCGTCTTCCAGCTCCTGCCGCTCGCCGTCGAGGAGGCCGTCGCGCTCGTCGAGTCGCTGACCGACGACAAGCCCCTCCGCCCGCACGAGGTCGAGGAGCTCGTGCGCCGCTCCGGCGGCAGTCCGCTGTTCCTGATCGAGCTGTTGAATCTCGCCCGAGCCTCCGGCACGGACGCGCTGCCGGAGTCGGTCGAAGCGGTCGCGACGGCGGCGATCGACCGGCTCTCGGCTTCCGACCGGATCGTCCTCCGCCACGCGGCGGTCCTCGGCGTGACCTTCGCCGCCGAGACGCTCGCGGCGACGATCCACGACGAGGCGCTGCTCGACGCCGCGCTCTGGGAGCGTCTGCGCGGCCTCGTCGACCGGGACTCCGAGGGCCAGCTGCGATTCCGGAACAGCCTCGTCCGCGACGCCGCGTACGAAGGGCTCCCGTTCCGGCGGCGCCGCGAGCTCCACGCGCGCGTCGCCGAGGCGATCGAAGCGACCGCCGCGTCGCTCGAGCAGGAGGCGGCGACCCTCGCCCTCCACTTCTCCATGGCGCGTCGCCATGAGAGGACCTGGCAGTACGGCCGGCTCGGCGGCGACCGCGCCCGAGCGGTCGCCGCGAACGTCGAGGCGGCGCGCCTGTACGAGTTCGCGCTCGCGGCGGGCAGGCACGTCCGGAGCGTCAGCCGCCGCGATCGCGCCGAGGTGCTGGTCCAGCTCGGGGTCGTGCAGGAGATCGCCGGCCTCTTCGACCAGTCGTTCGAGGCCTTCCGGCGGGCGACGACGCTGCTGCCCGACGACGCAGTCGAGCGCGCGCGGATCGCCTCGCTCCGAACGCGCGCGCGCGTTCGGACGGGCCCGTGGGCGCTCGCGCTGCGCGAGTGCACCGCGGGTCTGCGCCTGGTCGAGGGGCGCGAGGAGCCGGAGGCGGTCGCGATCCGCGCGCGCCTCCACGGCATGCGCAGCGAGATCCGGATGTTCCAGGGGCGGGCCAACGAGTCGATCCGGCTCGCACAGCTCGCGGTCGAGGAGGCCGAGCAGGTGGGGGAGCTCGAGGCGCTCGTCCACGCCTACGTCGGCCTCGACGGCTCCTACCAGCTGCTGGGGCAGCCGGAGAAGGCCGTCCACGAGCACATGTCCCTGGAGATCCACGAGAAGCTGGGCCACATCCGGGCTCGCGGGGTGACCGAGCTGAACCTGGGCGTCCAGGCGTATGCCGACGGCCGCTGGCAGGAAGCCGAGGCGCTCTACGAGAGCGCGCGTGACGACCTGTTGCGGGCCGGTGACCGCCACGCGGCCGCGCACGCCGGCTCGAGTCTCGGCGAGCTGCTCATCAGCAGGGGCCGGCTCGACGAGGCGGAGCACGTCCTTCGAGACTCGCGGCGCGTCCTGCGCTCGTCGAGCTTCGCCGCCTTTGCCGTCTTCGCAGAGGTTCAACTCGCCCGCTGCCGGCTCGAGCGCGGCGACCTCGACGCGGCTCTCGGCGCGCTCGAGCGGATCGCCCCCGAGGCGTCGTCGATCGGGCACGCGCCGTTCCTGCTCGAGACCGCCGTCTACCTCGCCCACGCCCATGCCCGCGCCGGCTCCCCCGAGGCCGGTCTCGACGCCCTCGTCTCCGCGACCGCGGAAGCGGGTGACGAGGCCGCGCTGTACGTGGCTGCCGTCGAGCGTGCACGGGCGGCCTGCCTCGTCGCCGCGGGCCGAACCGACGAGGCGGCGGCGTCACTCGAGCGAGCCCTCGCGGCCGCCGATGCGCAGAAGATGCTCTACGAGCAGCTGCTCGCGCGGCGGGCGCTCTCGACGCTCGCCGGCAGGGGATCGGCCGAGGAGCTGCGCGAGATCGAACGGCTCGCGCGGCTCCTCGGCCTCGAGGGCTGAGCTAGCGGGCGTCTACTGCGGCCACCGGCTGGAGTCGCCGGTCGCGTAGACCCACGCCTCGAGCGTTCCCGCCCCGTCGGTGCCCACTGCGGTGGTGATGGAGATCGCGCACGACGTGTTCCCGGTCGGCAGGACGCCGGTGGCGTTCGGGTCGATCGCGAACCGGCCGTCGCTGCGCGGGTCGAGATTGCAGTACGGCATCTGCTTCGGAGCGGCCGGGTTCGCCGGGTCGAGCGGGAACGTCGAGTTGTCCGAGTAGAAGAGCTTCGTCCAGGTCGGCACCCGCGTCCCGTTCGAGTCGGTCTTGATCGGGTCGGGGAACGTGAGGTGCTCGATCGTCGAGACCTGTTGCGAGGTGTCGGTGACCCAGTAGCTGACGAAGGGGGCACCCTGGTACGTCCCGCTCGCGATCGTTCCGGAGTTGAAGACGTAGACCTCGCTCGTGCTCTTGCACGTGCCGAGCTGGTAGTCCGACGGGCCGAACGGCTCCTGGCCCGGCGTGCACATGATCCCGCCGACGTTGCCGAAGTCCTGTGCCGTGGCGCTGGCGGTCACCTGGTAGCCCTTCGGCAGCTGGCCGGCGGCGGTGCAGACGGAGCCGCTCGACGGGGCCGGCAGCGTCTGCGCCCAGGTGCCGCTCGGCGGGGTCTCGCAGATCGAGTACGTCGAGCCCGCGGCGAACGGGGCCGAGAGGCTGTACGCGCCGTTGCTGGACGAGGTCGCCGTCGCCACCACCTGCGTTCCGTCCTTCGAGAGGTTGATCGTCCAGCCGGAAAGGCCCGGGTCGGTCGTGCTCGTTCCCTTCACGCCGTCCTGGTTCAGGTCGTCGAAGACGGTGCCCGAGACGCTCAGCACGGGGAGGTAGCAGATCGTCAGGTGGCTGACCGAGTAGAGCTGGGAGGGCGGGACCTCCACGGTCGTGCCGCCCGTCGTCGTCGTGCTGCTCCAGCTCTGGGCCGGTGCGTGAAGCCCCGTGTCGGAGGTCACCGCGCCGGTCGCGTTCGGCGTGTAGCCGTTCGTGACGCCCGCGACGGCGGGCGTGGCGGCGGTGTAGTCGTAGGCGGCGGTGTCGTTGCCGCCGTTGACCCCCACCGCGAGCACGGCGGCGCCGTGAGCGGTGAAGTCGAGGAACTGGTTCTTGCTCGTCTTGTCCGTCGTCAGGCTGAGATCGAAGCTCGCCCCGTCCTGGTGACCCGACGGAGCCGCCGTCCGCGTGGTTCTCGGGTTCGAGTTGTCGTACTCGCTCACGTTCGCGAGATTCGGGAACAGGTTCGAGCACGTGCCGTTGCCGCCGATCGCCTCGTCGACCGGGAGGACGCCTTTGCCCGACGCCGGACCCACCAGGTCGTTGGGATTCGAGGCCACGGCAGGTAGCACGACGAACGACATGACGCCCACCGCAATCGCCGCGACGGCGAGTCCGGCCAGCCGGCGTCTGCTTCGCATGAAGTTCATGACATTTCCTCCTCGTCTCCACCAAATGAGGCGGCGCCATGGAGACGGAGTGCCCTCCCGGCCGCAGACTGTGAGCCTACAGCGGAAAACGGCTCGGAGCTAGGCCGGCGAGCCTGGACGATGGTCGAGGTTGCCGAGCGCTCGGCGATGTGCTGAGGTGGCGCCGATGACGGGATTCCGAAAGACCGTGGCGGACGCCTCGCGGTCGCTCTCCGAGGTCTTCCGGAACCCGGGGCTACGGCGGATCGAGCTCGCGTTCGCGGGCTCCATCGTCGGCGACTGGGCCTACGGCGTCGCCGTCGCCGTCTACGCCTACGAGCAGGGCGGCGCAACCGCCGTCGGCCTCCTCGGCGTCGTCCGCTACGTCTCGATGGCGGTGGTCGGGCCGTTCGCCTCGATGCTGGGCGACAAGTACCCGCGGAAGTTCGTGATGATCGCGGCGGACGCGGTGCGGGCCCTGCTCGTGGTCGCCGCGGCGATCCTGATCGCGGACGGCGCGAGCCCCTACGCCGTGTACGCGCTCGCCGTCATCACGAGCATCTCAGCGACGGCGTTCCGCCCCGCGCAGGCGTCGCTCCTCCCCGAGCTCGCCGGTGGCCCCGGCGACCTCGCGGCGGCGAACGTCGCCTCGTCGACCATCGAGAGCGTCGGCTTCTTCGCCGGGCCCGCGCTCGCCGGTCTCCTGCTCGCCGTCGCGAGCATCTCGACGGTCTACATCTTCAACGCCGCGACCTTCGTCTGGTCGATGTTCCTCGTCTTCGGCATCCGCGTGCCGAAGAAGGAGGGAGAGGCGGCTCCCGTCGCGGCGCCCCCGGCCGACGCTGCCGAGGCGGGGCCGGGCTTCTTCTCCGAGGCCACGGCGGGCTACCGGCAGATCCTCCGCGACCGCGACCTGCGGATCATGATCGGCCTCTACTGCGCGCAGACCGTCGTCGCCGGCGCATCGCTCGTGTTCGAGGTCGCGATCGCTCTCGACCTGCTCGACATCGGACGCTCCGGTTACGGCTATCTCGGAGCCACCCTCGGGATCGGCGGCCTCGTCGGGGGGTTCCTCGCGCTCATGCTGGCCCAGCGCGGCCACCTCGCACGTGACTTCGGGATCGGCGTCTTCTTCTGGTCGGCGCCGCTGCTCCTCGTCGCGGTCTGGCCGACGATCGCCGCGGCCGCCGTCGTCTTCGTGCTGCTCGGCCTCGCCAACTCGGTCGTCGACGTCAACGCGTACACGATCCTCCAGCGCATCTCCCCGAAGGAGACGATGTCGCGCGTCTTCGGGGCGATGGAGAGCGCGGTGATCGGGACGATGGCGCTCGGCGCGCTCGTCATGCCGCTGCTGATGAAGACGGTCGGCCTGCGCTTCGGCCTCGTCGTGGTCGGTGCGGGCGTCGCCGGGCTCGTGCTTCTGGGGACGGCGGGACTTCGGCGCATCGACACGATCGCCCTCGTTCCCGAAGGGCTCGAGTTGCTGCGCGGGGTCTCCCTGCTGTCGCTCCTGCCCGAGCCGACGCTCAACCGGTTGGCGCAGGCGCTCGTTCGGCTCGAGGTGGCGCCGGGCGACGTGGTGATCCGCGAGGGCGAGGCCGGCGACCGCTTCTACGTGATCGAGTCGGGCAGCGTCGAGGTCACGAAGGAGGGAAGGCACGTCGCCTCGCTCGGCCCCGGTGACTTCGTCGGCGAGATCGCGCTGCTGCGCGACGTCCCGCGGGTCGCGACCGTCACGGCGACGACCGCGGTCGTCCTGCAGGCGCTCGACCGGCGCCACTTCATCCCCGCGGTGACCGGGCACGGAGACTTCAGGGAGGCGGCCGAGACGGCGATGACCGGACGCCTCGCGATGCTCTGAGGACGCGGGACCGCCGCTACTCCGGATCGGGAACGGTCTGCAGGCGCTCGAGCTGCGCCAGCCGCGAGTCCACCACCACGTCGGCCGCTGCCGCCGTCGCGGCGTGTCCGGTGACGGCGATCAGGAACGGCGTGCGGTCGAGGGCGTATCCGAGCACGCGGGTGCGCGCGACGACGGTGGCGGTCCGGGGCGCGGCGCGCAGGAGCGCCATCTCGCCGACTCCCTCTCCGCGACCGAGGCGGGCGACGGGGACTCCGCCCCGGATCACGTCGACCTCGCCCGACGCGAGGGCGTAGAAGCGGTCGGCCACGACGTCGGCCTCGCTGATGAGAGCTTCGCCCGCCTCGAACTCGACCGGCACGAGCGACCGTGCGGCAGTCTCGAGTGCCGGGCCAGGCAGCCGGCGGAAGAGCGGCAGCGAGCGGAGCAGCGCGATCTCGACGACGGGAACCCGCGCCGTCCGGTCGAGCACCAGGAGACGCCGGCCGAAGATCGCGACCACGAGGGGCATCACGAGCGCGGCGCCGACGAGGGCGCCCCTCGGCCCCACGCCGGCGACGAGCGCCGGTGCGGCGACCGACCCGATCGCAAGGCCGGCCATGGACGACGCCTCGGCGAGCCCGAAGACGCGACCGAGCACGTCCGCCGCGACGATGCGCTGCAACAAGGTCCGGGTCGAGATGTCGAAGAGGGCGCGGCCGCAGCCCGCACAGGAGAGCAGGACGACGGCTGCGATCGTCGACGGGACGGCCGCGAGCACGGCGAGCCCGACGCTCAGCGCGGCGGCGCCGGAGAGGATCGGAACGGAGAGCCGCCGCGCCCCGACGAGGCCGACGGCGGCCAGGCCGGCGACGATGCCGCCGGCGCCGTACGCGGTGTTCAGGTAGCCGACCCAGCCGGGCCCGTCGCCGAGGACGCGGACGGCGAGCACGACGAAGAGAATGTCGAGCGCCCCGACCACGACCCACGACGCGGTCTGCATCCCGAGCAGGAAGCGTGCCGCGTCGTTCCGGTGGACGGCCGCGAAGCCCTTGACGAGGTCCTCGCGAAGGGGCGACGTCTCGCCCTCCGCGGAGGCCGGCTTCGCGTGCAGCACGGCGGCCGCGCTTGCGGCGGCCGCCGCCGCGAGCGCCGCCGCGACGGCGATGCCTGCGCCGGCCCCGAACGCTCCGACCGCGACTCCGCTGAAGATCCCGGCGGCCGCGACGCCTCCGCTCTCGACCCACCCCACGGTCGCGTTGGCGGCGGCGAGCTCCTCGACCCGGTGGACGATCGAAGGCAGGATCGTCGCCAGCGCCGGACGCGTCGTCACCACGGCGGTCGCGGCGAGGACTGCACACGACCAGACGAGAGCGGAATGGCCCGTCTCGGCCGCCAGCGCCGTTCCGCCGAGCGCCGCGGCCTGCACCGCGTAGCCGCCGACGAGCAGGACTCCGGGCGAGCGCCGGTCGGCGATCGACGCGACGAACGGCGCGACGACCGCGGCCGGAACGAGCTGCGCCAGGGCGATCGCGCCTGCTTCGACGGCTCCCCCCTGACCGTAGGCCCACACGAGAATCGAGATCCACGCCGCGTACTCGGCGGCGATGAAGAGGGCGTAGGAGACGACGACTCGCCTGAGCGTCGCATCTCCGAGGATCCGCGCTGCAGCGGGAGCGCGGATGCCCATCCGGTGACTCTACGGCGGGAACGGCAGGGCGCATAGACGATGCCCGCGCCCTCGCCGGCGCGCGCCACGAGGCGGGAGTGCTGCCCGGCTCCTGCGACTGCTTGACCGCCGGCAATGAAAGCGTTTACATAGCTCGCGACACTCGCACTTCGATGCGAAGGGAAGAGCAATGAAGCGCTTCGTTTTCTGGGCCCTCGCCGCCGCCGGCTGTGCGGCGGCCACGTCGGCCGTGGCCGGCGCGACGACGCCCACAGGGTTCTACGTCCCCAAGCCGGACAAGGGCGCGCTGGCCCAGGTCTCCGACCTGCTCTCGCGGCAGGACAAGGCGGACGCAGCCCTCATCCGTGCCATGACCAGCGAGAGCCACGCCGTCTGGTTCACCGGCGGGACGCCCGCGGAGGTGCAGCGGCAGGTGAACGAGACGGTCAACGCCGCCCGCGGTCAGCACAGCGTTCCGGTCCTCGTCGCCTACGACGTGCCGTTCCGCGACTGCGGCCAGTACTCCGCCGGCGGCGCGCTCGACACGGAGGGCTACCTCGCGTGGATCGACGGTCTCGCCCGCGGGATCGGCTCGAGCGAAGCCGTCGTGCTGCTGGAGCCCGACGGGCTCGGGATCATCCCGTACAACACCGACATCAACGGCAACGCCGAGTGGTGCCGGCCCGACTTGTCCGGCAGCGGCCTGACGCCGCAGACGGCGAACGAGGCGCGGTACACCCAGATCAGAGGTGCGGTGGCACGGCTCGAGCAGCAGCCGAACGTCAGCGTCTACCTCGACGGCACGCACTCGGCGTGGCTCGGCGTCGGCGACATCGCGCAGCGGCTCGTCGAGGCCGGCGTCGCGGACGCCCAGGGGTTCTTCCTGAACGTCTCGAACTACCAGTTCACGCAGAACAGCGTGCAGTACGGAACGTGGATCTCCGAGTGCATTGCGTCCGGCGACTACGCCGGGTGTCCGAATCAGTACTGGAACGGCGGCCCGGACGGCACGATGATCGCGGACCTGCTCGGCGCCTGGACCGGTGTCGCGTTGAGCAACTACGGCGTGTGGAGCGACACCGCAAGCGATCCGGCGCTGAACACGTCGGGGATCGACGCGAGGTTCTCGACTCCGGGGACGACCCACTTCGTGATCGACACGAGTCGGAACGGGCTCGGCCCGTGGCGGGCGACCGGCTCGTACCCGGATCCGCAGGACTGGTGCAACCCGCCCGGCCGCGGTCTCGGCCTGCGTCCGACCGCGGACACCGGCAACGAGCTCGTCGACGCGTACCTGTGGGCCAAGGTGCCGGGCGAGTCCGACGGGTCGTGCAACCGCGGCATCTCCGGATCGACGACCGACCCGGAGTGGGACGCGCTGGTCGACCCGGCCGCGGGCGCGTGGTTCCCGCAGCAGGCGCTCGAGCTCGCTCGACTCGCGAGCCCCGCGCTGCAGCCGTAGGAGAGTGCCGGGGCGGCGGCGCCGAGCGCGCCGCCGCCCCGGCCTAGACTTGACGCGATGGCGAGCATCCGCGAGGTGGCGCAGTTGAGCGGTGTCTCGGTTGCGACGGTCTCGCGTGTCCTGAACGGAACCGCGACGGTGCGCGAGGAGACGCGGCAGCGCGTCCTCGAGCAGATCCGCGAGCTCGACTACGTCCCGAGCGCCGCGGCCAGGACGCTCGTCCGCCGCCGGTCGCAGGTGATCGGCGTCGTCGTGAACACCGGCGACGCGCATCCCGATCTCAGGCATCCGTTCTTCGGAGACGTGCTCGCAGGGTTGAAGCAGGCGCTCGGCGCGTCTCACTACGACCTCCTGCTCTTCACCGGGCGGCAAGGGTTCCTGCGTCGCGCCCTGCACCACCAGCTCGACGGTCTCGTTCTCATGGGCGTCGATCGCCGCGATCCCGACCTGCGGGGCGTGCTCGAGCGCGGCCTGCCCGCGATGAACGTCGACCTCGACGTCCACGGGGCCCGGGCCGGCTACGTGATGTCCGACAACGTCGGCGGGGCGCGCCTCGCGACGCGTCACCTCATCGAGCTCGGCCACGTCCGCATCGCGACCATCGCCGGCCTCGCGAACACGAAGCCGGCGACCGACCGGCTACGCGGGTATCGCGAGGAGCTGCTCGCGCACCGTCTTCCAACCCGAGTGACGTACGTGCGCCACGGCGACTTCTACTCGTCGACCGGGCACGAGCAGGCGCACCGTCTGCTGGCGCTGCGGCATCCGCCGACGGCGATCTTCGCGGCGAGCGACGAGATGGCGATCGGTGCCGTCAGCGCGATCCACGAGGCGGGCCTGTCCGTCCCCGGCGACGTCTCGGTCGTCGGCTTCGACGACATCGAGTCGGCGGCGCTGCTGCGGCCGCCGCTCACGACCATTCGCCAGAACAAGACGGCGCTCGGGCGGGTCGCGGGCGAGTCGCTCGTCCGCCTGATCGTCGACGAGCGCGCGAAGCCGCCGAGGGTCGCGCTTCCAGTCGAGCTCGTCGCGCGGAAGTCGTCAGGGGCCGCCGGTTGAGGGAAGCCGTCCCCGAGGGCCGTCGAGCCGGCCGGCGCCGCGCGATCCGGGGCTGGGTCTACGGATTTCCGAGGGCTCGAGCGGCGGGGTGCCGCTCCGCGTCCGGGAGCCGCCGCCAGACCACGAGGGCGAATCCGAGCGCTTCACCCTCGGCCGCCGCGAGCAGACGCCGGCGTCTGCCGAACTCGACGCGGTCTCGGAGCAGCTCGACGCCCTCTTCGTCGGCGTGCTCTCGGGCGTAGCGGTCGGCGTTGAGGACGTCGGCCCACTCGTACCCGTCCCAGTCCTGCGCCGTCGCGCGCGTCGCATACACCGGCTGGAGCCCGTGCGGCTCGCCGGCGGCAAGCAGCTCGGCGTAGCTCGTCAGCTCCTCTTCGGCGGCGTCGCCGAGCGTCCGAAGCAGGTCGGCGGACGGCTTCTGCGCCCAGAACCCTTCGCCGACCAGCAGGCAGCCGTCCGGACGGATCAGCGGAACGAGCCGCTCGAGCGTCGTCTGAAGCCCGCCGAGGGCGTGAGTCGAGCCGACGCAGGCTGCGAGAGCGAGGCTGCCTTCGGGCTCGGCGAGCCGACGGGCGTCGAGTGCCTCGAAGCGAACGCGGCCGTCGGGGATCCGTGCCTCGGCCTCCGCCCGGGCGATCGCGATCTGGTCCTCCGCGAGGTCGACGCCGAAGCCCGAGGCGCCCGTCAGCTCGGCGATCCGGAGCAGGAGCTCGCCGCGGCCGCAGCCGACGTCGAGGACCCGCTCGCCGGCCGCGAGCGGCAGCAGACCGATGATCGTCTCGATCGGCTCGCTGCCGATCGGGTGGTGATGGCGGCGATCGCCATGGGCGATCGCGCTGGCTCGTTCCCGGCTGATCATCGACGTCCAGGCGGCACGGTAGCGACGGGCAGGCTCGCCCGGCCGGCTCGAGACTCGCCCCCGAGCGAACGCAACGCGACCGGGCCGCCCGAGGCGGGAGGCGGCGATGCGGGCTCTCGCTCGACGATCTCCCTTCACACATCCATGGCCGTCGCCGGCGGCGGCGATGACTTCGCCGAGGGGATACCGTCGTAGCGAGCATGGACGCAACCACCACATGTCACATGTCGATCTCGCTCGACGGCTACGTCGCGGGACCCGACCAGGACCTCGAGCACCCGCTCGGCCGCGGCGGGATGGAGGTTCATCGCTGGCATCTCGACGAGCCGCTGAACGCCGCCGATGCCCTGGCGCGCGATCTGCTGCTGCGCCCGCGCGGGGCCTACGTGATGGGCCGGAACATGTTCGGGCCGGTTCGCGGCCCCTGGCAGGACGATTGGCGCGGCTGGTGGGGCGAGGAGCCTCCCTACCACGCACCCGTGTTCGTCCTCACGCATTTCGATCGCGATCCGATCGAGCTGGCCGGCGGGACGACGTTCCACTTCGTCACCGACGGCTTCGACGCGGCCTTCGCGCGCGCCTCGGAAGCCGCCGGCGACCGAGGAGTCGACATCGCCGGCGGCGCATCCACCGTGCGTCAGGCGCTGGGTGCAGGTGTGATCGACGAGCTCGTGCTCGACGTCGTGCCCGTCCTGCTCGGCGCCGGCGAGCGCCTCTTCGACGGCGTCCCGGACCTCGGCTTCGAGCCGGTCGAGGTGATCCACTCGCCGCTCGCAACCCACGTGCGCTACGTCCGGCGCTGAGCCGCAGATCGGCGCGCGCTCAGGCGAGCCCTCGCCCGACTTGACAAGTTAGCACGATCGGTCGTACTATCATCAGCAGCACGCCATGAGGGTCACCAACGTCGTCAGCGGCGCCGACGCGGCATCGTCGGCAATCCCGTCCCCGTGAGGACCGACGTTGCCCGTCCCGGCTGAGACCGCCGAGGCGGCCCGGGCGTCGCGTGGGCGGCGCGAGATCGTCCGCGCCCCGGCCCTCCCCGAGGCGGTCGGCTCCTACTCGCAGGCGGTCAGCACGGGCGGCTTCGTGTTCGTCTCGGGACAGGCCGGGATCGACCCCGCGAC
>Ga0075270_1000029_pt1 | contig 13174 bp, 13 predicted proteins | sample SF_Rice_5C_0N_20_FD_69774 | JGI IMG/M metagenome (GOLD analysis project Ga0075270, IMG submission 69774) | Rice paddy soil microbial communities from Twitchell Island, California, USA - SF_Rice_5C_0N_203 | ecosystem: Environmental > Terrestrial > Soil > Paddy field/soil | place: USA: Twitchell... | reverse complement strand
AAGGCGGTCAAGCCGTTCGCCGAGCAGATGATCACGCTCGGCCGCCGCGGCGACCTCCACGCGCGCCGGCAGGCGCTCTCGAACCTGCGCTCGCAGGAGATCGTGCACAAGCTGTTCGCCGACGTCGGCCCGCGCATGGCCGAGCGCCCGGGCGGCTACTCCCGGATCGTGAAGCTGGGGCACCGCCCCGGCGACGCGGCCGAGATGGTCTACCTCGAGCTCGTCGACTTCGAGCCGTAAGCCGTTCGCGAAGCCTCGCTTCGCGAACGGAACGTCCGCACGCGAACGCGACAACCGCCGACGCCGAACCCAGCGTCAGCCGAGACACGCCCTGGAGACTCAGCCCGCGGCGTTGCCGAGGGCGCCGCTGACGACGACGATGATCGCGGCGGCGAGCATGATCCAGGCGAGCGACTTGGCGAAGTGGGCACCGAAGAAGCGCCAGCGGATCCAGGCGAGGCCGACCATCTCGACGCCGACGACGATCACGGCCGCGACCAGGGCCGCGTGGTAGTGGGGGATGAGGAACGGGAGCGTGTGGAGGATGCCGCCGAGAAAGGTGCCGACGCCGGTGATGGCGCCCCGGACGGCGGGATGACCGCGCCCGGTGAGCTCGCCGGTGTCGGAGAGGCCTTCCGAGTACGCCATGCTGACGCCGGCCGCGATCGCGCTGGCGAGCCCGGCGATGAACGCGTAGTGCGGCTTGTGCGTCGCGAGCGCCACGGCGAAGATCGGTGCGAGCGTCGCGAGGGAACCGTCGATCAGGCCGACCATCGCCGGTTGGACGCGCTGCAGGAGAAAGACGTTCTCGGTGCTCATCGCTAGCTATAGTGTATCAGTCAGTGTGCAAAGACATAGAGCATCAGGCAGTCCTAACAAGAGAGGTCAGGGGCGCCTGACGTGCACCTGATCATGACCCTCGAGTACGACGGCACGCCGTTCCACGGCTGGGCGGCGCAACCCGGCCTCGCCACCGTCGAGGGCGCGCTCCGCGTCGCGCTCGCCGAGACGTTCACCTCCTACGACGGCCTCGCGGTCGCCGGGCGTACCGATACCGGCGTCCACGCGCTCGGCCAGGTCGTCTCGGCCGACGTCGAGGGCGGGCCGCCGCCCGAGCGGGCGGCGGCGGCGCTCAACCCGCGGCTTCCCGACGAGATCACCGTCGTCGGCGCACGCGAGGCTCCCGCAGCCCTCCACGCCCGCCACTCGGCGCGGACGCGTAGCTACCGCTACCGGCTCTTCACCCGGACGACGCCGTCGCCCTTCGAGACGCGGCGGAGCTGGTGGGTACCGCGCCCGCTCGACGAGGCCGCCCTGCACGAAGCGGCGTCGGCGCTGCGCGGCGAGCACGACTTCCGAGCGTTCACGCCGACGCAGACCCAGCACGAGGTCTTCGTCCGCACCGTCGAGCGGGCGGAGTGGACCCGGCACGGCGACCACCTCGACTTCGAGATCACCGCCGACAGCTATCTCCGTCACATGGTGCGCAGCCTCGTCGGGACGATGCTCGAGCTCGGCCCCGGGGCGATGCCGCCGCTGCTCGAGGGCCGCGCGCGCTCCGAGGCCGGCGCGACCGCCCCGCCGTGGGGGCTCTACCTCGTGTCCGTTGCCTACGATGAGCCGCTGTGAGCTTTCCCGTCGTCCTCTTCGACCTCGACGGCACCGTCGTCGACACGGGCGCGATCATCCTCGCGTCGATGCGGTACGCGACGCGCGAGGTGCTCGGTCGGGAGTACTCCGACGCGGAGCTGATGCAGGCCGTCGGCGGACCCGGTCTCGAGGCGCAGATGGCCGCCTTCGCACCCGACCGCGTCGACGAGCTCGTCCGCGTCTACCGGATGCACAACGAGCCGCTCCACGACGAGATCGAGGCCTGCGTCGGCATGGAGGACGTCCTCGTCCGGCTGAAGGCGGAGGGCCGCCGGCTCGGCGTCGTCACCGCGAAACGGCGGGCCACCGTCGAGCTCGCGTTCGCCCGTGTTCCAGTCGGTCACCTCTTCGACGCCGTCGTCGGCGGCGACGAGACGGAGCGGCACAAGCCGGATCCCGCGCCGCTCCTGCTCGGCGCCGAGCGGATGGGCGCCGAGCCGGCCGAGACGGCCTACGTCGGCGACTCGCCGTTCGACATGCGCGCCGCGAAGGCCGCCGGCATGCACGCGGTCGCGGTCACCTGGGGGCGCATCCACGACCGCGAGCGCCTCGAGGCGGAGGAGCCGGACGCGATCGTCGACGGCGCGGAGGAGCTGCTTGCCGTCCTCTGACCCGGCCGCCCGAGCGGCCGAGCTGCGCGAGGAGATCCACCGGGCGCTGATCGCCTACCACGTCGACGACGACCCCGTCATGAGCGACGCCGCCTACGACGCGCTCTACGACGAGCTCGTCGCGCTCGAGGCCGCCCACCCGGAGCTCGTCACCCCGGACTCGCCCACCCAACGCGTCGGCGCCCCGCCCTCGTCGAGGTTCGAGAAGGTGCGCCACCGCCGGCCGATGGGCTCGCTCGAGAAGGTGACGACGGAGGACACGGTCGTGAAGTGGGCCGAGGACGTGCGCAAGCGGCTCGGCGAGGGGGAAGAGGTCGCGTACGTGCTCGAGCCGAAGATCGACGGGCTTGCGATCAACCTCACCTACGACGGCGGCTCGCTCGCCCGCGGCGCCACCCGCGGCGACGGGGTCGAGGGTGAGGACGTGACCCCGAACCTGCGCACGATCCGGACGGTGCCCCTGCGGATGCTCGGGGACGCGCCGGCGCTCGTCGAGGTGCGCGGCGAGGTCTACATGCCGCTCTCGGGCTTCAACGAGCTGAACGAGCGGCTGCTCGCCGAGGAGAAGAAGCCGACGCCGAACCCGCGCAACGCAGCCGCCGGATCGCTGCGCCAGAAGGACTCGACCATCACCGCGGCGCGCCCGCTGTCGTTCTGGGCCTACGGGATCGGTGCGTCGGAGGGGCTCGAGCTCGCGACGCACTGGGAGACCCTCGCATGGCTGCGCGAGCGCGGCTTCCCGACCAACCCGTTCGTCGAGCGGATCGAGTCGGTGGCCGAGGTGGTGGAGCGCTGCCGTGCGTGGGAGCATCGCCGCACGGAGCTCGACTACGAGATCGACGGGATCGTGATCAAGGTCGACTCGCTCGACCAGCAGCGGCGGCTCGGCGCGCTCCACCAGCGGCCGCGCTGGGCACGCGCGTTCAAGTGGGCGCCCATGACCGCGGTGACCCGCCTGAACCGGATCCGCATCCGCGTCGGCCGCACCGGAGCGCTCAACCCCTGGGCCGAGCTGGAGCCTGTCGAGGTCGGCGGCGTCACCGTCTCGCGCGCGACCCTCCACAACGAGGAGGACGTCAACCGCAAGCAGATCCGCGAGGGCGACGACGTGATCGTCCAGCGTGCCGGCGACGTGATCCCGCAGATCGTCGGGCCGGCCGGCGAGCACCGGGCGGGGACGAAGGAGTTCCGGATGCCGACGCACTGTCCGGTCTGCGGCACCGAGGTCGTGAAGCCAGAGGGCGAGGTGATGCATCGCTGCCCCAACCGCGCCTGTCCGTCCCGCGGCCTCGAGACGCTGATCGACTGGGTGTACGGGCCCGCCGACATCGAAGGCGTGGGCGAGCAGACGATCCGCACGCTCTGGGAGAAGGGGCTCGTCCGCTCGCTCCCCGACCTCTACCGGCTGACGAAGGAGCAGCTGCTCGAGCTCGACGGCTTCGCGGAGACCTCGGCGACGAACGCGATCGAGCAGATCGAGGCGTCACGGCAGCGCGTTCCCTTCTCGCGCGTCCTGCTCGGGCTGAACATCTCCGGGATCGGCTGGGTGCTCGCCCAGAGCCTCGCCCGCCACTTCGGCAGCGTCGACCTGCTCGCGGCGGCCACGCCCGAGGAGATCGCCGAGGTCGAAGGCTTCGGGCCCGATCGTGCCGAGGCCGTCGCCGAATGGTTCACCGACGAGGACAACCGCGCCCTCGTCGCGGAGCTGCGCGCTCTCGGGCTGCGCTTCGAGGCCGGCGAGGAGGAGAAGCCGGCCGAGGGCCCGCTCACCGGCCGGACGTACGTCATCACGGGAACGCTCGAGAGCATGACGCGCGAAGAGGCGACGGCGGCGCTCGAGGCGCGCGGCGCCAGGGTCGGCGCCTCGCCGTCCTCCAGGACCACCGGCCTGATCGCCGGCGAGGAGCCCGGCCGCTCGAAGCTGACGAAGGCCGAGAAGGCCGGCGTGCCGCTGCTCGCAGAGGCAGACCTGCTCGAGCTGCTGCGCTAGAGGCTCGAGTCGGTCGTTCAGCGTGCCGCCGCCGCCAGCACCGTGGCGAAGCGGTCCTGCGAGATCCGGGCGTACGTCCACGAGACCGGCCAGCCGTTCTCGAGCACCGAGAACACGTAGCGGTCGCCGACGAAGCCCGAGAGGGCGGAGGCGTTGCTCGTCGTGCCCGTCTTGGCGCGGACGAGACCGCGGGCGGGGCCGGTGCGCATCCGGTCGGAGAGCGTCCCGGTTCGGCCGGCGACCGGCAGTGAGGCGAGCAGCGCCGGTTGCACCCCCGGGTCGTCCCACATCGCGCGGAGCAGCGTGACGAGCGCCGCGGGTGTCCACCGGTCGAGCCGCGAGAGCCCCGAGCCGTCGACGAGACGGACTCCGTCGAGTGGGACGCCGGCCGCCTGCAGGAGGCCGGTGGTCACGCCGGCACCGTCGGCGGTGGTGCCGCCCCCGCCCTGGACGGCTCCGACCTGCTTGAGGAGCATCTCGGCGGTGAAGTTGTCGCTGTCGCGGTCCATCGATCGGACGAGGGCCGCCACCGTCGGCGACTCGTGGTCGGCGAGCGGGACGGCGTCGTCGGGCGCCACGCCGAGCGCGGCCGGGCCGGCCACCGCCACGCCGTCGTGGATCAGCGCCGTGCGGAGGAGCTGTGCCGCGGCGAGCGCGGGCTGCGTGGTCGTGCGGCGACCTGTCCGGCCGCGGTCGACGATCAGGGCCGAGAGCGGAGGCGACTCGAGCAGGTAGAAGGAGGGTTTCCAGCCGAGCCCCGTGCGCCGGGCGTCGAACCAGCTCTCGTCGCCGAGCACGCGGCCGGTCACGCGCCCGATCCCGGCCTCCGCCACCTGTCGCGCGAGCGCCGCGATGGAGGCCCTCGAGAGCGACGGGTCGCCGTAGCCCTTGAGGACGAGGTCTCCGTTCCAGCTCGTGCCGTCCTGGGCGCCGTCTCCGAGCACGTCGGTCTCGATCCGGAACGCAGGGCCGAGCGCGGTCAGGGCCGCGTAGGTGACCGCGAGCTTCTCGTTCGAGGCGGGTAGGAGCGAGAGCGCCGCGTTGTGCGAGTAGACGGTCTCTCCTGTCTCGAGGTCGACGACGGCTGCGCCCGCGAAGGCGAGGCTGATGTGGCCGACGTGCAGCGCGCGTGCGAGCCGGAGCCGCAGCGGCAGCGCACCGGCGGCCGGGGACGCGGCGACGACGAGGAGCAACGTCCCGATCAGGAGGACGGCGAGGAGGCGGGTGCGGACGGGCACGAGTTTTCCATTTTTCGAACAGGGGGCCTCGCCGTCAAGGACCATGGGACGCCCGGGCGCCGAAGATGGGCCGCCCGACCCATTCCGGGACGCGGCGACCCGTTCGATAATCGAGGCGTGGCCGTGCGCGAGGAGATCGTCGAGCTGCTCAACCTGCCTGCGTCGGGCCGGGACGCGCCCACGCTCGCCCGCCTCGAGGACATCCTGACCGAGGGCTACGCCGCGGCGCTCGCGCTCGAGGCCGAGCGGCTGCGCGTGCAGCGCCGGCTGGGGGAGATCGTCCGGGCGGCGGACCCGGCGGCGTCGGCCGGGCTCGCCCAGGAGCTCGCTGCGCTCTCGGAGCGGCTGACGTCCGCCGAGAGAGAGCTCGTGCGGCTGCGCGGTTTGCTCGGAACGCTCCACGACCGCGCCCGCGCGGCCCGCACCGCCGCCTGAGGGCTCGCGCGTCGCGGCGCGCTAGACGATGCCGCTGCGCACGGCGTACACCGCGGCCTGGATGCGGTTGTCGATCTGCAGCTTCATCAGGATGTTCGAGATGTGGTTCTTGACCGTCTTCGGGCTGATGTGCAGCTCGGCGGCGATCAGGGCGTTGTCCTTGCCGTTCGCGATCAGCTTCAGCACCTCGATCTCCCGGTCGGAGAGCTCGGATCGGATCGTCTCGGCGATGTCCGGCTGGGCGCTCGTCGCGCGCACGCGCTGGAGCACCTTCGCCGCGATGTGCGGCGAGATCAGCGACTCGCCCCGCGCCGCCGAGCGGATTCCGGCGACGAGATCCTGGATCGACGAGTCCTTGAGCAGGTAGCCGCACGCGCCGGCGAGGATCGCGTCCATCACGTCCGTGTCCTCGTCGGAGATCGTCAGCATCACGACCCGCGTGAGCGGGGAGATGCCTGCGATGTGACGCGTCGCCTCGACGCCGCCCATCCCCGGCATGTTCAGATCCATGACGACGACCTCCGGCGTCTGGTCGCGGACGAACCGGACCGCGTCCGCGCCCGTTGCGCCCTCGCCGACGATGTCGACGCCCTGCTCCTCGAGCAGGTTGCGCAGGCCGGTGCGAAAGAGATCGTGGTCGTCGACGAGCAGCACCCGGAGCATGTCGCCCTGGCGGTCGTCGGCGGCGTCTGATGCCTCGGTCAGCCGGAAAACCCCCCTTCCGTGGGCCAGTCTAGTGGAGGGTGATCGTCACCGTCCGCCGGCCCCACGCCCGCGCCTGCGCGAGCGTCGGAAACCAGAGGTCGATGTCCGCGCCGCGGACGGCGCTGCCGACGTCGGCAGCGACTGCCTCGCCGTAGCCCGGAACCGTCAGCTTCGTCCCGAGCGGGATCATCGACGGATCGACCGCGACGATGCCCCAGCCGACCGGCAGGCCGGTCGCCGTGTGACCGGGAAGCGAGTAGCCGGTCGCCGTGACGCGAAGCGTGCGCCCGCCGCCGTGCCGCGGGCTCGGGGGGGCGGGGGCCGGCGCCGCGCTCGTGGTGGTGTCGCCGACCCCGGCCGCGGGCGGATCGGAGGGCGCGGCGGCCGCCGCCTGGATCTCCTGGGACTTCTGCTCGACCGCGCGGGCCGTGTCGAGGAGGGTGCGGATCTGCGCCTCCGCGAGCTGCTTCCGGGCCCGCAGGCTGCTCACGAACGAGAGCCGCCGGGAGCGCGCCGTCGCGAGATCGGCGGCCGCCCGCCGCGCGGCCGTGAGTGCGCCGTCGAGGCGGCGCCGCTCCGACGCGAGCCTGTCCCGCACCCGCACCAGTCGCGCTTGCGCGGTCGTCGTCACCGCCACCACACGGCGGCTCTGGTCGGCGAGCCGCCGCAGCGTGTCCAGCTTCGACAGGGCGTCGTCGAGCGACCGGGCGCCGAGCACGACCGCGAGCGGATCGGGCCGGCCCTCCTCGTAGAGGCTCCGCAGGTGGTCGCCGAGCTGCTGCTGGGAGACGGTGAGCGAGTGCTGCGCCGCGGCCAGCCGGCTGCCGAGCGTCTCGCTGCGGCGGCGCAGCCTGCTCGAGCGGCGCTCGAGAGCTGCCAGCTGCCCCCGGGCGGTGCCGAGACGCGCCTCGAGCGTGTAGAGGTCGAGCAGCGCCCGGTGCGCGTGCGTGTCCAGCGCCTGCGCCTGCACCTGCAGTCGCCCTGCCTTGTCCCGGTAGCTGCTGCCCGGTCCGGCCGCTGCGGCGGTCGAGCCGACGGCGAGCGCCAGCACCGCGCAGAGACCGGCCAGCCGCGCCGCGGATCCTGTCCTCCGGCCGCTCACGGTCGCCGGACCGTACCACAGGCGCGCCCGAAATCCGCCGACTTTGTGCGCCGCCGAACCTGCACGGACAGACTCCAGCGGCGCCACAAAGCGGCATGTATCCGTCGGTTCTCGGGTTGCGGGCATCCGGGACGGCTGTTAGCCTCGTTCCCTTGTGACGAGCCGGAGACTGCCGGCGAGCCACCGTGAGCGACATCGAAGCATGGTCGGGAGCCCCCAATCCGCAGCCTGAGGACGTACGCGCCGATTGCGCTCGCGGCGGTCCTGGCGGCGGGCGTTGCGGCCTCCACGGCGCACGCCGACCCGTCGATCGACTCGAAGCGATCGCAGGCGCAGCAGGTGCTCCAGCAGTTGCGTCGCCTCGACGCCGGCGCCCAGAAGGCGAACAACCGCTACCAGCTCGCCACCCTCAAGCTGCACCGGCTCGAGCACGGCCTCGCCGTCAACAGACAGGCGCTCGGCGTCGCGCGCTCGAACCTCGCCCAGGCGCAGGCCGCGCTCGCGCAGCGCCTCGTCGCGATCTACACGACCCGTGACGAGCAGTCGACCCTCGGCGTCCTCCTCGGCGCCCAGAGCCTCGACGACCTCGTCACCCGGATCGAGACCGTCAACTCCGTCTCCCGCCAGGACACCGCTGTGATCGGGCAAGTCGTCTCCTTCCGCGCGCAGATCGTCCACCACCGCGCCTATCTCCGCCACGCCCACCGCCTGCAGAAGACGCTCGTGCGCCGGCGCGCCGCCGCCAAGCACCGGATCTCCGTGCAGGTCGCACGCGAGCAGCGCCTCTACGCCTCGGTCAAGTCCGAGCTCGACCACCTGCTCGCCCAGGAGCAGGCCCGCCGGCTCGCCGCCGCCCGGATCGCACAGCTCCGGGCGCAGGCCGAGTCGAGCACGGCCACCGGCTTCGGCGTCTCCGCCTCCGTCGACGGCACGTCGGTCGCGCCGCCGTCCCGCTACGGCGGCGTCGTGGGCATCGCGATGCGCTACCTCGGCGTCCCCTACGTCTGGGGCGGGTCCAGCCCGAGCGGCTTCGACTGCTCCGGCCTCGTCATGTACGCCTACGCGCAGGTCGGCGTCTCGCTCCCGCACTACACCGGCGCCCAGTGGGGCTACGGCGTACCCGTCTCCCGCAGCGACCTCCAGCCGGGCGACCTCGTCTTCTTCGACGGGCTCGGCCACGTCGGCATCTACATCGGCGGCGGCCAGTTCATCCACGCGCCCCAGACCGGCGACGTCGTCAAGATCTCCAGCCTCGACGACGGCTGGTACGCCGCCACCTACGACGGGGCGCGGCGGATCACCGGCTAGGCGCCGCGCCTCGCGCTTCCGGCTCGCGCGGTTCCGTCGGCCCGTACGAGGCGCGGAGCGTCTCAGACGGAATAGAGGCGCTCGATCTCGTCGGCGAAGTGGTCGACGATCACCTTGCGTCGCAGCTTCAACGTCGGGGTGACCTCGCCCTCCTCGAGCGAGAACTCGCGCGGCAGGATCGCGAAGCGCTTGATCTGCTCGACGCGGACGCGGTCGCGGTTGACCTCGTCGACGAGCTCCTGGACGAGCTCCTGCGGGTCGCGGCCGCTCGACTCGACTTCGGTCCGGTCGAGCGTGATCAGCGCGGTCACGAACGGCCGGCGATCGCCGACGACGATCGCCTGCGAGACGAAGCGCGACGTCTTCAACGCATTCTCGAGGTTCTGCGGCGCGATGTTCTTCCCGCCGGCGGTGATGATCAGGTCCTTCTTGCGGTCGGTGATCGTGACGAAGCCGTCGGCGTCGATCTCGCCGACGTCGCCGGTGCGGAACCAGCCGTCCTCGGTGAACGTCGCCTCCGTCGCCTCCGGCTCCTTGTAGTAGCCGGCGAACACGGTGTCGCTGCGCACGAGGATCTCACCGTCCTCGTCGAGGCGCACCTCGGTGCCCTCGACCGCGCGGCCGACGGTGCCGAAGCGGAAGTCGTCGGGGTCGTTCACCGTCGTCGAGCTCGAGGTCTCCGTCAGTCCGTAGCCCTCGACGACGAGCATGCCGAGCCCGTGGAAGAACTCGAGCACCTCCTCCGAGAGCGGAGCCGCGCCCGAGACGCCGAGCCGCAGCCGGCCGCCCAGCCGCTGACGCACCTTCGAGTACACGAGCCGGTCCGCGACCCGCTCCTGGAGTGCGAGCAGCGGCGGCACACGCCGCTCCGCCCGTCGGAGCTTGCTCGCCCGTGCGCCGACGCCGAGCGCCCACAGGCCGATCGCGCGCTTCGCGCCTCCGGCGCGCTCGATCTCGCCGAGCGCGTTCGCGTGGATCTTCTCGTAGACCCGCGGGACCGCCGGCAGCATCGTCGGCCGCACCTTCCCGAGCGCCTCGGGAACGCGCACCGCGTCGGCGACGAACGCGATCGTCGTCCCGTGGTAGGAGCCGGCCTGGTGCGCGAGACGCCCGAAGCTGTGCGCGAGCGGCAGGAACAGCAGGACGACGTCGTCGGGGTCCTGCAGGTGGTCGACGACGCGAAGCGCCGCCGTGACGAGATTCCGGTGCGTGAGCATGCAGCCCTTCGGCGGACCGGTCGTCCCGGAGGTGTAGATCAGCGTCGCGAGATCGTCCTCGCCGATCGCCGCCGCCGCCTCCGCGAGCCGGCCCGGATGCTCGGCGCGCCCGGCACGCCCTTGCTCCTCGAACGCGCCGATCGCGTCGAGGCGGATCACGTCGCGCAACCCGGGGAGCCCGTCGCGGATCGAGGCGAGCTTCGCCTCCTGCTCGCCGTCCTCCGCGAACGCGAGCACCGCCTCGGAGTGGTCGAGGATGTACGCGCACTCCTTCGCCGAGCTCGTCGGGTAGAGGCCGACGACGACGGCGCCGACCGACATGATCGCCCAGTCGAGCAGAATCCACTCGAGGCGGGTGCGCGAGAGCACCGCGACGGCGTCGCCGCGCCCGACGCCTCGCGCGAGCAGCCCGTGCGCGAGCTCCTCGACACGGCGGGCCGCCTCGTCCCAACCGACCGGCCGCCAGTCCGCATCGGTCTCCTCGAGGTAGGCGGGCGCCGCGGGCGCGTGCTCGAGCGCGTAGCGCCACAGCTCGGGCGCGGTGCGGGGACGGTCGAACGTCGCGTCGCCGCTCGGTGCAGGCGAGGTGGCGGTCATGGGCTTCCATCGTACGCAGGGAGGGAAGACGCCGCGCACGGAGAAATTCCCGGGTCCCCGACTAGACTTCGTGACGAAATGCGCACCATCTGGAACGGATCGATCAGCTTCGGCCTCGTCAACATCCCGATCGGGCTCGCTCTCGCGACCCAACGGAACGACGTGTCCTTCCGCACCCTGCACCGGGAGTGCGGCACGCCGATCAAGCAGAAGCGCTGGTGCCCCGTGCACGAGCGCGACGTCGAGGCCGACGAGCTCGTCAAGGGCTGGGAGTTCGCGAAGGGCCAGTTCGTGCTCGTCGAGGAGTCCGACCTCGAGGCGGTCGCGCTGCAGCGCTCGCAGTCGATCGAGATCGTCCGCTTCGTCCGGCTCGGCGACGTCGACCCCGTCTACTTCGACCGCACCTACTATCTCGCGCCGGCAGGCGCCGACGCGCAGCGCCGGCCCTACGTCCTCCTGCTCCGGGCGATGCAGGAGTCCGGGATGGCAGCCGTCGGCAAGTTCGTGCTCTGGGGCAAGGAGAACCTCTGCCTGATCCGCGCGCAGGGCGACGCGCTCGCGCTCGAGACCCTCTTCTTCGGCGAGGACGTCCGCTCGAAGGCCGAGATCGAGGAGGCCGTCGAGGCGACCGTCGTGAAGGCGCCCGAGCTCGAGCTCGCCGGCCAGGTGATCTCGAGCCTCGCCGGGGAGTGGAGCCCCGACGAGTTCCAGAACGAGTACCGCCGCGACCTCAAGTCGATGCTCGAGGCGAAGCTCGCCGGCGAGGAGATCGCCGTGCCGGAGCCCGTCGCCGAGACACCGGTGATCGACCTGATGGAGGCGCTCCGCCAGAGCGTCGCCGACGCGCAGGGCCGCAGGTCCTCGAAGCCCGGCTCGCAGGATGCGAAAGCCGCCTCGAAGGGCGGCTCTCGCTCGCGCAAGACGCCGGCGCGCAAGAGCGCCTGACGCCGAATCCTCAGTGCTGCTGGGCGGTCGCCCCCAGCGACTCGAGCTGCGTCTGGAAGAGGTACTTGTCGATCTTGCCCTGGTAGATGGGCACCCCCTCCTCCATGCAGACCCGGATCACCTCCTGCCGATCGAGACCGAGCTCCTTCGACAGTTCTTCGGGCGTGAGGTGATTCGCCATCCTGTGTTACTCCTCCCCGGGGAACGAAAAAACCCGCCGGCGTCGAACGCTCGGACGGGTCAGGTCGTACCCTCGCTTGTCGTTTCGACGGGCTTCACTCGACCCGTCCCACGGAAGCATCCATTGGTCGAACAATATGCCCAGGTGGTGACGGACACCAAACCGGGAATCCACGGATTCGCCGTGCGGGAGCTCGAGTGGCGCGCGACGCCGCTCCGCTACGCGGTGGGCGGGTCGGGCACACCGCTCGTCCTCGTCCACGGGCTGGGCGGGACGATCGCGAACTGGCGCGCGATCGCGGAGCAGCTCGCAGCGGAGCATCGCGTCGTCGTCCCCGACCTCCCGGGGCACGGCGGCTCCGCGCCGCTGCCCGCCGCGCCGACGGTGGACGTATTCGCGGATGCCGTCCTCGCCGTGGTCGAGGCGGAGGGGGCGCTGCCGGCGGTTTGGGTCGGGCACTCGCTCGGCGGCCTCGTCGCCGTCCGTGCCGCGGTACGGCGGCCCGGCGCCGTCCGTGGTCTCGTGCTCGCCGCTGCGGCGGGTGTCTCGTCCGGGACGCGCTCCGCCGAGGTGACGCTGTCGCTGCTCGGGCTGATCCAGCCGGGCAGGATCCTCGCGCCGCTGCGCGGACCGCTGTCCCGCTCGCGCCTCGGCCGGAGGCTCGTCTTCGGCTGGTGGGGCGCGGCCGACCCGCCCGGGCTCGAGCCCGAACGGGCCGAGGACTTCCTCGTCGGGCCGGCCCAGCACACCGACACCACGTCGGCCGGCCGGGCTCTTCTCGCGAGCGACCCGAGCGCCGACCTCGAGCGCGTCGGCTGCCCGTGCCTGTGCCTCTGGGGTGCGAGCGACAACTGGGTTCCGCTCGCCGACGGGTTCGAGTACGCGCGCCGCCTCGGCGCGCCGCTCCGGTCGATCGCGGGCTGCGGGCACCTCCTGATCGGGGAGAGGCCGGACGTCTGCATCGCCGCGATCCGGGAGCTGGTCGCGGCGCGCTAGGTGCCCGCTCAGGCGGCAGCCACCGGCTCGAACGGGATCACCTCGGCACCGTCCTCGCGCGGCCCGCCGCCGAGGAACTCCACCCGCCGGGCGATCACCTCGACCGCGGTGCGGCGCTTGCCTTCCTCCTCCCACGAGCTCGACCGCAGGCGGCCGTCGACCGCGACCCGCCGGCCCTTCTCCAGGTACTCCGCGCAGA
>Ga0075270_1000028_pt1 | contig 13450 bp, 11 predicted proteins | sample SF_Rice_5C_0N_20_FD_69774 | JGI IMG/M metagenome (GOLD analysis project Ga0075270, IMG submission 69774) | Rice paddy soil microbial communities from Twitchell Island, California, USA - SF_Rice_5C_0N_203 | ecosystem: Environmental > Terrestrial > Soil > Paddy field/soil | place: USA: Twitchell... | reverse complement strand
CCGCTCGGCCGGCGTCACCGCCTGAGAACACCGGCGCCGCCCCGGGGGGCACGTCCGAAAGCGGATGTGCGTGTGTGCCCATGGGGCCCGCCCATGTGTCCCCATGGGCATCCGAATGCCTGGCAGGGGATAGGCTGAGGCAATGGCGGACGACTGGCGTATCCGGATCGAGGTCGAGGAGGAAGAGCACGCCCGGGGCCTCCTCGACCGCCTCGGCGCGGAGCTCTCCGGGGAGGCGCGCGAGCTGGCGCGTGAGCTCGAGCAGCATCGCCTCGCCGTCTCGCGGGACGGCGACATCGTGTTCGTGTACGCGTCGTCGCGGGACGAGGCGTCCCGCGCGCAGGAGGTGATCGCGGCCGAGCTGCGCGAGAACGAGATCGAGGCGCGGACGAGCCGGATCGAGCACTGGCTCGCCGCCGAGGAGCGCTGGGACGACGAGCCCCGCGGCGAGACGTGGGAGCAGGAGGAGGTCGACCGCGGCTACGCGCCGTGGGAAGTACGCGTCAGCTGCGCCTCGCAGGACGAGGCGCGCCGGCTCGACGAGCGGCTCGGCGAGGAGGGCTACCGTCCGGAGCGCCGCTTCCAGTACCTGATCGTCGGCACCGCGACCCGTGAGGATGCGGAGGCACTGGCGAACCGGCTCCACGGCACGGTCGAGCCCGGTGGCGAGCTCGTCTGGGAGACGGCGCCCGGCAACCCGTTCGCCGTCTTCGGCGGCATGGGGGTCTAGAGGGCCTAGCCGGGTCCGCAAGAGCCGGTTGACGATCCCCGGCCTCGGGGTATGCTTCCAGCAGCGTCGCTCGCCCAGGGGAATCGTCGAGCGCGCTCCTCTCGAAGGTTTGCAGCACGGAACCGTGCTGCGCATATGGAAGCCATTCAGCAGCCGACGAACGTCTCGGAGGCGGCGGACACACTGGTTGCCGCCGCATACCGCGCGGAGCAATGGGCCGGGGAGCCCTTCCTTCGCGACGGCGAGGACGCGGAGCAGGTGCTCGCGCCCGGAACGGCGCGCCGGCGCGCGCTCGACGACGCCGTCGCCGAGATCGAGGCGGGACGAAAGTCGCCCTCGCCGCAGTGGAGAGTGCGCTTCGGCCTCCTGCTCGGGCTCGAGCGGGTGCTCGCGGAGCCCGAGCCGCGCACGGCCGCGGGGACGGCGCTTCGCCGCCACCAGGTCGACGCGCTCGCAGGCATGCTCACCGAGCTGATCGCGGCGAGCCAGCGCGACGAGGAACAGGGCAACGGCAATGGGCACGCGTCGAGCGCCGAGGAGCTCGCCGAGCAGGAAGCAGAAGACGAGGACGAGGACGAGACGCTCGTCGTCGACGCCGAGACCGACGAGCTCGAGCTGGACGAGGAGCCGCCCGGTCCCGAGGACGACCCTGGCGCGACGCGCCGCTACCGCTTCCGCCATCCGACCGCCTCCGGCAAGACGATCGCCGCAGCCGGCTTCGTCGAGGCGGCCCGGACGCTCGGGGTCCTGATCCTCACGCACCGGCGCCTGCTCGTCTCCCAGTTCGACCGCGACCTGACGGCCGAGGGCTACGGCGACCGCTTCTGCGCCGCGATCGAGCGCGGCAAGGAGCCGCTGCGGGGCAACCCGCTGACGATCCAGACCTACGCCTGGTTCGCCCGCCACGTCGACTCGATCAGCCGCGAGGCGTACCAGCTCGTGATCTGCGACGAGGCCCACACGGCGCTCGGCGAGAAGACCTCGGCCGCGATCCGCTCCTTCCCGGAGCCCGTCTTCATCGGCATGACGGCGACCGAGCAGCTGATCGCGAAGCAGGTCTCGGACGTCTTCCCCGCCTCGGTCGACGACCTGCCGCTGCAGGACGCGGCGCGGCGCGGGTTGATCGCGCCGCTGCGCTGCCTGCGAGTGCCGCCCGTGGCGGCGATCAACTCGGTGCCGATCGTCGGCGGCGACTTCGACCAGGAGATCCTCGCGAAGACGCTCGACCACCAGGCCCTCAACCAGGCGGCTGCGAGCCTCTATCGCGACCGCTTCGACAACTCGCCGGGGATCGTCTACGCGGCCGGGGTCGACCACGCGTACAACCTCGCACAGGAGTTCCGGGCGGCCGGGCTCAAGGCCGAGGCGGTCTCCGGGCGCACCCCGCCGGTGCGGCTCGCCGAGACCCTTGCCGCCTACGAGCGCGGCGAGATCAACGTCCTGATCAACGCCCAGCTGCTCGCGGAGGGCTGGAACTCGCCCCGCGCGACCGTTTGCATGCACCTTGCGCCGACCGCCTCGAAGCGCGTCTACCAGCAGCGGATCGGCCGGATCATGCGCCTCCATCCGCGCAAGGAGGCCGGGATCGTCGTCGACTTCGTCCCCAAGGGCGCGACCCACAACGAGCGCGTCGTCTCGCTCCACTCCTTGCTCGACGCCGACTTCTACCGCGAGGGCGCCCGCGTCACGCCCGCGCCGCGACGCCGCTCGCAGCGCCGCTCGCGCCGCCGCCTGACCCCGGCGCCCTGGCTCGTGCCGGTCACGCCCGACGTGCGCCGCCGGGTCGCGGTGATCCAGCGGGAATGGCAGCGCGTCGACCCGCGCTTCCTCGACGACGACGAGCAGCGCTACTGGGCGACGATCGCGGGCCGCCAGATCCGCTTCGAGGAGCGCTCCAACTTCGTCCTCAAGCTGACCGAGGGCCACGCGAGCAAGGGCGCGCTCGAGCAGTTCCTCGCCACGTGCGCCGCCGAGAATCCGAACCGGCGCCTGCGCACGATGGCGCTCCAGGATCGCGTCTCGATGACCGTGGAGCGCGCCGACTTCGACGACCTGGTCACGCTCGTGACGCAGGCGCCGACCTGGGAGAAGGACCGGCTCGCCGGCATCCGCATCCTCCTGCGCGCGATCGCGGACGGAAAGCCGGACGCGCCCGACCAGATCCTCACGCGCTGGACCTGGCGGCTCGCCCGTGCGACACGCAAGGTGCAGGATCGCCGCGCCTCGGCCGAGTACCCGGACGCCAAGCGCCTCCTCGGCGCGCTCGCCAACTCACGCGGCCACCGGCACGAGGAGAATGCCGCGAAGCTCGTCCGTGCAGCGCTCGAGCAGCCGCCCCCGGTCGGCGCCGCGCTGCTCGCGTCGGCCGAGGGCTACACGCCCCGGGCGACGAAGCTGATCGAGGAGGCGCGCGAGCTGCTCGGCTCCATCCAGGAGGTGGCGACCGCCCTCGCCGAGAACCTGCCGGCGCCGAAGCAGCAGTCGAGCCGCAGCCGCCGCCGGCGGCGGCGCAAGAAGAAGGGCGGCGGCCAGCAGCAGCAGGCCGCCGAGCAGAACGGGACACAGGCCGAGGCCGAGGCCGCCGCCGCGGCCGCGCCCGAGACGGGCACGAGCGAGGAGAGCTCCGCGAACGGCAACGGGGCGAAGCCGAAGCGCCGGCGACGACGCCGCGCGGCATCCGGCGAGAACGGCTCCGCCGCAGCCGGGGCGACCTCGGAGAGCGGCTCCGAGACCGTCACCGGCGACTGACGGACCGGCTCTGCAGCCCCGCTATAGCCTCTAGGACGCGGGGCCCGTCGGCCCGTCGGGATCGCCGTCGTCCTCCTGCTCGCGCTCACGCAGGTAGCGCGTCAGCTCGGCGGCGAGGCTCTCGCCCGACGGCAGGTCCTCGGCGACGTCGAGTAGATCGACGCGGCGCTCGAGCTCCTCGACGTACGCGGCGGTCTCGGCATCGGACGAGACCGCCTCGCTCACCTGCTCGCTGTACTCCTCCGCCGCCTGCTCGAGCTCGGCGAGCTCGAGATCGGCGCCGATCAGCTCGCCGAAGCGCCGGCAGAGGGCAAGGGCGGCGCGCGGGCTCGGCGCGAGCGAGACGTAGTGGGGCACAGCCGCCCAGAGGCTGACCGAACGGATCCCACGAGCGCGGCACTGGTCGAGCAGGACGCCGACGATCCCGGTCGGGCCCTCGTAGCGCGACGGCTCGACGCCGAGCTCCTCGACGAGCGCGGGATCGCTCGCGGCAGCGCTCACAGGCGCCGGGCGCGTGTGCGGCACGTCGGCGAGCAGCGAACCGAGCGTGACGACGGTCTCGACGCCGAGCTCCTCCGCGAGGTCGACGACGAGACCGGAGAACGTGCGCCAACGAAGGTTCGGCTCGACGCCGAGGAGGATCACGGCATCGCGATCGAGCCCCGGGATGGGCGCATGGTAGAAGGCGTTCTCGGGCCACTCGAGCTTCCGCGTCAGGCCGTCCTCGAGCGAGACCTGCGGCCGGACGGCCTGGAAGTCGTAGAAGCCCTCCGAGTCGATCTCGGCGAACTGCTCCGCCTCCCACTGGCGGGCGAGATAGCCGCCGCCGAGCGAGGCGCCCTGACCACCGTCGTTCCAGCCGCGGAAGGCGGCGACGAGGACGGGCCGGCGCAGCGTCGGCCGGAACGAGACGTTCAGCTCCGACATCCGCCTGAGTCTAGTCGTGGCTCACGGGCCGCCAGAGCCGCGCCACGAGACCGACCGTCCAGGCGAAGAGCGACGCCGCCGCGACCACATGCACGACGACGAGCAACCAGGGCACGGTCCCGTACGTCCGGTACTGCACCTCGCCGACGACCATCTGGGCCGCGAGGATGACGAGCAGCCCGGCGCAGCCGCGGACGAGCCACGGGAAGCGCGCTCGCTCGCGCCAGGCCCAGCCGGCGAGGACGAGGAAGACGATCCCGAACGCGGCGACCGCACGCACGTGCCAGTAGACGGCGGAGTGGAAGACCCAGATCCGCTCGACGACCTGCGAGCCAGAGCTGCCGGGGAACCTGCCCGCGGCGGTCGAGAGCGTCCCCGAGACGACCAGCACCCCGACGGCGGCGAGCAGCGTCGCACCGCCGGAGCGGGCGAGCGCGGGCAGCGCGGAGCCGCCGCCCCGAACGAGGCGAGTCGCCTCCAGCAGGACGAGCACACCGAGCGCAAGCGCGACGAGAGCCAGCACCAGGTGGGACACGACCAGGTAGGGGTCGAGGTTGTAGTGGACGGTGACGGCGCCGAGGGGCGCCTGCGCAAACGTGCCGAGGAAGGTGCCGGTGGCGAGCCATCTCGCGCGACGGCCGAGACCTCGAGTGCGCCAGGCGGCCGCGGCGAGCACGAGCGCCACGAGCACCGTGAGACCGGAGACGACCCGATTGAAGAACTCGATGTCGGCGTGGTAGCCGCGCGCCCCGTAGGCCTTCACGCACGCGGCGACGTCCACGGTCACCGGCGGGCAGCCGAGCCCCGACCCGGTGAGCCGGACGGTTGCGCCGCTGGCGACGATCAGGACGAGCGCGCTCGCCGCGGCGATCGCGAGTACGCGGAACGCCGCCGGGGAGAGGGTCAGCGCACGCGACCGCTGGAGTGCTGCCGGGGCCGACTCGACCTGCACGACCCCGAGTGTAGACCGGATCCGCGGGCACGGCTCCCCGGCTCTCGGCCGGTCACCACGGCCACACCCCGCGGCTACGCGGCGGGCGGCTCGAGCACGACCCCGTCTCCCGCCTCGACCGCGCCGATCCGCGCGAGGAAGAGGCCGGCCCGGGCGAACTCCCCCTCGAGCGAGAGCGTCTTGTCGGCCGGAAGCGTCACCAGCAGGCCGCCGGCGGTCTGCGCGTCGTACGCGAGCGCGAGCACGTCCTCACCGACGCCGTCGCTCTCGACGTGCGGAGCGGCGAAGTCCCGGTTGCGCGGATCGCCGCCGGTGCGGACGCCGGCGCGTGCTGCCTCGAGCGCCCCCGGGAGCGCCGGGATCGCCGCTGCGTCGAGCCGGATCCGGACACCGCTGCGGTCCGCCATCTCGTGCGCGTGGCCGAGCAGCCCGAACCCGGTCACGTCGGTGACGGCGTTCGGCCGGAACGGGCGGAGCACGTCTGCCGCGTCCCGGTTCAGGGTCGTCATCAGCTCGGCGGCGGCGGTGACGTCCCCCTTCGCGGCGAGCACGAGGCCGGTGCCGAGCGGCTTCGTCACGAAGACGGCGTCCCCGGGACGGGCGCCGCTCTTCGGCCAGATCCCGTCGGGATGGACCGTTCCCACGACCGCGAGCCCGTATTTCGGCTCCTCGTCGCGGATCGTGTGACCGCCCGCGAGGATCGCGCCCGCCGCGCGCACCTGCTCGTCGGCGGCGGCGAAGACCGCGGCGACGACCTCGTTCGGCAGCTCCTCCGGGAACGCGGCGATCGAGAGCGCGAGCAGCGGCGAGCCGCCCATCGCGAAGACGTCGTTGAGCGCGTTCGTCGCCGCGATCCGCCCGTACAGCGCCGGATCGTCGACGAGCGGCGGAAAGAAGTCGAGCGTGAAGACGAGCGCGCGCTCGTCGTCGAGGCGGTAGACGGCGGCGTCGTCGGCGGGGTCGAGGCCGACGAGGAGGTTCTCGGCCTCCGCGGGCACGAAGCCCCGGAGCAGCTCCGCGAGGCGCGCCGCGGGATACTTCGCCGCGCAGCCGCCGCCGACGCTCAGTGAGGTCAATCCCCCGCTCACCCCGCCATCGTACGGACGCCGGACAAGGGGAGGGCGGCGGCCGAAGCCGCCGCCCTTGGGGAGAGGGGAACCTGACGGCACCCTCGCGCGTTCACTTCGCTGCAAACACGGCATCCCCTCCCCTGCCGTGATAGACAACGCGCGTGGAACGCGCCGCGCTCGTCACGGGGGGCTCGTCCGGGATCGGGCTCGCGATCGCGCGGATGCTCGCCGGGGAGGGGTACGGCCTGACGCTCGTCTCCCGCCGCCCCGAGAAGATCGAGGCCGCCGCCGCCGAGCTGGACGCGAACGCCGTCGCCGCCGACCTGGGCGCCCCGGACGAGTGCGCCCGCGCCGTCGCCGCCCATCGCGACCGCTTCGGCCGCCTCGACGTCCTCGTCAACTCGGCCGGGATCGGGATCGGCGGCCGCGTCGAGGACCTGCCCGCGAAGCACCTCGACCTCCAGCTCGGCGTCAACCTGCGCGGTCTCTTCCTCGTCACGCAGGCGGGGATCCCGCTGCTGCGCGAGTCGCACGGCTGGATCGTCAACCTCGCCTCGATCGCCGGCACGCTCCCCACGCCCGGGCTCGCGGTCTACGGCGCGACGAAGGCGGCCGTGATCGCGCTCACGCGCTCGCTCAACGAGGAGCTCGACGCGGACGGCGTGCGCGCGGTCGCGATCTGCCCCGGCTTCGTGGACACGCCGATGGCCGAGTGGTCGGGGATCGAGCCGGCGGAGATGATCCGCCCCGAGGACTGCGCCGAGATCGTGCGCATGTGCCTCCGACTCAGCCCGCGCGCGCGGATCCCGCAGGTCGTCGTCGAGCGCATGGGCTCCGTGACCGGCGACGTGCCGCTCTCCGGCGCGTAACGGCGGCCGCGCCGCTCAGGCGGCCGGAGCGATCGCGCCGAGCAGTCCGTGGATGTCGACCTCGGAGGCGCCGTGCCAGCGGTGCGGGCCGGCGGCGACGAAGAGCGACGTCCGCGGGCCGCTCATCCCGCCGGTCGCGAACGCGATCCCCCAGAGCCCCGGAACCGAGAGCGGCCTGCCGTCGGGTCGGCGCAGCTGGCCGGCGAACGCCCAGCCGTCCCTCGCGCGCCGGAACGCGTCGATCCGGCCGCTGCCGAAGTTGCCGACGAGGAGCGCGCCCCCGAGCGACCCGAAGCCCTTCGGGGCGACCGCGAGCCCCCACGGCTCGTCGAGCGGGCTGCCGCGCCCGATGCGGGAGACGAGCCGCCCGTCGAGGTCGAACTCGTCGACGTAGCCGCCGTGCGGCGCGTCGTTCCCGTCCACCGGCGCGGGCGAGGCGTAGCTGACGAAGACGCGCGCGCCGGAGACGACGACGTCGAACGGGGTGTACCAGCCCGGAATCGACGGGTCGCGGAACCAGCCCGGCCGATCGACCGGGCGCCAGCGACGGTCGAAGGCGAGGACGCGCCCGTTGTGGAAGTCCGTGACGTAGAGCCGCCTCCCTCCCCCGGGCAGCGTCGCGAGGGCGATCCCGCGGAAGATCGCGCCCGTACCCGAGCCGTCGAAGGCGATCTCGGCCTCCTTCGACCAGCCGCCGGGAACCGTGGGCGACCAGCCGCGGATCATCCCGTCCTCGCAGGCGTAGAGGAACCGCGCAGGTCCGGTGCGGCCGCCGCCGCGGACGGCGAAGCCCGGGCCGCCGTTGAAGGCGACGCCGGTCGGGCCGCCGGGGACGGAGACCGTGAGCGCCTGCTTGCGCCCGTCGCCGGCGTAGAGCGTGCTCGTGCTCCGCGCCTCGTTCGCGGTCCACCACGGGCCGGTGGCGCTCGCCGCGAGCCCCCAGGCGTTGACGAGGTCGGCGTCGTGCGTGACGGCTGCCGAGCCCGGGTCGGCGACGAGCCGACGGAGCACGAACGCGTTCCGGGCCGGGCTCCTGACCGCGGCCGCCGACATGGACGCCGCGGCGACCGCCGCCGCGACGACCGCGACCGCTCCGGCCCGCCGCGCCACCCGTCTCGTCGCTAGCCGGTCGCGACGGGCGCCGGCGAGGGCCGCGGCGCCCCGTGCTGCGCGGCGACGAAGTCGCGATACCAGTAGAAGCTGTCCTTCGGGACGCGCTCGAGGGTCGGGTAGTCGACGTAGACGATCCCGAAGCGCTTCGAATAGCCGTATCCCCACTCGAAGTTGTCGAGCAGGCTCCAGACGAAGTAGCCCTGCACCGGCGAGCCCTCGGCGATCGCGCGCCCGACCGCGTCGAGGTAGGTCTGCAGGTACGCAGTCCGCTCGGGATCGTGCACCCGGCCGTCGTGCCCCCGGACGTCGCCGAACGCCGCCCCGTTCTCGGTGACGTAGATCGCGGCCGGCGCATAGTCGGCGCCCACCCGCACGAGCAGCCGATAGAGGCCGTCCGGGAACACCTCCCAGTCCATCGCCGTGTACTCGGCGTCCGGGTTCCGCTCGATGTGGGGGCCGTCGGCACCGCCGCTGACGATGAACCGGAAGTAGTTGTTGACGCCGAGGAAGTCGATCGGAGCCGCGATCGCCTCGAGGTCGCCGGGCCGCACGTGCGGCGCGACGAGCTCGTTCCGCTCGAGCAGGTCGGCCGGATAGGCGCCGCGGAAGACCGGGTCGAGGAACCAGCGGTTGCCCTCGCCGTCCGCCTGCCACGCCGCCGCCTCGTCCTCGGGCGACGGCGAGGCCGGGTAGACGTGCGCGAGGTTGAGCGTGATCCCGACCTGCGCCTCCGGGACCGCGCGCCGGATCGCCTCGACCGCCCAGCCGTGCGAGAGCAGCAGGTGGTGCGACGCCGCGACCGCGTCCGCCTCGCTCGTCCTGCCGGGGGCGTGCACTCCCATGGAGTGCCCGAGCCAGGCGACGACCCACGGCTCGTTATGGGTGATCCAGCGGTGCACGCGGTCGCCGAGCCGGCCGACGACCGCCTCCGTGTACTCGACGAAGGCCTCCGCGGTCGAGCGAACCGCCCAGCCGCCCTCGTCCTCGAGCGCCTGCGGCGTGTCCCAGTGGAAGAGAGTCGGGAACGGCTCGATCCCGTGCGCGAGCAGCTCGTCGACGAGCCGGTCGTAGAAGTCGAGGCCCGCCTGGTTGACGGCGCCGCGGCCGGACGGGAGGATGCGCGGCCACGCGACCGAGAAGCGGAACGCGTCGAGGCCGAGCTCCTTCATCAGCGCGATGTCGTCGCGGTAGCGGTGGTAGAAGTCGCACGCGATCGCGCCCGTGTCGCCGTTCCACACCTTGCCGGGCGTCGCCGAGAAGCGATCCCAGACGCTCTCGCCGCGGCCGTCCTCGTGGACGGCGCCCTCGATCTGGTACGAAGCGGTCGCCGCCCCCCAGACGAAGTCCGCGGGGAAGCTGCTCGGCATCTCGGTCGACATGACGTCCTCTCGTTCAGGTGGTGGAGGGAACGGCGGCCGCCTCCGCGGCAGGCGCCGTGACGTGGCAGCGGGCGGCCTGGCCGGCGCGCGCCTCGACGAGCGACGGAGTGACCTGCGCGCAGAGGGTCTCGGCGAGCGGGCAGCGCGGCAGGAAGCGGCAGCCCGCGACCGGGTCGATCGCCGCGGACGCGTGCGCACTGCCCTGGACGGGCTCGGTCGCGAGCCCCCGCGCGGGATCCGGGACGGACGCGAGCAGGAGCCGCGTGTACGGGTGGAGCGGCTCGGCGAGCACCCGGTCGACCGGGCCCTGCTCGACGATCTGCCCCGCGTACATGACGAGGATGTCGTCGGCGAGGTAGCGCGCGCTCGCGAGGTCGTGCGTCACGTAGAGGAAGGCGATCCCGTGCTGCGCCTTCAGCTCGAGCATCAGGTTGAGGATCCCGATCCGGATCGAGACGTCGAGCATGCTGGTCGGCTCGTCCGCGAGCACGACCTTCGGCTCGACGGCGAGCGCTCGCGCGATCGCGACGCGCTGGCGCTGGCCGCCTGACAGCTCGTGCGGATACTTCGCCGCCACCTGGTCGGGGGGCACGAGGCCGACGTTCTCGAGCAGCTCGGCCACGCGCGCGTCGACGTCCGACGACGGCACGATCCCGTGGATCCGCAGCGGCCGCTCGATGTGGTGGCGGATCGTCTTGACCGGGTTCAACGACCCGAACGGATCCTGGAAGATCATCTGCACCTGTGAGCGGTAGCGGAGCACGTCCCGCCGCCGCCGCACGCGCGCCACGTCGCCGCCCTCGTAGACGACCGAGCCGGAGGTCGGGGTGTAGAGCCGGGCGATCAGGCGGGCGACGGTGCTCTTGCCGCTGCCGCTCTCACCGACGAGCGCGGTGATCGTGCCGGGGCGGAGCTCGAACGAGACGTCGTCGACGGCGTGGACGTGCGTCCGCCGTAGCGCGTTCCCGATCGAGAAGCGCTTCGTGAGGCCGCGGACCTCGAGCGGCACGGGGCCGCTCACGTCACACCGTCCCGCTCGACGAGATGGCAGGCGACGGAGTGCTCCGGCCCGATCTCGCGCAGCACCGGCCTCTCGGTCGTCTGGCGGCGGTAGAGCGCCTCGTCCTGCGGGCTGCAGTTCGAGCACCGCGGGTGGAACCGGCAGCCGGGCGGCGGCGACGCGAGATCGGGCGGCGCGCCGGGGATGCCGCTCAGCCGCTCCTTCGGCCCCGAGAGCGGCGGGAACGAGCGCAGCAGCCCCTTCGTGTACGGGTGCTGCGGCGAGGACGCGAGCTGCGCGGCCGGGGCGCGCTCGACGATCTCCCCCGCGTACATGATCGCGATCCGGTGCGCGACCTCGAGCAGGAGCGAGAGGTCGTGCGTGATGAAGAGGACGGCGAAGCCGCGCTCGCGCTGGAGCTGCTGGACCTGCTGGAGGATCTCGCGCTGGACGACGACGTCGAGCGCGGTCGTCGGCTCGTCGAGGATCACGAGCTCGGGCTGCAGCGCGAGAGCCATCGCGATGATCACACGCTGGCGCATCCCGCCGGAGAGCTCGTGCGGGTAGGCGCGGATCCGCGACGGGTCGATGCCGACGAGCTCCAGCAGCTCGCCCGCCTCGGCGAGCGCGTGGCGCTTCGAGATGCGCTCGTGGGCCCGCATCATGTCGACGAACTGGTCGCCGACCCGCATCACCGGGTTGAGCGCGTTCATCGCGCTCTGGAAGACCATGGAGACGTTGCGCCAGCGGTAGCGGCGCAGCTCCTCCTCCCGCCTGCCGACGAGATCCTCGCCCTGGAAGACGACGCTGCCCGCCGCGATCGCCGCGGGCCGGCGGAGGATCTGCATCGCGGCGTTCGCGACCGTGCTCTTGCCGCAGCCGGACTCGCCCGCGAGCCCGACGATCTCGCCCGACCGGATCTCGAGGTCGACGCCGTCGACGGCGCGGACGGCTCCCTCGCCGGTGCCGTACTCGACCGCGAGCCCGCGCAGCTCGAGCAGCGTCTCGGCGCCGCCCTTCGGCAGCACCGGCGCCCCTGCCGGCGCGGCGCCGCTCATGCACGTCCTCCGGCGCGGGCGAGCGCGCGCCCGCCGAGCAGGGCGAGAAGGTGCCGGCGGGGCCGGCCCTCGGTGCGGAGCCGCGGGTTGCTGAGCTCGTCGATGCCCGCGAGCAGCAGTACGAGCCCGAGCACCGTGAACGACAGGGCGAGCGACGGGAACAGGAACGGCCACCATTCGCCCTGCAGGACGGTCGAGTTGACCTGAGCCCAGTAGATGGTCACGCCCCAGCTCGTCGCCCCCATGTCGCCGAGGCCGAGGAACTCGAGCCCCGAGTCGACGAGCAGCGCGATGTAGAAGACGAGCACGAACGCGGCCGCGATGCGGCTGATCATGTTCGGCATCAGCTCGCCGAAGACGATCCGCGGCGTCGACTCGCCCGCGGCCTTCGACGCGAGGATGAAGTCGCGGCTCTTGAGCGAGAGCGCCTGGCCGCGCAGGATCCTCGCCTCGAACGCCCAGAGCACGGCCGCGATCACGACCACCATCGTCCAGAGGCCGCGCGTCTTCAGGTAGCCCGACATCACGACGAGCAGCGGGATCGGCGGGATGGTGAGGAAGACGTTGGCGAGGAAGTTGACGACCTCGTCGACGATTCCGCCGGTGTACGCGGCGGTGATCCCGAGGATCGCGGCGACCGCGGTCGCGAGCGCGCCGGCGGCGGCGCCGAGCAGCAGCGAGCGGCGGGCGCCGACGACGACCTGGGAGAAGATGTCGCTGCCCTGGTCGGTCGTGCCGAAGAGGTGGTGCCAGGACGGGGCCTGGCGCGCGTCGAGCAGGCTGAAGCCGTTCGGGTCGCTCACCGAGATCAGCGGCGCGATCAGCGCGACCACGATCACGAACGCGACCATCAGCAGGCCGAGCCGCGACTTCGGGTTGCGCAGCAGGAGCACGAACCAGCCCGGCAGCCGCAGCCGACTCGGCACGCGAGCCTTGAACGGCGAAGAGGGAAGGCTGAACTCGGCCTGCGCCATCAGCCGGTCCGCAGCCGCGGGTCGAGGAGCAGGTTGAGCACGTCCATGATCAGGTTCGCGACGATCACGCAGACGGAGAGGACGACGAGGATCGCCTGCGCGAGCGCGTAGTCGTTGCCGAGGATCGCCTCCTGGAGCGTGTATCCCGCCCCCGGATAGCTGAAGATGTACTCGACGAACACGAGCCCCCCGACCGCGCTCGCGAACTGCGCCGCGAAGCCGTTGAGCGGAGGCAGGATCGCGTTCCGGCCGGCGTAGCGCGTCATCACCCGCCGGTCGCGCAAGCCCTTCGCGCGCGCCATCGCGACGTAGTCCTCGCCGATCGTGTTGATCATCACGGTGCGCATGTTGAGCACCCAGCCGCCGGCGTACGCGAGGATCACGGAGAGGATCGGCAGCTCGGAGTGGCGGAGCGCGCTCGAGAGGAACGTCCAGTTGAAGCCCGGCACGATCTGACTGTCGTAGGCGTGCTGGATCGGGAACCAGTGCGCCTTCAGCCCGAGGAAGTAGAGGCCGAGCAGCGCCGTGAAGAAGGCCGGGAACGCACCGAGCGCCATGAAGCCCGGCACGACGACGCTGTCGACGACGCCGCCGCGGCGCCAGGCCGCGAGCATCCCGATTCCCGTCCCG
>Ga0075270_1000027_pt1 | contig 13550 bp, 12 predicted proteins | sample SF_Rice_5C_0N_20_FD_69774 | JGI IMG/M metagenome (GOLD analysis project Ga0075270, IMG submission 69774) | Rice paddy soil microbial communities from Twitchell Island, California, USA - SF_Rice_5C_0N_203 | ecosystem: Environmental > Terrestrial > Soil > Paddy field/soil | place: USA: Twitchell... | reverse complement strand
TAGTCCCCGCCCGAGAAGGCGGCGACGACGAGTGCCGGCAGCACCCCGGCCAGCCACGCGCCGGACGCGGCGCCCCACGCGCACACCGCGATCACCGCGGGCGTCAGCGCGTCGGGGAGTCCGACGCCGCCGCTACGCCGCGATCGGGGCAAGCACGAGGATCGCGTCGCCTTGCTGTGCCTGCGAGAGGCTGAACGAGAAGACGCGCGACTCGGTCGTCGCGTCGACGAGTCGCACCTCGCGGGCCGGGATCGTGTTCGGGAGCGGGGCCTTGGCGGCGAGGCTCTGCGCCAGCGGCTCGCCGAGCTGCGTGCCCAGGTCGGAGCGGCGGAGATAGACGACGTACTGCGGCGCCGCGCCGGGCTTCGGCGGCATGAAGGCGATCACGTTCTGGATTCCGCCGACGTACTTGAACGTGTAGAGGGCGAGCTCGAGGATCTCGCGCCGCACGAGCCGCCCGCGGGCGACGGACGCGGTGCCGGAGGAGATCGAGCACGCCTGGCCGAGGCCGCAGAGCGAGAACATGACGCTGTTCGACGGGGAGACGTCGGAGATCTGGTCGCCTGCGCCGCCCGTCCCGCGCACCGCGAGGTAGTGGATCGGCACGACCTGGGCTCCGGGCGAGACGGACGGCGCCTTCGCGATCACGTCGACGATCTGCTTCCCGCCGGGGAGGCGGTAGGCCGGTGCGACGTGCTCGGCGATCTGCCGTGCGGCCCCGAGGCCGCCACCGCTCGGCTTCCAGCTCGACCACGCCGGCCCGGGATTGATGCTGCGACCCCCGAAGACGACGGCGGAGGCGATGCCCGCCGCGAGCACGACGCCGAGGAGCCCGTAGACGAGCAGGAACCGGCCGCGGTGCGGCCAGTGCCGCCGGGGCGCCGCCGGCTGCGGTGCGCCGGGCTCGTGCACGAGCCCGGCGCCCGGCTGCGGCGGCAGCAGGGCGCCCGACTCGCCGGTCACATCTGCGGCCACGTCTGCTCCTCCGTCCAGTCGATCGCGGGCTTGCGCAGGCGCTGCGCGTCGAGCAGGCGCACGAGCTCGTCGCCGTACAGCTCCTGGCGCGCGATCACCGTGTCGGCGACGCGCTCGACCTCGGGCCGGTTCTCGCGCACGAACGCGACCGCGGTCAGAAACGCCTGGCCGAGGATCTGCGCCGCCAGCGCGCGCTTGCGCGGGTCCTGCAGGACCGAGGCGATCGGGTCGCCCTGCTGGGCGGCGCCCCGTGTCCGGTTCATCAGCTGCGTCCCGACCTGCTCGAAGCGCTTCATGATCCGCTCGCGCGTCTCGTCCTCGCTCTCGTCGTCGAAATGCGTGCCGTTCAGGTCGACCCGCTGCGGGCCCATGCCCGCCGCGCCCACCATCGTCGCGACGCGCGAGGTGGCGTACTGGAGGTCGCCGCCGACGCCGCTCGAGGTCTCGCCGTAGAAGACGAACTCCGCGGCCATCGCACCGAGCACGTGCACGAGGTCGCCCATCGCCTCGCTGTGCCACTGGCTGAAGCGCTCCTCCTTCTGGAACGCCTGGTGGTGGCCGAGCGAGCCGCCGCGCATCTTGATCGAGAGCCGGCTCGACTCGAGGTCGGGGCGATAGACGTGCGCGCACGCCGCGTGGCCCGCCTCGTGGATCGCGACCGCGCGCGTCTCGTGCTCGACGTACCGGACGCCGATCGCGGTGCCCGACTCGATCGCCGTCATCGCGTCGACGAGATGCGTCCACGTGAACGCGAGCTGGCCCTCGTGGTGCGCGTTCGTCAGCGCCATCGAGCAGATCTGCTCGATCATCGCCGGCGAGTAGCCGTTCGTGATCCGCGCGATCTCGTCGCGGCGCTCCGGCGTGTCGAGCTCGGGATCGTGTGCGACGCGGTCGAGATAGAGGTCGAAGATGTCCTTGCGGTCGTCCTTCGTCGGCGTGCGGAACCAGACGTGGCGGCCCATCCGGCCCGGGCGGGTGAGCGCCGGGTCGAGGTTCTCCATCGGGACGTTCGTCGCGCCGATGAAGTAGATCTGGGCGCCGAGTGGCCGCGGCGGCGGCAGGCGCAGGCCGACCCGGCCGAGACGGCGCGGGACGATGTACACGGCGTCGAGGAACGAGTTGAGCTTGTTCGTCAGGAAGCGGCGCATGAACGGCGGGTTGTCGATGCCGTCCATGACCACGAGCAGCTGGTTGAGCGCCAGCTGGCCCATGCCGCCGCCCATCATCCCGGGGAGGATGCCCTGGTTGACGATGTTGCCGACCCGCTGCGCCCAGGCCGGATAGGGCGAGGTGCGTTCCGGGGCCCGCTGCTCGAACATCCGCTCGCGCCAGCCGCGGGTCTCGACGATCAGGTCGCCGCTCGGATTGAGAGCGCCGAACGGCCCGTAGAGCGGCAGGTCCTCGCCGAGCGGGCTGAAGGTCTGGCCGCCCCCGAGCGCCTGGCGGCGCATGCCGACGGCGTCGATCTCGTCGATGAAGACGATGCACTGGCCGCCCCACTTGCGTGCGAGCTTCTTCGCCTTGCGCGCGAGGAAACGGACGATCAGCGCGTCGATGCCGATGAAGGTCTGCGCGAAGCCGGAGCCCGGGATCGAGACGAAGGGCGAGTTGAAGCCGGTCGCGATCGCCTTCGCCAGCATCGTCTTGCCGGTGCCCGGCGCGCCGAGGAAGAGCAGGCCGCGCTCGCGTTTGCCGCCGGCGCGCTCGAAGGCCTCGCCGGACTGCCAGAGCGTGACGATGCGGCGAACCTCCTCCTTCGCCTCGGCCTGGCCGCGTACGTGCTCGAGCTTGACGCCCCACTCGGCGTCGCCCGGCTCGTACCCGCGGATCTGCGAGATTCCCATCAGCATCATCGGGCCCATGAAGATCAGGAAGTTCGAGATGAAGAGGAAGCCGACGAAGACGATCTGGATCCACAGCCCGGGCGTCGAGATCACGTGGTTGATCCCGGAGAGGATCGACGTCGCCGCTCCGGGCCAGGTGGCGTCCGGCTTGTTCTTCGCCACGCGTGCGAGCCAGACGAGCGTGATCAGCCCGGTGAAGAAGATGCCGACGCGGAAGAAGAAGCGCCACGTCCAGGCGCGGCGCCGGTTGACGACGTCCTCCTCGCGGAGGCGGGTCTCCTCGGTGCCGAACAGGCTCGGCCACGGGATCAGGCGGCGGACGACGAGGTCGACGAAGCCGCGGAAGCCGATCACGACGCCGGCGGTCGCTCCGATCGAGGGCCAGACGCCGAGGCCGACCTGGTGGTGGAACCAGAAGTACGCGGCCGGGCTCGTCAGGAGCGCGACGATCGTGGCGACGCGCGCGAGCCGGCGCAGCTGAGAGGCGAGCGCGACGGACTCTTCGCTCGACCGCAGTGCCCCGCCGACTTCCGCCACCGCCATGTGGTCCGGGAGTGTAGCCACGGATTTCGTGCTTCCCAGTACGCGATGGACAACTCCTTAGATTTCTCTCATGCGGAGGTTCGGCGGGCCGCCGCGTACCACCGGGCGCTCTATCTCGCTCTCGCGGCGGACTTCGCGCTCGGCGCCGGTGTGCTCGCGGCGCTCGCCTGGACGTGGGCCGGACGGCGGCTCTTCGGCGCCGTCGCGGAGCTGCCGCCGGTCGGGGCGGCGGCCGCGTACGCGGCGCTCGTCGTCACCGTGTCGTCGGTCGTCCGGCTGCCGCTCGCGCTCTGGCGCGGCTGGCTGCGGGAACGGCGGTGGGGGTTCTCGACGCAGGGCCTCGCGGGGTGGCTGGGCGACCGGGCGAAAGGCCTCGTCCTCTCGGCGGCGCTCGCGTCCGGCGCGTGGGGGGCCGCCGTCGCGCTCGCGCGGGCACTGCCCGGCTGGTGGGCGGCGCCGGCGGCCGGCGGGCTCGCGCTCGCCGTCCTGCTCCTCTCGTTCGTGGCGCCGGTCGTGCTGGAGCCGGTCTTCAACCGGTTCGCGAGGCTCGAGGACGAGGAGCTCGCGGGCGCGCTGCGCGCGCTCGCGGACCGGGCCGGCGTCCCCGTCCGCGAGGTGCTCGTCGCCGATGCGAGCCGGCGCACGACGAAGGTGAACGCCTACGTGTCGGGGCTCGGGCGGACGCGACGGGTCGTGCTCTTCGACACCCTGCTCGAGGCGGCGGCGAAGCCGGAGGTCGCCCTCGTCGTCGCGCACGAGCTCGCGCACCGGCGGGAGCGGCACGTGGCGAAGCTGACCCTGCTCGGGATGGCGGGCGCCGCCGCCGCGGTGGTGCTCCTCTGGGCGGTGCTCGGCTCGCGCGTCGGTGCGCCGCGCGAGCTCCCGGTCGTGCTGCTGGTGCTGCTGGCGTACGAGCTCGCGGGGATGCCTGCGGGCGCCGCGTTGTCGCGGCGCTGGGAGCGGGTGGCCGACCGCTGCTCGCTCGACCTGACCGAGGATCCGGAGGCGTTCCGGACGGCGCACCTCGAGCTGGCCCGGCGCAACCTCGCCGACCTCGAGCCGCCCCGCCTCGCCTACCTCGTCCTGTTCAGCCATCCGACCCCGCCGGACCGCCTCGCGCTCGGGCGCGCCTGGGCCGCCGCTCGCAGCGGCGCGACGTGACCGGCGCCGGCCGAAACCGGGCCCGGCACAAGGCGTGCTCGAGCAGACGCGTGCCGGAGGGTCGAGCCGGGCGGCGCGCTAGAGTCGGCTCCCGTGGCAGCGCTCGATCTCTCGGGCAAGACGGCGATCGTGACCGGCGCCTCGTCGGGCATCGGGCGCGCCACCGCGCGCGCCCTCGCCGCCGCCGGCGTCCGCGTGGCGGGCGGCGCGCGGCGGGTCGAGCGGCTCGAGACGGAGATTGCGCTGCCGCTCGACGTGACCGACCGCGAGAGCGCCGAGCGCTTCGTCGCGGCGGCGCTCGAGCAGCTCGGCGGCCTCGACGTCCTCTTCAACAACGCAGGCCTGGCACTCGGTCGCGCGCCGTTCGACGCGTCCAGCGAGGAGGACGAGGCGACCGTCTTCGGCGTCAACGTCAACGGCCTCGTCCGGATGACGCGACTCTGCCTGCCGCACTTCGGCGACTGGGGGCACATCGTCAACATGGGCTCGGTCGCCGGCCGCGCCGCGTACCCGGGCGGAGCGACGTACGTCGCCGCGAAGTTCGCGGAGCGCGGGTTCACGTACGCGCTGCGCGAGGATCTGCTCGGTCGCCCGATCCGGATCACGACAGTCGACGCCGGCCTCGTCGAGACCGAGTTCTCGCTCGTCCGCTTCAGGGGCGACTCCGACCAGGCCGCCGCCGTCTACCAGGGCATCGATCCGATGACCGCGGAGGACGTGGCCGACTGCGTCATGTGGGCGCTGACCCGTCCCTGGCACGTGAACGTGGACGAGATCGTCGTCAAGGCCCGCAACCAGGCCTCGGGGGCGCGCATCCACCGCGAGCCGTGAGCGGGGCGACCGGCCCGCAGCCCGCCTGGCGCGTCGCGATCGTGACGCGGATCCTCCCGGTCGCGCTCGGCTTCGACGGACTGCTCCGCGACCTCGGGCACGAGCCGGTCGCGCTCGTCACCAGCCGCGACGGCCCCGGCCGCTACGGCCCGGCCGGCGACGTCGGCCCGCTTCTCGCCGAGCTCCCGGCGCACCTCGACGTGCTCCTGCCGTCGCGACGCGACCGGCTGGCGCCGCTGCTCGAGTCCGTCCGCCCCGACCTCGCCGTCTGCATGGGCTTCCCCTGGAAGGTGCCGGTCGCGGCGCTCGACGTTCCGCGTCTCGGCTGGCTGAACGGCCATCCGTCGCTGCTGCCCAGGCACCGCGGGCCGATTCCGGTGGCCTGGACGATCCGCGACGGCGACGAGCGGGCCGGCGTCAGCTTCCATCGCATGGACGCCGAGCTCGACACGGGGCCGGTGCTCGCGCAACGCGCCTTCCCGGTCGGCGAGTACGTGCCGCCGGACGACTTCTACGGGCGCATGGGGCCGATCGTGATCGAGACGCTCGCCGAGGCGCTGGCCCGGCTCGCCGCCGGCGAGGAGGGAGACGCGCAGCAGGGCGGCGACTACCAGAGCTTCTTCGCCGCCTCCGACGCGATGCTCGACCTCTCCCGCCCTGCGCTCGACGTGCACCGGCTCGTCTGGGCATGGCGCTACGCGATCCCCGAGCCGGGTGCGGAGCGCGGCGCCCTGCTCACCCTCGACGGCGCGACGGTGCGGGTGCTCGCGACGGCGCTCGAGGATCGGGAGGGCGCACGCCGCGTCGAGTGCGGCGACGGCCCGCTCTGGGTGCTCGAGACCGAGCCGCTGCCGGACCGCGGCTAGTAGCGCGCGGCGGCCCGAGGGCGCGGCCCGGCGGGCGCCGCGGCACCGCCGTCGATCGCCTCGCCCGTGTCGAGGTCGAAGAAGTGCATGCTCCCCGTCGAGACGGCGAGCTCCACGCGCTCCCCCTCGCGCGCGGCCGACGTGCGCCCGACCCTCGCGATCCACGGGCTCCCGTGGTGATGGGTCTGCTCGTCGGCTGCGTCGATCGCCTCGTCGCCGGCGACCGCGCGCAACTGCGCCGCGTGCGGCGTCGGAGCCTCGACCGCGAAGTGGAGGTACACCTCCGAGCCCATGTCCTCCCTGATGTCGACCGTGACGGAGAGCCGCTGCTCGGCGGGGGTTCCCGGGACGAGCGAGGCGTCCTCGAGGTCCTCGGGGCGGATGCCGAGAGCGAGCGGCCGGTCGCCGTAGTGCCGCAGCCGGGGCCGGGCGGCGAGGAGCTCCTCCGGGAGGGGCAGCTCGTGCGGCCCGAAGGAGACGACGTGACGGCCGGCCCGCATTCCGAGCCGCGCCTCGGCCATGTTCATCGCGGGCGAGCCGATGAAGCCGGCCACGAACAGGTTGGTCGGGCTGCCGTAGAGCACCTGGGGGCGGTCGACCTGCTGCAGGAGACCGCCGTGGAGGACGCAGACGCGGTCGCCCAGGGTCATCGCCTCGCTCTGGTCGTGCGTCACGTAGATCGTGGTCACACCGAGGTCGCGCTGGATGCGGGCGATCTCGGCGCGCATCTGCACGCGTAGCTTTGCGTCGAGGTTCGAGAGCGGCTCGTCCATCAGGAACGCCTGCGGATGGCGGACGATCGCGCGGCCCATCGCGACCCGCTGGCGCTGGCCGCCGGAGAGGTGCCGCGGCCGCTTGCGCAGCACCTCGCTGAGCCCGAGGACGCGCGCCGCCTCCTCGACCCGTCGACCGATCTCCTCGCGGTCGATGCCGCGCATCTTCAGGCCGAAGCCCATGTTGTCGTACACGTTCATGTGCGGGTAGAGCGCGTAGTTCTGGAAGACCATCGCGATGTCGCGCGACTTCGGCGGCAGATCGTTGACGATGTCGCCGCCGACGCGGACGTTGCCCGAGCTGATGTCCTCGAGGCCGGCGATCATCCGCAGCGCGCTCGTCTTGCCGCAGCCGGAGGGTCCGACGAACACGACCAGCTCGCCGTCGGCGATCTCCAGGTCGAGCTCGTGCACGGCGCGGGTCCCGTCCGCGTAGACCTTGCTCAGCCGTTCGAGCTGGATCTCGGCCACGGAGGAACGATAAACGGGAGCGGCCCCCGCGTACATGACAATGGTGTCATCAGTTGCAAATCGCTGCCTCCGGGTCGTTACATTCCGCTATGGCCTCCGTTGCCGCCCCGGCTGTCCGCCGCCGGCGCCGCCATCTGACCCACAGCAAGGGCTTCCTCGCGGCCCTCCTGATCTCGCCGGCCGTTCTCTTCATCGGCGCGCTCGTCGGGGTGCCGCTCGTCCTCTCGGTCTACCTCAGCCTCACCGACGCGACGGCAGGCTCACTGACGGGGCCGTGGGTCGGGCTGCGGAACTTCACGACGGTGATCCACGACCCGATCTTCCGCGGCGCCGTCTGGCACACGTTCCTGATCACGGCCATCTCGCAAGCGGTCGTGATCGTCTGCGCCGGCCTGCTCGCGCACGCGCTCGTGCGGAAGTTCCGCGGGCGCTGGCTGCTCCGCTTCTTCGTCCTCCTGCCCTGGGCGGCGCCGATCTCGCTGACCGTGATCGGCTTCCTCTGGTTCTACGACCCGCAGTTCTCGATCTTCAACTGGTTCCTGATCCACCTGCACATCGTCGGCGAGGCGAACAAGCCGAACTGGCTGGGCACCCCGCGGGAGGCGCTTGCCTCGATCATCAGCGTGCAGGCGTGGCGGACGATTCCGTTCGCCACCGTCATCTTCCTCGCCGGCATCTCCTCGATCCCGCAGGAGGTCGACGACGCGGCCGCGATCGACGGCGCGACCGGCCTGCGGAAGTTCTGGTACGTGTCGCTGCCCCTGCAGTTGCCGATCGCGATCGTCGCCGTCCTGTTCGGGATCGTCTTCACGGCCACGGACATGGTCGTGCCGTACATCCTCACGAACGGCGGGCCCTTCAACTCGACGCAGGTGCTCACCACCTACGCGTTCCAGCAGGGGATCAACGCCGGCAACGTCGGCGAGGGCGCGGCGATCGCGCTCTTCATGGTCCCGGTGCTCGCGTTCGTCGTCGTCGGGATGCTCTTCTTCGCGCGCAGGGCGGAGGTCACGTGACGCGGCGGCTGCGCCACGGCCTCTTCACCTACGGCATCGCGGTGCCGTTCGCGGTCGTGCTCGCCTTCCCGTTCGTGTGGATGGCGGTCACCTCCCTCAAGCCGCAAGCGACGGTCTTCGACCCGACGAAGACGTGGAGCTTCCATCCCACGCTCGCGAACTTCGGCTACCTCTTCCACCAGACGGACTACCTGCGCTGGGTCGAGAACTCGTGCTTCGTCGGGCTGCTCGTCGTCGCGATCACGCTCGCCGTCGCCGTGCCGGCCGGCTACGCGCTCGCACGCCTGTCCGGCGGGGTCGGACGCAGCCTCGGGATCGGCATCTTCCTCACCTACCTCGTTCCGCCGACCCTGCTCTTCCTGCCGCTCTCGCGTGTGGTCGCGCAGTACCTACACCTCAGCGACCGGCTCTGGGCGCTCGTCGTCGTCTATCCGTCCTTCACGATCCCCTTCGCGGTCTGGCTGCTGATGGGCTTCTTCAAGACGATCCCGCAGGAGCTCGAGGACGCGGCGCTCGTCGACGGCTGCTCGCGGCTCTCGACGATCTTCCGCATCGTCGTGCCGATCTCGCTGCCCGGAATCCTGACCGTCGTCATCTTCACCTTCTCGCTCGTCATCAACGAGTTCGTCTACGCGCTCACGTTCATCACGAGCTCCACCAACCGCACGCTCACGGTCGGCGTGCCGACCGACCTGATCCGCGCCGACCTCTACAACTGGCCCGGGATCATGGCCGCGATCCTGATTCCGAGCATCCCACTGGCACTGGTCTACAACCTGTTCCTCAACCGTTTCATCACCGGGTTCACAGGCGGAGCATTCCGCTAGGAAGGAGGATCGGATGTCGGAAGTGAAGCTCAGCAGGCGCGAACTGCTGAAGAAGGCGGCCGTGGGAGCTGCCGCCACGGCGACGGCCGGAGTGTCGGCCCCGTTCTCGTTCGCCGGGCCGATGAAGTACAAGGGCCGTTGGCTGAAGGGGAACCTGACGGCCCTCACCTGGGTGCACTTCGTCCCGTCCTACGACGCGTGGCTCGATCCGTGGGCGAAGGCGTGGGGCGAGAAGAACGACGTCCAGGTGACGCTCGAGCACATCAACAACACGCTGCTCGACACGCGCGCGGCGGCCGAGGTCGCAGCCCAGCAGGGGCACGACCTGTTCTTCAACCTCCACCCGATGGCCTCCTACGAGGACCAGGTGATCAACCACGCGCCGATCGTCCAGGAGGTGGCGAAGAAGCTCGGCCCGTACATGCCGATCGCCAAGAACTCGACCTACGACCCGAAGTCGAAGAAGTACTTCGCGGTCTCGGACAGCTACGTCCCGGACCCGGTCGTGTGGAGGCACGACCTCTGGAACGGCGTCGGCGAGTCCCCGTACACGTGGGAGCACGTGCGCAAGGCGGCGCCGAAGCTGAAGGCGCTCGGGCACCCGATCGGGATCGGGCAGTCGCAGGAGCTCGACTCGAACATGGCGCTCTTCGCCTTCCTGATGTGCTTCGGCTCGTTCATCCAGAACGAGCACAACCGCCCGGCGATGAACGTCAAGAACACCGTCAACGCCGTGAAGTTCATGGCCGACATCTACAAGAGCGGCGAGGACGCCTCGATCTTCGCCTGGAACCCGGCCTCGAACAACCAGGGCCTCATCTCCGGCCAGCTGTCGATGATCCTGAACGCGATCTCGGCGACGCGGACACCCGAGTCGCTCAACCTGCCGTTCTCGAACGACCTGTACGTCTGGCCGATCCCGATCGGCCCGCACGGCCGCTACGGGCTCGAGCACCTGATGGGCTGCTGGTCGATCTGGAAGTTCGCGCAGAACAAGCAGAACGCGGAGCAGTTCCTCGTCGACCTGCTCCTGGAGGCGAAGACGGCGACGATCCAGTCGCAGCTCTACAACTTCCCGACCTTCGCGAACGCGTTCCCCTTCAAGGCGATCAACCGGCTCGCCGCGAAGGATCCGCACAAGCCGCACGGGAAGTACACGGTGCTCACGACGATCGCCGAGAAGTACACCCACAACATCGGCTGGCCGGGCACCGTCAACGCGGCGATGGACGAGGTCTTCTCGACCTTCCTGATCCCGCAGATGTTCGCCCAGGTGTCCCAGGGCAAGCTGAGCGCCGCCGACTCGGTCTCGGCGACGGTCAAGCAGATCAACGGGATCTACAAGAAGTGGGAGAAGCGCGGCAAGATCTAGCGCGCCGTGCGAGGAGCTGCGCTCTTCGCATGGATTGAAGGTGCGACGCGGGCCGGAGTTGCGATCTCCGGCCCGCTCCGTGCCGAGGGCCTGCCTGCACGTCGTCGTGCGCTGCCGCCTCGGTCGGGGCGCGGCCGCTCGTGCGCCCGCTGCGCAGGAGCGGCGGCGCGCCACGACGCAGGCGTGCGGCACGACGAGCGAGGGCGCGCCTTCGGCGCAGCACGCGCGAGCTACACCAAGACGACCGACTTGCCGCCGCGCTGGTTGCGCCACGCTGCGGCAACATCCTCCAACCCGAAGGTCTGCAGCTCGAACGCGATCCGACCGGCGGTCACGTGCTCGAGCAGCTCGAGGTAGGCGCGGTCGCGTTCCTCCTTCGTCATCGCGAAGTTGGAGTGGCCGAGGATCGTCAGCTCCTTGCCGCGCACGTCGGCCGAGCGGAGCGGAGCCTCGGGTCCTGCGGACTGGCCCAGATGGACGACCCGCGCGTGCGGCGCCGCATGCACGAGCGCACGGGCGAGCGGCTCGCCCCAGACGGGGTCGATGCAGACGGTGAAGCCCTCGTCGCCGAACTCCTCGCCGATCCGGTCGAGGTCACGGCTTCCGACGGCGACGACCTGCTGCGCGCCCATCAAGCGGGCCGCCTGCGCGGCGACTCGGCCGACGGTGCCGGTGCCGCCGAGCACGAGCACGCGGTCCTCGGAGGTCACCCTCGCCCTCCACACCACCGGCACCCAGCCGGCGATGCCCGCGATCCCGGCCGCGGCGGCGAGCGCGGGGTCGGTGCCGTCCGGCAGTTGCAGCGGCAGCTCGGCGGGGACGGCGACGCGCTCCTTCAGGAAGCCCGACTCGCCGACGCCGCGGCCGTCGCCGAAGAGGTAGACGAGTGTGCCGTCTCCGATGCGTCCGACCCCCTCGCAGCCGGGCGCATACGGGAGCGGGGGGTGGCCACCGTAGAAGCGGCCGGCGCCGACGGCGAGGTCGAGCGGGTTGAGCGCCACCGCCTCGACCTCGACGAGGACGTCGCCGTCCTCCTCCTCGGGCTCCGGGAGCAGGGCGAGCTCCGGCTCGCGTCCCAGCTCGAGGATCTGTCCGCCTCGCACCGCTCGAATCTACTTCGCGAGCGGCCAGGCGTGCCAGCGCTCCGGCTCGAGCCACGCGCTGAAGCGGCGGCTCTCCCGGTTGCCGTAGCGCCGGCCGGTGTAGCGGAGCGCGAGCCGGTCGATGTCGGCGAGCCCCTCGTCGTCGACGATCTCCCCGATCCGGCCGGAGACGGTCACGTGGCGATACCAGTCCCCGTCGGCGAGCACCGTGAGTGAGACGGAGGGGTTCGCGCGCAGGTGACCGAGTCGCAGCCGGCCCTCGTCCATGTTCAGGAGCGCGCGGCCGTCCACCCAGTCGTACCAGGTCGCTGCCGAGTGGGGCGTGCCGTCGGCGGCGACGGTCGCGACGACGGCAGGGTTCGGCAGGACGAGGAACGCGTCCACCTCGGGCGGGACGGGCACGCGGGGCACCGGCCGAGCCTACCCGGCACCCGCCGTCGCGGTCGGGCCTCTACGCCTGCTCGCGCAGCGCCTCGGCGCGCTTGTCGGCCCAGCGCTTCAGCCCCGCGTACGACTGGGCGAACGGCATCGCCTGGTCGTAGGTCGGCACGTCGTCGCCCGAGTCGGCGAGCTCCGAGCGCGCGTACGCGACGAACTCCTCCTCGGTCGCCCCGCCCTCGACCGACTCGGCCCAGTCGAGCAGCGTCAGCCGCAGCTCCGCGAGATGCCGTGCGGGATCCTCGGCGACGCCGAAGTGGATCAGCGCCAGCCGGTCGGGGTCGCGCCGCTCGATCTCGTCGAGCGTCCGCTCCCACGCCTCGACGTCGATGTCGGGCGGCGGCGTCGGCGGGACGACGGTGCGCGCAGGCTGGATCCGGACCCCCGCCGCGTCACCCGCATACAGCGTCCCGTCGCGGTCGAGATAGCAGACGTGGTGCGAGGCGTGGCCGGTGGAGGGGAAGCACTCGAGGCCGACGACGCGGTCGCCCGCGAGCTCGACGTTCTCCTCCGGCACCGGCGCGAGCTCGCCCCAGAGCGTGTCGAAGGCGTCGCCGTAGAGCCGCCGTGCGCTCCGCTCGAGGCGGGACGGGTCGATCAGGTGCGGCGCGCCGATCTCGGAGACGTGCACGCGCAGGCCCGGATGCTCGCGCACGAGCACGCCCGCCGCACCCGCGTGGTCGAGGTGGATGTGGCTGAGCAGCAGGTGTCGCACGTCCCCGAGCTCCAGGCCCCGGGCGGCGAGCCCGGCCTTCAGCGTCTCGGCCGTCGTCGCCGGCCCGCAGTCGAAGAGCGCCGGCCCGTCGTCGGTGTCGAGCAGGTAGCTCGCGATCGTGCGCTCCCGGCCGAGGTGGACGAGGTCGATCGGCTCCGGCGCGGTCACGGGCTACGCGTCGCGCTCTCGGGCGGCGGCGAGGATCTCCTCGGCCTCGTGCCGGTTGCCCCAGCCGCGCGTGTCCGTCCGCTTCGAGGGCTCGAGATCCTTGTAGCGCTGGAAGAAATGCTCGATCTCGTCGCGCAGCTCGGCATTCACGTCGTGGACGTCGCGGATCCGCTCGAAGCTCGGGTCGCCGAGCGGCACGCAGAGGAGCTTCTCGTCGGGGCCCTTCTCGTCCGACATGTGGAACACGCCGATCGGCCGCACCCGGATGCGGCAACCCGGGAACGTGGGGTCGGAGGTGAGGACGAGCGCGTCGAGCGGGTCGCCGTCCGCGGCGAGCGTGCCCTCGACGAAGCCGTAGTCGGCCGGGTACGCCATTGCCGTGAAGAGGCGCCGGTCGAGGACGATCCCGCCGAGCTCCTCGTCCCACTCGTACTTGTTCCGCGAGCC
>Ga0075270_1000026_pt1 | contig 13696 bp, 8 predicted proteins | sample SF_Rice_5C_0N_20_FD_69774 | JGI IMG/M metagenome (GOLD analysis project Ga0075270, IMG submission 69774) | Rice paddy soil microbial communities from Twitchell Island, California, USA - SF_Rice_5C_0N_203 | ecosystem: Environmental > Terrestrial > Soil > Paddy field/soil | place: USA: Twitchell... | reverse complement strand
GTGAATCGTCGCGACGACGTAGCCGCCCTCGTCGAGCCGGAGCCGCTCGAGGATCCCCGAGCGCTCGCGCGCGATCGGCCCGAGCCGGAAGCACGCGTCCGCCATCACGTCGCCGACGACGTCGATCCGCCCCGACACGCCCTCCCGCAGCAGCGTCTCGCGCGACCGCTCGTCCGGGCAGAGCAGGAGCGCCGCGATCTCGTCGACCGCGACCCGGTTCCGTTCCTCCGGCATCGACCAGTCGCCGCTGCGCAGGCCGGCCTCGACGTGGGCGACGGGCACCTCGCCGGCGACCGCCGCCTGGGCTCCCGCGAGCGTCGAGTTGGTGTCCCCGTAGACGAGCAGCCAGTCCGGGCGCTCCCGCCCGAGCGCGGCCGCGATCCCGGGACGCATCGCGTTCGGGTCGGCGCTGTGCAGGTCGAGCCGGTAGGCGGGCTCGGGCAGCTCGAGCTCCTCGAAGAAGACCTCGGAGAGCTCCCGATCCCAGTGCTGGCCGGTGTGGAGGACGGCCTCCTCGATCCCTGCCTCGCGCAGCGCGACCGAGACCGGCCCGGACTTGATGAACTGCGGCCGGTTGCCGACGACGGAGAGCACCCTCACCGGTCGGAGGTTATGCGGACCGCCGTTACAATGGCCCGGCTTCGGGCCGTTAGCTCAGCTGGTAGAGCAGGGGACTCTTAATCCCAAGGTCGTAGGTTCGATCCCTACACGGCCCATGCCCCATCGCGAGCCGCCGCCGGCGCTCGCTCGCTTCTCGGGGAAACCGGGGTTCCCCGCGAGCCCTTCTTGCCGGCGGCACGATCGTGTCTTGCCGCGGCAGAGCGCACGGGCCCGAACCGTCGGCTGGTTCGCGCGCGACGGCGTGACCTTCCCGGCACGCCGACGTCGCACTCCCGTAACCGGCCTTCGGCATGCCGAAGGGCGAGAGACGCGAGAATGGCGTGATGGCCGCCGCGGACGACGCCCTCAGAGATGCTGCGCCGGCGGTCTTCTGGCTCGACGACCCGGCGCGGCCGGAGCCGCGGCCGCCGCTCTCGGGCGACGGCGAGGCGGATCTCGTCGTCGTCGGCGGTGGGCTGACGGGGCTCTGGACGGCGTTGCTCGCCCGCGAGGCCGACCCGAGCCGCGACGTCGTGCTGCTCGAGGGCGACCGGATCGCGTCCGGCGCGAGCGGGCGCAACGGCGGCTTCGCCGCCGCCTCGCTCACGCACGGGATCGGCAACGGGATCGCCCGCTTCCCCGGCGAGATCGAGCGGCTCGAGCAGCTCGGCCGGGAGAACCTCGCGGCGATCGCCGAGACCGTGAAGCGCCGTGAGATCGACGCCGCCTGGGAGGAGACCGGCGAGCTCGCGGTCGCGACCCGCCCCCACGAGGTCGCCGGCCTCGCCGAGCACGCCGCGGCGCTGCGCGCATACGGCCGCGACGTCGTCGAGCTCGACCGCGAGCAGGTGCAGGCGGAGGTCGCGTCCCCCACCTATCTCGCCGGCGTCTGGGACCGCGACGGCTGCGCGCTCGCGAATCCGGCGCGACTCTGCTGGGGCCTCGCCGCCGCGGCGGAGGCCGCCGGCGTCCGCGTCCACGAGGGCAGCGCCGCCACCGCGCTCGAGCGGGACGGCGCCGGCGTCGCCGTCCGCACCGCCGGAGGGAGGATCCGCGCCGGCCGCTGCGTGCTCGCCACCGCCGCCTTCCCGCCGCTGCTCCCGGCGATTCGTCGCCTCGTCGCGCCGGTCTACGACTACGTGCTCGTCACCGAGCCGCTCACGGCCGTGCAGCGCGCCGCGATCGGGTGGCGGCGGCGCCAGGGCCTCGCGGACACCGGCAACCGCTTCCACTACTACCGCCTCACCGCCGACGACCGCATCCTCTGGGGCGGCTACGAGGCCGTCTACCACTTCGGCAACGACATGGGCTCGCACCGCGACCAGAGCGACGACGTCCATCCCGTCCTCGCGCGCAACTTCCTCGCCACCTTCCCGCAGCTCGAGGGGATCCGCTTCACGCACCGCTGGGGTGGCGCCATCGACACCTGCAGCCGCTTCTGCGTCACCTTCGGCACCTCGCACGACGGCGCCGTCGCGTACGCCGTCGGCTTCACCGGCCTCGGCGTCGGCGCCAGCCGCTTCGGGGCGCGCGTCGCCCTCGACCTCGTCGACGGCAGCGACACGGAGCTGACGCGCCTCGAGCTCGTGCGCAACCGGCCGCGCCCCTTCCCGCCGGAGCCGCTGCGCTGGCTCGGCATCACCCTGACCCGCCGGGCGCTCGCCCGCGAGGACGCGACCGGCCGCCGCGGCCTCTGGCTCCGCGCCCTCGACGCCGCCGGGATGGGCTTCGACTCCTGAGCGGTCAGCCGAGCTCGGTGCGGCGCTGCAGGACCGTGTTCGCGACCGCGACCAGCACGCCCGCGGCGAAGATCAGCGTCCCCATCACGAACACCTGCGGCGGGATGCCGACCTTGACGGCGCCGTAGACCCAGAGCGGGAACGTCAGCGTCTGGCCGGCGACGAACTGCGTGATGATGAAGTCGTCGATCGACATCGCGAAGGCGAGCAGGGCCGCCGCGACGATCCCCGGCGCGAGCAGCGGCAGCGTCACCGTCCGGAAGGCCGTGAACGGGCCGGCGCCGAGGTCGGCCGCCGCCTTCTCGATCGCCGGGTCGAGGCCGACCGCGCGCGCCCGGACGACGACCGCGACGTACGCGACGTTGAAGGCGACGTGCGCGACGAGAATCGTGCCCAGCCCGCGCGCCACGTTCAGCGTGATGAAGAACGAGAGCAGCGACGCGCCGACGACCACCGACGGCGCGGCGATGTCGACGAAGATCGTCGAGTCGACGACCGCGGTGCCGCGAAAGCGGTGCCGGGCGAGGGCGAGCGCGAGCGGCACCCCGAGCACGAGTGAGATCAGCGTCGAGGCGGTCGCCAGCTCGAGCGAGTTGACGAGGGCGCTCGTCAGGTCGGCGATGTCGAAGACGTGCCGGTACCACTCCGTCGTGAAGCCGATCCACCGGAACGTCAGCCGGCCCGAGGGCGCCCGGTTGAAGCCGTAGGCGACCATCACGCCGATCGGCACGATCGTGTACGCGATCACGAGCCACGTGTAGAGCGGGAGGAGGAAGCGCGCCGGACGGACGCGCGCCGGACGTGCGGCGAGCTCGCGTGGCGCGGCCTCGGCGGCGGACGTCACGCGTACTCCTGGATGCGCGCGGCGCCGAACGCCCGCGCGTAGAGGAAGATCACGAGCAGCGTCCCGGCGATCAGGAGCGACGAGAGCGCCGACGCCATCGGGTAGTCGAAGTTCTGCAGGTACGCCGTCTGGATGACGTTGCCGACCATCGTCGTCCCCGGCCCGCCGAGGATCGACGCGTTCACGTAGTCGCCGACGTTGGTCACGAACACGAGCAGGAAGCCCGCGAACACACCCGGCGCGGAGAGCGGCAGGATCACGCGCAGGAACGACGAGGCCGGACGTGCGTACAGGTCGCCGGCCGCGCGCACGAGGCGTGGGTCGATCCGCTCGAGGGCGACGTAGAGCGGCAGCACCATGAACGGCAGCGCGCTGTACGTCAGCCCCGCGAGCACCGCAGTCGGCGTCGAGAGCACGTGGGTCGACTGCGGCAACAGGTGCCAGCCCTTCAGCGTCCCCAGCACGAAGCCCTGGTCGGAGAGGATGAACTGCCAGGCGAGCGTCCGGATCACGAACGAGACGAAGAACGGCAGCAGCACGAGCAGCAGGTACGTCGACTTGTGCCGGCCGCCGTGGAACGCGATCCAGTACGCCATCGGGTAGGCGAAAACGAGCGAGAGCCCGGTCGAGATCCCCGCGTACTCGAACGAGCGCACGAACTGCGTGTGGTAGCGCTGGATCGCGGTGACGTACTCGCCCCAGTGCCAGGTGAGGACGAAGCCCGCGTCGGGATTCCCGGTCTGGAGCGACACCGAGAGCACCGCGAAGAGCGGCACGACGAAGAACACGGCGAGATAGACCCCGCCGGGCATCCCGAGCAGGTACGGCGTCAGGCGCGAGCGCAGGCCGGTCGCCACGCGGCTACGACTGGATGATCGGGTCGAAGATCCCGTTCCAGGTGTTGAACTCGCCGTAGTCCTTGAACGTGTAGTAGTCGCGGGCCTTCGCGTCCATGGCCGGCGTCGGGAAGACGAGTGGGCTCTTCGCCACCGCCGGGTCGTCGAGCTGCTTGGCGATGATCTGCTTGGCCGCCGGCACCGGGCAGATGTAGTTCACCCAGTCCTCGACCTCGGCCGCGATCTTCGGCTGGTAGTAGAAGTTCATCCACGTCAGCGCGTCGACCGGATGCTTCGCGTGCATCGGGATCATCATGTTGTCCGTCCAGTGCATGACGCCCTCCTTCGGCACCACGAACTTGAGGTGCGGGTAGCCGGAGGCCTGCGCCTGGAAGATGTCGCCCGACCACGCCTGGGTGATCCACGTGTCGCCGTTCTCGAGCGCCTTCACGTAGCTCTGGTCGTAGTACTGGCGGACGAGCCCCTTGCTGCGCTGCTGCTGGAGCACGTTCGCCGCCTTGTGCCAGTCCGCCTCGCTCGAGGTGGCGGGGTCGATCCCGAGCTTGAGCAGCCCGACGGAGCCGAGCTCGGTGTTGTCGCTCATCATCCCGACGTGGCCCTTGAACTTCGGGTCCCACAGGTCGTTCACCGAGGTGATGTCGCGCCCGGTCAGCTTCGGGTTGTAGGCGATCCCCGTGAAGCCGGACTGCCAGGCGACCGTGTAGGTGTTGCCCTGGTCGTAGTCGGGGCTCTTGACGATCGAGCTCGCGTGCTGCTCGAAGTTCGGAAGCCGGGAGAGGTCGAGCGGGACGAGCCACTTGTGGTTGATCAGCTCGGTCAGGTACCAGCCGTTCGTCATCACGATGATGTCGTAGCCGGTGCCCTGGCCGGCCTGGAGCGACGGCGCGACCTTCGCGTAGAAGGGCGCGTTGTCCTGGATCACTTCCTTGTAGTTGACGGTGATCCCGGTCTGCTTCGTGAACTGCTGCAGCGACGGGTGCTTCCCGTGGTCGGTGTCGATGTAGAGCGGCCAGTTGGCGAAGTCGAGGACGCCCGCCTTCTTCTGCTTCGCCCACCACGCCGCCGAGCCGACGGTGTCCGCGCTCGCGGAGGCGCTCACCGTGGCCGTGGCGCCGCCGCTGCTGCCGCCGACGCCGCACGCGGCGAGCAGCCCGCTCAGTCCGAAGCCCGCCGCGCCGACGCCCGCGCGCCGGAGGAGCTGGCCGCGTGAGAGTCGTGCCTCGGTCAGGCCGCGCAGGAGCGCAGCGTCCGCCCCCTCCGTCTGCCGCTCGATGTCGCTCATCTCTGTCTCCCTTCCACCGGCGCAGCCGGCTGGACGACGAACGTGTGCTCCGGCCGCCAGCGCAGGCGCACGCTCTCGCCTGCACCCGGGGTGCCGTCGCCCGCGTTCTGCACGTAGACCGTCAGCGTCGTGCCGCCCGGGCCCTCGATCTCGAGCTGGTGCCCGAGGCCGAGGTACGTGCTCGTGCGCACGCGGCCGCCGATCTCGTTCTCCTCCGAGTCCGCCGCGTCCCCCACGCGGACGGGCCGGAGCTTCTCCGGACGGACCCCCACCTTCACGCTCCCGCCCCCCGCGGGCAGCCGATCCGCCGGCACGCGCACCTCGCCGGCGCCCTCGAGCGCGATTCGCGCCATCCCGCCGCCCACGTCGCGGACGGTGCCGGGGAGGAGGTTCGACGCGCCGAGGAACTCGGCGACGAACTCGGTCGCCGGTGTGTCGTAGACCTCCTCCGGCACGCCGATCTGCTCGATCCGGCCGAGGTTCATGACCGCGAGCCGGTCGCTCATCGCGAGCGCCTCCTCCTGGTCGTGCGTGACATAGAGGAAGGTGACGCCGACCTCGCGCTGGATCCGCTTCAGCTCCACCTGCATCTGCTTGCGCAGCTTCAGGTCGAGCGCCCCGAGCGGCTCGTCGAGCAGCAGCACCCGCGGCTCGTTGACGAGCGCGCGCGCGAGCGCGACCCGCTGCTGCTGGCCGCCGGAGAGCTGCGCCGGCTTGCGCTTGCCGAGCCCCGCGAGGCCGACCAGCTCGAGCGCCTCGTCGACGCGCCGCTCGATCGCGCCGCGATCGAGCTTCCGGCGCTTCAGGCCGAAGGCGACGTTCGCGGCGACGTCGAGGTGCGGGAAGAGCGCGTACGACTGGAAGACCGTGTTCACGTCGCGGCGGTACGGCGGCACACGGCGCATCTCGCGGCCGCCGAGCTGCACGCTCCCGCCGCTCGGCTCCTCGAAGCCGCCGATGATCGCGAGGGTCGTCGACTTGCCGCAGCCGGACGGGCCGAGCAGGCTGAAGAACTCCCCGTGCCGGATCTCGAGATCGACCCGGTCGACGGCGAGCGTGTCCCGGAACCGTTTCGAGACGCCTTCGAGGCGGACGTCGGGAACGTCGGCGGCGGCAGGGGCGCGGACGTCGTCGCCGGCGTCCGGCTCGCGCGCGAGCGTGCTCACGGCGCGTCGACCCCGGCATCGCGCCCCGCGGCCTCCCCGGTGGTCAGCATCGCGGTACGATACACCGCTCCAGGAGTGGGATGCGTCGGATGGGCCGGGATCGGGCACAGTTCCTGCGCACGGCACCCGTCCCCGGGGGGAGACTTCGTGAGCAGCGGAACCGAGCCGCTGAGAGCGGCAGCGGCGGCGAGCGTCGACGAGACCGTACGGCGGCTCGCCCTCGAGCGCACGCACGACCTCGTCACGCTCATCGACCCGGCGGGCACGATCGTCTGGGCCTCGCCGTCGTGGGCGAGGCTCGGCTGGAGCCCGGCCGAGCTGCCCGGCACGCCGATCGCCGAGCTGCTGCACCCGGACGACCTCGGCACCGTGTCGGAGGCGATCGCGCGCGTCGCGGCGGGCGGACGGGTCGACGCCGTCACCGCGCGGCTGCGCCGGCGCGACGGCGTCTGGTCGTGGATCGAGAGCACGGGCACGCCGGTGCTCGACGACGAGGGCGACCTGCGCTTCATGCTCGGCACCGCCCGCGACGTCACGGAGCGCGAGGAGCTGCGCCATCGCCTGCGCGACCTCGACGCGGTCTACCGCTTCGCCGACGCGGTCGCGGACGCGGGCAGCCTCGACGGCGTGCTCTCGAGCGCGCTCGACGCGCTGCTGGCCGCGACGGGCGCCGGCCGCGCATCCGTCCTGCTGGCCGACGCGGACGGCGTGCTCCGCTTCCGCGCGTGGCGGGGGCTCTCCGAGCGCTACCGGGCCGCGACCGACGGTCACTCCCCGTGGCCGCCCGGCACCGTCGACCCGCAGCCCGTGCTCGTCGGCGACGTCGCCGGCGCCGGGTTCGCCCACGAGCTCGAGCAGGCCGTGCGCGAGGAGGGCATCGCCGCGCTCGCGTTCGTGCCGCTCCAGCACGGCGACCGGCTGGTCGGGAAGTTCATGCTCTACCACGACCGGCCGCACGAGTGGACGCCGAGCGAGGTGCTCCTCTGCCGCACGATCGCGAGCCACCTCGCCTCTGTGACGGTGCGGACGCAGGCGCAGGAGGCGCTGCGCGACTCGCAGGAGCAGATGGCGACGGTCCTGAGGACCGTCGAGGAGGGCATCACCGTGCAGGCGCCGGACGGGCGGCTCGTCTTCGCCAACGAGGCAGCGGCGCGGCGGCTCGGCTTCGCGTCGGTCGACGAGCTCCTGGCGATCACGCCGGGGCGCCTCGCCGCACCGTACGAGCTCATGGACGAGAACGGCGACCCGCTCGCGCCGGAACGGCTGCCGGGGCGGCAGGCCTTCTCCGGCTCCTCGAGCTCGCAGGTCATCAGGTATCGGGAGGCGACCGGCGGCGGCGAGCGATGGGCCGTCGTGCGGGCAAGCCCGGTCTTCGGCCCGGACGGCGAGCCGGTCCTTTCGGTCAGCGTCACGCGCGACATCACCGCCGAGACCGTCGTGCAGCAGCGCGAGCGCGAGGCGCGCGCACGGCTCGAGCTGCTCCTTCGTGCGACCGAGCAGCTGACCGAGACGCTCGACTTCGAGGAGACGCTGCGCCGGGTGCCGGGCCTCGTCGTGCCGCGGATCGCCGAGAGCTGCCAGGTCTACCTCGCCCGCCCCGACGGGACGAGGATCGTTCGCGTCGCCGCCGCGCACGTCGACCCGGAGCTGCAGGCGACGCTGGAGGGCCTCGATCCCGTCTACGACGCGAGCCGGCGCTCGCGGATCCCGGTCTCCGAGGTCTTCCGCACGGGCAAGCCCGTTCACCTCGCCGCGCTGCGCCGCCCGCTCGCGCGCAGCGCGCGCCCCGGCGAGGAGGAGCAGATCCAGCAGCTCGGCATCCGCTCGCTCGTCGTGCTGCCGCTCGAGGCGGGCGGCCGACGCTTCGGCGTTCTCTCGATCTCCTCGCGGCAGGCCGGACGGCACGGCGCGGACGACCTCGAGCTGCTGTCGGAGCTCGCACGGCGGATCGCGCTCGCGCTCGACTCGGTCGCGCTGCACCGCCGTGCGCAGGAGTCGCTCGCGCAGCTGCAGGCGGTGCTCGCGCAGCTGCCGCTCGGCGTCGTGATCGCGGAGGCCGCGGGCGGCCGCGTGATGATCGCCAACGCCGAGGTCGAGCGGATCTGGCAGCGGTCGGTCGAGGCGGGCCGCCTCCTCTCCGACTACGCCGCGTTCGGCCGGACCCGCGAGGACGGATCGACGATCGCCGGGGAGCAGTGGCCGCTCGCGCGCGCGCTTCGCGAGGGCGAGGTCGTGATCGGGGAGCGCCACGACTTCCGCCGGGCCGACGGCAGGCGGCGCACGATGGAGATCAACGCCGCACCGGTGCGGGACGAGGCCGGCGCGATCGTCGCGGGCGTCTCGATCTTCTCCGACGTCACCGACCGCCGCCGAGCCGAGGAGCGGCTCTCGTTCCTCGCCCGCGCGAGCGAGCTGATGGCGGGCACGCTCGACCCCGCACAGACGCTCACGGCGATCGCCGAGCTCGCGATCCCGTCGCTCGCCGGCTATCTCGTCGTCGACCTGCTCGACGACGAGGGCCGACTGCGGTGCGTGACGGCGGCCCACGCCGATCCGGCGAAGACCGCACTCGTCCGCCGGCTCCGGGACCAGTACCCGCCGGTCCTGCCGACGCATCCCGTTCAGGTCGCCATGGCGACGGGCGAGCCGCTCCTGCTCCCCGACCTGCAGGCCCACGTCGACGCGATGGCGCACGACGACAAGCACGCACGCGCGATCCGCCGGATCGCGAACACCTCCGGCATGGTGGTGCCGCTCGTCGCGCGCGGACGGACGCTCGGCGCGATGAGCCTCGGCACCGTCGCACCGCAGCCGGAGTTCGACGACGCCGACCTCGAGGTCGCCGTGGAGCTCGCGCGGCGGGTGTCGCTCGCGCTCGACAACGCCCGCCTGTACGGCGAGGCGCAGGAGCGGGCCCAGGCCGCCGAGGCGCTCCGCTTCGTCGACGACGGCGTCGTCCTCGTGGACGCGGGCGACGTGATCCGGCTCTGGAACCCGGCGGCCGCGGCGAGCTTCCGCCTCCCGGCCGAGGCCGCCGTCGGCCGGCCGGTGGTGGAGCTGATCTCCGACTGGGCGTCGCTCCGGGAGCGGATCCCGATCGCCTCCGAGCCGCTCGCCGCCGGCTCGCGCGCGCAGACCCTGCCCGTCGAGGTGCAGGGCGAGGAGCGCTGGCTCTCGATCTCCGCGGTCCGCTTCCCGGGCGGCACCGTCTACGCGTTCCGCGACCTGACCGAGGAGCGCGCCGTCGACCAGATGAAGAGCGAGTTCGTCTCCACGGTGTCGCACGAGCTGCGCACGCCGCTGGCCGCGATCTACGGAGCCGCCGTCACCCTGCGCCGCGAAGACGTCGAGCTCGCGGCGGAGCAGCGCAGCCGCCTGCTGGAGGTGATCGCGAACGAGTCCGACCGCCTCGCCCGGATCGTCAACGACATCCTCTGGGCGAGCCGGCTCGAATCGGGGCGCATGAACATCGCGATCGAGCGCTGCGACGCCCGCGCGCTCGCCGACGAGATCGCCGAGGCGCTGCGGGCGCGACTCCCGGAGGGGCTCGAGCTCGCGCTGTCGGTGCCGCTCGCGCTGCCGCCGGTCGCGGCCGATCCGGACAAGCTGCGCCAGGTCCTGACGAACCTGCTGGACAACGCGGCGAAGTACTCGCCGGAGGGCGGCCGTGTCGAGCTCGAGGTGACGCGGACCGGCGGCCGGATCCGCTTCCGGGTGAGCGACCAGGGCCTCGGCGTCCCGCCCGCCGAGCAGGACAGGATCTTCGAGAAGTTCTTCCGGCTCGACCCGAACCTCGCGCGCGGCGTCGGCGGCACCGGCCTCGGCCTCTACATCTCGCGCGAGCTCGTCAACCGGATGGACGGCCGGATCTGGGTCGTCTCCGACGGGCGCACCGGCTCGTCGTTCTACGTCGAGCTGCCGGCGGCCTGACGAGCGCGGGAACGAGAACGGGGCGAGCCGAAGCCCGCCCCGTTCGCGTCGCGTGATGCTCGGGCTACTAGTAGCCGGGGCCCGGGCCGGCGGGCCCGTCCTCGACGTAGGTCGTCCGCCGGCGGCTCCAGTAGCCGGGGCCGGCCCACGAGGACCAGAAGACCATCGAGAGCACGACGCCGACGATGCCGACGATCAGGAGGATCCAGCCGATCGCGTGGATGTTCACGCCGGAGACGGTGTCGGTGACGGCGAACGCCAGCACGGCGCCGACCGCGGCGAGGAAGATGCCTACTCCAAGACCCATGTGTTCTCCTTCGTTCGGGGGTCGATTCAACGGGGTCGAGCCTGGAACGAAGAAGCCCCGGATGCGGGTACGGGTCCGGGGAACGGCTCGCGGACGTTTCGACTAGGCTCCGCCGAGGATGCGCAGGGGCTCCATCCTCACTCTTCTGGGGATCGGTGTGATCGCGGGCGGTGCGGCCGCGGCCGTCGCCCTCCTCCTGCCCTGGCTACCGACTCCCGCCTCGCGCGAGGCCGGCCGGATCGACTTCGTCTTCTGGTTCGTGATCGTGATCTGCATCGTCATCTTCGCGGTCGTCGCGGCGGCGATGCTCTACTCGATCGTGCGCTTCCGGGCGGCTCCGGACGACGACTCCGACGGGCCGCCCATCCACGGCCACACGGGCCTCGAGATCGCGTGGACGCTCGTGCCGACGCTGCTCGTGACGGCGATCGGGATCGTCAGCGCGATCGTGCTCGCCCAGAACGACGCGCAGGGCAAGAACGTCCTCGACGTCGACGTGACGGCGCAGCAGTTCGCGTGGACCTTCACCTACCCGGACGCGAAGGTGACGACGGCCACGCTCTACCTGCCGAAGGGGCGCTCGGTGCTGCTGACGCTCCATTCGAAGGACGTGATCCACTCCTTCTGGGTGCCGGAGTTCGCACAGAAGCAGGACACCGTGCCGGGCCTGGCGACGACGCTCCACATCACGCCCGACCGGGTCGGCAGCTTCCCGGTGATCTGCACCGAGCTGTGCGGGCTCGGGCACGCGCTCATGCGCTCGCAGGCGGTCGTGATGCAGCCGGCCGCCTTCGACGCCTGGCTGAAGAAGCAGGGCCAGGCGGTCAGCTCGAGCAACTCCTCCGTCAGCGGTGCCGCCCTCTTCCAGGACAACGCGTGCGGCTCCTGCCACACGCTGAGCGCGGCGGGCGCGACGGGCAAGGTCGGACCGAGCCTCGACGATCTCGCCGCCGAGGCCAAGCGGGCCGGCAAGCCGCTCCAGGCCTTCGCGCGCGAGTCGATCGCGGACCCGAACGCCTACGTCGAGCCCGGCTTCCCGCAGAACGTGATGCCGCAGACCTTCGGCAGCTCGCTCTCGTCGAACCAGCTCGACGCGCTCGCCACCTATCTCGTCGATTCCGCCAAGAAGGGGTGATCCGAAGCTCGTGACCGCAGCGACGACGACCGAGGCGCACGTCCACACCGCTTCTCCGGGCGGCGGCGGGGGCGGCTGGCGCCTGCTCTACCGCGGCGGCTGGATCCGCGCGCTCTGGATGACGCCGCTCTTCGGCGGCTTCGGCCTCGGCCTCGTCGCGGTCTTCCGCTGGTGGGGCGGGTGGCACCCGATTCTCGCCACCGACCCGTCGGTGCTCGTCGGCCTGCTCGTGGCCGCGCCGATCGGCTTCCTCGCCGGCATCGGCACCTTCGACTACTGGGCCTACTACGCGCTCGGCTTCCCGACGCGCCCGGAGGATCACTCGGGTCACGGCGCGCACAGCTGGCGCGACTACTTCCGCGTCAACACCGACCACAAGGTGATCGGGATGCAGTACCTGGTCACGACGATCTTCTTCTTCCTCGCCGGCGGGATGCTCGCGCTGCTCGTGCGCGCCGAGCTCGCGAAGCCCGGGATGCAGTTCTTCGACAACCAGACCTACAACGGCCTCTTCTCGGTGCACGCGGCGCTGATGATCTTCCTCTTCGTCATCCCCGCGTTCGCCGGCCTCGCCAACTTCGCCGTGCCGCTGATGCTCGGCGCAGGAGACATGGCCTTCCCGCGCCTGAACGCGCTCTCGTTCTGGCTGCTGCCGATCGCCGGCGTGATGATGCTCGGCTCGTTCCTCGTCCCCGGCGGCGCGTTCGCGTGCGGCTGGACGGGCTACGTGCCGCTCTGTTCGACGCACCAGCCGCTCGGCGCCGTGTTCTTCAACCAGGGCGTCCAGTGGGCGGGCGCGTCGTCGATCATGACCGCGCTCAACTTCCTGGTCACGATCATCACGATGCGGGCGCCGGGGATGACCTTCTGGCGGATGCCGCTGCTCGTGTGGGCGAACTTCACGACGTCGCTGCTCGTCGTCGTCGCGACGCCGTTCATCGCGGGGTCGCAGTTCTTCTCGATGTTCGACCACGTGATGCACACGTCGTTCTTCGACCCGGCGCAGGGGGGCTACCCGCTCGGCTACCAGCACATCTTCTGGTTCTACTCGCACCCGGCCGTCTACATCATGATGCTGCCCGGCTTCGGGATCATGAGCGAGGTCATATCCGTCTTCAGCCGCAAGCCGATCTTCGGCTACCGGCTGATGGCGCTGTCGCTGATGGCGATCGTCGTCCTCGGCTTCTCGGTCTGGGCGCACCACATGTTCGTCAGCGGCATGGCGTCGTGGCTGCGCGTGCCGATGATGGTGACGACGCTCCTGATCGCGGTGCCGACGGGGATCAAGATCTTCAGCTGGCTCGCGACGATGTGGGAGGGGAAGCTGCACTTCAACACGCCGATGCTGTTCGCGCTCGGCTTCCTCTCCATGTTCGTGATCGGGGGCCTCTCGGGCGTCATGCTCGGCGCCGTCCCGATCGACATCCACGTCAGCGACACGTACTTCGTCGTCGCCCACATCCACTACGTGCTCTTCGGCGGCTCCGTCTTCACGATCTTCGCCGGGATGTACTACTGGTTCCCGAAGATGACCGGCCGCATGTACGACGAGCGGCTCGGCAAGCTGCACTTCTGGCTCACCTTCGTCGGCTTCAACCTCACCTTCTTCCCGATGCACCTGATCGGGGTCGAGGGGATGCCGCGCCGCGTCTCGGACTACGCGCCGAAGTTCGCCGACATGAACATGTTCATCTCGCTCGCCTCGTTCGGGCTGGGCGCGTCGGTGCTCGTCTTCCTCTACAACATGATCACGAGCTGGCGCAGCGGCGAGATCGCCCCGGCGAACCCGTGGCGGGCGATGACGCTCGAGTGGCAGGTCAGCTCGCCGCCGCCGAC
>Ga0075270_1000025_pt1 | contig 13953 bp, 16 predicted proteins | sample SF_Rice_5C_0N_20_FD_69774 | JGI IMG/M metagenome (GOLD analysis project Ga0075270, IMG submission 69774) | Rice paddy soil microbial communities from Twitchell Island, California, USA - SF_Rice_5C_0N_203 | ecosystem: Environmental > Terrestrial > Soil > Paddy field/soil | place: USA: Twitchell... | reverse complement strand
CGTCCTCCTGCCACGACGGCGGCGTCCAGTAGCCGCTGTAGCGCACGCCGGCGGCCTGGGCGAAGTCCTGCAGGTCCTGCATGCTCGTCGGCGGCACCGTCCTCGCCTTGCCGCCGTTCGCCCAGCCGGGCGTGTAGACGATCGAGAACAGGACCTTGATGTCGTAGGTCGCCGCGTACCGGACGAGCCGGTCGTAGAGCGCCCAGCGATAGGCCGGGTCGCCCGGGTCGGTCGCGTCGAGCGGCTTCGAGTTCGCGACCGCCCACTTGTTGCCGCCCCAGTACAGGTTCACGCGCAGGACCTGCGTCTTCAGGCTGTGGAGCGCCAGGAAGGCGGCGGCGGGGTTGCCGTAGAGCGTGTCGGCCTCGTCGTTGATGCCGACGAGCAGCTTCGTCGAGCGGTGCACGACCGGCTTCTTGACGACGTGGTGCGTCTTCGGCTGCGCGCCCGCGACAGGCACGGCGAGACCCGCGACGGCGGCGGCCGCCGTCGCGATCAGGGCGATGCGCTTAAACACTGAGTGACTCCCGTTCGTTCGTTTCCAGCATGCGCCGCAGCCCGTCCTCGAGCGGGACCTGCGGTTCCCAGCCCAGCAGCTGCCGGGCCCTCGTGATGTCCGGCTGGCGCACCTGCGGGTCGTCCACCGGCAGCGCCTCGTACACGATCTCGCTCTTCGAGCCGGTGACCTTGATCACGGTCTCGGCCAGCTCGAGCAAGGTCATCTCCCGCGGGTTGCCGATGTTCACCGGCAGGTGCTCGCCGCTCTGCATCAGCAGGACGAGACCGCGGATCAGGTCGTCCACGTACGTGAAGCTCCGCGTCTGGGAGCCGTCGCCGAAGACCGTGAGCGGCTCGTCGCCCCGCGCCTGGCGGACGAAGGTCGGGATCGCGCGGCCGTCGTGCGGGCGCATGCGGGTCCCGTAGGTGTTGAAGATCCGGACGATGCACGTGTCCACCCCCTGCTGGCGGTGGTACGCCATCGTCAGCGCCTCGGCGTAGCGCTTCGCCTCGTCGTACACGCCGCGCGGGCCGATCGGGTTGACGTTGCCCCAGTACGTCTCGGGCTGCGGGTGGACGGCCGGGTCGCCGTAGACCTCGCTCGTCGACGCGAGCAGGAAGCGGGCGCGCTTCCACTTGGCGAGGCCGAGCGCGTTGTGCGTCCCGTAGGAGCCGACCTTGAGCGTCTGCAACGGCAGCCGCAGGTAGTCGATCGGGCTCGCGGGGCTCGCGAGGTGGAAGACGAAGTCGACGTCCTCGGCGATCTCGAGATGGCGCGTCAGGTCGTGGTTCACGAACGTGAACGCGTCCCCGCGCAGGTGCTCGACGTTCTGGAGCGACCCGGTCTCGAGGTTGTCGACGCAGACCACCCGGTGGCCCTCTGCGACGAGGTGCTCGCACAGGTGCGAGCCGAGGAAGCCTGCGCCTCCTGTGACGACCGCGGTCGGCATTGGCTCCCGATGCTAGCCGGGGGATCGGAGGGTCGCTCCGGACATTTACGAAGGCTTTACCGCTCCGGCTCAGGGAAGCGGCGAGCCGTCCAGGCAGCGTCCGTGCCGCAGCGCGTCGAGGAACGCGGGGCCGAGGATCCAGGTCCAGCGTCCGGCGTCGAGCACGGCGTGCAGGCGGTAGGTGACCGGCCCCGAGGCGGGGCGGCCGAGCCGGATGGTGACGAGCTTCGCGGTCGCCTCGGGGACACCTCGCACGTGGATCGCCTGGTCGCGCACGCTCCGCACCTGGATCGTCTCCCGGCCGGTGGCGACGTTCGTGCCGACCGACTCCGAGCACGTCACGTACTGCGCCCGCGTGATCAGCTTCTGGTGGCCGGGATGGAGCTCGCCCCACTGCGCGGCCCAGCGCCCGCCGATCTCCTCCCGGAGGATCCTCGTCATGAACGCGCCGGCGCTCTCGCCGGGCCCGGACGACGGCCCACCGCCGCGGCCGCAGCCGGACGCGGCCCCCGCGAGGAGCAGGGCGGCGGCGCCGGCGGCGAGCCCGCGCCTCATCGCAGGTCCTTGTTCGTCTCCATGTCGAACCACATCGCGAAGAGGGTGAACTGCGAGCCCGAGATCACGAGCAGCGCGATCAGGACGACCGTGCCGACGGTGAACGGATAGCCGGCGAGCCGGTAGCCGACGACGACGAGCCCGAGGATCACGCCTGCGGCGGTCGAGACGAAGCCGAAGAGGTAGAAGAAGACGAGCGGGTGGAAGTCGCGCTTGACGTACTTCTCCCAGAGCCGCCAGAAGAAGCCCTTGAGCAGCAGCCACGAGATGCGCGGCACGACGTGCCGGTAGCGCATCCCGGAGCGCTCGCCGACGCCGTAGACCGGCCGCGAGGGAACGTCGCGCACCCGTGCGTTCCAGACGTTGAGGTGGACGAGCATGTCGTTCGGGAAGCCGTAGTTCGTGTAGACGCGGTCGAGGTCGAGCTGGGCGAGCATCTCGCGCGCGATCACCGTGTAGCCGGACTGCGAGTCGGCGACGTGCCAGTAGCCGGACGCGATCTTCGTGAGCATCGAGAGAACGGCGTTGCCGAGGTAGCGGGTGCGCGGGATCAGCTTCCACGCCTGCCCGGTGAAGAGGCGGTTCGCCTTCGCGTAGTCGACCTCGCCGCGCGCGACCGGGCGGACGAGCGCCGGCAGGTCGGCCGGGTCCATCTGGTTGTCCCCGTTCATGACCACGATCGCGTCGTAGCCCTGCTCGAGCGCGCGCCGGTAGCCGGTGACGGTCGCGGCGCCGACACCCGCGTTGCGGTCGTGGCGGATCACCTCGACGCGGTCGTCGCCCGCGCCCGCGGCTGCGGCGGCGGTGCCGTCGGAGGAGCCGTCGTCGACGACGACGATCCCGTCCACGAGCGAGGGGATGCCGCCGATCGTCGTCGCGATCAGGGGCTCCTCGTCGTGCGCGGGCACGACGACCGCGACGCGCTTCCCCTCGAGCACGGCCCTAGCCCCCGTTGCGGGACGCGAGCCGCGGCGCGACGCGGTCCCACAGGAGCGCGACGAGCGCTCCGAGCACGAGCCCGATCAGCGCCGCCACGACGACCGTGTTGCGGCGGCTGCGGGCGGTCACCCGCTGCGACGCGGCACCGGTGAGCAGTTGCGGCACCTCGACCTGCTGCGCCTGCACGAGCAGCTGGTCGGCCGCGATCACGTCGTCCTGCAACGTCCGCAGCTGGAGCTGGAAGAGGAGCTTGTCCGTCGTCGACACCTGGGAGCTCGAGACGCCGGTCTTGATCGTGTTGATCGCCTTCTCGTCGTCGACGATCTGGCGGCGGAGGTTGCCGACCTTCCGGTTCGCGTAGCCGGAGATCTTGTCGACCACCTTGTTGGCGAGCCCGTTCGCGGCGCACGAGGCGACCTTCGCCTTGCGCGACTGGACCGTGACCTTCACCACCGGGTTCTGACCGTTGCGGACGAGGTTGCCCGGGACGCTCTGGGTCGAGATGCCGCCGCGGATGTCCCCGGGCTTGGCGCCGCACGACTTGACCACGGTCCGGATCACGAGCTCGGAGTGGAGGATCGCGGCGATCGTCGCCGGGTTCGTCTGCAGCGTCTGCAGGGAGATGTTGCCGCTCGCGGAGTACGGCTGGCCGAGGTAGACGGTCGCGCTCGCCTTGTAGACCTGGGTGCCTCCGAGCGAGACGCCGTAGCCGACGACCGCGCCGATCACGAGGCCGGCGGCGAGCAGCCACCAGCGCACCGCGAGCAGGCGCCCGTAGCGGGCGAAGTCGACCTCCTGCTCGGCCTCGGGGTCGAGACCGCGGCCTGGGCGCTCGTCCGGCGTCATGCCGCGGCGACTGTACCCGACGCCCACGACCACATCGCGGCCAACCCTTCCGCGAGCGGGGTCTGCGGCGCCCAGCCGAGCTCGCGGCCGATTCTCGACACGTCGGCCTTCGTCCGGGCGACGTCGCCGCGGGCGGCGTCGACCCGGCGCAGGTCGAGACTCCGTCCGGAGATCCGCTCCAGCAACGCGATCGCGTCGTTCACCGTCGCCTCGTCGCCGCCGCCGACGTTGTAGAGCGCCCCGGCCGGCGCCCGCTCCATCGCGGCCGCGGTCGCCGCGACGACGTCGCCGACGTACGTGAAGCTGCGCGACTGCTCGCCGCTCCCGTAGAGCTCGAAGGCGGCGCCGTCGAGGAGGCGCTCGCAGACGCGGCGGAAGAACATGTCCGGCCGCTGGCGCGGACCGTAGACCGTGAAGTAGCGGAGCACGACGGCGTCGAGCCCGTACGCGGTCGCGTACGTGCCGGCCAGGTGCTCGCACGCGAGCTTCGTCAACCCGTACGGCGAGATCGGGTGCGGCAGCGTCTCCTCGGGCGTGGGGTAGGTCTCCGCCTCGCCGTAGACCGAGGAGGAGGAGGCGAAGACGACGCGCACCCCGGCGACCGCGGCCGCCTCGAAGACGCGCTGGGTCGCGAGCAGGTTCCGCTCGAGGTAGAGCGCGAAGACGTCGCCGAAGCTGCGTACCCCCGGCTGGCCGGCGAGATGGAAGACCCCGTCCACGCCGGCGAGCTCGAGCCGGTCGCGGGCGAGGTCGAGGCGGCGCACGTCGAGCCCCGCGGCGTTGCGCTCCTTCTCCGCCGGTTCGTAGTAGTCGGTGAACGAGTCGACCGCGACGACCTCGTGTCCGGCGGCGCCGAGCGACTCCGCGACCTGGGAGCCGATGAAGCCGGCGGCGCCCGTGACGAGGTAGCGGCTCATCGCGGCGCCATCCCGTAGACGAGCCCGTACCCGACGAGGAAGAGGCGCCCGTCCGCAGCCACGGCGGGAGAGTACTTGCCGTCCGGGAACGTCCAGAGCTGCCTGCCGCTCCGCGCGTCGAGCGCATACGTCCGCTGCTTCAGCGTCGCGAAGTAGACGACGCCGCCGATCACGGTCGGGGAGCCGGAGATCGGACCGTTCGCCCGGAAGCTCCAGACGAGCTTCCCGGTCGCGGCGTCGAACGCGTCGAAGCGGTGCGAGTACGAGCCCACGAGGACGAGGTCGCGCCAGACCGCTGCCGACGAGTAGACGTAGCCGCCGGTGCCGTGTGACCAGCGGAGCTTCCCCGACGCGGCCCCGAACGAGTAGACCTTTCCGTCGGTCGAGCCGACGTAGACGCGGCCGTGCGCGACCGCGGGGGTGGCGTAGAAGCGGCCGCCGTGGAGGAGGCTCCCCTGCGCCGCCGCGCGCCAGAGCAGCTTCCCCGACCGCGAGAGGCAGTAGACGTGGCCGTCGTAGGACGCGGCGTAGAGCCGCCCGTTCGCGTACGCGAGCCCTCCCTTGACCGGGCCGCCGGTATGGAAGCGCCACAGCACGTGCCCGTCGTGGCCCTCGAGCGCCCAGACGTCGCCGTTCCAGTCGCCGACGTACACCTTGCCGTCGACGAGCAGCGGGGACGTCTCGCTCGGGCCGGTCTTCGTCCGCCAGATCACGTGCCCGAGGCCGACCGCGAAGCGGACGACCTCGCCGTCGATCCCCTTCGCGCCCGGGCTGCGGTTGCACGGCGGCCTGTTCAGGAACGCCATGAAGACCGAGCCGTAGGCGCCGACCGCGGGCGAGGCGGCGACGCAGCGGTGCGAGAGGTACTTCCACGCCCGCTTGCCGGTGCGCGTGTTGACCGCGACGAACTTGCCGGAGTTCGTCGAGAAGTAGAGGCGCCCGTAGCCGATCGAGGGCGGGAACTCGACGAGGCTGCCGGCGTGGTACGTCCAGAGCTTCCGGAACGGCGGCCGCAGCGCGAGGCCGACCGAGCGGGTGCGCGCGGGGCCGAAGCCGTACATCGGCCACGAGACGCCGGCCGGCAGCGCCACGGTCGTCGGCTCGGCGACCGAGTACTCGGTCGAGGAGCCGCGCACGTCGCCGAGCTGGTGCAGCCGGTACACGACGAGGGCCGCGACCGCGCCGGCGGCGAGGACGACGACGACCGCGAGGATGAGCGCGAGCCGGCGCAACGCGCGCGAAGGGTAGTCGCCTCGCCGCCCGGGCGGCCGGCGGCGCGCGATGATCCCGCCGTGAGCGTCCACGCCGTCGTCCTCGCCGCGGGCGCCTCGTCGCGCTTCGGCGTCTCACCGCCGAAGCAGGAGGTGCTGCTGCCGCGCGTGCTCGCCGCCCTGCGCGCGGCCGCCTCGCTCGACGGCATCCTCGTCGTGCTCGGCGCGCACGAGCTCGACCCGGGGGAGGCGAGCGTCCGCTGCCCCGACTGGGAGCGTGGGCCCGGTGCGTCGCTCCGCTGCGGCCTCGCGGCGCTGCCGGACGACGCCGAGGCGGCGCTCGTCGCACTCGCCGACGGGCCGGACCTCGACCCGCGCGCCGTCGACCGGGTCGTCGCCTCGTGGCGGGAGCTCGGCGGCGACGCGGTCGCCGCCTCGTACGGCGGCGTCCGCCTCCACCCCGTCCTGCTCGCACGCACGAGCTGGGCGCGCGTCCCCGACGGGGGCGCTCGCACCCTGCCGGCGCGGCTCGTCGCCTGCGACGACCTCACGCCGCCGGGCGACGTCGACATGCGCTAGCCGCTATTCGAGCGGGATGCGCAGGGCGGCGAGCTTCTCCTTCAGCTCCGGCCGCATCTGCTCGTTCACCGCCTGCCGGACGTAGACGCGCAGGCTCTCCTCGAAGCGGTAGCGCCGCCGGCAGGACTCGCACTCGTCGAGATGGGCCTCCGCCTCGACCATCTCCTCCTCGGTCAGGATGCGGTCGAGGTACGGCTGCATCATCTCCTCGCAGTGCGCGCACGGATCTCTCATACACCCTCCTCCGTCGCCGTCTCGGCGAGCTCGCGCTTGAGGATCCGCCGCCCGCGGTGCAGCCTCGACATCACGGTCCCGATCGGGATGTCGAGGATCTGGGCGGCGTCCTGGTAGCTGAAGTCGCCGATGTCGACGAGCACGATCACGTCGCGAAAGTCGTGCGGCACCGCCGACAGCGCCGACACGATGTCGTCCTGGCTGAGCCGCTCCACGACCTTTTCCTCGTCGGAGATGCCGTCGCCGTTCTCGGCGAGCCGGTCGTAGAGGAAGTAGTCGTTCGCCTCGAGCGCCTGCGTCTGCGGCGCGCGCTGCCGGCGGCGACCCCGGTCGATGTTGAGGTTCGTGAGGATCCGGAGCAGCCAGGCGCGGAGGTTCGTGCCGGGCTGGAACGAGCGCCAGCTGCGGAAGGCGCGTGCGTAGGTCTCCTGGACGAGGTCCTCCGCCTCCTCGCGCGAGTTCGCGAGGTGACGGGCGACTCGGTAGACCTGGTCGGAGAGCGCGAGCGCGTCCTCCTCGAACCGCACCCGGTCGCGGGCGCCCGCGGCGAGGCGCTGCGCCCCCTCGACCTCCTCCGGGTCGGCGTCCACGCGGGCAACCGTAGCACCGTCGGTCATGGGCTCCAGAACGGCCGCGGCCCGGTTCCTATTCCGCCGAAGCGGGTACGGCGCGGCCATGCGAGAGGACGACGAGCAGGTTCCGGAGACGGAGGAGCGACCCGAGGCGGAGCCGACCTCGCTCGACGACGGCGGCTCGCTCGAGCCGGGCGGCGGCCCGCTCGACGACCCCGCCGAGGGCGAGGGCACCCACCGCGGCTGGTAGCCCTAGACCGGCGAGAGCTCGCGGAAGCCGCCGCGCGAGAGCTGCTCGAGGAGCGCCTCGCGGCTCGTCCGCTCGTCGTCCCACGAGAGCGTGACCTGGCCCATGAGGTTCGCGTTCGCGGACTCGAGCCCCTCGTGCCCCTCGAGCGTGCCGGCCAGGCGCATGACGCACTTCTCGCAGCGGATGCCGGTGACCTGGATCGTCTCGGTCTGGGTCGCCATCGCCGTCAGCCTACCGAGCGGGCGGCGAGGTCCGCGACGACCGCGCCGACGCCGTCGCGGCGGGCGACCTCGAGCTGACGCAGGGCCTCGGGCTCCGGCGGCGGCTGACCCAGTAGCTCGGCGGCGAGCTCGCGCGCGCCCACGACCCGGTCGCCGTCGGGGTGGACGAGCTGCGCGTCGAGCCCGTAGCGGGCGGCCGCCCAGCGGTTCTGCAGGTAGTCGCCGCGGCCGCCGTGATCGGCGGCGCGCGCCGGCGCCCGGTCGACGAGGTCGCGCAGGAGCCGGACGAGCAGCTCGGTGCGCTCCGGCGCGGTCGGCTGGTCGGCGATCCGCACCTCGAGCGTGCCGAGGCGGGGATGCGGGCGCGCGTCCCACCAGATCCGGGTCTCGTCCTCGACCACGCCGAGCCGGACGAGCCGCTCCACCCAGGCCTCCCAGGCCGGATAGGACGCGAACACGGGCGGCGCGCCGCCGCGCGGCAGCTCCGCGAGGATGCCGGCCCGCGTCGAGAGCATCCCGGTGTCGACACCCGCCTCGAACGGCGAGTTCGCGGAGAGCGCGAGCACGACGGGCAGCCACGGCAGCACCGCCTCGAGCCGCTCGTGGCAGCGCCGGCCCGACTCGACGCCGACGTGGACGTGGAGGCCGTTGACGCCCTGCCGCCGCGCGGCGCGGCCGAAGCCCTCGACCATGGCGAGGTAGCGCGCCTCCTGCACGATCGGCAGCGACTCGAGCGGTGCCGTCGGATGCGCACCGGCCGCGGCGACGACGAGACCGTGCGCGCCGGCGGCCTCGGCGGCGGCGGCGCGCAGCTCTCGCAGCGCGGCGGTCGCCTCGGCGACATCCGCGCAGATGCCGGTGTTCAGCTCGACGACCGAGGCGTGCATCTCCGTCTTCAGCGTCCCGGGCAGCTCGCGACCGCGGACGGCCTCGAGCAGCGCGCCGACGGACGCCGACGGCTCGAGCGTCGCGGCGTCGAGGATCATCAGCTCCTCCTCGACGCCGAGGGAGAGCGGCGCCGACTCCCCGAAGCGGGCGGGGATCACTTGCCGCGGATGCCGTGCACGGGCCGGCCGGCGGCCTCCCACGCGTAATACGAGGCGCTCGGGCCGAAGCCGGTCTCGTACGAGACCACCCGGGGGTTGCGCCCGACCTCCTTCGCGCGCTGCGCGTGGCGGAGCAGGTTCGGGTCGTCGCGCTCCTCCCACACGAGCACGAGGTGGGCCGCGGTCATGAAGTCGGCGACGAACGCGCAGCCGGGCGCGGGGCACGGGAAGGGGTCGGTGCGGACGCAGAACCAGCCTTCGTGGTCGCCTCCGTCCTCGGTCCAGAGCTCCTCGTTCTCGACCGGCTCGGCCCCCTCGACGACCCCGGCGCGGCCGGGGCGGATCTGCTCCCGCTCCACGGCGGCAACGGTAGCGCGCATGGAGAAGGGCCCGCCGTGCGGCGGGCCCTTTCCTCGCGGGCGAGGCGACTGTGAAGCGTGTCGTTCGGTCTTACTGGCCCTGCTTGACGCCCGGCTCCGCCCACTCGAGCTCGATGGGCCGCATCGGCTTCCGGCCGGGCACGTTCGCCGACTTCTTGAAGTGGCCGAGCGGGAGCACGGTGCGCCCGCTGGTCGCGGCCGTCAACATGGCCGTCAGCGTGTACCAGGCGAGTCCGGCCGAGATCACGAAGAGCCAGCCACCTGCGTGCGTCCAGCCGCTGGCGAAGCCGCCGGTCAGGAGACCGACTGCCGTCAGGCCCGAGCCCGCCGCCAGCGTCCAGAGGACGGTCGAGATGGCAAGGTTCTCGACCATCGAGGCGATCGCGGCCGAGAGCGTGATGTATGCGAGGCCGATGAACCAGAGGCCCAGCGGCAGGTTTGTCGCACCCGGCGCGGGAGCGGGGATCACGCCCGCCGCGATCATGCCCTCGAGCAGGCCGAAGGCGAGCCAGAAGGCGCCCCACGTCCCGTGGGCGAGCGTCGCCACCGCATCGCGGGCGCGGTAGGACCACATGCCTGCCGCGAACTGCGCCAGACCACCGAACATCGCGCAGAACGGCGCGATCACGGTGAAGTCGCCGATGGTGCCCCACCAGCCGGCCTGGATCGTCGCGACCATCATCGTCGCCACCGAGAAGCCCGCGAGACCGAGGACGGACGGCGCGGCAATGGGCTGGAGGAACACGCGCGGCCGGGCGAAGTCACCCTCCCACGCCTCGTCCCGGTCGTGCAACGCGACGCCCGACGAGGCGCGCTCACGGCGTTCGTCGATCGTGCTCATATGCCTGCAACCCCTTTCCGCTGTCGGATCGTTGTGTCTTGCAACTGATAACGGGATTGCCTCGCCGAGCCGCAGCAAACCTCAGGAAATCGCCGCCTGCAGCCGTATCCGAAACCGCCCGGGGAGCGTTGCGGCCGCTCGCCGTTTACGCTGCGCGCACCGTCGGAAGGATCACGTTCGATGGCGCTTCCGAAGCTGCTCGGCTCGTGGCCCCTTCTCCGCCAGCTGCGTGAGGGCGACCCGCTGGGCCTCGGGAAGGCGGCGCAGTCGCCGCGGTCGAAGAGCCTCGTGCCCCGCATCGACGAGGCGGAGCACGTCGTCCAGTCGATCTGCCCCTACTGCGCGGTCGGCTGCGGCCAGCTCGTCTACGTCAAGGACGGCGAGATCACCCACATCGAGGGCGACCCCGCGTCGCCGATCTCCCGCGGGCGGCTCTGCCCGAAGGGCCAGGCGTCGAGGAGCTACTCGCAGAGCCCGCTGCGCGAGTACGCGGTCAAGTACCGGCGTCCCTACGGCACCGAGTGGGAGGAGCTCTCGCTCTGGGACGCGATGGAGATGATCGCCGACCGGATCGTCGAGACCCGCGCCGAGACGTGGCAGTGGGAGACCGAGAGCGGCGCGCCCGCCAACCGGACGATGGCGATCGGCAACCTCGGCGGCGCGACGCTGGACAACGAGGAGAACTACCTGATCAAGAAGCTGATGACGGCGCTCGGCATCGTCCAGGTCGAGAACCAGGCCCGCATATGACACTCCTCCACGGTGCCCAGTCTGGGCACCTCGTTCGGACGAGGCGGCGCGACGACGTTCCAGCAGGATCTCCAGAACGCGGACTGCATCGTGATCATGGGCTCGAACATGGCCGAGAACCACCCGGTCGGCTTCCAGTGGGTGATGGAGGCCAGGGAGCGCGGCGCGAAGGTCATCCACGTCGATCCGCGCTTCACGCGCACCTCCGCGATGGCGACGAAGCACGTGCCGATCCGGCCGGGCAGCGACATCGCCTTCCTCGGCGGCGTCGTCAACTACCTGCTCCAGAACGAGCTCTACTTCCGCGAGTACGTCGAGCACTACACGAACGCGCCGGTGATCATCCGCGAGGAGTTCGTGGACACCGAGGAGCTCGACGGCCTCTTCTCGGGCTGGGACCCGGAGGAGGGCAAGTACGACGTCGAGAGCTGGATGTACGAGGGGATGGAGCTGCACGCCTCCGCCGGACAGCGCGAGGAGGGCTTCGACGCGACGAAGGGCGAGGGCTCGGGTCACGGCGGCGCCGGCGGCGGGCTCGAGCACGGCGAGCCGCCCGAGGAGGACCGCTCGCTCGGGCATCCGCGCTGCGTCTTCCAGATCCTCAAGCGCCACTACGCGCGCTACACCCCCGAGTTCGTCGCCGAGGCGTGCGGCTGCACGGTGGCCGACTTCGTCGATGTCTGTGAGACGCTCGCCGCCAACTCCGGGCGCGAGCGCACGAGCGCCTTCTGCTACGCCGTCGGCTGGACGCAGCACACCGTCGGCGTGCAGACGATCCGCACCGCCGCGATCGTCCAGATGCTGCTCGGGAACATCGGCCGCCCCGGCGGCGGCATCCTCGCGCTCCGCGGCCACGCGTCGATCCAGGGCTCGACCGACATCCCGACGCTCTACAACATCCTCCCCGGCTACCTGCCGATGCCGCACACCGAGAAGTACGGAGACCTCGAGAGCTACATCGAGGCGAACACGTCTCCGACGGGCTGGTGGGGCCACTTCGACGCGTACTTCGCGAGCCTGATGAAGGCGTACTTCGGCGAGCACGCGACACCCGACAACGACTTCCTCTTCGAGACGCTGCCGCGGATCGACGACGACAACTCGGTCTACTTCACGATCGAGCAGATGCTGAAGGGGGCCGTGAAGGGCTACATCATCGCCGGCGAGAACCCGGCCGTCGGCCACGCGAACGGCAAGGCGCACCGGCTCGCGCTCTCGAAGCTCGACTGGCTCGTCGTCCGCGACATCGTCGAGATCGAGTCCGCCTCCTTCTGGTACGACAGCCCCGAGGTCGAGTCGGGCGAGCTGGCGCCGGAGGAGTGCGCGACGGAGGTCTTCTTCATGCCCGCCGCCTCGCACACCGAGAAGGACGGCTCGTTCACGAACACGCAGCGCCTGCTCCAGTGGCACTGGCAGGCGACCGAGCCGAAGGAGGACTGCCGCTCCGAGCTGTGGTTCTACTTCCACCTCGGGCGCCTGATCAAGCAGAAGCTCGCCGGCTCCGAGGAGAAGCGCGACCGCCTCGTCAAGGCGCTCCGCTGGGAGTACCCGACCCACTCGCAGATCCAGGAGCCGAGCGCCGAGGCCGTCCTGCAGGAGGTGAGCGGCTGGAAGGTCGAGACCGGCGAGTTCCTCTCCGGGTACCCGGGGCTGAAGGCGGACGGCTCGACGCTCTGCGGCTGCTGGATCTACTCGGGCGTCTTCAAGGACGGGATCAACCAGGCGGCGCGCAAGAAGCCGCACTGGGAGCAGGAGAGCTACGTCGCACCGGAGTGGGCGTGGGCGTGGCCGGCCGACCGGCGCCTGCTCTACAACCGCGCGTCCGCCGACCCGGACGGCGCGCCCTGGTCGGAGCGCAAGCGCTACGTCTGGTGGGACGCCGACGAGGGCACGTGGACCGGGCTCGACACCCCGGACTTCGGTGCCGACAAGGATCCGCACTACGTGCCGCCGGACGACGCGAAGGCCGAGGACGCCATCGCCGGCGACCACCCGTTCATCATGCAGGCCGACGGGCGCGCCTGGCTGTACGTGCCGCAGGGGCTCGAGGACGGGCCGCTGCCGACGCACTACGAGCCGCACGAGTCGCCGTTCCGGAACCCGCTCTACTCGCAGCGTGCGAACCCGCGCCGCCAGCAGAACAAGGACCTGCCCGAGGACCCGTACAACCCGGTCGCCGGGGAGCCGGGCAGCGACGTCTACCCGTACGTCGCGACGACCTACCGCGTCACCGAGCACCACACCGCCGGCGGGATGACGCGCTCGATCCCGTACCTGTCGGAGCTGCAGCCGGCGATGTTCTGCGAGGTCTCGCCGGAGCTCGCCGACGAGGTCGGGCTCGAGCACGGCGGCTGGGCGACGATCTACACCTCGCGCTCCGCGATCGAGGCGCGCGTGCTCGTCACCGACCGGATCCCGTCGCTCACGATCGACGGCAGGCGCACGCACCAGGTGGGTCTGCCCTACCACTGGGGGACGCGGGGCCTGACGACCGGCGGCTCGGCGAACGACCTCACCCACATGGCCCTCGACCCGAACGTCCACATCCAGGAGGTCAAGGCCTTCACCTGCGGGATCAGGCCCGGCCGCCGCCCGCGCGGCGCCGACCTGCCGCGCTTCGTGGCCGAGCTCCGCGAGCAGGCGCACTCGCGCCGCGAGCAGGAGCCGCGCGTCGAGCCCGAGGAGACGAGGAAGACGACGCCGTGAGCTCGCCCATGGAGACGACCGGGGTGCCGGCGGGCTGGGAGGCCTACGGCGACGAGCGCAAGGAGCGTGTCGGCTTCTTCACCGACACGTCGGTCTGCATCGGCTGCAAGGCGTGCGAGGTCGCGTGCAAGGAGTGGAACCTGATCCCGGAGGACGGCCTCGTCTGGTCGGGCGAGTCGTACGACAACACCTCGCAGCTCGACGCGAACTCGTGGCGGCACGTCGCCTTCGTCGAGCAGCGCAAGCCGCTGCGGGTCGGCGAGGACGGCGAGCCCGGGATCGACCGCGGCGACCCGGACGGGGATGCGCTGCGCTGGCTGATGAGCTCCGACGTCTGCAAGCACTGCACGCACGCCGCCTGCCTCGACGTCTGCCCGACCGGCTCGCTCTTCCGCACCGAGTTCGGCACCGTCGTCGTCCAGGAGGACATCTGCAACGGCTGCGGCTACTGCGTCCCG
>Ga0075270_1000024_pt1 | contig 14686 bp, 31 predicted proteins | sample SF_Rice_5C_0N_20_FD_69774 | JGI IMG/M metagenome (GOLD analysis project Ga0075270, IMG submission 69774) | Rice paddy soil microbial communities from Twitchell Island, California, USA - SF_Rice_5C_0N_203 | ecosystem: Environmental > Terrestrial > Soil > Paddy field/soil | place: USA: Twitchell... | reverse complement strand
TGGGCCGTGCAGGGGTAAAGGGGGGTTTCCCCCACCCCGGTAGGGTCAACCTAGCAGGATGAGCTGAGCCGGGCCGTGTGCGTTACGTTTGGTGTTGCACTCCCTGTGAGCACAGGCCACGTTCTCCGGAGAGTCGGAGCCGCCTTTGCTCAGGGGCACAAGATGGTCGATGGTTGGCGACAACGGATGTGACCAGTGTGCCTTGCGTCTCACCTTCCGGTCGCAGATGTGACAGCGCCAGCCGTCACGTTCGAAGATGGCAACTCGCCTGTACGCCACGTGTCGTGCTCCACGCTTCTGTGCTCTGCGCTTGTCCTTCATCGTGCTGTGCGCACAGCTAGGCGAGCAGTAGACAGCAATGCCCGCTTCCGACCAAGCGACGAAAGGCTCGCCGCATCGGCGGCATGTGCCGGCAACGAAACGGCGCTTGTACTCCGGCCTCTGCATGAGCATGGCGGGGTGTGACTCGGGCAGCAGCGAGAATGGAGCCGGCGCGGGATGGATGATGGGCAGCAACTTCTGACGTCTCCGCTCGGTACGTGAGGCCATGTAGCACTTCACGGAGCAGTGGCATGCATCCTTGTTCTTGTGGTTCTTGAACGTCTTCCCGCACCACGGGCAAACGTGCTCATAGATTGCTGCGTCAGCCCGTCCGCCGTCAGCCCGACAAGGCGGCTGGTACGCTCTCCCCGTCTCGTCTTTGACCCGTCTCCGGAACTGCCGAAGACGCTCAGCGTTGCGTGCGTCTTTGCATGACGGCTTGCCGCACCACACACGGCGAGGGTCCGTCAGGGCGTCGCCACAGTAGGGGCACGCGCTCACCTGATGAACCCAGGATGGTCTTCCTTCGGCCTCCGTCTCGGCACGGCCTTCGGGTTGACCGCGTTCGCGACCTTCGACCCCTGCTTGATCTGGCACTCAGCACATGAGAGCCGCAGAGGTCCGTCCTCGCTGCCGCCCAGGGCGACGGGCGTCACGTGGTCTGCCCACCAGCGGCTGATGGGCAGCACGCGGACATGGCCGCAGACCTGACACTGGGCTCGCCAGCCTGCGCCTTCACGCTCGCCATGCTGTCGCAGTTGAGTGCGCACGAACTCACGCCTTCGCCTGCGGTCTGCCTCGTATCCTGGGCGTGGTCGGCGCCCGCCGGAGAATGGCCTAGACATCGGCATACCTCATGAGCCTCACGGCCTCGTAGGCAGCACCCGGCAGCACGTAGCACGGCTGCGGGCGGTTGGCGTTCAGGCGCTCGAGTTCGCAGCGTTCCCAGTGATCGAGGTCGGAGGCGACGCACTGCGGCGGCGTGACCTCGTCTACCATGGCCTCGAGGATGCGGCGTCGCGCAGCTTCGGCGCGGGCCAGCGTGCGGTTCTCGGCCGCACGGCGTGAGACTTCAAGGGCGATGCGCTCTTCATCGGTGAGTTGCGGCCTCTTGCGACGGCGGCGCTTGGCTTGGCCCTTGCGCCTGCTCAATCGCGTCCCTCACCCAATAGGTGCGGCAGTGTTGATACGGGAGGGTCGAACGGTCCCTGCTCAGTAGCGCAGCAGGCTCGCAGATGCTCCAAAGCGCAGGCATGGGACCTGCTGACGCTTGCGATGTCACAGCCGATGCCGCGGGCAATGCGTCTGAGGGACCAGCCGTCGGCGTAGTGGAGCTGGACGATGAGGGCTTGGCGGTCAGTGAGCAGGTCGTCGTGCTCGTCTCGCGCTCTGCCTGATGAGGTGGCCATGAGGCCACCATATTGCGCGCGCGCCTGCCTGCCTCTCCGAACTTTCTAGGGGGCGCTCGGGCTCGAGTTGGGCGCGTAAGAGGATGGCTACAGCGGAGGCGAGAGCAGGATGGCGCGTGATGCCACCGTAACTGCGCATCTAAAAGCCTGCTCAGTGGCTTTTTTGCCGGGCATCGGGTGGAGGTGGCGGAAGGGGAGATGGTGGGCGGGCTTGACGCCGTTCCGCGCCTCGCGCTTGCCGACGAAGATGCGCCAGCGCCAGGTGACGCGGCCGGTGATGGGGCTGACGCGGCGTTCGGCGCGGCCCTTCACTGGGTCATCACGGCTGGTCCCAGCACGACGGCGTGAACTGACACGGCGCACAGCACTCCCGCGTGCCTACGGTGCCGTCAGCATCCTCTTTTTCCAGCCTGCAGAGCCTCATGTGCTGCATCAGATGATGGCAGTTGCCGCAGCACTGGAGCCGCTCTATCTCCGCTGCGCAGGCTTCGAGGGCGATTTTGACAGTAGTTGGGAACATGGCGAACTCGCCCTCACGCAGTGCTTCTCCACCCATCCATCGCAGGCAGAGGTCCACCGCCTGTAGCCGCTCCGCCAATCTCTCGAGTTCTTCAGACACCAGTCTCCCCCTCCATCATCGTTACCCTACCCCGCACTCGACGAGCGTCAACTGGTCCGGCCACGGCTCTTCGGCGCGTTCCTCGGCGCGCTCGTGTAGGTGGAGGTACCGGGGCAGCCCCGCGTGCGCCGTGAGGCGGTAGCCGTGCCCCCTGTCCGACTCGACCACGAGGCCGAGGCGCCGCGCCGACAGCACCACCTCGTGCGCCAGCTTGCCGAGCAGGGCGCGTTCGTAGGTGTCCTCAGGCTCGGCGACCTCGCTGGCGTGGCACCAGGAGCCGTGGTGCTCGATGAGGTGGCTGAGCCACTCGGCCTCGAAGGCGAGGCGGAACTCGCGCCAGCCGGGGTCCCACGGCGGCAAGACCTTCATTCCCAGTCCCTCCAGGGTGCGAGCCGCCCGCAGCAGAGGTCGGCGAACTCCTGCTCGCTCGCCACCACGTAGGTGGGCACGCCGCCGTCGTCCCAGCGCAGGCGGGCGGCGATGATCTGCGCGCGGCTGAGCCGGCCGCCGTCCGGGCGCTTGGTCTCGACGATGTGCGTCACGCCGCGGCGATGGAGGATAAGGTCCGGCGCGCCCTCACTCGTCCCCGAGCCCTTACCGCCGCGCTGCGAGATCCACTCGAGGTGACAGGGTGCGAGCAGGCCGCCGGGACGGCACATCTCCCGGATGTTGGCGGTCAGGGCCGACTCGGGGCGGTCGTCGCGGCGGGCGGGGCTGGTCACGCTCCCTCCCTCACGCGGCGCTTCAAGTCGGCGAGCCGGTCGGATTCGTAACGAGCTACCATCGCTTTCACGTACTCCTCGCCACGGGGCGCCCACCTAGCCACCAGTTTCTTCTGTCGCCGCTTGAACCGGGTGAGGAGGCTGTGTGTAGCGATGAAATGCCAGCAGTCCCGCTCCCGCTTCAGCGCCTCGTTCTCGGCCTCAAGCCGCTCCCTCACATCGGCGGGCAGGTTGGCGAGGCGGTCGGCTAGGTCACCCATCGGACGCCTCCTCGCGGGTGGCCCACTCGTTGCAGGCATGGGCGTCCGGCGTGTTGATGCTCCACAGCAGGCAGTAGTGACTCTGGCCCTCGCGGGAGTCGCATTCGTCACACCGCCGCGCCTTCAGCGCCGCCAGCTCGGCCTCCAGCCGCTCCACTTCCACGGCGCAGGCGGCGAGGGCGCGTTGTCCATTACAGATGGCTTCGTCGACGTCGTAGTCGTCGTACTTTCCGTCATACCACTGAGCGCGGCGGCGCTCGAAGTACGCCACCTCCGGCAGCCGCTCGGCCAGCGTGTCGAGGGTCATGGTCGCTTCTCTATCGGATTGGCGTCGCGGAAGGTGCCGCGTCCTTCACAGAGTCCCGCTTGGAACCCGGCGTCGAAAGTCTCCCTCTCGTTGGAGATGGTCGGCGCTTTGCCTTCCACGTAGCCCTTGCCATCGCACAGCGGGCAGGTCGCCTTGCCTCTGCCGCGATGGTAGCCAAGCGCGTGCCCGGCGACGAAGACGAAGGCGATGAAGCTGACGATGGAGAGGATGTCGAGGGCCATCAGGAGTCCTCTCCTTTGAGGTGTCTGCCCCGCTCAGCGATGCGGGCGCAGGCCTTGCAGATACGCGGCTTCTGCTGGCTGCGGGAGAGGCCGCCGTCCAGCACTAAATCGCTGCTCCACGATGCCCACTCGGGCCACGTGCGCCCGCAGAGACTGCGATGCGAATGCGAGGGCAAATGCGCTACCTCGCCCTCCGGGATGGCGTAGAGCGTGCGCCAGGTGGCCCTCACAAAGGCGTGTAGATCATCCATTCCCGGCCTCCTCCGTGGTCAGTCCCGACAGGGGCGTGGTGTGTGATGTGGGTAGCCGCTCAGACATCCTCGGTCTCTTCATCCGGCTGCGCGTTGCAGTTCGTGTTCGGGCACCTCGTACACGGCGATCCGCTGAGACTGTGCACGACGTCCCCGATGCACAGGAGCGCGTATGGGATTTCCGCCTGACCTATCGTCAAGCCCTCAACCTCGCAGCCGAGGTCGACGTGGCCACACATGACGCTCATGGGCGGCTGTCCGAAGTGGTCGACTTGCCGCGTGTGGTGGACGGTGGAGGTCATCACTTCGTAGTGGTCGGGCACGGTCTCAAGGAGTGCCCGGAGGTCGCCAGCGTTCACCCCTCGACCTCCCGTCCGCACGTCGGGCACCGCTCGGGCTCCGGGGCGAGGCCGTCCAGCCACCTCGCCGGCAGGAACACCGGCCTCGTCGCCCCAGGCCAGCGCACCTCGGCGGCGCGGCCGTTGGCGGTGATGGACAGCAGCTCGACCGTCTCACCCTCACGGGCTGCCCAGACGCCGGAGGCGAGGCTGTTGATTGTCAGGGTGGTCATAAGGACTTCACCTCCAACGTCGTGGCCTCGGCCAGACGTTCCAGTTCGTCGGCTGTCTCCATCAGCTTCTGTCCCAACTTACGCATGTCGCCCACGTAGGCGACCTGTCTCTGCAGGCCGCCATGAAGCACGAACTCGACAGCCTCGCCGATCATCTGTGGACCCGACCAGTCACCCAGGCGAACACCGCTTGCCGCTTCGAAGTCGGCCTGACGCTGCCGCAGCATCTCGGCCTCCCTGATCTCGGCTGCGTTGCTCTGCTGCCCGGCCCTGTAGCCGCACTCGTACTCCTCGTCACGGGCCTCTTTCGAGAGCGACCGCTGAACAAGGGCACGCGCGAATGCCGCCATGAGGGAGCGGTCGACGTGCTCGCGGTCGCGGCCGTCGTCGTGCAGGTAGAGGGGACTGCGCACCGTCCGCAAGCTGCCCTCGTTGTCGGGCACGTAGATGCCCCAGCGTTTCGGTATTAGGTCCCGGTCGATGACGTTGCTCGGGGCGACGATGGAGAAGTTGTCGAGGTACGGCAGGAACCCTTCAGCCTTGGCGGGGTTCTGCAGCTCGCGTCGCAGATCACCCTTGGAGCACTTGACCTCCAAGCCGTGCAGGGTGAGTCCCTTGCTGGGCCAGGTGTCGAGCACGATGGCGTCGAGCGTGCGACCGAAGGCAAAGCCAGCGCCGTTGTTCACCTGCACCGCCACGACGTAGCGCATCCCGCCTTGGCTCTTGACGCCAGCCCACTTCTTCATAATGGCTGCGGTGAGCGTGGCTTCGGTGTGTTCATCCTGTTCGTTGATGGTCAGGGTGGTCACGGGGTCCTCCCGGTTCTGTTGCCTTGCCTTGCGAGGTACTCACTGGCGATCCGCGAGACCTCGTTGAAGTCCTGTGCCTGCTGCCTAGCGCGGCGCGGCACTTCGACGTAGGGCACGGGCTCGACGTTCGGCCCGATGCTGATCTTGTGGTCAAGCAGCCACTTCTCACGCTCGGCCTTCTGGACCAGGGGGATCTGCGGCGCCGAACCCCGCCGCGGGCAGGTGCGGTGGTAGAGGCCGCGGGCGATGTCGTAGCCGCGGTTGCGCTCCATGTCCTTGAGCGAGATGGCCATATCGCAGCGCCAGCAGTAGATCCAGCGGTCCTGCTCGGTGCCGTAGCGGTCGCGCAGGCTGTCGGTCTCGCTGCCCTCGCTCGGGCCCGCGGGCAGCTGCTTGCGCTCCTCGTCGGCCAAGGCCAGGGCCTGGAAGTAGGCGGTGCGGAAGTCGGCCATGCTGGGGCGCCAGGTGCACGTCTCGCGCAGCGCCCTAAGCGCACCCCAAGCCGGACCCGGTTCGTAGCTCGCAAGGAAGTCGGTCCACTCGGCGAAGGCCGCATCGTCGAGCTTGCCGGCGCCGGGCCAGGTCGAGGCCATGCGCTTGAGGAGGTAGGTGGATTCGCCGGTGTTCATGGCCACTCCTCACCGCGCTCGGCCGCCATCCTGCGGCCGACCGCATCGATCCTGTCGTACACGCTGGGTCCGCCGCCGTTCTGTGGTGGCCCGTATCCCGGTGGAGCTCTCAGCTCGCCGTCCTCGCTCAGCCACTCGTCGTAGCGGCGCTGGTTGAGGAAGGTCGAGCCGTGCGGGCACTTGTCCCGCTCCCGGTAGCCGCACTCGACGCAGTAGGCCATGGCGACGGCGACTTCGGTGGCCGCCGCGCGGTCGGCGCGGCTCAGGCTCTTCCAGCGGCGCTCGGCCGCGAGACGGCCCTGCTTGTTGGGGTACGCAGTCCAGAAGGCGGCGAAGCCGTCGCCGTTCGCGCGTTTTGCTGGAAGGGCCTCACCGGAGCAGACCTCATCCGACGTCGAATCGCTCGGTGATTCGACAACGCTCTTAACTCCGTTCTCCGTTCTCCGTTCTCCGTTCTCCGTCCCCGTTACGCGCGCGCGCGAGGCAGGGCTCGGCACTGCAGGGGTCGTGCTCGGGCACTGCCTAGGCGATGCTTGCGCACGACCTAGGTCATGCTCAGCCGGGGATGGGATGGCACTGGGTAGTTCCCGTGAATGCGGCTTCTGATGACGCTGCCAGCCTGGAATCGCGATGTACGCCAGGCCGTCCACGTGATAGCGGACGATGAGCGGCGGGGTGCCATGGGCTGCGAGTTCGTCCAGGAGGGCATTCGCGTCGCACTCGTCGTAAGGCAGGCACTCGGCCTTGATTCGCTTGGGGCGATCCTCAAGGCGTCCCTCTCGGTCTGCGATCGTCCACAGGCCGGCAAAGAGGATACGGGCGAGCGGCTGACAGTCCCCGAGATCGTCGTCAGTGAAGAAACCCGGCTTGATGTAGCGGATGCGGCTCATCAGGACCGTGTCCCGTAAGAACGCCCGTTCAGCGACCCTACTCTTCTGACGTATGACCTCTCGATGCGCAGCCGAAGAGAGCGGTCGCTGGTTGACGCCAAAAGAGCGACCTCAACCAGACCGCCTGAGTTGTCAAACGCTGCCTGAAGTGCTCGTGAATGGTGCCGGCGGTTCTCGAGAGCTCGCACGTGGCAACCGACCCGGTAGAGCACGGTCCGACTCTGTCCGACGTACCAGCCGTGCGCTCCAACGGGACGAAGCGCGTAGACGCCTGATCCACGATAGGTAAACTGGTTGAGCGGAACGGAATCGAGGCTTGAAGCCTCATGGTGCGTGGTATCATCCACGAGCACACCTCCTAGCTAGGTGGGCCACGGGGGAGGCCGCGCAAACGGCGCTCCCCCACTTCGTGGTCCATCCTAGCACTGACTCGGCGCCAGTCCACCCCGATCTAATGCGTCTCATCGCCTCCCGCTCCCCTCCGGCGTGATGGTGTGGTGGTCATGGCGCGCTCCCTGCGCCGGGCGTTGCGGCATTCCTTGCAGGCACCGCGCCGGCGCCGGCCACCGTCGACGCGCGGCGCGAAGTACCAGTAGTGGTCTGTGAGCGGCTTCTTGCGCCCGCACACTGGGCAGGCCCGCTCCTCGGCCTCACGCTGCGCCCGAGCGGAGCACACGAGGCAGACCTCGGCGCCCTTGGCGAATGCGCGCCGCGGCTTGACCACGTGGCAGGACGTGCAGCAGCCGAAGGTGTGGCCGTGGTAGCTCATGCAGGTGAGCGGTTCGTCTCCGGCCGCGTGCAGGTGGCAGGTGGGGCCGTCGTTGAATCGCGAGAGGATCGTGTTGCAGCCCTTGGCGGCGCAGGTGCGGGGGGTCACGGCTTCCCGCCCTTGTCCGCCCAGGCCTCGCGCATCCTGAATGGGATGCCGTAGTCGCGCTTGCAGAGCCGGGCGAGGCTCGAGGTCAGATGATCATTGAAGACGACCGGGCTGCCCTTCTCCCTGGTGAGCAGGCCGGAGCGCCTGACCATGTGCCCGCAGAAGTCCGCTGAGGGTTGATAGCCCTCGGCCATGTCGTCGCGGGCCACGGCGAGGAAGTACTCGAAGGCTTCCGGGTTCTTCTCGCGCCAGGCGATCGCATCGGCGAGCGGATCGATGCCGGTCATGGTGAGCTGCTCAGTCATCGCTCGCCTCCGTGACCGGCTCTTTGGGGAGTGCGGGGACTAACTCACCATCAACGATGTCCAACACCACTGCTTCGTCCTCTCGACCGCACCACGCCCCGTCCGTGTCGATGCCGAACTCGTCAAGGGCCAAAGAAAAGGGGCAGTCGCGCAGGTCGACGCCAGAGTCAAAACATTCCTGTGAGTGCAGGACGTAGACGACCTGCTTGCTTGATACGGCTCGCCCCATGTGTTCAGTCTCATGGCGAGGTGCCCCGACGAGACGCTCGATTTCAGATGTGGGCACCAGCTCACTCACTGCTCACCACCTCCCGTCCCCGCCGCGTGTAGGCAGCTAGCCCGCCCACGAGGCGCACCGTCTTGAGCCACCGTGCGACCTCGGCGCTCGGTACCTCCGTCTCCGTGCCCTCCACGGGCACGTACTGGCGCGTGCGCACGACGTCGTCCTCGTCGATGGTGGTGATGAAGAGGACTTCGCCGGGCTGGAGTGCTGCGAGTAGGGCGCTCATGGAGCCTCCTCCACCAGCGGCCCGATTTCTCCCGCAAGGTAGCGACGGAGAAGTCCGAGTTGTTCATCCCGCGCCGCAGCCCGCGCCGCAGCCCGCGCCGCAGCCCACGCCGCATCCCGCGCCGCAGCCCGCGCCGCAGCCCACGCCGCATCCCCCGCCGCAGCCCGCGCCGCAGCCCACGCCGCATCCCCCGCCGCAACCCGCGCCGCAGCCCACGCCGCAGGCTGCGCCGCTTGGTCCACGCAACCCTCGATGAATGCGACGACCGTATCGAGGGTCGCGTGGATGAGAGCACGCTGGCCACTCGCCGCGTAGCGGTTCGCGGCGAGTCGTGCGCAGTCGACAGCCCACAGCCGCAGCGTCGTCTCGGTCCACTCGGGGACGCGCCGCACGAGCCTTATCTGCTCGTGGCAAGCCTTGTCGTCGCCCTCCTCACAGGCGCCCCTGACCTCGACCTCAAAGAGGTCCGGGCCGACGTGCTCGAGGACCTCCCGCAGATCGCGGCAGACGTGGTAGCCGGACTTACAGAGGACCGGCTCGACCGGCGGCAGCCACTTGCCGGGACGCTTGCCACGCGGCAGATAGCCTGCGTAGTCGCCGTGACCGTAGGAGCCGGTCACGCCGTCCATGGTCTTGACGGGGAACGTGAGGGCGCTCACGGGGCCACCGCTTTCAGGAATGTGGGCCTAGCGAATTGCCCGTACAGACCAATGCACGCTAGGTCATATGCAAGAGCTGCAGAGACGGGGTCTGCGAAGTAGCCGAGATGCCTACAGCGCCGGTGGTGCTTGATCTGAGCCTTCCACTTCCCTTTGCTCGAGAACCAGGTAATGCCGCGGTACGGTGAGGCTCCTGACCTGTCCTTGTTCGCGTGGTTGTGGCTTGGGCTTCCGACGCGCAGGTTCGCTCGCCTATTGTCTGAGCGATTCAGATTCACATGGTCGATCTGCTCGATGTGCCAGTCTCCCGCCGGAACAATCATGCGGTGCATGTACATGTTTCTGGTCACGAGAGATCCATCGGGCCTACGTTCAGTCGTTCTCATGGTCCGAGCCGCGTAGCCTTCGGATTCGAACCACCTATAAGCACTCACCAATGGGTAGTCTTCCTGGTCAACCCACGCAACGTGACCCCTGGTCAAAGGTACGGACCGGTATATGTGAAAGTCTTTGTTCACATCGGCCAACCAAGTTCTTTGAACACCATGGGTACCAAGAGCCGCGTGTCGACTCTGTACACATGTCCGGTACCGCTATTCGGGACCTCGGTCCAGCGACCGTTGCGCATCCGCGGGATGAGGTCGCGAGGGTCGTAGGGCCGCGGGTTGCCGCGCTCGTCGAACATGAGCGCCTGGGTGCGGCGCCGGTAGCGGTCGGCCATGCCGTAGACCGCCGAGGAGGCGCTGCCGTCGGCCTTCGCTGCGAAGCCCAAAAACTCTCCGGCCTCGGGAATCGAGCAGGTGCCCCGGCGCAGCAGTTCGGCGGCGGCGGCCGGCAGGAGAACGTCCTGCCGGCTCACCACCACCTCCACTGCCGGGGTCGAGGGGAGAGGCGTGCTCATGGCTGCCGCTCCCTCAAGGCGTCGATGACGTACTGCGCGGTCTGCTTGGTGAGGTCGTCGAAGGTGACGGCTCCGTAGGTGTCGAGGATGCCGACCACTTCGACCTCATAGATGCCGGTGGACTTCACCAGGCGCTCGATCTCACCGATCTGCTGCTTCGTCGCAGCGGCCTTGCGGATGGGTGAGACGTTTCCGAGAGCGAGGTCCAGGGGATCCGCCTCGTTGCCAGAATCGCCGTCAGGGTCTGAAAAGGGCTCGGGGCTGTCCTGAGGCTCTACGGGGGTGGACGGGCCGTCTGCGGGCACCTGTGCCGGAATCGCGGGCTGCTCGGATACCTCGCCCGTCTCTCCGTCAACGGTCGGCGCGTTGCCGCCCGCGGTCGGGACCAGCGTCACCTGCCGCGGACGCTTGCGACTGTTCTCCTGAAACTGGAAGGTGACCGGCTCGGAGATGTCCGGCGAGCCGATGACGCGGATGCCGCCCACGCGCTCCTTACCGAACATGATCGTGGGGTCGAAGGCCAGCGTGACGCGCTTCCCCGTCCAGTCCGATGGGTACGGGCTGCCGAAGAGGTGCTCCATGTACTTGGCGTTGGTCACGTTGACGAGCCACCGCTGCCCGTCGGAGAAGGTCAGGGCCAGCTTGTGTTCCTTGCCGTCGTTGCCCTCGACCTCGTCGCGGGACTTGCTGGCGATCGTGAAGGTGCGCGGCTCGGGGAGCGCGTCGCCGGTGATGTAGTCGGAATCGAAGTAGTCGCGCCACGGTCGGCGTTTTGGTTCGCTCATGCGAGTCCCTCCAGCTTGCGCGTGCCGTCGTCTGGGAATGCCCAGCCGGGCAGTGAGATGCGGGTAGTGACCGGGAACTGGCCCGGCCAGCGCCGCGCCTTGCGGCAGGCGGCGACGGTGTCGAGGAGTTCGCGCACGAGCTGCTCGCCCGCGAACATGGAATCGTCGTCAAGTTCGAAAACTGCGACGTCGTGCGGCGCCTCGCTCTCCACGGCGATGAAGCCGAAGCGGGGACGCTGGAAACCGGCGCAGTAGAAGGCCGCCTGGCCGTGATAGAGCATGGTCGCGACGGCGCGTGCGAAGTCGTGCTCCGTGATGCTCTTCGCCGTCTTGAAGTCCCACACGGCGTCACGCTTCACGAGGTCCGCTCTGGCCTTCAATCTGAGTCCGCTGGGGAGGTCGGTCCAGCGCGCCGTCTTCTCCCTCGCCCCGGAGCGCAGGAGTCGCCTCGCGTCCGGGTGCGAGCAGACGGCCCGCTTGATGGCTAGGACCTTGTCCCACTCGGCTTCGGTGAGGATCTCCTTGCCGGCGTTCACGGCGCAGAACTCGGCGTACTCCTTCGTGCGGCGCGAGCCGGCCCATACGGTGTAGTGGGTGAGGAGTAGGTCGGGCTCGAGCACGGCCATGTGGGCGGCCCGTCCGAGCGCCATAGCGGACGTATCGGTGCGCGGCGTGACCTGGGCGTGCTTGAAGTGCTTGGGACTGCGCGCGGCCTCCTTGAGGAGGCTCCAATTGATGCCGGGAAGGGCGAAGTAGGCCTCGTGCGGGTCGATGGCGTTCATGCCTCCGCCACCTCGTCTTCCAGCTCGCGGATGCGCGCCTCGAGCACCCGGATGCGACCCTCGGCGGCGTGCAGTGCCTTGGCACGCTCGGCCGCTTTCCTCCGCCAGAACTCGGGCTCCGTCTCCTGCTGGATCTCCAGCGGCGGGGTGATGTCGACGAGCACGCCGCAGACGCGCCCGCGATGGTGGACCGGCTTCCGATAGCCGAGTCCGGTCGCGACGTCGTCGATGGTGAGGGCGCGTAGGTTCACAGCACACCTGCCGCGCGGAGTGTGAGGAACACGGCACAGGCGAACACGCCGATGAGGCCAAGCACGAGGATCGCGACGACCCAGCCGTAGGCGCTCATCCCAGCACCGCCTTCAGCCCCCAGGCGATGGCGATGAGGACCACGATCCAGCCCACGACGATGGCCGTGTGGATGAGCATGGCGACCGCGTCAGCGCAGAGGGTGGAAAGGGACGCGCGGCGCGTCCAGTGACGGCGTGCCACGCTGGTGGTACGAGTGTGTCCGGAGTGGCGCGAGGAACGCTGAAACGTGCCTACGGTGACGCGCGGTGTGCTACGATGCACAACGCCAGTGCGCCTTGCAAGGGACTCTGGTGCGGATGCGGGGGGACTTTTGACCGAGGACCCCCGCTCCGCTTTTAAGCGAAGCATTTTCTCTCCCACGATTCGTGGCTTCAGTTGGTTGGGATTAGTGCTTCACCCCCTCCCTTCCCCTCCGTGTGTTCCAAGGACAATGCGGATGCTATACCCGCTAATCCGTACTGTCAACACTGTCCGCCATGTTAGCCTCAATAAATGCTTGAATATCGCGGTCGGTCGTGTGGTACCACGAGTCACCGATGCGCGTGCCAACGAGCAAGCCCTTGTCGATCCAACGGCGCACCTGCTCAGTACTGACCTTCCAGCCGAGCGCCTCTCCGATGGCGTTCGCGGCATAGCCGGTGGTGCGCCGACTGGGCCGCCCTCGAGCCGCCATCACGGCACCACGATAATCGGCCCGGAGGCGCCGTAGCCGACCAGCTTGAACTGTGTCCGCTTGGGCGAAACCCCATAGTTGTAGTCGCCCGGCGACTGGCCTGGGGCCATCGGCGCGTTCGTGTAGGGGTTCGTCGGCCAAGTCTCCACATAGGGCGCCATGCCCGCCTCGCTAACCAGTCCCGCGGGCGGGTACTTGTCTTTGTGGTCGACAGCGTAGGACTGCACGGCCACCTGCAGGGAGTGGATGCCCTCTTTCACGGCCGACTCCTGGGCGGCGCTCGTGTCCGGCAGTACCACGGGCGTGGCCGTCACCGTCACCGCCGGTGTGGGCGGGCTTGCCCCGCAGCCCCATATTGCCACGACTCCGAGCACGAGCGCGCACGCCGCCCCGAGCCTAGATCTGGTCACCATCTTCCCCTCCTGTCCGGTGGTGCCCTCTAACGAAGACGAGCGTACCACCGTCGCCTGCGACCCTCTAGTGGACAATCGCGGAAGGCGAACACCTGTTCGACTTCAGACACTCTAGACCGCTCACAGGACGGAAGGCAAGACCACGACCTGTGCCAGCGCCGTGGTCGCCGTAGCCTCACTTGGAGACGATGCCGTATTGTTTGACCCAGGGCACAGCCGAGAGCGTCTTGCGCGTCTTCGCCCTCATCACAGTCCCCTCCTCTTCACGCGCTCCACCTCCGAGCGCAGGATCTGCCAGCGCCCTCCCGGCACGTGTCCCGGCCGCGTGCGCAGGCGGTTTGTCTCACAGGCGCGGCGCACGATGCGCTGCGTAAGGCCGATGAGGGCCGCGAAGTCCTCCACGGACAGGTAACGCTTGCCGCGCAGCCTGCTCACACCAGCACCGTGACAGCTGCCATTCCCGCACTTTCGCTCAATGCGTCTCCCCTAGCTCGCCGGTCGGCCACGACGCGGCCGGCCATGTCTATGCCGCTTCCGATTCGGACAAGTTTCGCACTTTGCCCATATTGGTGTTGCACATCCCGTCAGAGTGGGTATAATGGGAACTGTAAGAGGAAGTCAGACGGAGGAGGAGACGATGAAGGCTTACAGGATGACCAAGGAAGAAATCGCCGAGATGGCGCGTCGCGACCGTGAGCAGCGTGAGGCTGTCGCGGAGGAACTCCGCCTGGAGAACCTGTCCGCCGTCATCGTCACCCCGAGTCGCGAGGCCCGTCAGCAGGCATGGGCAGCCGCGAAGGCGGAGGCCGCCCAGCGTAGGGCCAACCGCAGCTGACTGGAGACGACGATGCAGACCACTACCATCACCACGAGGACCCGCAACCTGGGCTACGCCTGGACCACCGACGTCGAGGACCCTGCCCACGAGTACGCGCTCACGGCTCCGGACCACGTCGGCACCGTCAAGGCCGTGCGCGCCGCCATGGTCGAGCGCGCACGCATCCTGGGCAGCGGCACCTACTACCACGACAGGCTGTTCGTCGGCGGGGTCCCCGTTCTCTCGACGGCGGCCGGCGGACCCTCCATCCACGACGTGCTCAACGAGGTCGAGTTGAGCGGCACGGCGGTCGTCCCGCTCGACCGTCCTCTCTCCCCCGGCGAGGCCGCCGTGATCCTCGGCGTCACGCGCCGCACTGTCCTCAACTACCACGACGCAGGCCGGTTCCCCGGCGCGTGGACGACGCCGGGCGGGCATCTCCGCATCCCGGAGGGCCAGGTGCAGGCACTGAGGGGGCGCTGAGCGAGAGTTGTTCACGGCACCTGCCCCATCCCGGTCACGGCCGGGGACTCACGTCGGGGAACGACACGAGCGTTGGTCCGGAGGGCAGCTTTGGGACCCGGCAGGTGCAGCCGCGCGGGATGAGACCCTTAGGTTTGACC
>Ga0075270_1000023_pt1 | contig 14766 bp, 18 predicted proteins | sample SF_Rice_5C_0N_20_FD_69774 | JGI IMG/M metagenome (GOLD analysis project Ga0075270, IMG submission 69774) | Rice paddy soil microbial communities from Twitchell Island, California, USA - SF_Rice_5C_0N_203 | ecosystem: Environmental > Terrestrial > Soil > Paddy field/soil | place: USA: Twitchell... | reverse complement strand
GGTCAGCCCCGAGCGCCGGCGCCGGACGGCTCGGGGGCGCGCATGCCCGAGCCTCGCGCGAGTGGGACCGCGAGCCAGACGTCGGCGCCGCCCTCGTCCCGGTTGTGCAGCCCGGCGGTGCCGCCGTGCGCCCGCGCGATCAGATCGACGATCGAGAGCCCGAGGCCCGAGCCGCCGTGGCTGCGGGCCTCGTCGGCGCGGCTGAAGCGGTCGAAGGCCCGCTCGCGGAACGCTTGCGGGAATCCCCGCCCCTCGTCGCGCACGTGCAGCTCGACTCCGTCCTCGGAGACGACCGCCGAGAGCTCGACCGCCCCCTCGCCGTACTCGAGCGCGTTCGAGACGAGGTTCCCGAGGGCCTGCTCCAGCCGCAGCGGGTCGGCGTCGAGCACCGCCTGCGCCGGCACGACGCGGAGCTCGCGTCCGAGCGACTCCGCCTTGGTGGCGAAGCGCCCGGCGACGACCGCGAGGATCTCCGCCGCTGCGACCGGCTCGGTGCGAATCGGCAGCGGGCCCTGGTCGGCGCGGGCGATGAGCAGGAGATCCTCCGCGAGGCGGACGAGGCGCTGTGTCTCGTCGGCGGCCGAGCGGAGCGCATCCTCGAGCTCCTCGCGGGAGCGGGGCCGCCGCAGCGCGAGCTCGAGCTCGGTCTGCAGGAGCGCGAGCGGCGTCCGCAGCTCGTGGCTCGCGTCCGCGACGAAGCGCCGTTCGTGATCGAACGCCGCCTGGAGGCGGGCGAGCATGTCGTTGAGCGTGACCGCGAGGCGCGAGATCTCGTCGCGGGCGCTCGGCACCGGCAGCCGCCCGGGCTGGGCGGCGGTGACGGCGGCAGCCCGGCGGCGCATCGCCTCGACCGGCCGGAGGGCACCGGCCGCCAGCAGGTAGCCGGCGAGCGACGAGGCGAGCAGGGCGAGCGGCAGGATCAGGACGAGCTCGTGCCGGAGGTGGTCGAGCGACTCGGCGCGCGCCGAGAGCGGCCGCGCGAGCGCGACGACCGAGCCGCCGGGCGTCGCGACCCGCCGCGCGAGCACGCGCCACTCGCCGTGCCGGCCGGCGACGTGCGTCGTGAGCAGCACCGGCCCGCGCGCCGCTCGTGCCGCCTCGTGCGGCGAGAGCAGCGGCGCCAGCCCCGCGGGCTGCGACGTCGCGACCTTCCCGTTCGACCCGAGCAGCTGGGCGAGCGTCGTGCCGCCGGCGGCATCCTGGTCGACGAGATGCCCCTCGCGGCCGGCGTTCGCCTCGGCCTCGACGAGCTGCGCGCGGAGGGTCTGGTCGACGGAGGCGATCAGCTCGTTGCCGACACGGTGGTAGACGAGCAGGCCGACCCCGGCGAGGACGACCGCCATCGCGACCGCGAAGGCGAGGGTCAGCCGGAGGCGAATCGGCATCGCCCTCACGCGTCCGCCCTCAGCCGGTAGCCGACGCCGCGCACCGTCTCGATCGAGTCGCGACCGAACGGCCGGTCGATCTTCTCGCGCAGGTAGCGGACGTAGACGTCGACGACGTTCGAGCGGCTCTCGAAGGCGATGTCCCAGGCCCCGTCGAGCAGCTGCGCGCGCGAGAGCACCATGCCGGGACGGCGCATGAACAGCTCGAGCAGCGAGAACTCCTTGGCCGAGAGGTCGAGCTCGGCGTCGCCGCGCCAGGCCCGGTGCGATCCCGGGTCGAGACGCAGGTCGTCGACCTCGATCACGGCCGGCCGCTCGACCGGCGCGCGTCGGGTGAGCGCGCGCAGCCGCGCGAGGAGCTCCTCGAACGAGAACGGCTTGACGAGGTAGTCGTCCGCGCCGGCATCGAGGCCGACGACGCGATCGTCGATCGCGTCGCGCGCCGTCAGCATCAGCACCGGCGTCCACACCGAGCCGGCGCGCAGCTTGCGGCAGACCTCGAACCCGTCGACGCCGGGGAGCATCACGTCGAGGACGATCGCGTCGTAGTCGACCGCGTTCGCCATCCACAGCGCCTCCTCGCCGCGATCCGCGAGGTCGGCGGCATAGCCCTCCTCCCGGAGACCGCGGGCGATGAGCTCGCCGAGCTTCTTCTCGTCCTCGACGACGAGCACGCGCATGCCACCATTGTCGCGCGCGCCGCCTGAGAGTGGGATGAGGCGCCTCTCATGGCGCGTTCATCGGTCTTTGCTCGACTTCCACGCGTGATCACCTCCGACCGCCAGCGGCAGTCGCGCCCGGTAGCGTCCTCTCCCCAGCCCGTCGCCCGCCACGGCGGCGTCGACGGGAACGAGCGCCTGACCGCGGCGACCGCCGTCGCCCTGGTCCTGCTGCTGGCGGCGGAGGGGGTCACGATCCTCTTCCTGCGGCCGCTCTTCTCCGTGCACGTCTTCGTCGGCATGCTGCTGATCCCGCCGGTGGCGCTCAAGCTCGGCAGTACCGGCTGGCGCTTCTTCCGGTACTACACCGGCAGCCGCGAGTACGTCCGGCGCGGCCCGCCGGTCCTGCCGCTGCGCCTGCTCGCCCCGCTCGTCGTCGCCGCGACGCTCGGCGTGTTCGCGACCGGAGTGGCCCTGCTCGTCGCCGGCCCCGCCGGCGGGATCGTGCTCGGCCTGCACAAGGCGTCGTTCGTGGTCTGGCTCGTCGTCACCGCGATCCACGTGCTCGCGCACATGCGCCGGCTCCCCGGTCTCGTGCTCGCCGACTGGCGCGGCCGGGCCATGCCCCGCGAGCGGGAGGTCCGGGGCACCTTCTGGCGGCAGGTGCTGCTCGCCGGCTCGCTCGTCGCCGGCGCGATCCTCGCGATCGCGACCGTCAAGTACGCCCAGCCCTGGGTGCACTTCATGGCGACACACAACGGCTGACCTCGCGAGACGTGCGCACCTCGCGCGAAGCGGGCTACTCGAAGAGCGCGGCTCGTCGAGCCGAGTCGCGCTCGACCGAGCCGCAGACGTCGTCGCAGAGGGCCCAGATGCCGTCGTCGACGACGCCGTAGTAGACGAAGTTCCCCTGCTTGCGGCGGCCGAGGACGCCGGCGTCGGCGAGCACCCCGAGGTGCTTGGAGACGTTCTGCTGCGTCGTGCCGACGGCTGAGGCGAGCTCCTGGACGCTCGCCTCGCGGGCGCGGAGCTGGTCGAGAAGCCTGATCCGCATCGGCTCGCCGAGGAGCTTGAAGCGGCGGGCGATCAGCTCCGCCAACTCGTCCGTCAGTGGATGCGGGAGCGGCATGGGCGGAGGGTACGCGACGCGGCGGAAGCGGGGGGAGTCGCTGCCCCGCTCCGCCGCGCCGGTCGTGCGGGCTACGCGGGGGTCGGGTGCGCGCGGTGGTGCACCGTCACCTCGTGCTCGTGCCAGAGGCCGTAGCCGGCCAGCAGGGCGAGCAGGAGCCCGGGGATCACGAAGAACCAGGTGAAGAGGTTGAAGCTCGGCAGGCTGTCCACCGACTGGTAGTCGGAGACGTTCCCCTGCATGGTCGTGACGAGCGGCTGATACCAGGCGAGCCCGGCGGGGACCTGGGCGAAGACCTTCGTGTTGTTCGCCATCAGGCCGACCAGCTGGGCGAAGTCCGCGCTCATCGTCGGCAGCGAGGCGAGGATCGCGGCCATGTGCGGGAACTGCCGGCCGAGCATCACCTGCACCTGCGCGGGGGTCATGTGCATCGCCTGCGCGAGCGCCGGGACGAGCTTCTGGCCGTCGCTCTGCATGCCGGCGAAGCCCTGCCCGTAGCCCTGGAACTTGGCCACGGTGGACGCGTTCAGCGCCGGCGCGACCTTGCCGAGCGGGACGAAGACGTCGTTGTAGTAGGCGGCTGTCTTCGCGACGCTGTCCGCCTGCATGAGCGGGTGGAAGTCGTTCAGCATCCGCTGTCCGGCCGCCGTCTTGCCCGGCATGCCGAAGGCGAACGGCACGATCACGAGCGCGAGCCCGATCACGAGCACCGGCCACAGCACCTTGCGTTCCATGAGCTCCTCCTCGATGTCTTGCCCGCAGCCTCCGCCGCAGGCGGGCCGGCTCCGTCGGCGTCCGGCCCGATCGCCGCAGCGGGCAACTACGTAACTGCGTAACCCCGTAGTTGTCCGCATCGGATCGACTGAGGACTCCCGATGGAGGGCGAGCCGCCCCGGCGCACGCTGGGAGCGAGCGATCACACGGGTCACAGGAGGCTTGAAGATGCTCACCGAGCAGGAGCTCACGGCCGGCGCGACCGACGAGGCCATCCGGCGCATCGTCAGGGAGGAGCTCGACCAGGCTGCGCACCACGACACCGGCGCGAAGCACGCGGCGATCATCGCCTCCAAGGGGACGCTCGACTGGGCGTACCCGCCCCTGATCCTCGCGACGACGGCCGCAGCGTCCGGGATGGACACCTCGATCTTCTTCACCTTCTACGGGCTGAACATCGTCCACAAGGACTTCGAGCGGAAGCTCAAGGTCTCCGCGATCGGCAACCCGGCGATGCCGATGCCGGTGCCGATGCCCACCTTCGTCACCGGGCTGCCCGGGATGGGACCGCTGGCGACCGGGATGATGAAGTCGATGTTCCGCGGCAAGCACGTCGCGACGATCGCGGAGCTGCTCGAGTCGGCCCAGGACCTCGGCGTCCGGCTCGTCGCCTGCCAGATGACGATGGACGTCTTCGGCTACGCGCAGGAGGACTTCCTCCCGGGCGTCGAGTTCGGCGGTGCGGCGGCGTTCCTCGCCGACGCGAGCAAGGCCCACGTCACGCTGTTCGTCTAGGAGGAGAGATGGCTGCAACGCAGATCGACCAGGAGCTCGACGCACGCGGGCTGCTCTGCCCGATGCCGATCGTGAAGACGGCGAAGGCGATGAAGGAGCTCCCTGCCGGCGCCGTGCTGAAGCTGCTGGCGACCGACCGCGGCTCGATCACCGACGTGCCGGCCTGGACCGGGACGACCGGCAACGAGCTGCTCGAGTGGCACGAGGAGGACGGCACGCTCGTCTTCCTCATCCGCAAGGCCGCGGACTGAGCAGGAGGAGAGCGAGAGATGCCCGACCAGGAGAAGCTCGTCATCATGGTCACGCACGGGCCCGACGACCCGGAGCTGGCCACCATCCCGTTCGCGATGGCCGGAGCGGCCGTCGCGTCGGACGTCGACGTCGTCATGGGCTTCCAGGGCGACGGCTGCCGCCTCGTCCAGAAGGGCGTCGCCGAGACCGTCACCGCGCCCGACTTCGCGCCGCTCGCCGGCCTGCTCGACAGCGTCCGCGAGTTCGGCGGGAAGCTGCTCGTCTGCGCGCCCTGCGTGAAGAGCCGCGGCATCGAGGAGGAGCTCGTCGAGGGCGCCGAGGTCTGCGCCGCGGCGCGCTTCGTCGCCGAGATCACGTCCGCCACCAGCACGCTCGTCTACTAGGAGGAGAACCAGATGACCACGATGCTTCCCGAGACCGAGCTCGCCGGGCTCACGGCCGACACGGTCGTCGACGCCCGCGGCGCGGCCTGCCCCGGCCCGCTGCTCGAGGCGAAGAAGGCGATGGGCACGATCGCCGTCGGCAACCTGCTCGAGCTCTGGTCGACCGACCCGCAGACGGGCACGGACGTCGCGGCCTGGTCGGCCAAGGTCGGCCACGAGTTCCTCGGCCACGTCGTCGCCGACGGGTACGACCGCGTGTTCGTCCGCCGGGCGAAGTGAGGCGAGGGCGACGGCCTCGACGCTGAGCGACGCTCCTCCCGGGGCACCGGGGTCGGAGGCGGGGTTCGCCCCGAAGATCCTCGTCTTCTCGACGAACACGATCTCCGATCCCGGGATCGACCTCGCCGGCAGCTCGCATCTGCACTACCCGCCGAGCGTGTTGACGATCAGCCTGCCCTGCACCAGCGGGATCCGGCCCGACTGGATCCTGCACGCGCTGCGCAGCGGCTTCGACGGCGTCTTCGTCGCCTCCGACGGCGACGAGTGCGCGTATCTGCCCGACTGCTCCGCGCGCTCGGCGCGCGTCGTCGGCGAGGCACAGACGCTGATCCAGGCGGCCGGCTTCGACGCGCAGCGGCTCCGGATGGCTGCGATCTGCTCCGTCTGCGCGGCACCGTTCGCGAAGCACGTGCGCGACTTCCACGCGGCGCTCCTCGAGCTCGGGCCGGTGCAGCGGTGAGCGTGACCGACGGCGACGGCCGCGCCGACTACGACGCCCTCGTCGTCGGCAGCGGGATCGGCGGGATGGAGTCGGCGCTGAAGCTCGGCGCGATGGGCTACCACGTGCTCGTCGTCGAGAAGGAGCCGAGCGTCGGCGGCAAGATGATCCTGCTCAGCAAGGTCTTCCCGACGCTCGACTGCGCGAGCTGCATCTCGACGCCGAAGATGGCGGCGACGGCGCACCATCCGAACCTGACGGTGCTGACGGACGCCCAGGTGGAGGGGATCGTGCGCGGCGACGACGGGCGCTTCACCGCGACGATCCGGCTGAGGCCGCGCTTCGTCGACACGAACCTCTGCACCGGCTGCCGCCAGTGCGAGACGGCCTGCACGGTCTCCGTCCCGGACCAGTTCAACGGCGAGCTCGTCGCCCGGCGAGCCGCCTACATCCCCTTCCCGCAGGCGGTGCCGCAGAAGGCGCTCGTCGAGCGCGCCGGCACCTCGCCGTGCAGCTTCGCCTGCCCCGCGGGGATCAAGGCGCACGGCTACGTCTCGCTCGTCCGCAGCGGCGAGGTCGAGAAGGCGTACCGGCTCGTGCTCGAGACGACACCGCTGATCGGCAGCCTGGGCCGCGCCTGCTACGCGCCCTGCGAGGAGCAGTGCACCCGCGGCGAGCTCGAAGGGCCGCTGCCGATCCGCCGGATCAAGCGCTTCGTCGCCGACGCGCACGACGAATCCGCCGGCCCCGGCTTCGCGGCGGGCGCGCCGAGCGGCAAGCGCGTGGCGATCGTCGGCTCCGGCCCCGCCGGTCTGACCGCGGCGTGGCAGCTGCGGCTGCGAGGCCACGGCGTGAAGATCTTCGAGGCGGCACCGGAGCCCGGCGGCGCGCTGCGGCTCGCGATCCCGAGCTACCGGCTGCCCGCCGAGGTCGTCGAGCGCGACGTCGCCAACGTGACGGCGATCGGCGTCGAGATCGAGACCGGCGTCCGCGTCGAGGATCCGGCGACGCTCCGCGCGGACGGCTACGACGCCGTGCTCGTCGCCACGGGCACGCCGGTCTCGGCGCGGCTCGGGGTGCCCGGCGAGGAGCTCGACGGCGTCCATCCCGCCCTCGACTTCCTGCGCCGGATCAAGCTCGCCGACGCGCCCGACCTCGCCGGCAGGACCGTGGCCGTGATCGGCGGCGGCAACGTCGCGATCGACGCGGCCCGCAGCGCGCGCCGGCTCGGCGCGTCTGCCGTCCACCAGATCAGCCTCGAGCGCCGCGACGAGCTTCCCGCACACGACTTCGAGGTCGAGGAGGCGCACGCCGAGGGCGTCGTGCTCCACGACGGCTGGGGCATCCGAGGCTTCCGCGGCGACGGAGCCGTCGCCGCCGTCGAGCTGAAGCGCTGCACGTCGGTCTTCGACGCCGACGGCCGCTTCGCCCCGCAGTACGACGAGTCCGAGACGGGCGAGCTCGTCTGCGACGCGGTCGTGGTCGCGATCGGCATGCGCCGCGAGCGCGATCTCCCCGCCGACCCGGTGACGCTCCAGACCGCCGAGCCGTGGCTCTTCGCCGCCGGCGACCTCGTCAGCGGCCCCACGCTGATCACGACCGCCGTCGGCTCGGGCCGGCGCGCCGCCTTCATGATCGACCGCCGTCTCCGCGGCGAGAGCCTCGAGGAGCTGCCGTTCGACGAGCCGCTGCCCGTCGTCGACCACGAGGACGTGCTCGCCCGCCAGCGCAGCCACAGCCGGCGCGAGCCACTTCTCGCCTCGCCGGCGCTCGACTCCGCGCCACGCGACTTCGCCGAGCTCGAGCGCGGCTTCACCGAGGCGGAGGCGCGCGCCGCCGCCGGGCGCTGCCTCGACTGCGGCGTCTGCTCGGAATGCCACGAGTGCGTGAACGTCTGCCCGGCCGACGCGATCCGGCTCGACGCGCGCGAGGAGGAGATCGAGGTCGGGATCGGCTCGGTGATCGTCTCGACCGGCTACACGCTCTTCCCGGCCGACGCGAAGCCGCAGTACGGCTACGGCCGCTTCCAGAACGTGATCACAGGCGTCCAGATGGAGCGCCTGCTCGCGCCGACGCGCCCCTACAACACGGTGCTGCGCCCGAGCGACGGCAAGGTGCCGGAACGGATCGCCTACGTCATGTGCACCGGCTCGCGCGACGAGACCGTCGGCAACCCGCTCTGCTCGAAGTTCTGCTGCATGTACTCGCTGAAGCAGAACCAGCTGATCATGGGCGCGCTGCCGCTCGCCGACGTGACCGTCCACTACATCGACATCCGCGCCGCCGGCAAGGGCTACGACGAGTTCTTCGAGCAGGCGAAGGCGATGGGCGCACAGTTCGTGAAGGGTCGCGTCGCGTCGATCGCCGAGGCGGAGGAGGGCAACCTCGTCCTCCGCTACGAGGACGTCGACGCCGGCACGATCGCCGAGGCGGAGTACGACCTCGTCGTGCTCGCGGTCGGCGTGCGGCCGAACCTCGAGACGAGGACGCTCTTCCCGCAGGAGGAGCTCGCGCACGACGCGCTCGACTACGTCGACGAGCCCGACGAGGACCTGAACCCGGGCGCGACGAGCATCCCGGGCGTCTTCGTGGCCGGCGCGGCCTCCGGCGCGAAGGACATCCCGGAGTCGATCCTGCACGCGGGCGCCGCGGTCGCGCAGGCGGCCGCGCACCTCGAACGCGCACGCACCGCGGTGCCGGCATGAGCGAGCCGATCCTCCCCGAGCGCCGGATCGGCGTCTACGTCTGCCATTGCGGCGGCAACATCTCCGACTACGTCGACGTCGAGCGGGTCGTCGCTGCGGTCGAGGGCGAGCCGAACGTCGAGGTGGTGCGCCACACGATGTTCACCTGCTCGGACGCGACCCAGTCGGAGATCATCGCCGACATCGAGGGCAAGCAGCTCGACGGGCTCGTCGTCGCCTCGTGCTCGCCGAAGCTGCACACGCTGACCTTCCAGGCGGCGGCGCGCCGCGCCGGGCTGAACCCCTACCAGTACACGCAGGTGAACATCCGCGAGCAGTGCTCGTGGACGCACACCGACGACCACGACGGCGCGACCGACAAGGCGATCCGGCTCGTCCGCGCCGGGATCAACCGCACCCGACTCACCTCTCCGCTCGAGCCGCTCGTCGTCGAGACCGCGCAGCGCGCGCTCGTGATCGGCGGCGGCATCGCCGGCCTGCGTGCCGCGCTCGGCCTGGCGGAGATCGGCCTCGGCGTCTTCCTGGTCGAGCGGGAGGCGGAGCTCGGCGGCCGCGTGGCCGGCTTCGGGCCGATGTTCCCGCACGACCGGAACGGCCGCGAGCTCGTTGCCGGCCTCGTCGAGCAGGTGCGGGCGCGGCCGGACGTCACCGTGCTCACGAGCGCCGAGGTGGTCGGCAAGGCCGGCAGCTTCGGCAACTACCGCGTCGCGATCCGCGCCGCGGGCGAGCAGGGCCCGGAGACGATCGAGGTCGAGGTCGGCTCGATCGTCGTCACGACGGGCGCGGCCACGTACGAGCCCGAGGCGGGCGAGCTCGGCTACGGGATCGACGGCGTCCTCACCCTGCCGCAGTTCAAGGAGCTCCTCGACGCGGGCGAGGGCCCGCTCGAGCTCGACGGCCGCCCCGTGCGCCGCATCGCCTACGTCTATTGCGTCGGCAGCCGCGGCGGCGAGCACGCCTACTGCTCGCGCTACTGCTGCCCGGCGGCGATCCACGCGTCGCTCCAGGTCGCCGCCCGCGACCCCGAGGCGCGGCAGTACCACCTCTACCGCGAGCTCCGCGCCTACGGCGAGCACGAGCTCGCATTCGCCGAGTCCCGCAAGCGCGGCTCGCTCTACCTCCGCTTCGCCGACGACGACCCGCCCGACGTGGCTCAGGACGCCGAGGGGCTGAAGGTCACCGTCCGCGACCTGCTGACGGCGGGCGAGGAGGTCACGATCCCCGTCGACCTCCTCGTCCTCGTCACGGGCATGGTGCCGCGCGAGAACGCCGGCCTCGTGCAGGCGCTCAAGGTGCCCGTGGGCCGCGACGGCTTCTTCAACGAGATCCACCCGAAGCTGCGCCCGGTCGAGACGGTCGTCGACGGCGTCCTGATCGCGGGCGCCTGCCAGGGGCCGAAGACCTCCGGCGAGAGCGTCGCCTCCGGCCTCGCGGCGGTCGCCCAGAGCGCGGCGATGCTGAAGCTCGGCGAGGCCGAGCTCGACCCGCAGGTGGCGCTCGTGGACGCGCCGGCCTGCACCGGCTGCGGCGACTGCGTCGCGTCCTGCCCCTTCGGCGCGATCGCGCTGGACGGGAAGACGGCGCTCGTCGACGCGGCGGGCTGCAAGGGCTGCGGCGCCTGCGCTCCCGTCTGCCCGGAGGGCGCGATCGACCTGCTCGGCTACACGGACGGCCAGATCCGCGGCATGATCGACGGCCTCGTCGAGGCGGTGCCAGCATGAGGGACACGCGCGAGATCATCCGCGAGGAGCCCCTCCACCGCGACGAGATCGTGGGCGCGCTCGCCGACGGGCCGCGCACGGTGCCGGAGATCGCCGCCGCGATCGGGGCGGACGAGCGCGAGGTCGTGTTCTGGGTGATGGGGATGCGGAAGTACGGGCGCCTCGCCGAGCTGCCCGAGGTCACGCCCGAGGGCTGGTACCGCTTCAAGGCGGTCGCGCCGTGACCGCGGTCGCCACTCCGGATCTCGCCGCGCGCGTCCGCGAGGCCGGCGCGTTCGACGCCGAGGCCTGCATGAACTGCGGCGTCTGCACCGGTGTCTGCCCGCTCGGGCTCGACGTCCTGCCGCGACGCCTCTTCCGCTACGTCGAGCTCGGCCTCGAGGAGCGCGTCCTCGCCGAGGCGGAGACCGTCTACTCGTGTCTGCTCTGCGCGCTCTGCGAGGAGAGCTGCCCGGCCGGGGTGCACATCGCCGAGAACGTCCGCACCCTGCGCCACCACCTGAACCGGTCGCTCTTCGGGATGGAGGTCTAGCGATGCCGCTGCCCACCGGCGACGTGATCGGGATCCTGGCCGACAACCTGCGCCTGCGCGGGTCGGTGCTCCCTCTCTCCTCCAGGAGCGCCACCCGCTGGACGCGGGGGCTCGGCCTGCCGCGCGGCGGCGAGACCGTCCTCTACACCGGCCAGATGTACCAGCTCGTCCCGTACATCGAGGGGCTCGTGCGGGCGGAGCAGCGCCTCGGCGCCTCGCCGCTCGCGCGGCTCAGCGGGGTCGGCCGCCGCGTCAACCGGCTCGTCAACGTCTCCGCCTTCATGACGCGCCCGCCGCGGCGCGAGCGCGAGGAGCTCGACCGCGTCCCGCGCGCCGTCGTCCAGCTGCTCCGCGGCGCCGGCATCGAGCCGGGCTGCCTCTACGAGGACGACCTCTACTCCGGCGCGCTCGCGCACGACCTCGGTCTCGACGAGCTCGTCGCCGCGCACGCGCGGCGCGTCCAGGAGGTGCTGCACGAGCACGGCGTGCGCCGCGCGATCACGATCGACCCGCACACCACGCACATGCTCCGCACGGTCTACCCACGTCTCCTCGAGGAGTGGGACGTCGAGGTGCGCAGCTACCTCGAGGTGCTGGCCGAGCTCGACGACGAGCCGCGCGCGGCCCGAGGCGAGGTCGTGCTGCACGACTCCTGCGTGCTCGCCCGCCACGAGGACGTCGTCGAGGAGCCGCGCATCCTGCTCGCCCGCGCCGGGCTGACCGTGCTCGAGCCGGACCATGCGGGGAGGCTCACCTGGTGCTGCGGCGGGCCGGCCGAGTCGCTCTACCCGGAGAAGGCGCTCGCGCAGGCGCGCCGGCGGGTGGAGGAGCTGCGTGCCGCCGGCGGCACGGTCTGCGTCACCGCCTGCCCGCTCTGCCTCGTCAACCTCGAGAAGGCCGCCGGTGGGAGGATGCGCTTCCGCGACCTCTCCGAGGTCCTGCTCGAGGCGCGCGCGGTCGAGCCGGCCGAGCCCGCTGCGGTCTGAGCGACGCCGCCGGCGGGCCGCCGCGCCTGCGGCGACCCGCCTCGCGTTCGCTCTACGCCGTGTCGTCGCCGGGTGCGAGCGGCACCCAGTCCGGCGGCTGCGCTGCCGTCGTCGCGGGTGCAGCCGTACCGGGCTGCGCCCACGCGTACGAGCAGCTGGGCACCGACACGACCGTCACGGGCGCGATCGGCACCGACGCGGCCGGCTGCGTGCAGGTCGAGGCCGGCAGCGCGGCGCCCGGTTGCGCCCACTGGTAGTCCGCACCCGGAGGCGCGGGGACTGCGCTTGCAAACGCTCCGGAAGCGACGACACCTGCCGCGGCCGCCGGAGCGGCGACGAGGAGAACCGTGCGGATGCGCATGCCTCCTCCTTTCGTCCGATCCCTGGGAACGCGGACCGCCCCCGGCCATCGTGGGTCGCGCGCAGCGGATTGCGCGAAACCCGCAACTGTGTGCGCACATAGCTTCGAGGGCCGGGGCGGCTAGGCGTCGCGCCAGGCGCGCAGGAGCGCGAGGGCCTCGTCGAGGCTGTGGACGATCGAGCCGCCCCCCGCCTCGATGCAGCCGCGCACGAAGGGGTTGACGTCCTGGCCGCCGCGCATGCCGCGCATGTCGGTGAGGAGGCCGACGACGACGCGCCGCCGCGAGTCGGACTGCATCAGGCCGTGGAAGATCCCGATCTCGCACGCGACGCCGTCGTCGATCGCGGGCCCGTCGAGGAGCGCCAGCATGACGTCGGCGGCCACGATGCCGGCCCAGTCCTTCGCGAAGATCCCGGCGGGCGCGACGCCGTCGATGGCCGCGAGCGCGTGCTCGTGCGGGACGAAGACCTCGAAGTCCTCGTCGCGCAGCCGGGTCGCGCAGGCGTCGATGTAGCCGCGCTCGTAGGGGGTGAACAGCGGGCCGGCGAAGTAGATCCGCATACCGTGACCCTGGAGACTAGAGGGCCTGCCTGACACCCGCCTCCTCTCCGACCTGCCGCAGCTGCTCGGCGAGGCCGCCCTCGAGCGCCGCGCGCGAGGAGCCGCGGCGGAAGACCGGCAGCACCTGGCGCTTCCGCTCGTCCTCGAGCAGGAAGGCGAGCCCGCCGTAGAGCGCCGCGGCGAAGATGGCGACGGCGATCCAGCCGGAGGCGGCGTAGAGCGCGTGCGGCGCGCCGAACTGGTACGCCCCGTCGAGCGCGCCGCGGGCGGTGGCCGCCGCGAGGATGGCGCCGACGAGCGGCTTGCCGGCGAGCGCGGCGACCGCGAGCAGCCCGATCGCCGCCGAGAAGCCGAGCAGGTAGAGCCCCGTCGCGCGGCTCGTCGCGCCCGGCGCTCCGGCGAGACCGGTCAGTCCGACGGTGAGCCACGAGGTCGAGAACAGCCCGAAGCCGGTCGCGCTGAACGTGTCCCGCGCGAGCAGGGCGACGACCGTGGCGACCGCCTCGAGCGGGAACACGAACGCGGCCAGCAGGATCCCGACCGTGTGCTGGTCGGAGGCCGGAAGCCAGCCGTTCGCCTGGCCGCCGAGCAGCAGCATCCCGATCCCGAACGAGAGGAAGCCGAGCGGCATCGTGCTCGCGTACGGGCGGACGACGATCCGCAGGTCGTGCGGCAGGCCGCCGTCGCTCACAGGACGGCCAGCTCCTGCGGGTACTCGGGCAGCAGGTCGCCGTCGCCGCCGCCGACAGCGTCCCAGGGGCGGAGCGGCACGACGACGCGGACGGCGCCGCCGCGGACGAAGCCGACGCGGTCGGGCCCGAGGTCGAGCGGCTCGTAGGTGCCCGCGAAGGCCTCCGGCCGCTCCGCGCGCAGGCGCAGGACGCGCCGGATCAGGTGCAGCTTCATCGTCTCGCGTGTCGGCTCCCCCTCCGCGAGCGCCGCGAAACGGCGCCGCCAGTCGACCGGGCGCCGGTTGTCCGGGTCGACGAGGTTGAGCGACCAGAGCGCATCGCCCTGGTAGAGGTCGGGGAGGCCGGGGACGGTGAGCCGCAGGAGCAGCTGCCCGAGCGAGGCGTGCTCGCCGGCGCGCGCGACCCGCGCTGCGAACGGCTCGAACTCGGCGAGGAACTCCTGGTTCCCGTACAGGCCGCGGACGAACTGCTTCGCGCGGCGCTCGTGCTCCTCGTCCGGGTCGAGCCAGTTCGTCGTCCGCTTCGCCTCGCGCAGCGCCTTCTCGAGGTAGCGCTCGACCCGCACGGGCACGATCGGCCAGGCGCCGACGAGCGTCTGCCAGACGAGGTACTCCTCGTTCGGGTCGTCCATGCCGCCGCTGACCCGGCGCCAGCGCCGCACCTGCCGCGCCCACTCCTCGTGCAGCCCGGCGAGAGCGCCGATCCGGGCGCGGACGTCGCCGGCCCGCTTCGTGTCGTGCGTCTGCGAGGCGAGCAGCCAGTGCGGCCGGTGCTCCCCGCGCTCCGCGTTCGCGCGGTGGAAGTCCCCGGGAGCGAGCGAGAAGCGGTCGGGGTCGCCGCCGACCTCGTTCAGCGCGGCCAGCCGGAACCAGCGGTAGAAGGCGGTGTCCTCGACGCCCTTCGCCATCACCGGCCCGGTCGTCTGCTGCCAGCGGACGACGAACTCGTCGAGCCGCGGCGAGCGCTCCCCCTCGAGGAGGACGACGCGCCGGAGGTCGTCCGGCAGGGCCGCCGCCGCGCGCCGGTCCGCGTCCTCCACGCGGCCGCTCTCCGGCTCGACGTAGGTGCGGTAGACGTGGAGGGCGGCCGCCGCCTCCTCGAGCCCGTCGCGTGGGAAGAGCTCGCGCAACCGCTCGAGCTCGGGCGCGAAGGTGGTGCGGGCGACCTCGAGCT
>Ga0075270_1000022_pt1 | contig 14873 bp, 17 predicted proteins | sample SF_Rice_5C_0N_20_FD_69774 | JGI IMG/M metagenome (GOLD analysis project Ga0075270, IMG submission 69774) | Rice paddy soil microbial communities from Twitchell Island, California, USA - SF_Rice_5C_0N_203 | ecosystem: Environmental > Terrestrial > Soil > Paddy field/soil | place: USA: Twitchell... | reverse complement strand
AGCGCGATCTTGCCGAGCTCGCCGGGCTGGAACTGGAAGGAGCCGACGTGCACCCAGAGGCGGGCGCCGTTGATCGACTCGCCGAAGCCCGGCGCGAGCGGCAGGAAGAGCAGCACGAGCGCACCGATCCCGAAGAGATACTTGTAGCGCTCGATCAGCCGATAGTCCTTCCGCAGCCAGTAGAGCGCGCCGGCGAAGACGACCACGCCGATGACGATCCAGAGGCCCTGCCGGAGCGCGTCCCCGGGGCCGAGCCGGTAGATCTCGGTGACCCCGATCGCGGTCAGGAGCCCGGCGATCGGCAGCAGGTACGGGTCGGCGTCCGGCACGGCGATCCGCGCCACGACGTGCGCGGCCAGGTAGAGGCCGAAGAAGAAGACGGCGTACGTGAGCGAGCCGCTCGAGATCTGCGCCTTCAGCGAGATGTAGACGCTCGCGAAGCCGACGGCCGTGAGCACGCCGACGGCGGCGAGGACGAACAGCTCGCGGTTCCGGTACGACAGCCTCAGCGCAGCAGCCCCCAGGCGAGCAGGGCGATCGCGACCGCGAGCAGCCCGACCATCGTCAGCGCGAGCCGCACCCGCGCCGAGGTGTCGGCGGGCTCGCGGCGCGCCGCGGCGCGCGCCTCGGGCGATCCCGCCTCGAGGAGCTCGGCGTCGATCCGGTCGGGCGGGATCACCATCGTGTCCACCGCGGGCTCGGGAACGGCCTCCATCGTCTCCTCGTCGGGCTCCGTCTGGACGGGCAGCCGCCGCGTCTCCTCGACAGGCTCGCCCGGCGCCACCCGGAACGCGACCGCGGTGATGTTGTCCTCGCCGCCGCCGCGGTTGGCCGCGGCGACGAGCGCCTTGACGGCGCGGTCGAGGTCGTCGCGGTGCCGGTGGAGCAGGTCGAGGATGTCCTCGTCCTCGACCATGTCGGTGAGCCCGTCGGAGCAGAGGAGGAAGACGTCGCCGTCGTGCGCGTCGATCGTGAAGGCGTCCGCGTCGACGTCGGGGTCGGTGCCGACGGCGCGCGTGATCACCGAGCGCTGCGGATGGACGTGCGCCTCCTCGGGCGAGAGCTTGCCGCTCTTCAACAGCTCGTTGACGAGCGAGTGGTCCTCCGTCAGCTGCTCCATCCGGCCCTCGCGCACGAGGTAGGCGCGCGAGTCGCCGACGTGGCCGATCACGACGGTCATCCCCTCGACGACGGCGACGGTCATCGTCGTACCCATCCCCGATGCGGCGGGGTCGCTCGTCGAGCGCTCGTAGACGCGGCGGTTCGCCTCCTGGATGAGCGCGGCGACCCGCTCGACGCCGCTGAGCGCGCCCGCGTCCTCGCCGCCCTCGAGCGTGGAGGCGGCGAGCTTCGAGGCCACTTCGCCGGCCTGCGCGCCGCCCATCCCGTCCGCGACCGCGAACAGGGGCGGGGTGACGACGTAGTTGTCCTCGTTGCGGCGGCGCTTGCGACCGGTGTCGCTCGCGACGGCGTACGAGCCGACGGCCATCGCTAGCGCTCCTCCAGCTCGAGGTCGGTCTCGCCGACCCGGAGCGTGTCGCCGGCGCCGAGCCGCTGCGCGCCGTCGATGCGGGAGCCGTTGACGTAGGTGCCGTTCGTCGAGCCGAGGTCCTGCACCCAGACGCCGTCACGGCGGGCCTCGATCCGGGCGTGCCGCGCGGAGGCGAACTCGTCGCCGTCGAGGACGAGGTCGTTCTGGCCGCCGCGCCCGATCGTCAGCGGCGCCGAGTCGACCGGGAAGCCGTCCCCGATCTCGAGGCTCGGGCTCCGCCGGACGACGAGCCGGGCGGCGCGGACCGCGCGGGCGGCCCCCCCGAGGCCGACGCTCGCAGCCGCGGCGGGACTGAGGATCATGCTGTCCTGGTGCGGCGCGCGCAGCTCGCGCGCGGCGGTGCGGAGGATCCGCCAGATCAGCACGTAGAGAAGGACGAGGAAGACGATCTTCAGCGCGAGCAGCACCTCGGCGAGCCTGGTGGAGGCGAGCAGCGGCGCCACGGTCACTCCCGTTCGGTCGAGAAGGTGACGGTGGTCTCGCCGATCGTGAACGTGGAGCCGTCGTGAAGCTGGTGCCGCTGCACGCGCCGGCCGTCCACCTCCGTGCCGTTCGTCGAGCCGAGGTCGACGACCCAGAAGGCGGAGCCCTCCTGGACGATCTCCGCGTGCCGGCGCGAGATGTTCGGGTCCTCGATCTGGACGTCGGCGTCACGGGAGCGGCCGAGGACGGCACGGCGCTTGTCGAGGACGCGGCGCCGGCCGCTCCAGGTGAGGACTGCGACCTGCTTGTCGACGCCCATCTCCTCGAGCGACACCGACTCGGTCGGCTGCGTACGAGGCTTGTAGATCATCGTCGCGCCCGGCTCGACCTGCTCGGCCGGCTCGCCCTCGTCACGGACGCCGTGCCGCGGCTGCGCCATGCGGGTGGCGATCCCGAACTCGCCGACGCCGAGGTCGTCGTCCGTCTCGAAGATCACCCGCGGCGGCGTGAGCAGGGCGTAGTTCTCGCGCTGCCCGTGCTCGGCGAGGTACTGCTCGAGCTCGGAGACGAGCGAGTTCTCGTAGCCCTCGAACTGCTCGCGGTCGCCCTCGGAGAGGAAGACGCTGTACTCGTTCGGGACGTAGACGCGGGAGACGGAGACGGAACGGTGGTCGTCCATCTCCTTCGCGAGCTTGCGCGCGAGCTCGACCGGCTGCACGTTCGTACGGAAGGCGCGACCGAACACGCCCTCGAAGATCTGCTCCAGCTTCTGCTCGATCGCCCTCAGCACCATCGTCGCTGGCGCTGAATGTACCCCCAGCGGATGCTTCGTGAACCGGTCGGCTGTTTTCAGCGCAGCGGACGGAGCGCGGCGAACGCGGCGAGCGCCCACGCCGCGAGGACGAGCGGGAGGGCGGCCGCGGCCGGCACCGGCGCGACGGCGAGGACGAGCATCAGCGCGCCGAGGCCGGCAGCTCCCCAGCGGCCGCGTGAGCGCGCGTACGGGAGCGCGAGCGCGACGACCGCGAAGGCGGCCGCCTCGAGGACGAGGGCGCGGTCGGCCGCGACGGCTCGCGCGAGCGAGCCGGCGACGTCGAAGGGGTCGTTCGCGCCCGCGACGCCGAGCCCGAGCGGGGCCGCAGCTCCGGTCAGCGGCAGCGACGCGTGCCGGATGCCCGCGGCGAGGGCGGCGAGGAGCACGGCGGCCCCTCCGAGCGCGGCGCGCCGGGCGGGCGCGCGCACGCCGGCGGTTGCGAGCGGGAAGAGGCCGAGCGCGGCGAGCGGCGCGAGCAGCGGGCCGAGCGCGAGGAGCAGCCCCGCCCGCGGCTCGCGCAGAAAGAGCAGCAGCCAGGCGAGCGCGACGCCCCCGTAGAGGATCGCGAGCCCGAGCGAGACGTTGCCGAGCGGGAGGACCGGCACGGCGAGGGCGAGCGCGAGCCCGAGCCGCTCGCGGAAGAGCGCCGTCGCGGCGCACGCGAGCGCGAGCCCGGCCGCCCAGCCGCCGGGATAGAAGGGGACCGCCGCCGCCGTCCAGCCGGCGAAGACGCCGGCGAGCCCGGCGGCGGCGATCCGGTCGACCTGGCGCGGCACCTGGAGCGCGACCGCGGGCCGCGAGCGGCCCTTCCGCTTCCGCGCGGTCGCGGCGCCCCGGAGCGCCTGGCCGAGCTCGGCGGCGGACGGTCGCCTGACCGGGTCGCGCGAGAGGGCGCGGTCGACGAGCTGGAGGAGCGGCTTGGGCAGGTCGGGCCGCAGCTGTGCGAGCGGCTCTGCGCCGGCCTCGATCGCGCGGGCGGTGTCGAGCATCGAGCCCTGCCAGAACGGGTGCCGGCCGGCGAGCGCCTCCCAGAGCATGACGCCGACCGCCCAGACGTCGGCGGCGGCCGTCGACTCGTCCCCGGCGAGCCGCTCCGGCGAGATGTAGGCGAGCGTGCCGGGGACGTCACCCTGCGCGGTCAGCGTCTCGGCCTCCGCCATCCGCGCCAGCCCGAAGTCGAGCAGCCGCGCCGAGACGCGGTCGCCGTCGGCGAGCAGCACGTTCGACGGCTTCACGTCGCGGTGGAGGATCCGCGCGCGGTGGGCGTGCGCGAGCGCGTCGCAGATCTGCGCGCATGCCTCGATCGCCTGCGCATCGGGCAGCTCGCCGGCGCGGAGCGCCTCGCGGAAGGTGCGGCCGGGGACGAACTCGTAGGCGATGTAGACGTGCCGCGAGTCCCGCTTGTACGCGTACGCGCGCAGGCAGGCGGGATGGCGCAGGCGGGCAGCCGCCGCGACCTCGCGCTCGGCGCGCGCGGCCGCCTTCCCCTCGCGGGCGATGATCTTGAGCGCGACGTCGAGGCCGGTCTGCTCGTCGCGGGAGAGCCACACCGAGCCCGAGCCGCCGCTGCCGAGGGGACGCAGCGGCCGGTACCGCCCGAGCACGAGCCCGGACGGCTCCAGGGCGAGTGCAGCGGAAGGAGCCACGCGTGTCGAAGGTTGGCCACGGCGTCGGACTTTCCTCCGTTCCCGCTCTGACCGACCCCCTTCGGGAGTAAGGTTGCCGGGACTTTCGGGCCCTCCCGCGGGCCGCACGCATGAGCAGCTACGACGACGACAACGACATCGAGTTCGACTTCTTCGAGGAGCCCGAGACGCAGGAGGCGCCGAGCAGGCTCCGCCGCCGCGGGCCCCGGAGCGGGGAGCCGCGCGGCCCGGTCCACCCGCCGACGGGAGCCGTCGCGATGGCGCGGCTGGTGGGCCTCGTCGCGATCGGGATCGCCGTCGTCGTCGGTCTCGTCTTCTGGGTCGGCGCCTGCCAGGGGAAGAGCCGCCACGACGAGTACGCGTCCTACATCGACAAGGTGCGTGTCGTCGCCCAGAGCTCGGCGAAGGTCGGGCACGAGTTCGCCGCGAAGCTCGGCTCGCCGGGGCTGAAGCTGACCGATCTCGAGACCCGGCTCGAGCAGTGGTCGCAGCAGGAGCAGCAGGCGTACGACCAGGCCCAGCAGATCCGTCCGCCCGGCCCGCTCCGCACGATGCACCAGCAGGTGCTCGACACGCTGCAGCTGCGCGCGATCGGCCTCGCCGGTCTCGCGAGCGCGCTCACCCAGCCGAACCAGACCGCCTCGAGCGCCGGCTCCGCGCTGGCGGCCCAGGCGCAGCTGCTGAGCGCGAGCGACATCGTCTGGGCCGAGCTCTACAGGCTGCCGGTGACGCAGGAGCTGAAGTCGCTCGGCATCACCGGGGTCGTCGTTCCCTCGTCGCAGTTCGTCACGAACCCGGAGGTCGTGAGCGAGCGCTCCTTCCAGATCGTCTTCCAGCAGCTCACCCCGGCCTCGACGGGCGGCACGCCGAGCGGCCTGCACGGGAGCAGCCTCGTCTCGACGAAGGCGGTCGGCGGCGGCCGCTCGCAGACGCTCACGTCCTCACAGCCGACGACGATCTACGTCTCCGCCGACCTGAAGCTCGACGCCACCGTCGAGGACTCGGGCAAGTTCTCGGAGGTGAACGTCCCGGTCACGCTGACGGTCAAGGTGGGCGGCAAGGCGCTGTTCACGAAGAAGCAGACGATCAACGGCATCCAGGCGGGCGAGCAGCAGACGGTCACGTTCACGAACCTGCAGCTGACGCCGAACGCGTTCGGCCACGCCGCCTCGATCAAGGTGACGATCGGCGGCGTGCCGGGCGAGCAGAAGCTCGACAACAACACCGCCACCTATCCCGTCTTCTTCAGCCTCAGCCAGCCCTAGGCGCCCGGCATGAACGTCTCCGCCGCAGCCGCCGCCTGGATCGCGATCGCCGCCGCCGCGCTCGCCGCCGCCGCCGTCGCGCTCGCGCTCGGCTACTTCCTGACGCTGCGCCGCGTGCGGGCCGCGCAGCGCGTCCTGCTCGGCGGTGGCACGGGTGACCTCGTCGACTTCGCAGTCTCGCTCCAGGCGCGGATCGACGACCTCCACCGCGCGGTGGACGAGGTCGCGGCCGGGCTCGCGCGCGTCGACCGGCGCGTCGACGACTCCGTCTCGAAGACGGCGATCGTCCGTTACGACGCCTACGAGAACAGCGGCGGCCACCAGTCGGCCTCGGTGGCGCTCCTCGACGCCTCCCGCTCGGGCGTGGTGCTGAGCGCGATCCAGGGCCGGGACTACGCGCGGATCTACGTCAAGGAGGTCGAGCGGGGACACGCGTCGGTGGCGCTCTCGCCGGAGGAGCAGGACGCCGTCGACCGCGCCATGAGCTCCTGACCCCGGATCGGCGCAGGCGCTCGACGCTGGTACCTTTCGTCCAGGTTGCAGCACGTTCTCGTCCTGAACGCGAGTTACGAGCCGCTCAACGTGTGCACGGTGCGGCGCGCCCACGTGCTCGTGTTCAAGGGCAAGGCCGAGGTGGTGGAGCGCCTCGACCAGCCGCTCCGCTCGGCGACCGGCAGCTTCATCTGGCCGCACGTGATCCGGCTGCTCACCTACGTCCGCGTGCCGCGGGCGATCCAGCGCAAGATCTCGCGTCGCGCCCTGTTCGCGCGGGACGGCTGGCGCTGCGTCTACTGCGGCAGCTCGAGCGGCCGCCTGACCCTCGACCATGTCGTGCCGCGCTCCAAGGGCGGCGAGTCGATCTGGGAGAACGTCGTCACCGCCTGCGCGCCCTGCAACCTCCGCAAGGGCGACCGCACCCTCGAGCAGGCCGGGATGATGTTGCACACCCCGCCGCGCCCACCCGCGCCCGTGCTCTTCATCAAGCTCGCCGCCCCGCGCATCCCGCAGGGCTGGACGCCCTACCTGCCGGCCACCGCGTAACCCGCCGGCGACAGCCCGCGCGTGTGTTCGCCAGCGGCGAGTCGCACGCTCCGAGGTGCGCAGCATCCTCGCGTGACAAACGCCCCGCCGGCGACGTATTCCGGGTATGACCAGACTCCGTACATCCATCCTGCTCGCCGGAGCCCTGCTCGTCGCCGCCGCGGTCGCCGGCGTCGCGCAGCCGCGGCTCGCGCACGGCGCGGCTGTCCCGGCGGCGAGCGACCGCACGATCACGGTCGCAGGCGACGGCTCCGTCACGACCGTCCCCGACCGCGCCTCGTTCGAGTTCGGCGTCACCACCCAGTCGGCCACCGCGAGTGACGCGATGGCCCGGAACGCGGCCGCCGCGAACGCGGTGATCGCGGCGCTGAAGGCTGCGGGCGTCGCGTCGGCCGACCTCTCGACGAGCGGCGTCTCGCTCTCGCCGGTGACGAGCGAGGACGGGACGAGGATCGTCTCGTACACGGCGTCGAACAGCGTCAGCGCGCGGATCGCGCTCGCGAAGGCGGGCGCGCTCGTCGACGCGGCGGTCGGCGCGGGAGCCGACACGGTGTACGGCCCGAGTCTCGACCGCTCCGACCGGAAGGCGCTCTACATGCAGGCGCTGACGCAGGCGCTCGCGGACGCGAAGGCGAAGGCCGAGGCGCTCGCCGGGGCCGCGGGACTGACGCTCGGCGCCGTCCAGACGATCACGGAGGGCGGCACGGCGACGCCGGTCCCGTTCGGGATCAAGGCGGCAGCCGGCGATTCCGCGTCGACACCGATCGAGCCCGGCACCCAGGAGGTGGACGCGAGCGTCGGCGTGACGTACGCGGTCTCGGGCTAGCCGCGCTCGAGCGGCAGGCCGCGCTGCGACCAGTCGCTCCAGGAGCCCGGGTAGAGCCGCCCCTCGCGCCCGGCGAGCCATGCCCGGTGGAGGGTGACGCAGGCGGTGATGCCGGAGCCGCAGTACGCGACGAGCTCCCCGGCCGGCAGGTCGGGGAGCGGCTCCGTCCACGGCGCGCTCTCGGCGCCCGGGATCCGGCCGGCAGGATCGTCGATCTCGTTCGGCTCGCCGCGCCAGCGGTGGGCCGGCCGCGCGTCGACGAGCGCGAGCGCGGGATCGGCGAGCCGACGCGCGATCTCCTCCGGCGAGATCGTGTCGCCGCCGCGCTCCCGCGGCACGAAGCGGACGGGCTCGGCCTCCTCGTCGCCGCCGCGGAGCAGCCCGCCCCACGCGTCGATGCCGCCGGCGAGCACGGCGCACGTGTCGTGCCCGAAGTGGCGGAGCAGCCACCAGAGCCGCTCGGCGCCGCCGAGCGAGCCGTACGCGACGACGAAGACGCCGTCCCCGATCCCGGCCCGGCCGGCGGCGGCCGCAAACCGCTCCGCGGACGGCAGCGGATGCCTGCCCGCGTCCGGCACGGAGAGATCCGAGAGGTCCTCGTCGACGTCGAGGAAGGACGCGCCCGGGACGTGCCCTTGCCGGTAGAGCTCGCGACCGCGGGCAGGCGCTCCGAGCTCCCAGCGGCAGTCGACGACCTGGTAGCGCATCGTCGCGCGAGCGTAGACGGATTGCGCAATCTGCGCTCCGACGGGTACAACGGGCAACAGATGCGCAGACGGATCCTCCTCCTCGGCGGGCTCGTGCTCGCGGTGCTCGCCGGCGGCGCCACCGCCGGGGGCGCGTACGCCTACTTCTGGGATCGCGGCCAGGCGGACGTGATCGCCGCCGGCGTACGCGTCGCAGGCCTCGACGTGGGCCGCCTGCACGCCGCCGACGCGCGCACGCGCGTCGAGCAGCGCGTCGCGGAGCCGCTGCGCCGGCCCCTGAGGCTCGCCGCCGGTGACTGGAGCCTGACCGTTCAGCGCTCGACCCTTCTCCGCGTCGACGTGGACGCGATGGTCGGTGCAGCCCTCGCGCAGAGCCGGAAGGGGCCGCTACGGCAGCGCCTGCTTCGCGAGCTGCGCGGCCGTGAGCTCGCGGTCAGCGTGCCGCTGCGCGCCACCGTCGACGAGACGGCGCTCGACGGCGTCGTCGCCCGGGTCGCCCGCGAGCTCGCCGCGTCGCCGCGTCCCGCCCGTGTCGTCCCGAGCGCGACCCGCCTCCGGATCGTGCCGTCGCACGACGGTCGCGCCGTCGAGCGGGCCGCCCTGCGCGCGCGCCTGCACGCCGCGCTCCTCGACCCGGCCGCCACGAGTCTCGACGTGCCGTCGCGCACGGTGCAGCCGGCGTTGACGACGGCAGGGCTCGCGCGCCGCTTCCCCTCCTACCTGCTCGTCGACCGGGAGCACTTCAGGCTGAGGCTGTTCCGGCACCTGAAGCTCGCCCGCACCTTCCGGGTCGCGGTCGGGCGCGCCGGACTGGAGACGCCGGCCGGCCTCTACCGGATCGACGACCGGCAGATCGACCCGTCGTGGCACGTGCCGCTCAGCTCCTGGGCGGGCGGCCTCGCCGGGAAGGTGATCCCGCCGGGGCCGGCCGACCCGATCAAGGCGCGCTGGCTCGGCTTCTACGACGGCGCGGGCATCCACGGCACCGACGAGCTCTCGTCGATCGGCACGGCGGCCTCCCACGGCTGCATCCGCATGGCGATCCCCGACGTGATCGCGCTCTACCCGCAGGTCCCGCTCGGAACGCCGATCTACGTGGGCTAGAGCGACTCGCCGGTGCGGTGGTGCGTCGCGTGCCCGACCGGCGAGGCCCAGCAGAGACCGTCGCCCGACTCGCGGCCGGTGCGCGCGGCATCGACGATCGCGGCGATCACCTGCCCGGTGAGCCCGTCCTCGACGAGGAACGTGAGCATCGCCTTCGGCAGGAAGCGCGACTCGAAGACGCGGCCCCGGTACTCGTGGGTCACGCCGCGCTCGCGGCCGTGGCCGATCGCCTCGACGACGGTCACGCCCACGTGCCCGGTCGCCTCCTCGACCGCGTCGATGACGGTCTCGACCCGCTCGCGGACGACCACCGCCTCCACCTTCATCATCGGGTGACCTCCGATCTCCGCTCGCGCAACAGGACGTGGGTCGCGTCTGGCACGGGGGCGCAGCGTACAACGCCGACCGGCGAGCCTTGACGCGGGCGCGCGCGGGTCGCTACCCTCCGCTCAGGCGCGCTGCCTACGCAGGCGGCCGCCGAGGCGATGAGGCCTGGAGGACTCCCTGGAGTCCCCCGGGCCTTTTTTGTTGCTGTTTTTCGAGACAGGAGGAAGGCGTGCCGAAGCTCAAGCTCGAATACATCTGGCTCGACGGGTACGAGCCCGTGCCGAATCTGCGCAGCAAGACGCGCGTCGAGGAGCTCGACGCTCCGCCGTCGCTCGAGCAGCTGCCGCTGTGGGGCTTCGACGGCAGCTCGACCCGCCAGGCGGAAGGGCACGACTCCGACTGCACGCTCGAGCCGGTCGCCGTCTATCCCGACCCGACGTGGGAGAACGCGTACCTCGTCATGTGCGAGGTGCTGCTGCCGGACGGCTCACCGCACCCGAGCAACAGCCGCGCCACGATCCCGGACGACCCCGGCACCTGGTTCGGCTTCGAGCAGGAGTACTTCCTCTACCGGGACGGCGTGCCGCTCGGCTTCCCGGCGGAGGGCTTTCCGCAGCCGCAGGGCGAGTACTACACCGGCGTCGGCTACAAGAACGTCGGCGACGTCGCCCGCGAGATCGTCCGCGCGCACCTCGACCTCTGCCTCGAGGCGGGGGTCGGACACCAGGGCATCAACGCCGAGGTGGCGAAGGGTCAGTGGGAGTTCCAGATCTTCGGGAAGGGCTCGAGGAAGGCGGCGGACGACGTGTGGATCGCCCGCTACCTGCTCCTGCGCCTCTGCGAGCAGTACCGCGTCGACGTCAACTTCCACCCGAAGCCGCTCGGTGTCGAATACGACTGGAACGGCTCGGGGATGCACACGAACTTCTCGACCGAGTACCTGCGCGAGGTCGGAGGCAAGGAGTATTTCGAGACGCTGATGGCGGCGTTCGCAGACCGGCGCGACGACCACATCGCGGTGTACGGCCCCGACAACCACATGCGCCTGACGGGCCTGCACGAGACGGCGGCGATCGACGAGTTCACGTTCGGGGTCGCGGACCGCGGCGCGTCGATCCGGGTCCCGCACAGCTTCATGAAGGCCGGCTACAAGGGCTACCTCGAGGACCGGCGACCGAACGCGCTCGGCGACCCGTACCGGATCGCGGGACGGATCGTGCAGACGATCCAGTCCGTGCCGATCGACAACGTCACCCAGCTGCCGGAGGCGGTCGCGGTCTAGCGATCCTCTCGCGCGGCGGCTCAGCTCGTCCGGTGCGGCGTCCAGACGGCGGCGGCGACACCGAGCCCGACGAGGACGCCGCCGCCGAACCAGCGCTCGAAGCGCGCGATCGCCGCCGAGCCGCGCAGCCGCTCGGCGACGGCGCCGGCGGCGAGCGCGTAGACGCTGTCGCTGACGAAGCCGAGACCGGCGAAGCTGAGGCCGAGCACGAGCACCTGCAGCCAGACGTGGCGCGCGTGCGGGTCGACGAACTGCGGCACGAAGGCGAAGATGAAGACGATCGTCTTCGGGTTGGTCAGGTTGACGACGACCCCCTGCATGTAGGCGCGCCGGCGGGTGCGCGGCGCCGACTCCACCGGGCCCTGTTCGCCGCCGCGCACGACGAGACGGCGCACGCCCAGCAGGACGAGGTAGGCGGCCCCGACGTACTTGACCGCGTCGAAGGCCGCGCGCGAGGCGAGGACGAGCGACGACAGGCCGGCAGCTGCGAGCGAGATGTGGACGATCGTCCCGGTCGTGATCCCGGCGACCGACGCGAGCCCGCCGCCGCGCCCCATCTCGATGCTGCGCGTGACGACGTACAGGACCGCGGGCCCCGGCACGACGAGCAGGGCGAGGCCGGTGGCGAGGAACACCGCATACGTGGAGATCGACGGCATCAGCCGCGACCGTACAACGCAGCGGCCTCGCGCACCGTCTCCGCGACCCGCGCGCGCAGCTCGGGCGGCTCGAGCACCTCGAGGTCGGCGCCGAAGCGCAGCAGCTCCCGGTACGCCTCGCCGAGGCTCTCGAAGGGCACGACGACGCGGCCGTCCGCCTCGAGCCGCCGCTCGCCGGGGAGGAAGCGGCGGGCCCCGTCCGAGACGCGAACCGTGACCTCGACACGGGGCCGCTGCTCCTCGAAGGCGCGCGACCACTCCTCCCAGAAGGCGGCGAGGTCGAAACCCGGCGGCCGCTCGAACGCCTGCTCGAGCGCGCTCGAGGAGACGACGCGCGAGACGCGATAGACGCGCATGCCGGCGACGCGGCGCGCGACGAGATACCAGGCCCCGCCCTTGAGGACGAGCCCGAGCGGGTCGACGGTGCGCCGGACGACCCGCGGGCCCTCCCGGTAGCGGAGCCGGAGCCGGCAGCCCTGCGAGACCGCCGCGGCGAGCGCCGGCAGGTGCGGGACGCGGTCCTCGGCGCGGAACCAGCGCCGCGTGTCGAGGTGGAAGAGCCGCTGCGCCCGCTCGGCCCGCTCCTGCAGCTCGGAGGGCATCGCCGCGAGCACCTTCAGGCGCGCGGCCGCGAGCTCGCCGCCGAGCCCGAGCTCCGCGGCCGGCCCGGGCATCCCCGCCGCGAACAGCGCCCCCGCCTCGTCCGCCGTCAGCCCGGTCAGACGTGTCCGGTAGCCGCCGGCGAGCCGGTAGCCGCCCGCGGGCCCGCGCACCGCCTCGACCGGCACGCCTGCCGCCGCGAGCGAGCCGACATCCCGGTGCACGGTCCGCACGGAGACCTCGAGCCGCCCGGCGAGCTCGGAGGCCGTCACGAGCCCACGGGTCTGGAGCAGGAGCAGCAGGGAGACGAGGCGCGTCGCACGCATTTCGCTGAATATGACAGAAGATGTCGTGTTCATCTGATTTGCTGTCTCCCCTACGCGAAAGGAGTCGGCAATGAGCGAGCGCGAGCAGGGGGCAACCGTCGTCGAGCTGCTCCTGCGGGAGCCGGAGATCGTGGCCTGGCTCGGGGACGAGCGTCCGGACCCGGCCGGCGCCGACGAGGACGACCCGCCGGAGGCGGCGTGACGGCCCGGCCGAACGTCTACGCCGACGGCCCCTTCGACCGGGAGGGCGAGACCATGCGCATCCGCAGCCTCTTCGTCGCGAAGCACGCCGGTGCGACGGAGCTCGGCGCGTCCGTCCACGAGCTGCTGCCGGGATCCACCGGCTTCCACCTGCACGCGCACTACGGGATGGAGGAGCTCTTCGTCGTCCTCGGCGGCCGCCCGTCGCTGCGCACCGCCGCCGGCGAGGAAGAGCTCGCGCCGGGCGACGTCGTCTCGATGCCTCGCGGGATCGACGGGCTGCACACGTTCACGAACCCGACCGACGAGCCGGCGCGGGTCCTGGCGATCTCGACGACGCCGATCCCCGAGGTGATCGTGTACCCCGAGCTCGGGAAGTTCGCCGTCGCGACGCGCGACCCGTTCACGGCCGTCGAGCGGGGCGGCGACGCCGGGGTCGTCGGCATGTTCGACCTGCCGGGCGGCGCGTAGGCGCTGGAAAGCCGCCACATTTGACGGCCGCCCGCGCGATCCCTACCCTTCGCTGGCGATGTTGCTCCAGAACGTGACGAACCGGATGCCGGCAGGCGTGCGCCTCGCCGGCCCGCGCGGACGCTAGGTCCGCGCACCGCCCCGCGCGGTCTCCCGTTCTCCGTTCCCCTTTCGTTTCACTCGAAGGAGCAGCATGTCCACTCTCGCATCACCCAGCACCGGATCCACGCCCGAGGCCGCGCGCGGCGTCCCCGCCGTCGAGATCCGCGACCTCCGGAAGACCTTCCGCCGGCGCGACCGGAAGGGCGGCCGCTTCGCCGCGAAGGAGCAGTGGCCCGCCCTCGAGGGGATTACGTTCACGATCGAGCGCGGAGAATGCGTCGCGATCCTCGGCCAGAACGGCTCGGGGAAGTCGACGCTCGTCCGCCTCCTCTCGACGCTGTTGATCAACGACGGGGGCGAAGCGCGCATCTTCGGGCACGACGCGTTCCGCGAGGAGCGGGCGATCCGGCGGCTCGTCAACCGGGTCTCCGTCGAGGCGAGCTTCTTCAAGCGGATGTCGGCATCCGAGAACCTCTCGTACGCGGCGCGCTTCTACGGGATGACCCCGCGGCAGACGCGCACCGCGATCCCGGCGATCCTCGAGAAGGTCGGCTTCCCGGCCGAGCGGCGCGGCGAGGCGATGGAGAACCTGTCGCGCGGCATGCAGCAGAAGGTCGCGCTCGCGCGGGCGCTCCTGACCGCGCCGGTGCTGCTCCTCCTCGACGAGCCGACGACCGGGCTCGACCCGCGCTCGAAGCTCGAGGTGCAGGACTTCATCCGGCAGGTCAGGGCCGAGCACGACGCCACCATCCTGCTCTGCACCCACGACATGAACGAGGCCGAGGCGCTCGCCGACCGGATCGGCCTGCTCGACCGCGGGCGGCTGCTCTTCCTCGAGCCGGCGGCGGACGTGAAGCGGCGGTTCGACGTCGCGACGCTCGAGGAGGCCTTCTTCGCCGCCACCGGACGTGAGTTCGACGCGGAGACGAGCGAGGACGACGCGTACCGGGAGGTGTTCGGCTGATGGGCAACTACGCGATCCAGATGCGCAACCAGCTGGTCGGCCTCGGCGGCATCGTCGAGCGCAACCTCTACCTGACGAAGCGCTACATCCTCTGGGACGTCGCGTTCATGGTCTGGACGATCGCGAACACGCTCACGGTCGTGTTCATCGCGCGGGCGGCCGGCCTGCCGCCCGCGCGCGAGAACGTGCTCGCGACGCAGCTGCTCGTCGGCGCGGTCATCTGGGCGTACCTCGGGATCATCTTCGAGTTCATGACGGAGACGGTCGCGTGGGAGCGCTGGGAGGGGACGATCGAGTACACCTTCATGGCGCCGCTCTCGCGGGCCGTGCACCTGTCCGGACAGGGCGCGTTCGCCGTGCTCTACGGGCTGATCAGGGCGACGATCCTCTTCTTCGCGGTGGTCGCGTTCATCGGGCTCCACATCCCGCAGGCGAACTTCGGGGCGGCGCTCGGCCTGCTCGCGGTCGCCTCGCTCTCGTTCATCGGCGTCGGGATGATGACCTCGGTGCTGCCGTTGATCTCGCCGGAGAAGGGCGCGCAGCTCGGCTTCGTCGCGCAGGGC
>Ga0075270_1000021_pt1 | contig 15241 bp, 16 predicted proteins | sample SF_Rice_5C_0N_20_FD_69774 | JGI IMG/M metagenome (GOLD analysis project Ga0075270, IMG submission 69774) | Rice paddy soil microbial communities from Twitchell Island, California, USA - SF_Rice_5C_0N_203 | ecosystem: Environmental > Terrestrial > Soil > Paddy field/soil | place: USA: Twitchell... | reverse complement strand
GGCCGTCGCGGACGAGCCGGTACATCGGCGTCCCGTGCGAGACCTCGACGCCGAAGACCTCGCGACCGGTGTCGGTGTGGGTGTCGAAGTGGACGAGCCCGACCGGGCCGTGGCGGCCGGCGCACGCGCGGATGTCCGGCTCCGCGATCGAGTGGTCGCCGCCGAGCACGATCGGCAGCAGCCCCGCGTCGAGCACCTCCCCCACCGTCTCCTCGATCGCCTCGTGGGAGCGGACCGGGTCGGCGGGAAGCACCGGCGCGTCGCCGTAGTCGACCACGCGCAGCTCCGCGAAGGCGTCGACGCCCGCCTCGAGATGCGGGCCCGGCGGGCAGCTCGCCGCGCGGATCGCCCGCGGCGCGAAGCGCGTTCCGGGCCGGTCCGAGACGAGATCGTCGGTCGGCGCGCCGACGATCGCCACGTCGAATCCGGACAGGAGCGAGGGATTCTGCGTGTACGGCGCGGAGCCGAAGCTGAGCGGTCCCGCGAAGTCGGGCTTCTCGCCGTAGCGGCGCCAGCGCTCGAGCGGATCGATCACGCCACGATCGTCGCAGGTCGCACAGACTTGGCGCGCCGCACTCCGTGCGCTAGCGTCCCTGGCCGCATCGTCGCCCCCGAGCCGTTCCGCTCCCGCCGTGCGCACGAGACTCCCTCCCGCCATCCTCGCCGCTGCGCTCGCCGCCGCTCTCGGCACGGCGGCCGCCTCGGCGAGCCCGTCGCCCGCGGTTGAGCGGCAGCGGGCGCACGAGCGCGTCGTGCTCGCGCGGATCGACGCGATCGGCCGCAACCTCGAGGTGGTCGTCCAGGACTACGACGGCGCCCGCATCCGGCTCCGCCGCGTCGACCTGAACCTGCACCTCAACGAGATCGCGCTCGGCGTCGCCCGCACGAACCTGAAGGCGGCGCAGCAGCGGCTCGCCGCGCGGCTCGTCTCGCTCTACAAGGAAGGGCGGCCGGGCGCGCTCGACGTGCTCGCGGGCGCGCAGAGCCTCTCCCAGATCCTCGACCGGCTCGAGTCGGCGCAGATGCTCTCGAAGCAGGACGCCGCGCTCGGCTCGGAGACGCTCCGCTTCAAGGGCTCCGTGCAGACCCGCGAGGCCCTCCTGCGGCGGCAGCGCCGCGAGCGGGCGGCGACGGTCGCACGGCTCGCGGAGCGGAGGCGCACGATCGAGTCGACGCTCGCACGGCAGCGGCGGCTGCTCGCGTCGATCCACCAGACGATCGCGGACATCCAGGCGCGGGAGGCGGCGCAGGCGCGGCGCCTCGCGGCGGCGGAGCAGGCCCGGGTCGCGCGGGAGGTCGCGGCCCGCCAGGCTGCACTCGACGCGTCGCCGCCGGCGGCCTCCCCGGCCGCGCCCGGTCTCGTCGCCTCGCCGGCTCCCGTCTCGATCGGATCCTCGGGGGCCGGCCACCCCGAGGCCGCCCAGGTCGCGGCGCGCTACCTCGGCATTCCCTATGTCTGGGGCGGCGCGAGCCCGGGCGGCTTCGACTGCTCCGGGCTCGTGATGTACGTGTACGCGCAGCTGGGCATCTCGCTGCCGCACTACACCGTCTCGCAGTGGAGCTCGACGATCCCGATCTCGAGCTCCGACCTCGCCCCCGGCGACCTCGTCTTCTTCGACGGTCTCGGGCACGTCGGCATCTACATCGGCGGCGGGCGCTTCATCGACGCCCCGCACACCGGCTCCGTCGTCCGCGTCGACAGCATCTCGGGCTTCGGCAGCTTCGACGGTGCCCGCCGCGTCCCGTAGCAGCGCCTCCACGAGCGGCGCGGGCTCGACTAGTCCTCCGCGAGAGCCAGGGCCACGGCGTCGCCGAGGCTCCGCGGGCGCACGTCGAACGCTCGCAGGGCCGAGTCGTCGTCGACGGCGGTGCCGTAGCGGAGGCTCTCGAGCAGGTTCGCCGCCGGCCGCGCGCGACCGGGGACGAGCTCGGCTCACACCCGGCGGCTCAGGACCCCGAGGAAGACGCCGAAGAGTGCGTGACCGGCGGTCGCCTGGGCGAAGACGCGCGGGTCGCTGACGAGCTTCGGCCACTCGCCGCTCTTCCGCTTCGGGTGGATCCGGTCGAAGACGGCGAGGCCCGGCCAGAAGAGCGTGTTCTCGGCGAGGGCCGCCGCCACGCCGTTCCGGACGCCGCGGCCGCCGAAGCGCGTGAAGACCCAGCCGAAGGCGAAGCCGCCGGCGGCGTGGGTCGCGAGGTCGGCGACGGGCTCGAGCGCGCCCTGCGTGATGAACGGCCCGATCAGCTCGGCGTCGGCGTACGGGGTGCCGAACGCCCGCTTCAGGACGGGGTCGCAGAGCGTCCACAGCGTCGCCGCCGCGGCGCCCGCGATCCCGCCTCGCACATTCCTCGACATCGTCCGGAGCGTGCCCCGAGGGCCGGGAGTTATGCCAGCTTCTCGCGGACGATCTGGCTGACGACCGAGCCGTCGGCGCGGCCGGCGATCTGCGGCATCACGTCGGCCATCACGCGCCCCAGGTCGGCCATGCTCGTGGCGCCGACCTCGGCGATCACGTCGTCGACGATCTCCTCGATCTCGTCCTCGGAGAGCGGCTCGGGCATGAACTCCTCGAGCACGTCGAGCTCGCGCTCCTCCGCCTCGGCCTGCTCCTCGCGGCCGCCGGCGCGGAACGCCTCCGCTGCCTCGACACGCCGCTTCCGCTCGCGCTGGAGCACCTGCAGCTCCTCGTCCTCGCTGAGCGGCCGCTGCAGGTCCTTCTCCGAGCCCTTGAGCGCGTTCAGGATCAGGCGCAGGGCGTCGCGGCGCTCGGCGTCGCGCGCCTTCATCGCGTCCTTCAGCTCGTCCTCGATCTCCCCGATCAGCGTCATCCCACGATTCTCCCCGTCAGCCCGCCGCTCAGCACGTGCCAGTGCAGGTGGAACACCGTCTGGCCGGCTCCGGGCCCGGCGTTGACGACGACACGGTAGTCGGTCAGCCCCTCGCGTGCAGCGACCTCGGCGACGAACTCGAGCATCCGCTTCGCCTCGCCGGCCGGGAACTGCGCGATGTCGTGGAAGGAGTCGATGTGCCGTTCCGGCAGGACGAGCAGATGCGTCGCCGCCTGCGGGTTGATGTCGCGGATGGCGACGAAGCCCTCGGCGGCGGCGACGTGGTCGCCCTCGCGGACGAGCCGGCAGAAGAGGCAGTCGTCAGGCAGCGAGGATCCCCTCCTCCGAGACCGCCGCCCCGCGCACGCGCACCAGCGCCCCGACCGGGGCCGACGCGTCGAGGAGCCAGGGCGAGTAGTCGTCGCCGTAGCCGCGGCCCGCCCGGTCGACGAGGACGACGTCGTCGCGGCCGACCTTCGTGCGCCAGCGCGAGAGGCACGCCTCGCGGGAGAGCGCCCGCACGCGCGCGCCGCGCTCCTTCTTCACCTGCGGCGGCACGGCGTCCTCGCCGGCGGTGGCGGTGCCGGGCCGCGGCGAGTACGGAAAGACGTGGATCGTCGTCAGCCCGGCCTCCCGTGCCGTGCGGAGCGTGCGCTCGAAGGCCCGCTCGTCCTCCGCCGGAAAGCCGACGATCACGTCGCTCGTGAGGTTGAGCTCCTCCTGCAGCGGCGCGAGCCGGCCCAGGTAGGTGGCGACGGAGTAGCGGCGGCCCATCGCCCGCAGGACGCCGTCGTCGCCCGACTGGAGGGGCACGTGCAGGTGCCGGCACACGGTCGGCGTCTCGCGCAGCGCCGCGACGAGGGCGTCGTTCACGTGGTTGATCTCGATCGAGGAGAGGCGCAGCCGCTCGAGCCCCGGCGTCGCGCCGACCTCGCGCACGAGCCGCGGCAGGTCGTGGCCGGCGGCGCGGTCGCGGTAGCAGCCGAGGTTGATTCCGGTCAGGACGACCTCGCGGTGTCCCTGCGCGACGCGGCGCCGGACCTCCGCGAGCACGGCCTCGGCGGCGCGGCTGCGAGAGCCGCCGCGCACGAGCGGGATCACGCAGAAGCTGCAGCTGAACGAGCAGCCGTCCTGCACCTTGACGAAGGCTCGGACGCGATCGAGGCGCGCGTCGGCCCGGACGCAGCCGATCGCGCCGACGTCGCCCGCGACCCAGTCCGGGGTCTCCTCGCTCCGCCTCGCGACGACGACGACGTTCTCGGGTAGCCCGGCGAAGGCGCCGGCGGCGAGGTTGGCGGCGCACCCGGTGACGTAGACGCGGCGGTGCGTCCGCGCCGCTCGCGCCGCCTGCTTGCGCGACTTGGCGACGGCCTCGCGGGTGACGCAGCAGGTGTTGACGACGGCGACGTCCGCGCCCTCGTCCGCCTCGGCGTGCCCGTCGGCGAGCAGCCGCTCGCGCACCTCGTGGGCGTCGACGTGCGAGACCTTGCAGCCGAGGAAGCGCACGGAGAAGGTCGCCATGGCGCCGAATCGTACTGCCCTGGCCGCTCTGGGATCATCCAGGAGGTGTTCGCAGAAGCCGACCGGGAGCGGGTTCGCCGCCGGGTGCTCGCACTGGCCGAGGCCGATCCGCGCGTGGCCGCCGGGGCGCTCGTCGGCTCGCTCGCGAACGGCGGCGGCGACCGCTACTCCGACCTCGACCTGGCCTTCGGGGTCGCGGACGGGGTCGAGCCGGCGGCGGTGCTCGACGACTGGCAGGCGGCGCTCGCGGCGGAGGAGGACGCCGTCCGGCTCTTCGACCTGCCGGCCGGCGCCACGCTCTACCGCGTCCTCCTGCTCCCCGGCGCGCTCCAGGTCGACCTCTCGTGCACGCCGGTGGCTCGCTTCGCGGCCGCCTCGCCACGGTGGGAGCTGCTCTTCGGCGCGCAGGTCGACCGGCCCCTGCCGGAGCCGGCCGCTGCGGAGGAGCTGTTCGGGCTCGGCGTCCACCATGCGCTGCGGGCGCGCGTCTGCGTCGAGCGCGGCCGCGTCTGGCAGGCGGAGCACTGGCTCGGCGAGCTCCGCGACGAGGCGCTCGCCCTCGCCTGCCGCCGGCTCGGCCTCGCGACGCGCCACGGCCGCGGCTTCGACGACCTGCCGCGCGAGGTGCTCTCGCCGCTCGCCGAGGCGCGCGCCCGCTCGCTCGCCCGGCCCGAGCTCCTGCGCGCGCTCGCCGCCGGCGTCGAGGGGCTCCTGCGCGAGGCCGGCGAGGCCCGGCTGCTCGCCGCCCGCCTCGAGGCTCAGCTGCGCGCGCTCGCCTCGCCGTCGCTCTGAACCGGGCCGAGCTCCCGCTCCACCTCGTCGAGCCAGCGCTCGTGGGCGTCGAGCATCAGCGCGCCGAGCCGGTGCACGAGGCGGAGGTGGCGCTCGCGATGCGGCAGCGTCGCCGCACGCTCGACCGCCGCGGCCAGCAGCGCGCGGGCCGAGGCGAGCTCGTCGCGCAGCGCGAGCAGGCTCCCGAGAAGAGCGCGCTCGTCGGCGAGGTCCCCGGCCATCAACCGGACGATCGCCTCCTGCTGGATCCGCGGCAGCGACGACGGCTCGGCGATCCAGCCGGCCAGTCGCTCGCGCCCCGCCGGGGTCAGCTCGTACTGCGTGCGCTCGCGCGTCCGTCCGGGCTCCTTGTGAGCGCGGAGGTATCCCAGCCGCTCGAGGCGCTTCGGCTCGGCATACCACTGGCTCTCGGCGGCGGTCCAGTAGAGCCCGCCCTGGGCGCGCATCATGCGTGCGAGATCGTGCGGGCCCGCCCCCTCCCTGCCGACGAGCGCGAGGACGCAGTACGAGAACGGTGAGAGGCGGTCGCTTGACAAGACTCGGATCCGGAGTTTACCGTCGTCGTCGACGCCTATGACTCCGATTCGGAGGTTTGTAATGGAACCGCTCTGGTTCATCGACAATCTCGCGCGAGTGCATGTACGCGGCGCGGAGACCGGCGGTCGCTACGCGCTCGTGGAGGTCTGCGGACGCCGCGGGGACATGCCTCCCCTGCACGTCCACCATCGCGAGGACGAGACCTTCTACGTGCTCGACGGAGCTCTCAGCCTCCACGTTCCCGGCCGCTCGCTCGAGCTGGCGGCCGGGAGCGCGTTCGTCGCCCCGCGCGGCGTGCCGCACGCGTACCGCGTCGAGTCGGAGACGGCGCGCTGGCTGGCGTTCTGCGCGCCGGCCGGGTTCGACGCGCTCGTGCTCGAGACGAGCGAGCCGGCGGAGCGCGACGAGCTTCCGCCCCCGGGGCGCCGGCACGACGTCGCGGCGCTCGCCGCCGCGGCCGCGCGACAGGACATCGAGCTGCTCGGCCCTCCGGGCACGCTGCCGGGCGCCTAGCCCGCGCGCTCGAGCAGGTCGGCGGCCCAACCGCCTGCGGTGCGGCGGGCGACTCGGCGCCAGCCGGTCGCGCGCGGCTCGTCGCGCTCGAGGTAGCCGGAGAGGACGGCGCGCCGGGCCGGGAGCCGCTGCAGGAGCCGCTCGACGACGTCGAGCGCGACGTTCGCGACCGCGAGATCCGTGTCCGGCAGAGGTTCGGCGAGCGCGTCGGCGCGCCGGATGTCCAGCGCGACGCCGTTCGAGGCCGCGTTCGCCAGCGTCACCTCGACGGCCGCCTCGTCGAGGTCGAGGGCGACGACCGGCCCGAAGCCCAGCTTCACGGCGCCGATCGAGAGCACGCCGGAGCCGCAGCCGACGTCGAGCAGCGACCCCGGCTCGAGTCGCTGCAGCAGCTCGAGCGTCAGGCGCGTCGTCGGGTGCGCGCCGGTGCCGAAGGCGCGGCCCGGGTCGATGACGACGGCGACGGCGTCCGGCGGCGGCTCCTCCCAGGGCGGGCCGACCCAGCAGCGGCCGACGACGACGCCGTGGTGGAACGTGCGCCACGCGTCCTCCCAGCCCGGCTCGACCTCGGCGCCGCTCGCACCGGCGAAGCGCTCGCGCAGCGCCGCCTCCCCGGCGTCGTCGGTGTAGACCGCCCAGCCTCCGTCGATCTCCTCGACGCCGACGACGAGATCGAGCAGCTGGGCGAGGATCTGCTCGCCGCCGGGCACGACCACGCGCCTCACCTCAGCGGAACGCGCTCTTCAGCTTGTCGAAGAGGCTGCCGTCGCCCTTGGCGTAGGTGCGCTCGTCGGCGTGCTCGTCGAACTCGCGGAGCAGACGGCGCTGCTCGTCGGAGAGATGGCGCGGCACGAGCACGTTCACGAGCACGCGCTGGTCGCCGCGGCCGAAGCCCTGCAGGACGGGCATGCCGCGGCCACGGAGGACGACGATCTGCCCCGGCTGGGTTCCGGCGGCCAGCTCGAGCGGCTCGTCGCCGTCGAGGGTCGGGATCGTGACCGTCGCGCCGAGCGCGGCCTGCGTGATCGTCAGGTCGACGGTGCAGTAGATGTCGTCGCCCTCGCGCACGAAGCGCTCGTCGTGCTCGACCCGCACCTGGACGTAGACGTCGCCCGCGCGGCCGCCGAGCGCCCCCGCATGGCCCTCGCCGCCGAGGCGGATTCGCTGGCCGTCGTGAATGCCCGGCGGGATCTCGACGTCGAGCGTCCGCTGCTCGACGACGCGCCCCTCGCCGCGGCACTCGCCGCACGGCGTCTCGATCCGCCGGCCGGAGCCGCCGCAGGCGGGGCACGCCTGCGTGCGCACGAACTCGCCGAACACGCTGCGCGTCACGTGCTGGAGCCGCCCCGAGCCGGAGCACGTCGGGCAGGCGCTCACGACGGTCCCCGGCTCGGCGCCGTCGCCGTCGCAGCGGGGGCACGTGACGGCCACCTCGAACGGCACCTCTCGCGTCGTCCCTTTCGAGGCCTCGACGAGGCCGATCGAGACGGTGGCGGCGAGGTCTGCGCCGCGCGCGCCGCCGCGGCGTCCGCCCATGAGGATGTCGTCGCCGAAGAACGCGGAGAAGAGGTCGGAGAGGCTGCCGAAGTCGACGTGTCCGGCCTGGAAGCCGCCGCTGCGCAGGCCGGCGTGGCCGTAGCGGTCGTAGAGCTCGCGGCTCTCCGACTTCGAGAGCACCTCGTACGCCTCGACGACCTCCCGGAAGCGCTCCTGCGCGTCGGGCGCGTCGGAGACGTCCGGGTGCAGCTCGCGCGCGAGCCGGCGGAAGGCCTTCTTGATCTCCGCGTCGTCCGCGTCGCGCGCGAGGCCGAGCAGCTCGTAGTAGTCGCGGTCGGTGGTCGCCATCGTCAGGAGGGTAACGACGGGGTCTGCGCGAGCGGGCGCCCCTCTAGCGCTCGTCGTACATCGACTCGACGAACCGCGACAGCTCCTGCGCCGCGGAGCGAACCGCGCCGACCGCCTTCTCGTAGTCCATCCGCACGGGCCCGACGAGGCTGACGGCGCCGAGTGCGCGGTGGACGAGCCCGTAGCAGGCGCCGACGAGGGCGATGTCCTGCAGGGCCGGGTGGACGAGCTCGTGCCCGACGCGGACGAACGGCCGTTGGGACATGCTCGGCTCGCCGATCACGTCGAGGAGGGCGGCACGCTTCTCGACGAGCTCGAACAGGTTGCGGTAGGCCTCGAGCTCGTCGGCGCGCACCTCGCCGAGCAGGTCGGCGGCGCCGCCGACGTAGAGCCGCTGCTGCGCCGAGACGAGCTCCACGAAGGCGGGCACGATCGCCTCGAGGAACGCGCGCTCGCGAGCCGCGAGGCTCGCGTCCTCGAAGCGGCGGCGCAGGAGCGCGGTCCCGAGCTGGAGCCCGGAGACGCTCTCGTTCAGGTAGTCGGCCGCCCACTGGGCGAGCCCCGGGTCGACCGCCTCCTCGAAGTGGAACAGCCGTTTCGAGACGCCGCCGGCCGAGGTGATGACGACGACCATGACGAGCTCCGGCTGCAGCAGCAGGACCTCGACGTGGCGGACGTGGGTCGCCTCGAGCGGGGGCGCCGAGACGAGCGCGAGCAGCCGCGTCACCTGCGAGAGCATCTCCGTCGTCGCCTGCAGCGCCGACTCGACCTCGGTGCTCGTGGAGGCGAGATCGAGCGGGAACGCGGGCGGCCTCGGCTCGAGCCGGCCGAGCAGCTCGTCGGCGTAGTAGCGGTAGCCGGCCTCGGTCGGCACGCGTCCGGCCGAGGTGTGCGGGTGCGTCAGCAGTCCGAGCGCCTCGAGCTCGGCCAACTCGGAGCGCACGGTCGACGGCGACACGCGCAGGTCGGCGCGCGCGACGAGCGTCTTCGATCCCACCGGCTCCCCGGTGGCGACGAACTCCTCGACGATGCGCCGCAGAATCTCCTGCTGACGCTCGGAGAGCTGCACGCTCAACGTCATTTGCAGGGGATTTTAGCCGCCGAGGCGGATGCGGCCGCGCTCGCGCCCTCAGGCGAGCAGATCGGCCGTGACCGCACCGCCGAGAAAGCGCCCGCGCGCGGTCAGCGTCAGCGTGCCGTCCGCGGCCTCGGCGGCGAGGCCGAGCCGCTCCGCCCGGGCAAGCCCGGCCGGGTCGAGGGCGTGCCTGAGCCCCTCCAGGGGCAGCGGCTCATCGAGCCGCAGCCCGAGCATCAGCCGCTCGCGGGCGCGCACCTCGCCGTCGAGCGCCTCGGGCTCTCGCTCGGGGGCCCGGCCGGCCGCGAGCGCCTCCAGGTAGCGCCCGAGCCGCGGCGCGTTCCGCCAGCGCCGGTTCTCGATTGTCGTGACCGCGCCGACCCCGAGCCCGAGGTAGTCGTGGCCAAGCCAGTAGCCGAGGTTGTGCCGCGCGCGGAAATCCCGCCCGCTCGCGTCGACGCGGCAGAAGTTGGCCGTCTCGTACCAGCGGTAGCCGGCGCCGGTCAGCCGGGCGACGACGCGCTCGAAGTAGTCCTCCATCGCGTCGGCCTGGCGGGCAAGCTCCGCTCCCCAGGCATGGGTGAAGCGCGTCCCCGACTTCGCCTCGAGCTCGTAGCAGGAGAGGTGCTCCGGCCCGAGCGCGAGCGCGTCGTCGAGGTCGGCGTCGAGGTCGGAGGGGCTCTGGCCCGGGATCCCATAGACGAGATCGAGCGAGATGTTGTCAAATCCGGCATCGCGCAGATGATGCACGGCGCATCGGACGTCGCCCGGGCCGGCAACGCGCTCGAGCACGCGGAGGAGCTCAGGACGGAACGTCTGGGCGCCGAGCGAGATGCGGGTCACCCCGGCGGCGCGGAGTGCCCGCGCGAGCTCGGGGGTCACCGTCTCCGGGTTGGCCTCGACGGTGACCTCGTCCGCCGGCGGCAGCGCCTCGAGCAGGCGCACGAGCTCGGGCAGCGCGGTGAAGGTGGGCGTGCCGCCGCCGAGGAAGACAGTCTCGAGCCCGCCCGAGAGGAGGCAGCGCTCGAGCTCCAGCTCGGCGAGCAGGGCGTCGACGTACGCGGCGTGCTGCCCGCCGCGGCCGACGACGGTGACGAAGTCGCAGTAGCCGCAGCGATGCGCGCAGAACGGCAGGTGGACGTAGAGATGCCGCGCGCCGCTCACGCCGCTTGCTCCACCCGCCGCGGCCGGGAGACGAGCTCGCCGCCGCAGTTCGGGCACACCTGCGCCGTCCCCTCGGCGCACCGGCGGCAGAACGTGCACTCGTACGAGCAGATGAACGCCTCGTCCGCCGGGGCGAGGCCGGCGCCGCACGTCTCGCAGCGGTCGCGCATCTCGAGCGCCATCAGCTCTTGCCGCTCTGGCCGATGTTGAGGACGGCGAGGAACGCCTCCTGCGGTACCTCGACCATCCCGACCTGCTTCATCCGCTTCTTGCCCTTCTTCTGGTTCTCGAGCAGCTTCCGCTTGCGCGAGATGTCGCCGCCGTAGCATTTCGCGAGCACGTCCTTGCGGCGCGCCTTCACCGTCTCGCGGGCGATCACGCGCGAGCCGATCGCGGCCTGGATCGGCACGTCGAACATCTGGCGCGGAATCTCCTCGCGCAGCTTGTCGACGAGCAGCCGGCCGCGGTCGTAGGCGAAGTCGCGGTGGACGATGAGCGAGAGCGCGTCGACGGGCTCGTTCGCCACGAGGACGTCGACCCGCACGAGATTCCCGGCCCTGAACCCGGCGAGGTCGTAGTCGAAGCTCGCGTAGCCGCGCGTGCGCGACTTGAGCTGGTCGTAGTAGTCGAGGACGATCTCGGCGAGGGGCAGGTCGTAGATGAGGTGCACGCGCTCCGGCGAGAGGTACTCCATGTGGTCGAAGCTGCCGCGGCGGTCGTTGTTGAGCTCCATCACCGCGCCGACGAACTCCTTCGGGACGATGATCGACGCCGTCACGTACGGCTCCTCGACCTCTTCGACCTCGCGCGGGAACTCCGCCGGGTTGTGCACCTCGAGCCAGTCGCCGTTCTTCTCCTCGACACGGTAGGCGACGTTCGGGGCGGTCACGAGCAGGTCGAGGTCGAACTCGCGCTCGAGCCGCTCGCGGACGATCTCCATGTGCAGGAGGCCGAGGAAACCGCAGCGGAAGCCGAAGCCGAGCGCCCGCGAGGTCTCCGGCTCGTAGAAGAGGGCCGCGTCGTTCAGCTTGAGGCGCTCGAGCGCGTCGCGGAGCTCGGGGTACTCGTCCGAGTCGGTCGGGAAGAGCCCGGCGAAGACCATCGGCTTGACGTCCTTGTATCCGGGAAGCGCCTCGGCGGCCGGGCGCTTGACCGAGGTGAGCGTGTCGCCGACGCGGAGCAGCGAGACGTCCTTGAGGCCCGTGACGACGTAGCCGACCTCGCCGGCCGAGAGCGCGTCGACCGGCGTCATCGTCGGCGAGAAGAACCCGAGCTCCTCCGCGTCGAAGCGGGTGCCGGTCGCCATCGTGCGCAGCTCCTCGCGGCGCGAGAACGCCCCGTCGACGACGCGCACGAACGCGACGACGCCGCGGTACTGGTCGTACGAGGAGTCGAAGACGAGGGCGCGCGCGGGCGCCTCCGCCTCGCCGGCGGGCGGCGGGACGCGCTCGACGATCGCGTCGAGGACGTCGGCGACGCCGATTCCGGTCTTGGCCGAGATCCGGACGACCTTGGCAGGGTCGTCGCCGAGGAGGTCCGCGACCTCGATCGAGGTGCCGTCCGGGTCGGCCTGCGGCAGGTCGATCTTGTTCACGACCGGGATGATCTCCAGCCCGTTCTCGATCGCCAGGTATGCGTTGGCGAGCGTCTGTGCCTCGATCCCCTGGGCGGCGTCGACGACGAGCAGGGCTCCCTCGCACGCCTGCAGGGAGCGCGAGACCTCGTAGGTGAAGTCGACGTGGCCCGGCGTGTCGATCAGGTTCAGCTCGTGGCCCTTCCACGCGACGCGGACGGCCTGCGCCTTGATCGTGATGCCGCGTTCGCGTTCGAGCTCCATCGAGTCGAGCAGCTGCTCGCGCATCTCGCGCGCCGAGACCGTCTCGGTCACCTCGAGGATGCGGTCGGCGAGCGTCGACTTGCCGTGGTCGATGTGCGCGATGATCGAGAAGTTGCGGATTCTGGCCTGGTCCATCGAAGTCGCACGATCGTAGCCGTGCGCCTCCGAGCTCCCGTGTCCGCCGGGCGAGGACGCCGGGGACGCGGCCATCAGGGGCGGCCCTCAACCCACACCCCCACCCAAGGGCGGGGTCGCGGTCCCTCCGCCCTCGGCTTCGACGCTACCTGCGAACCCGTCGCCCGGGAGTGGCGGGCTCGTGGCGGAACAGGACGAGCTTGCTCACGGCTCCGTGACCGAAGGAGGCGGGCCGGCCCGCGGGCTCGTGCCGGCCGGACGGTCGAGCCGCAGGAGGCGATGGGGACGGCCGTCCTCCTCGACGTCCCGCACGTGGCGGAATCCGGCCTTCTCGAAGGCGCGCCACGAGGCCCGGAAGCCGCTTCGGGTCAGCGCTCTCCATCCCAGTAGTCGAGGTGCTCCGAGCGACGGAGCATGTAGTGCGCGTCGCCCGCCCAGACCCCGACCTTGTCGCTGTCCGGGTACTCGGCGATGCCGAACTCGTTCTTCGTCGAGGCGATCGCCACCCGCACTGCCTCCTCGCCGGCGTTGCCGACGCGATGCGCACCCCCGGGCCCGGCCGGAAAGCAGACGACGTCGCCCGGCTCGAGCACGCGTTCGCCCACGGGCGTGCGCAGCGTCGGACGGCCGGTCACCACGATCAGCCATTCCTCGTCGGTCCACTCGAAGTGATAGGGACAGATCGCCTCGCCCGGAGGGAGGTCGTACACGCTCATGCCGATGCGGGCGCCGCCGAGGCGCGGCCCGAGGCGGGTGGCGCTGCAGCGGTAGCCGGGCGGGTCGTCTCGCTCGGGGCCGGCGTCCGTCGCGCCGGTGAACAGGTTGAAGGTCTCCATCGCCGGAGTATCTCTAGCGACGGCGCAGCCGGCTCAGGGTCTCGAGCTCGCGCACTCCGAGCAGCCGGCACGAACCGACGAACGCCGCGAGCCCCGCGCCGAGGCCGACGGCGAGCGAGGCCACCTGCGCCGCGAGCGAGCGCCCGAGCGCGGCGTCGACGAGGTGCCAGCCCCACCAGGCGACCGCGGCCAGCACCGCCGAGGCGACGGCGGCGAGCACGAACGTGCGGACCGTCTCCCCGAGCCCGAACCGGCCGAGGCGACGCCTGAAGAGGACGAGCAGCGCGGCCGTGCCGGCGATGTTCACCAGCGAGGTCGAGAGCGGGATCCCCCAGATTCCGAGGCGGTAGAACGCCGCGTCGAAGGCTGCGTTGAGCCCGAGGTTGGCGGCGGCGACCCAGCTCGGGATCCACGGCGACTGAAGCGAGAAGAACGCCCGGTTCAGCATCAGCATCGTCCCGTTGAAGGTCAGCCCGAGCGAGAACGCTGCGAGCGCGTGCGCGACGTACGGCGTCTGCGCGGCCGTGAACTCGCCGTGCTGGTAGAGCAGCCGCACGATCGGGCCGGCGAGCACCGCGGTGGCCGCGCTCGCCGGCAGGAGCAGGAACGAGATCAGGCGCAGCCCCGTCGCGACGGTGTCGCGGAAGCTCCCCCAGTCCTCGCGCGACGCGAAGCGCGACAGCGACGGGAACAGCACGGTCGCCACGGCGACCGAGAACACGCCCTGCGGCAGCATGTACAGCCGGAACGCACGGACGATCGTCGCCGGCGCGAGGTTGCGGTCGAGGAAGTGCGTCGCGAACAGCTGGTCGATCGCCGCGTTGATGTTGATCAGGCCGAGCCCGATCGTCACCGGCACCATCAGCGCGAACGTGCGCTTGACGGCCGGGTCGCGGATGTCGATCACGAGCCGGAGCCGGTCGTCGCGGCCGCGGAGCCAGGGCAGTGGCAGCAGGAGCTGGACGACCGTCGCGACGAGAATCGCGACCGCGTAGACGTACAGCTTCGAGGAGGTCGTGCCTGCGTGCGGGACGCCGAGCACGAGCCCGAGGATGATCACGAGGTTCCACGCGACGGGGCTGAGCGCCGGGACGGTGAAGTGGTCGTAGCTGTTGAGGATCCCGACGACGATCCCGGTGAGGCCGAGCAGAACGACGATCGGGAAGAGCACCCGAGCGAGCCCGGACGCGACGCCGCCGTAGGCCTCCGGCCCGTAGCCGAACGCGCGCATCACCCACGGCGAGATGAGCATGAAGATCGCGGTCAGCGCCCCGAGCCCGAGCAGCATCAGCCAGAAGAGCGACGAGGCGACGCGCCACGCCCGCTTGCGCTCGCCTTTCTCGAGCAGGTCGCTGAAGACCGGCACGAACGCCGACGAGAGGGCGGCGTCCGCGACGAGGGCGCGCACGGTGTTCGGCACGAGGAAGGCGATCTCGAATGCGTTGATCGGGCCGCGGACGCCGAAGAGCGTGCTCTGCGCGATCTCGCGGGCGAGCCCGAGCACGCGCGAGAGCGCGGTCGCGAGCGAGAACACGATCCCGGAGCGCGCGAGCGTGCGCCCGCCACCCTGCTCCTCGCCGGGCGGCGGGGCAGCCGCGTCCGTCTGCTGCGTGTCCGTCTCCCGGTCGAGCGCCGCCGACTCGAGACCGGCGAGCTCGCCGCGGTCGCGCCGCGGGCGCAGAATGGCGGTCGGCTGGTCGGCCGGGTCCTGGAGGATCGGCCAGCTCTCGTGCGTCGCCTCGCTCTCGTGATACGAGGCCTTCCCCTGCTCGCGGCGGCGCCGGTCTCGCTCGCGGCGCCGCTGCTCGCGTTCGTCGTCCGCGCCCACGACGGGAGCATAGGGAGCGGACCGCCCGTGCACGCGTCCCCGCGCCGGTGCTGCTACCATCTCGCCGCCCGCAGACGCGGGCGTTTCTACGCCGATGCCGAACATCAAGCAGCAGGAGAAGCGTGTCCGCCTCGCCGCCCGTCAGCGGCAGTCGAACCTGCGCTGGCGCTCGACCGCGAAGACGCTGATGCGTCGGCTGCGCGAGGCCGTCGACGAGGGTGACTCGGCGGCCGCGGAGTCGCGGCACCTCGAGCTCGTCCGCTGGCTCGACAAGGCCGTCTCGCACGGCGCGCTGCACAGGAACACCGTCGCCCGGCGCAAGTCGCAGG
>Ga0075270_1000020_pt1 | contig 15644 bp, 17 predicted proteins | sample SF_Rice_5C_0N_20_FD_69774 | JGI IMG/M metagenome (GOLD analysis project Ga0075270, IMG submission 69774) | Rice paddy soil microbial communities from Twitchell Island, California, USA - SF_Rice_5C_0N_203 | ecosystem: Environmental > Terrestrial > Soil > Paddy field/soil | place: USA: Twitchell... | reverse complement strand
TTCTCCGCGGCGCCGAGGACCGCGATCGCGCGGACCGGCAGGCGGAGCGCCGCGATCGCGCCGATCCCCTCGAGCGTGCCCGCGCCGCCCGCCATGTCGCCCTTCATGTGCTGCATGCCCGCGCCCGGTTTGAGCGAGATGCCGCCGGCGTCGAAGGTGATCGCCTTGCCGACGAGGCCGAGCAGCTGCTCCGGCCGGGACGGCTGCGGCGGCTCGTGACGGAGGACGACGAGGCGCGGCTCGTTCCGGCTGCCCCGGCCGACGGCGAGCAGCGCGCCCATCCCGAGCGCCGCCATCTCGTCCGGTCCGAGCGACTCCGCGCTCAGATGCTCGTGCTCGTCCGCGAGCGCCCGCGCGCGCTCGGCGAGATCCGCCGGCGCGAGCTCGTTCGGCGGTGTGTTCGCGAGGTCGCGTGCCCGGTTCGCGCGCTCGGCGACGAGCGCCGCCCGCTCGACGGCCTCCCGCAGCCCCTCCTCCTCGAAGTGGCCGATCACGATCCGCTCGGGCGCGCGCTGCTCGTCCTGCGACTTCCAGCGGCCGGGCGTGTAGGCGCCGAGGAGCGTTCCCTCGACGAGCGCCGCCGCCTGCTCGGGCAGCGGCACGGGCAGCGTCTCGTCGAGCAGCCAGAGGAGCGTGCCGCCGACGCGCGCGAGGCTCCGCGCCGCGGCGCCCGCGGCCGTCCGCAGCGCCTCGGCGTCGACGTCGTCTCGAGGGCCGACGCCAGCGGCGACGAGGCGCGGGGCGTCGAGCTCGCCGTCGAGGTGGAGGAGCAGCGCCTCGCCGCGGCGGCCGCGGAGGTCGCCGCTCTCGTGCAGGCGCGTGAGCCGGCCGCCGAGCTTCTCGTCGACGATCCGCGCTCCCTCGCCTCCGAGCGCCTCCGCGACCGGAAGGGCGATTGCGTCCGCGCGCTCCTGCCCCGGTAGGGCGATCCCGACAGTGACGCCCATCGCCGCGCGATGCTAGCCGACCTCGTCCACACCGGGCGGCGTAGACTCGCCGCCGAGACCACGACCAAGGAGCGATCGAGATGGCCGACAGCGTGCAGGAGTTCTTCGCCACCCTCCCCAGCCGGGCGGACGCCTCGAAGACGGCGGGCATGACGAACTCGTACGTCTTCGACATCGACGGCGCGGGCCAGTGGACGGTCAACGTCGACGACGGCGCGGTCACCGTCGACGAGGGCGCGGGCGACGCAGACGCGACGATCAGCACCTCGCAGGAGGTGTTCGAGAAGATCGTCGCCGGCGAGCAGAACCCGACGAGCGCCTACATGACCGGCAAGCTGAAGATCAAGGGCGACATGGGCGCTGCCATGAAGCTCCAGAAGCTTTTCTAGCCCGGGTCGAAGGCGATTTCGGCCGAGTCGCAGACGCGCCGGTAGCCGATCCGCTCGTAGATCGCGTTCGAGGTCGCGTTGGCGAGGTCGGTGTAGAGAAAGCAGAAGCGGCACCCGGCCGCGAGCCGGCGGCGCGAGAGCTCCGCCGTGAGCGCGGTGGCGTACCCGCGGCCGCGCAGCGCGGGCGGCGTGTACACCGGGCCGATGCGGATCCCGCTCGGCGTCGGGCTGCCCCAGCCGGCCAGGGAGACCGGCTGGCCGGCGTCTTCCCAGAGCAGGAACCCGGCGGACGGCGCCGCGAGGCGGTCGTCGACCGCGCGCCGGGCGTTCTCGACCCCGGGAGCGCCCTCGTGGAGGCTCTCCCGCACGAACGCGACCCACCAGGCGAGCACGAGCTCGCGGTCGTCCGGCCCGACCTCGCGGGCCGCACCGGCCGGCTGCGGCGGCGCGACGACGGCGTCGAGCGCGTAGATGCCCTGACGCATGTTCGGTCGCGCACGCATCCCGGTGCGCGCCGTCCAGCGCGCGGCGAACGTCTCGACCTCCGGGGCCGCCCCGACGACGCCCGGGATGTCGGTTGACACCGCGCCCGCGAGCGCGTCGAGGGCGTCGTCGGAGGCAGGCCGGGCGAGAACGAGGTTGTAGGGCGGCGTCTGCAGCGCTGCGGCGACGGGCGCGCCGGCGTCGCGGACGAGCCAGAAGCGCGCCCCGGCGTCGGTGATGCGGCCGGCGCGCAGGTTCCCGGCGAGGCCGAGGATCAAGTTGTGCCGTGCCTCGTCCGCGTGCAGCAGCGGCTCCGCCTCCGCGAGGAAGGTCGCGGCGTCGTCGAGCCGCAGCGCCTCCACTACTCGTCCAGCTCGACGAGGGTCGCACCGCCGGAGACCCGGTCTCCCTCGGCGACGTTGACGGCGCGGACGGTGGCGTCGTAGGGGGAGACGAGCGGCGTCTCCATCTTCATCGCCTCGAGCACGACGAGCGGCTGGCGTGCGGTGACCGCGGCGCCCGGCTCGACGAGCACGCGGATCACGGTGCCCGGCATCGGTGCGGTGATCGCGGACTGCTCCGAGCCGGCGGCTGCGTGCTCGTGGCCCCCGGCGTCGACGTCGGGGGCGGGCCCCGGCTCGGGTGCGGGGAGGTTCAGCCGCCAGGCCCCGCCCCAGGCGGGATGCGGCGGGCGGGGCGTCGGCGCCGAGAGCGGCGGGTGCTCGGCCAGGAACGCGGTCGTGACGTCGCCGGCTCGCACGAGCGGGTGCGAGACGAGCCAGCGCAGGAACGGGAGGTTGGTCGTCACGCCGGAGACCTCGGTCTCGCGCAGCGCTCGTGCGAGCAGAGCGAGCGCCTCCTCGCGCGTCTCGCCGTGCGCGATCAGCTTCGCGATCATCGGGTCGTAGGCGGTGCCGATCTCGTCTCCCTCCTCGACGCCGCGGTCGACCCTGACCCCGGCGGGAAGCCGCAACCGTTCGAGCCGTCCCGCCTGCGGCAGGAACGAGCGCGGATCCTCGGCGTAGAGCCGCACCTCGACCGCCGCCCCGGCCAAGTGACACCGTGTCACGTGGCTCGAGAGGCGCTCGCCCGCGGCGACGCGCAGCTGCTCGGCGACGATGTCCACGCCGGTGACGAGCTCGGTGACGGGGTGCTCGACCTGGATGCGGGCGTTCAGCTCGAGGAACCAGAAGTCGCGGCCGTCGAGGACGAACTCCGCGGTGCCCGCGCTCTCGTAGCCGATCGTCCGGGCGAAGGCGACGGCGGCGTCGCTCATGCGGGCGCGCAGGTCCGGGTCGAGAGCGGGGGAGGGGGACTCCTCGAGCACCTTCTGGTGGCGGCGCTGGATCGAGCAGTCGCGCTCGCCGAGGGCGGCGACGGCGCCGTGCCGGTCGGCGAGCAGTTGGATCTCGACGTGCCGCGGCCGCTCGAGGTAACGCTCGCAGAACACGGTGTCGTCGCCGAAGGCCGCGGCGGCCTCGCGCCGCGCCGCGGCGAATGCGTCGTCGAGCTCGGCCTCGGCGCGAACGACACGCATGCCGCGCCCGCCGCCGCCCGCGGCGGCCTTGACGAGCAGCGGGTAGCCGATCTCCTCCGGCGTACCGGTCGGGAGGACCGGCACGCCCGCAGCGCGCGCCGTCTCCTTCGCTGCGAGCTTGTCGCCGCCGGCGCGCAATGCCTCGGGCGGTGGCCCGATCCAGGTCAGCCCGGCCGCGAGCACCGCCTCTGCGAGCTCCGCGCTCTCGGACAGGAACCCGTAGCCCGGATGGACGGCGTCGGCTCCGGCCTCCCGCGCGGCGCGCACGTGCTCTGCCGGATCGAGATACGAGGCGACCGCGACGACCGCGTCGGCCGAGCGCGCGTGCAGGGCGCCCTCGTCGTCCGGCGCGGCCACGGCCACCGTCTCGATCCCGGCCTCGCGGCAGGCGCGGAAGATCCGCAACGCGATCTCCCCACGGTTCGCAACGAGCAGCCGCTCCATCGGCCGGAGTCTATGGGCCGTTTGACGGCGCGCCCTGCGCGGTATCGCAGCCTCCGTGCGGCACCGGATTCGACGGCTCGGCGCGGGAGCCCTGGTCGCGTGCGCGCTCGCGGCCGCCTGCGCCGGCCGCGCCTCGGCCGGTGCGGTGCTCGTCGTCAGCGGTCACGGCTGGGGGCACGGCGTCGGCATGAGCCAGTGGGGCGCCTACGGGTACGCGCGCCACGGTTGGGACTACCGCCGCATCCTCGCCCACTACTACCCGGGGACGGAGCTCGGCTTCACCGCGGAGGTGCGCGTGCGGGTGCTGCTCGGGGAGGACGAGAGCCTCGTCACCGTCGGCTGCGCGACCCCGATGAAGGTGAGCGACGCCACCGGCCGCGGCCACCCTCTACCGGCCGGCACCTACGGCGTCGGCCCGCGCCTCGTCCTGCCGGTCGTCCGCCGCCGCGTCAAGGTCGAGCACCCGCATGCCGCAGGCGCGCTCGCCGAGCGCGTCGGCCGGCCGCTCCGCTCGCCGGTCGTGCTCGACTGCGCGCGCTCGCCGCTCGTCGTCGACGGCCGCGCCTACCACGGCAGCGTCGTCATCCGCAGCGAGGGCGGCCGGCTCTCGGTCGTCGACTCGCTCCCCCTCGACACGTACGTGCGCGGCGTCGTCGGCGCCGAGATGCCGTTCCGGTGGAGCATGGCCGCCCTCGAGGCGCAGGCGGTCGCCGCGCGCTCGTACGCGGTCGCGACGCTGAGGCCGTCCGAGCACTGGGACCTCTACCCGGACGAGCGCAGCCAGGCGTACGGCGGGATCGCCGCCGAAGGGCCGCGAACCGACGACGCCGTGCTCGCCACGAAGGGCCAGGTCCTGACCTGGAACGGCACGATCGCCACGACCTACTACTCGTCGAGCTCGGGCGGCCGGACCGCGGACGTACGCGACCTCTGGCCGGGCACCGCCGCCGTCCCGTACCTGCGTTCGGTGCCCGATCCCTACGACATCTTCTCGCCGCACCACGACTGGGGGCCGGTCGCGTTCAGCGGCGACAGGCTCGCCGCGAAGCTCGACCTCGGGGGCGCGGTCAGCTCCGTGCGCCTCGACCGCAGTCCGAGCGGCCGCGTCGACGCCGTCGACCTCGCGCTCGCGTCCGGGGCGACGACGCGCGTGTCCGGAAAAGACGTCGCCGCCGCGCTCGGGCTTCGCTCGACGTGGTTCAGCATCGGCAGGCTGTCGCTCGACGCCGACCGGAGCCGCGTGCTCTTCGGTCGCCCCGTCGTCCTCGCCGCGAACGCGTCCCTCCCGGGCGTCCGGCTGCAGCGCCGGCTCGCGGACGGTGGGTGGGCGACCCTCCGTGGCATCGGCTCCGGTACGCGCGTCACCGACCATCCGCGCGGCACGACGAGCTACCGGCTCGTCGCGCCCGGGGTGCGCGGCCCGTCAGTCGCGGTCGCCGTCGTTCCGCGCGTGCGCGTCCGTCCACTCGCGCGGACGCTGCTCGCCGGGAGCGTGCAGCCGCGCGCGAGCGGCGCGGTGACCGTGTGGCGCCGCGCCGGAGAGGGCTGGAGGCTCGTCGCGCGGCCGCGGCTCGACCCCCGGGGCCGCTTCCACACACACCTCCGTCTGCGGGCCGGCAGCTACCGCGTCGCGGTTGCAGGCGACGACCGGCTCGCCCCCGCCGAGACCCTCCTTCGCGTGACGAGACGTCTCCTCGCCTCCTTCCGGCGGTAGGCTCGGCGGCGTGAACCCGACCTTCTCGATCGGCGGCGAGCTCGAGGTGCGGCGCCTCGGCTTCGGCGCGATGCGGGTCGTCTCCGACCCGGACGAGGGCGTTCGTGTCCTCCGGCGCGCCGTCGAGCTCGGCGTCAACCTGATCGACACCGCCGACGTCTACGGCACCGGGCGCAGCGAGGAGCTGATCGCGGCGGCACTGCACCCGTACCCCGACGGGCTCGTGATCGGGACGAAGGGCGGCCTCGGCGGCGGCTTCCAGGAGCGCGTGCGGGACGGGCGCCCCGAGCATCTGCGTGAGGCGGTCGAGGCGAGCCTGCGCCGCCTGAAGCTCGAGCGGATCGACCTCTACCAGCTGCACCGGCATGACCCGGAGGTGCCGATCGAGGAGTCGGTCGGCGCGCTCGAACAGCTCCGCAGCGAGGGCAAGATCCGCCTGATCGGGCTCTCCAACGTCTCCGTCGCCCAGCTGCGGCAGGCGCAGACGGCCGCCCGGATCGTCTCGGTGCAGAACCAGTTCAACCGCGGCCTGCTCACCTCCGAGGACGTGCTCGAGGCGTGCGAGGCCGAGGGGATCGCGTTCTTCGCGTGGGAGCCGCTCGGCGAAGGGCTCGGCGACCCCGCGGACGAGCTGCGCCGGCTGCTCGCCCGCTCGCCGGTGATCCTGCCGATCCCGGGCACCTCGAGCGTCGAGCACCTCGAGGCGAACATGCGCGCCGTCGCGTCGCCGTGAAGCGTCACCCGGCGCTCGTCCCGCTCTCACACGACCACCACCACACGCTCGTGCACGCGCGCAACCTGCGCGAGTCGGCAGGCGCCGGCGCGCAGGCCCGGCACGAGGCGGCGACACGCTTCCTCGGCCACTTCGGCCTCCACGTCGTCCGTCACTTCCGCGAGGAGGAGGAGCTCGTCTTCCCGCTGCTCCGGCTCCTGCCGCCAGAGCTCGAGCGCGTGCTCGCCCAGCACCAGCGGATCCGCGCCCTCGCACTCCGCCTTCGCGCAGAGCCGGACGCCGGTGCCCTGGCCGAGCTCGGGGCGCTGCTCGAGGAGCACATTCGGTTGGAGGAGCGGATCGTGTTCGAGCTCGTGCAGGAGCACGTGCCGGAGGCTGAGCTGGCGGCGCTCCGGCTCGCGCCCCGCGAGGAGCGGCCGGACGCGCGCGGGCCGGTCTGGGGCGCCGCGACCGGCGACCTGAACGCGACCCTGCTCGTCTGGCCGCCCGGGGAGGGACCGGCGGAGCACGTGAACGAGCATCGCGACGTTCTCTACGTCGTCCTCGGGGGCGGCGGCGAGCTGCGCCTCGACGCCGACGTCCGCGAGTTGCGCGAGGGCGACGCTCTGGTCGTGGAGAAGGGGGTCTCGCGGGCTCTCGCCGCGGGACCGGAGGGGATCCGCTACCTCACCGCGCACCTGCGGCGCGGGGGCCTCGCCCTCAAGCGCTTCTAGACGCGATCCGGGCCGCGAGGTAGACCGCGAACGAGATCGCGCTGATGAAGAAGCTCGTCGGCCACGGCTGTGCGAGCGAGAGCAGGATCCCGCCTTCGGTGGCCGTGAGCGCGATCGCGACGCTCAGGACGAGCGCGACGCCCGGGCGACCGGTGAGGCGCTGCGCCGCCGCCGCCGGCGTGATCACGAGGGTGAGGACGAGCAGGACGCCGACGACCTGGATCGCCTCCGCGGTGGTCAGCGCGAGCAGGAGGAAGATCGCCACCGAGAGGAGCCGCAGCGGCACGCCCCGGGCGGCGGCGATCTCCGGGTCGACGCTCGAGAAGAGCAGGGGTCGGTACAGCACGGCGATCCCCGCGACGACGATCGCCGCGACGATCGCGAGGTCGCGCAGCTGCCCGTCGCCGACGCCGACGATGCTGCCGAAGAGGAGGTTGGTCGCCTCGGTCGCGTAGCCCTGGTAGAGCGAGAGGAAGAGCACGCCGACGCCGAGCCCGAACGCGAGCACCGCCCCGATCGCGCTGTCCCGCTCCCGCCCGCGCAGCGAGAGCAGGCCGAGCACGAGCCCGACGACGAGCGAGCCGGAGATCATGCCGAGCACCGGGTCGATGCCGAGAACGAGCGCTCCCGCGGCGCCGGTGAAGCCGAGCTCCGAGATCGCGTGCACGGCGAAGCTCGCGCCCCGCGCGACGACGAAGACCCCGATCGCCCCCGACACGACGGCCACGACCGCCCCGGCGAGCAGCGCCGTGTGGACGAAGTGCTGCGCCAGCAGGTCGGTGAACACTCAGTGCGCCTCGTCGACGTGGTGCACGTGGGTGTCGTCGGGCGTGCCGACGACGACGACCCGGCCGCGGACGCGCAGGACGTCGACCTCGGTGTCGTAGAGGCGCGAGAGCGTCGCGGAGGTGAGCACCTCGTCCGGGGTGCCGATCGCCCAGTGGCCGGGGGCGAGGTAGAGAACGCGGTCGACGGTGTGCAGCACCGGGTTGACGTCGTGCGTGACGAAGACGACCGGCGTGCCGGCGCTACGCCGGCGCGCGTCGAGCAGCTCGACGACGCCCCGCTGGTGGGCGAGGTCGAGTGAGAGCAGCGGCTCGTCCGCGAGCAGCAGCACCGGGTCGGAGACGAGCGCCTGTGCCACCCGCAGCCGCTGCTGCTCGCCGCCCGAGAGCCGCCCGACCGGCCGGTCGGCGTAGGCGGTCGCGCCGACCTCGGCGAGCGCCTGCTCGATCCGCTCGCGGCCGGCGGGTGAGAGCCGGCCGAGTCCCCAGCGATGCCCGTCGAGGCCGAGGCGGACGAGATCGCGGCCCCGCAGCGGCGTGTCGCGGTCGAAGACGCGCTGCTGCGGCACGTAGCCGACGTTCCCGCACTTCTCGCGCGGCGGGCAGCCGTCGATCGTGACCCCACCGGCGCTCGGCTCGAGCAGCCCGAGCAGGATGCGGATGAGCGAGGTCTTGCCGGTCCCGTTCGGTCCGAGCACGGCGAGCATCTCGCCCGCCGCGAGCTCGAGGCTCAGGTCCTCGAAGAGCGTGCGGTCGCCGAAGCGGAGTGCGAGCGAGTCGACGGAGACGACCGGGCGCGTCACGAGGCGAGAGCGCGCTCGAGGGCGCGCGCCTGGGCGAGCTGCCACCGCTGGAAGGTCGTGCCCGGCGGGAGGGTCTCGGTCACGGCGACGACCGGGATGCCGGCGGCGATCGCCGCGCTGCGCAGGCGCGCGGTCAGCGGCGAGACTGCCTGGCTGTTGTAGAGGAGGACTGCGATCCGGTGGCGGGAGACGAGGGCATCCATCGCCGCGGCGGCCTGCGGGGTCGGCTCGGTCCCGTCCTCGATCGCGCGCGTGAAGTCCGCGGGCGCGACGTTGCGCAGTCCGGCGGCCGCGAGCAGATACGCGGGCACCGGCTCCGTGGAGGCGACCGGTGTTCCCCCGAAGCGCGACCGGATGGAGACCACCAGCCGCTCGAGCGGGTGGAGCGAGGCGCGGAACCGCGTGGCACCGGCGCGGTAGGCGGCCGCGTGGGCGGGATCGGCCCGCGTGAGGCCCGCGGCGATCGCGCCGGCGATCGTGCCGAGCCGGGGTACGTCGTACCAGAGGTGCGGGTTGGCGGTGTCGGGCAGGCCGAGCGCGTCGGCGACCGTGACGACGACGCGGCTGCCGCCTGCGGCGGCGAGCAGCCGTTGGAGGAAGGCGTCGTAACCGGCGCCGTTGCCGATCACGAGCCGTGCGCGGGAGACCTCGAGCCCGTCACGGGTGTCCGGCTCGAAGAGATGCGGGTCGGCGGAGGGATTCGAGAGGAGCGAGGTGACCGTGACGTGCGGACCGCCGATCTGCGCGACGATGTTCCCGTAGACGTTCTCGGCGGCGACGACCGGCAGGGCGCCGCTCGTCGTCCCCGTGCTGCCACAGCCGCTGCCGAGGACCGTCGTCGCCACGCCGACGATAACGATAACGATTCTCATTCGCATCTACCGCTAGACTACGCGCCGTGTCAACCGCACCGCGAGACCTGAGCGGGCTGCTCGTGCACAAGGGCGTGCGGCCGACGCCGAGGCGGCTCGAAGTGCTCGAGGAGCTCTCCCGCGAACGCGACGACGCGACCGCGCAGCAGCTCTGGGCGCGGTTGCGCGAGCGTGACTCCCGGGCGGGGCTCGCCACCGTCTACCGGACGCTCGCGCTCCTGAGCGAGCGCGGCGTCGTCGACGTCCTCACCCATCACGGCACGGAACAGTGCTACCGGCTCTGCACCGACGTGCATCACCACCATCTGCTCTGCGAGCGGTGCCATCGCGTGGTCGAGGTGCGGGAGTGCGATCTCGGCGACTGGCTCGACAGCGTCGCCGCCCGGCACGGCTTCGTCGCCACGGATCACCGGATCGAGATCACCGGCCTCTGCGCCGACTGCCGCCGGTAGCCGCGCCCGAACGAGGCGCAGGGTGCCGTTGCGACCCTGCCCGCGTCGCAGCCCGCGCGCCGTGAGCCCGAGCAGCTTCCCCGCCGGGAGCCCGAGTCCGGACGAGCCGCGCTCGAATCGTGGGGCACGACGGGCTGATCGAGCTCGGGGCCGACCCCGCCGACGCGGCCGCGGCCGCCGCCGCCGCCGAGACAGGCGTGGACGCGGGAGCCGTCCGGTCGCTCGTCGCGCGGGGCTGTCCGCCGGAGCCGGGGCTCCGGATCGTCAGCGAGAGCCTCGCGGCGCTCGGCGGGTCGTCCGGCGCTGCGTCACGGCGACGACGTACACGGCCATCACGAGGCCCACCGCGATCTCGGCCGCCCAGACGCCGTCGAAGCCGACCGCGGTTCCGGCGGCGGCGTGCGCGAGCGGCTCGAAGCAGACGACGAGAGCGGCGACGAGTGCGCTCATCCAGTCGCGCCGGGTGCGCCACCGGTGCCCGAGCCACCCGAAGAGCGGGCCGGTGAGGAGGCCGCCCAGAGCCCAGCGCCACTGCCCGGCGAGGAGCCCGCGGACGCCCGGCAGCGTGACGACGGCGCCCTCGACGGGGCTGAGCGTCATCGCGCAATAGCCGGCGAGCGCCGCCACCGTGCACACGAGGCCGAGGACCATCGCGCGTCTGACGGTCGTCTGCGACCAACCCGCGAGGAACGCGATCAGGAGCCACGGCGCGGACAACAGGCTCGCGTCGGTCGCCCAGCTGCCGAGGACGTAGAAGCGCGCCCCCAGGAACTGGTCGCAGGCACCGAAGGCCGCGGCCAGAACGATCGGCAGCAGAGACCGGCGCACCACCTCGACCTACCGGACGGCTCGGTGCACGCCGCTACTCGCGCCAGGCCGGGCGGCGCTTCTCCAGGAACGCGCGCAGGCCTTCCTGGCCCTCGTCGCTCGTTCGCCGTTCGGCGATCCAGCGTGCGGTCTCCGGGCCGTCGGGCCGCTCGCGGACGAGGCGCTTCGCCCAGCGCGCGGCCCGCGGCCCCGCCGAGAGCAGCTCTCCGACCACGCGCTCGACCGCCGCGTCGAGATCGGCGGCCACCTCGTGGACGAGGCCCAGCCGCAGTGCCGTCTCGGCGTCGAAGCGCTCGCCGGTCACGAACCAGCGGCGCGCCTGCCCCGGGCCGATCTTCGCGAGGGCGAACGGGGAGATGACCGCCGGGACGATCCCGAGCTTGACCTCGGAGAACGCGAAGGCGGCGTCGCTGCCGGCGACGGCCACGTCTGCCGCGGCGACGAGCCCTGCGCCGCCGCCGAGCGCATGGCCCTGGACGCGGGCGACGACAGGCGCCGGGCAGCCGTCGATCGCTTCGAGCATCGCGCGCAGCGCGTTCGCGTCGGCGACGTTCTCGTCGTAGGAGAGCTCGGCGGACGAGCGCATCCAGTCGACGTCGGCGCCGGCGCAGAAGCTCGGGCCGTCACCGGCGAGCACGACGGCGCGGGCGCGGCCGACGTCCACGAACGCCTCGGCGAGCTCCGCGATCAGCGCCGCGTCGAAGGCGTTGCGCCGATCGGGGCGCGCGAGCGTGATCCGCAGCACGTGTCCGTCACGTTCGATCCGGAGGTTCGCGGCCACGGGGCGAGAGCTTAGAGTCTGGCCCATGCTGCGCGGAGCGCTCGCCGCCACCGTCACACCGCTGCGCGACGGCGTCTTCGACGCCGCCGCGATCCCGCCCTACGTCGACTTCCTCGCGGGGCACGGGCTCGACGGCGTCCTCGCGCTCGGCACGACGGGCGAGGGCGTGCTCTTCTCGCCGGTGGAGCGGCGCCAGATCGCTGCGGCCTGGGTCGACGCCGGGCGCGGCCGCCTGCAGGTCGCCGTCCACTGCGGTGCGCAGACGACCGCGGACACCGTCTCGCTCGCGGAGCACGCCGCCGAGACCGGGGCGGACGCCGTCGCCGTGATCGGGCCGCCGTACTTCGCGCTCGGCGAGGACGAGCAGCTCGCGCACTTCGCCGCCGCGGCCGAGGCGTGCGCGCCGCTGCCCTTCTACGTCTACGAGTTCGCCGCCCGCAGCGGGTACGCCGTGCCGCTCGCCGTGATCGAACGGCTGCGGGAGGCGGCGCCGAACCTCGCCGGCCTCAAGGTGTCGGACACGCCGTGGGACGCGCTCGCGCCGTACCTCCTCGACGGCCTCGACATCTTCGTCGGCCCGGAGTCGCTGATCGTGCAAGGGCTCGCGGCGGGGGCGGCCGGCACCGTGTCCGGTCTCGCCGCGAGCTTCCCGGACGCGGTCGTCGCGGCGGCCCGCGAGCGCACGCCGGAGTCGGGGGAACGGGCTGCCGCGCTTCGGTCGGCCCTGCAGCGGCTCGGCTTCCACGCCGCGTCGAAGACCGCGCTCGGCCTCCGCGGCGTCCCGGTCGCGCCCGAGGTGCGGCCGCCCCTGCGAGGGTTGAACCGGCTGGAGCGCGCCGAGGTCGAGGCGATCGTCTCGGCATGGCCGGGATAGTCGTCGCGGGCAGCGGCGCGATCGGGGCGAGCATCGCCTTCAACCTCGCGCTGCTCGGCGCCGACGACGTCGTCGTGGCGGAACGAGGCGAGCTCTGCTCCGGCTCGACGGCAGCCGCGCTCGGCGGCGTCCGCCAGCAGTTCTCGACCGCGGCCGAGGTCGTGCTCGCCCGGGAGAGCATCGAGTTCTTCGTCTCGCTCGGCCCGCGCTACTTCCAGCAGGTCGGCTACCTCTTCCTCGCGACGACGGAGGAGGCGCTCGCCGAGCTCGAGGAGCGGCGCACGCTGCAGCAGGGGCTCGGGGTGCCCGTCGAGCGCGTCGACCCGAGCCGGATCCGGGGGCTCGAGACCGGCGACGTCCTCGGCGCGACGTGCTGCAGGCAGGACGGCCTCGCCGATCCTCCCGCCGTGGCGCGCGAGCTGCTCCGCCGGGCGCGGGAGCTCGGCGTCGACGTGCGCGAGCGGACGCCGGCGCAGGAGCTCGACGCCGACCTGCTCGTGATCGCCTGCGGCCCCTGGTCGGGCGAGCTCGCCGCACGGGCGGGCGTCGAGCTGCCGCTGCGACCCCTCTGCCGCCAGCTGCTCGAGACCGCGCCGCTGGACGGCCTTCCCGACGACCTGCCGATGGTGATCGAGGAGGAGACCGGCTTCCACTTCCGCCGCCGTGGCGACCGGCTCGTGCTGGCGTTCCACGACGCCGAGCCGCGGTGGACGTTCGAGCCTGCGGTCGACGAGTCCGTGTTCGCCGACCGGCTCGGCCGCCTCGCGCGTCGCTATCCGCCGGCGGCCGGCACGCGGATCGACCGGGCCTGGGCGGGGCTCTACGACATGACCCCCGATGCGCATCCGCTCATCGGCCCGGTCGCGGACGGCGTCTACGTCGCCTGCGGATTCTCCGGGCACGGCTTCATGCAGTCGCCTGCGGTCGGTCGTGCGGTCGCGGAGGAGATCCTCCTCGGCGGCGCGTCAATCGACCTGGAGCCGTACCGCCCGGAGCGCTTCGAGGCGGGAGCGGTGTTCCCCGAGCGCGTGGTCCTCTAGCCCGCCCGGCCAGGCGAGCACCGCCGCGACCGTGACCACGGCGAGGTCGCGCGCGAGCAGGAGCCACGACCACGGCGAGGCGTGGTCGAGCGCGAGCTGCCAGTAGGAGCCTGGGAACCACGTCTGCGTCAGCCCGAGCGCGAGCAGGAGGAGCAGCGTCGCGCCGAGCCCGCGCCGCCCGCGGGCGAGCGGCACGAACGGCACGAGCCAGATCAGAAACTGCGGCGAGAAGACCTTCCCGAACGCGACCGCCGCCGCCAGTGCAGCCGCCGAGGCGAGCAGCACGGCCTCGCCGGACGGGCGCCGGACGCGCGCGAACGCAAGCCAGATCGCGACGACGGCCGCGATCTCGACGCCGGTCGACGCGGCCGCGACGGCGTCGGGGAGCGAACCGGAGAGTCCCTGCGATCCGTGGCTCGTCACGGTCGGCTCGGACGGGCCGCCGAGGTGCTCGACCGCGAGCAGCGCGGCCGCGCCGAGGCTCTCCACCTGGAGCGGGCGCCCGGCCTGTCCCGTGAGGCTGTGCCGGACACCGCCGGGAGCGAGGAGGGCGAAGGGCAGGAAGCAGAGCGCCGCAACGGCGACGAACGCGGCGACACCGCCGGCCGCGGCCCCGCCGCCGCGGCGGCGCCAGAGGTAGGCGAGCCCGATCGGCGCAAGCGCGAGCGGCCAGAGCTTCGCCGAGAAGGCGAGACCCATGCAGGCGCCGGCCGGGAGCGGCTGCTCGCGCAGGACGAAGGCGAGCCCCGCGAGTGCGAGCAGCGCGGGCCAGAGGTCGAAGCGCGTGTCGAAGAGCGAGCCGAGCACGAGCGGCGAGACCCCGATCGCGAGCAGCGCGGCCGTGCCGCGCACGACGTCCGCCCGCACCGCGCGCAGCGCGGCGGCGGCCGCGACGAGGCAGCCCGCGCCGCAGAGTCCCATCAGCGCCGCGAACGACGTCGCGTAGCTCCACGGCAGATAGGCGGGCACGACGAACGCGGGCAGGGCAGCGGGCGGATACTCGACGGCGAAGTCCCGGTACGGCACCTTGCCGGCGCGGACGAGGGTCGCGTAGTGCTGGTAGACCGGGATGTCGGCGAGCTGTCCCCGCTCGAGCCAGCGCTGGAGGACGAAGAACGAGAGGGCGAGCAGGAGCGAGCCGGCGGCGGCCGCGGGCCACAGCGCCGGCCGGCGGGTCACTCGACGTCGAACTCCTCGGACACCTCCGGCTCCTTGCCGATCAGCCGCGGCAACTCGCCGAGGTCGGGCAGCTCGTCGCCGAACGCGATCAGTCCGAGCCGTTCATGTGCGTCGTTCGAGATCCAGCGGTCGCCGTCGGGCAGCTCGGGCAGGTGAGCGCGCACCTCGTCGAGGCTCGTCTGCGAGTCGTAGAGCGCCCAGATGAGGATCCGGGCGATCAGAAGAGCTCCCCGCGCGGCTCGTAGCTGCCGCGGCGCGCGCCGATCGCGGGGAAGCTGATCCCGTCGCGGCCTGCGACCGCCTGCGCCGTCGTCTCCGGGTCGAAGCGGATGATCGTGCCCCGGCCGGCCTGGACATCCCGTCCGTCGACGCGCCAGATCCCCGAGCCCTCGGTCACGAGGCTCACCTCCTCCTGCTGCGAGTCGGTCTCGTCGTGCTCCTTGCCCTCGCCGCCCGGCGGCAGCTCGAACCAGTTGATCCCGAGGGCCTCCACGCCGAGCGCCCGGCGGGCGAAGGGGACGACGCCCCATACGGGCTCGAGCTCCTCCACGGTCACGGTCGAATGGCCCATCTCGCTCCTCTCACATACGGAAGACGCCGAAGGTCGTCTCCGGGATCGGCGCGTTCAGCGCGGCGGAGATGCCGAGCGCGAGCACCCTGCGTGTGTCGAGCGGGTCGAGAATGCCGTCGTCCCAGAGGCGCGCGGTCGAGTGGTACGGGTTGCCCTCGGCTTCGTACTTGGCGCGGATCGCGTCCTCGTCGACGTCACCGACCATCGAGAGGACGGTCGCCGCCTGCTCGCCGCCCATCACCGAGATGCGCGCGTTCGGCCACATCCAGAGCTGCCGCGGCGCGTAGGCGCGACCGCACATCGCGTAGTTGCCGGCGCCGAACGAGCCGCCGGTGACGACCGTGAACTTCGGCACCTCGGCGTTCGCGACCGCCATCACGAGCTTCGCACCGTCGCGGGCGATCCCACCGGCCTCGTACTCCGCCCCGACCATGAACCCCGTGATGTTCTGCAGGAAGACGAGCGGGATCCGCCGCTTGCAGCAGAGCTCGACGAAGTG
>Ga0075270_1000019_pt1 | contig 15673 bp, 15 predicted proteins | sample SF_Rice_5C_0N_20_FD_69774 | JGI IMG/M metagenome (GOLD analysis project Ga0075270, IMG submission 69774) | Rice paddy soil microbial communities from Twitchell Island, California, USA - SF_Rice_5C_0N_203 | ecosystem: Environmental > Terrestrial > Soil > Paddy field/soil | place: USA: Twitchell... | reverse complement strand
TGCGGGGTCGTCTAATGGTAGGACGCCTGACTCTGGATCAGGAAGTTGGGGTTCGAGTCCCTGCCCCGCAGCTGTCTCTCACAAGATCCTGCCCGCCCGCCGCGAAGGGTCAGGCGGCCTGCGCGGCCATGAGCCCCTCGAGCGCGTCGAAGACGTCCTGGACCCCCTCGCGCGTCAGGGTGTCGACCTCGTCGGTACCGGCGACGCGGGCCACCAGCGCGAGCAGGCGCGCGCGATCGAGCCCGGCCGCGTTGCCGAGCGCGAAGACGCGGCGGATCTGCCCCTCGGTCGCGGGGCGCGTGTCGCCGCGCGAGCGGAGCCGCCAGAGGGCGCCCTGGTCGAGCTCGACGGTCTCCGGAGCGAGCCCCGCCGCGAGCACGAGCCGCAGCAGGACCGCCGTCGCGAGCGCGTCCCCGAGCGCGTCGTGCGCGTCGAGGGCGACGCGGTGCCGCGCGCAGACCGCCTCGAGCCCGTGCGCGGCCTCGAGCGGCTCCAGCAGCCGGAACGCCGCCAGCGTGCATGCGACCCGGTCCGGCCGGTAGTCGATCCCGCAGCCGGCGAGCGCGTGCCGGAGCATCGCCAGGTCGAACGGTGCGTTGTGGGCGACGAAGACCGCGCCCTCGAGCTGCCGTACGACTGCCGCGGCGACCTCCGCAAACCGGGGCGCGGCGGCGACGTCCGCGTCCGAGACACCGTTGACGGCGGTCGCCTCCGGCGGGATCGGCTGCTCCGGCCGCACGAGCGTCGCGAGCCGCGCGACCTCCACCCCGTCCCCGTCGAGCCGGACGAGCGCGAGCGAGACGATCTCGTCGCGACCGGGCGAGGTGCCGGTCGTCTCGCAGTCGAAGACCGCGTAGCCGGCGGGCGCCCGCACCTCGGAGCGCCGCCGCACCCGCCCCGGGATCTCGCCGATGGCCGCAAAGGACATGTCTCCACGATGTCGGCGCGATCGGACGGCACAGTGGCGTCCGATCGACGCGGTCGACGGGCTGTCCTGCTGACGCGAGTCGTCGTAGGATCGCGCTCGTGGTCGACGACGGGCTACGCGCCGCGTGCTTCGCCTCGCTCGACGTGCTCTGCGCAACCCACGGCGAAGACATCCCGTATCGCGGCGGGCTCGAAGCCGGCTTCGCATTCCGTCGCGCCCGCGTCCCGTTTCTCTCGCCGCAGAAGGGGATCTTCCGCGCCGCCGCCCAGCAAGGAGAGGCGGCGCTCTCGATCAACACCTCGGCGAAGTCGCCATACGACGACCAGGAGACGCCGGACGGCTTCTATTACGCCTACCGGTCCGGCTCGATCGACCAGCCGGACAACCGCTCCCTCCGCGCCGCCTACGCGCACGCGGCTCCGCTCGTCTATTTCATCGCGACTCGGCCCGGGTGGTACAAGCCGCTCTACCCCGTCTACGTGGTCGGCGACGACCCGGTGAGTCGCCGGGTGCTGGTCTCACCGGGACGGATGATCGGCCCACTCGACGAGCGCGCGCCGGTCCTTCCCGCGCCGCTCGAACGGCAGTACGCCGCCCGTGAGGCGAAGGTCCGTCTTCACCAGGCCCGCTTCCGCGGCCGTGTACTGGACGCCTATTCGAACCGGTGCACGATCTGCCGGCTCCGCGAAACGCCGCTCCTCGATGCTGCGCACATCCTCGGCGACCTGGAAACCCGTGGCGAGCCCGTCGTCCAGAACGGCCTGTCGCTCTGCTCGATCCACCACCGCGCGTTCGACCAGAACCTCGTCGGCGTCTCGCCCGAGTACACGGTCACGATCTCGAAGCGACTGCTCGAGGACGAGGATGGGCCGATGCTCGAGCTCCTCAAGACGTTCCACGACCATCAGATCGTCCTTCCCACCCACCGGAAGCTCCGTCCAGACCGGGAGCGCCTGGCCGCACGCTTCGAGCGCTTCCTCGCCGCCGGCTGAGGCGCAGCCACCCGACGGTTACCGAAGCCGCGGAGCTCTGGGCGCTGCCGAGCCGGGTCGGAGCCGCCGGCGCCGCGCACTAACGGCGCCGCGAGCGCCACGCCCGCACCATCGCCAGGCGCTGCATGATCGTCGGGTGGCTCTCCCGGAAGACGTAGTCGAGCAAGCCCGGACTCGGCTCGTCGAGCGTCGTCGGGACGAAGCGGCGGAAAAGCGTGGTTGCGGCGGCGGGATCGCGCGTCGCGTCGAGCGCCGACCAGTCGGCCGCCGCCTCGATCCGGCGTGAGATCGCGTTCTGCGCCGGCAGCGCCGCGAGCTGCAGGGCGACGAGGACGAGCAGCGAGAGCGGGACGGCCGCCGGCTCCCCCATGCCGCCGCGCCGCCGCGTCGCGAGACCGATCAGGAGCGTCCCCGGGAACGCGAACAGCGCGAACCAGCCGACCTGCCGCCAGATGTCCTCGTGGGCGAGGTGGCCGATCTCGTGTGCCACGACGACCTCGAGCTCCCGCTCGCCGAAGCGGCCGTCGACGAGCGTGTCCCAGAGCACGATCCGCCGGCTCGGCCCGAGGCCGCTCGTCTCCGCGTTCGGGAGCGAGGTCGCGTCGTGCACGCGCTCGACGACGACCGGCACCGGTCCGACCCCCTGCCGCCCCTCCAGGCGACGGGCAGCGGCGGCGAGCGACGCGTCTCCGAGCCGGTGCGTCGAGAGCAGGTAGGGGCCGACGAACGCGAACAGGACGACGAGCGCCGTGAAGGCGGGTGCGGCGGCGGCCCACCACCAGCGGCCGAGCCGGCGCGCGAGCCCCATCACGATCGCGAGCGCGAACGACAGGAACACGAACTCGCCGCCGAGCGCCGCCCAGTCCCCGAACAGGTACGAGAGGTAGCCCGTGTGGGCGATCCCGTGCCGCCGCTGCCACCACAGCCCGGCCACGCCGAACGGCAGCTCGACCGCCCACACGAGCGCGAAGCCGAGCATCCCGAGCAGCATCCCCGTCCCGACCGGCCCCGCCGCCGACTCCCGCGCACAGCGGCCGCCGAAACGCGCGAACACCGCGAGCGCCGCGAGCTCCGTCGCCGTCCCGCCCCACCAGAGCGCGCCGCTCACCCGCGAGAACGACGCCGCCGCGCGCAGCTGCGCCGGGCCGAAGAATGCGTGCGGGTCGAGCCGCGGCAGCCGCACCGACGAGGGCACGCTCGTCCGCCAGAGGAGCCAGGCCGCGACCGCCCAGCCGGCTGCCGCCGTCAGTGCCGCCGCGCCCCGGCGCGCGCTCATTCGAGCTCGTCGAAGCTCAGCTGCGAGGGCTCCGCCCCCTCGAGCGGGCTCGCGTGCGGGTAGGCGTCCGTGAGCAGGAGCACGTACGCCGACGTCTGCGCCGAGTAGCGGAGCGCGTAGCCGGCGACGTTGCGCAGCCCCCACGGCGCCCGGCCACGCGCCAGCGCGACGAACCACGTCAGCACGGCGGTGACGAAGAGCCCCCAGCCGAGCGCCCCGGACACGATCAGCGCCGGCACGGCCAGCAGCAGCCGGAAGCCCGTCCGCGGACGGCTCTGCCGCTCCGGTCCGGGCAGCGCCAGGTCGAGCGGATACACGCCCTCCACGCCGGCGAAGCCCGGGAACGAGTTGGCGGCGAGATAGAGGAACGCGGAGACGTGGAGCTGGTAGCGGACGAAGCGCGAGAGGAAGCGGTGCAGCGGCTCTGCCGGCCGGCCGCGGACGAGCGTGACCAGCCAGTTCGCGATCGAGGCGAGCACCGCGACGACCGACCAGAGCGCGAGCCAGACGAGATGCGGCAGCGAGAGCGGCAGCCGGAGGAGGACGGTGACCCGCGAGCGGCGCAGGTCGTGTGCGTCGCCCACGAGATGGACGGGATGCACGGGCGGCCGCTCGACCTCCTCCAGCATCGCCGTCGGGTCGGAGTCGGGGTAGCGGTCGGTGACGAGCAGGAGGTAGGCGAGCACCTGCGCCGTGTAGCCCACGCTGTAGGCGCCCGCGTCGCGCAGTCCCTTCGGCATCGCGCCGCGCGCGAGGCTCGCGAACCAGCCGAGCACCGCCGCGGTCCCCGCGAGGGCGCCGCCGCCGCCGCTGAACGTCGTCCGGCTCGTACTGCCCGTGAAGAAGCGCACCTGGCCGCCGCCGCCCAGCGCCGTCGCGAGCAGGAGCGACGGGATGGCGAGCGGCAGGCGGAACAGGATCGCCCAACGCGACTGCGCCGCCGGCCCGGGCAGCTCGACGTCGACCGGATACTCGTCGCCGGCGCCGCTGAAGCCGGGATAGGGGTCGGCGACGAGCCAGAGGTAGGCGTTCAGATGCGTGAGGTAGCGAACGTAGGCCGACAGGAACACGTGCAGCGGCGCAGGCGGCCTGCCGCGGACGAGCGCCGCGAGGTAGGTCGCGACCGCGGCGAAGACGACGAGGAACGTCCAGAGCAGCACCCAGAGGATGTGCGGGATCGCGAGGACGAGCCGGAAGAAGACGGTCAGGCGCCGTCGATGCAGGTCGTCCCGGACGAGCAGGCGCACGGGATGGGGATCGCGGTGCGCCTCCATTCCGGAGAGCATCGGTCACGCACCTGACGGAGCCGCTCGCCGCGAGCGCCGGCTCTCCGGCCCGCGCTGCACGGGCTTGCTGACGACGCGGAGCACGACTCTCCGCCCCGCGGGGCCCCGGCGGCGAGGTTTGCAGGCCCGTGATCTCGGGACGCCGACACGGATGACCCCTATCCGTACGCGCGAAAGCGCGGCACACTACCGGGCGTGAGAGGCGGGGTCTGCTCCGTCGTCGTCGCGCTCGCGCTGGCCGCCGCCTCGGCCGCCGCCGCAAGCCCGGTCACGACCTCCACCGCGACGACCGCGGCGACCACCGCCGCGGCGCCCTCCTACGCGCCCGTGGCCGCGACGCGCCTCCAGTCCCGGTGCGCCTCGGCAGGGGCGGCCGCGATCGTCGTCCCGGGCGCCTCGCCGCTCGCCGTCGGCGCCGCGCCTGCCAGCCTCGGCGCGAGCGCATACGGCGCCGGCGCGCCGGTGGTCAGCTTCGAAGGCGCCGACGCGGCCGGCGCCGCCTGCCACCCGGGCGGCATCTCGATCCGCTCGCTCTCGCTCTTCGACGGCGCGGTCACCGCGACAGCCGTGAGCGCGAGCAACGGCAAGGGCGTCGTCAGCGGCCTCCAGGTCGACGGCTCGGCGGTCGCGCTCGGGCCGGGCGAATCCGTCCCCGTCCAGGGCTGGGGACTCCTCGTCGCCGACGCGCAGGTCGGGAAGACGCTGTCCGCGCCGCTCGCGCTGCATCTGCTCGAGCCCCGCGCGCAGCTGCCGGCCGGCACGATCGTCCTGATCGCCTTCGGCGCGACCCCGGCGCCGGCCCCCGCCGCGAAGACGAAGACGAAGACGAAGGCCGCGACGAAGACCGCGACGGCCGCGAAGACGAAGGCCGCGACGACGCCGGCGGCCGCCCCGAAGCAGGTACTCGTCCCGGAGCACGCGAAGACCGCTTCGACCGCCGCCGCCCGCCGGGCAGCCGCGAGGCAGAAGTCCGCCGCGACGCATCGTGCCCACAGGAAGAAGCACAAGCACAAGAAGCACCTGCCGCTGCGGGTGACGCCGCCGCTCGCGCTCGCCCACTACGACTTCCCGGTCGCCCGCGGCGCCGACTGGGGCGACACCTACGGCGACAACCGCAGCGACATCGCGAACGGCTGGCACCACGGCGACGACCTCTTCGCCCCGCTCGGCACGCCGGTGGTCGCCGTCGCGAGCGGAACCCTCAGCCTCGTCGGCTGGAACACGATCGGCGGCTGGCGCGTCTGGCTCGAGGACGCGGCCGGCAACGAGTTCTACTACGCGCACCTCGCCGCGTACTCGCACTGGATCCTCCGGCACCACCACGTCAGGGCCGGGCAGGTGATCGGCTTCCTCGGCCGCACCGGCGACGCGTTCACGACGCCTCCCCACCTCCACTTCGAGGTGCACCCGCATCAGCTCTTCAAGCTCGGCTACGACGGCGCCGTCGACCCCTCGAGCTATCTCCGCACCTGGCGGATCGTGAAGCCGCGGAAGAAGGACGTGCCCCGACCGGCGAAGCTGAAGGCCCCGCGGGGCGTGCCGGCGGAGGAGGCGGCCGTCGTCTGGCGGCAGCTGCTCGTCGCCCGCCACCTGCTGCCGGCGCCACGGCCTGCCGCCCCGGTCGCCGCGGCGCATGCGTTTCCGCGCGGCGCCGGAGGCAGGGCGTTCGTGGCCCCGCCCCCGCTCCGGATCGCCGGCGCCGAGCGCGCCGCCGCGCGGGTGCAGCCGCCCGGCGGGTCCGGCTCGACGTGGGTGTTGCTCCTGCTCGCGGGCGTCGCCGGCGCCGGCACCGTCGGCGCCCTCGTACGGCGCAGGCTCGCGCGCCGGGACTGACTGCCAGAGCGGCGTCCGCGCAACGGCAGCTCGCCGAGGGACGGGAAGGTGCGACGACCTCGCCCACGCGCAGGGCGAGCAGCTGGTCGCCCGTTGAGCCGCCGTCAGGCCGAGAGCCGCCGGGCGAGCGTCGCGAGCGCGTGCTGCTCGATCTGCCTGACCCGCTCCGGAGCGAGCCGCAGGTCGCCGGCGATCTGCTCGAGCGTGTGCGCCTCGCAGTCGATGCCGAAGTGGCTGGCGAGGATCCGCCGCTCCCGCGGCCGCAGCACCGCGAGCGCCGCGCGGACGGACGCGGCGAGCGCGGCGTCCTCCGCCTCGACGAGCGGGTCGCGCGCGCTCGCGTCGGCGACGAGCTCGACGAGCTGCGCACCGCCGTCCTCTGCCCCGACGGTCTCGTTCAGGGAGGTCGCGGCGAGCGGCGCGGACTCGAGCCCGGCGAGCGCGGCGGCGTCGTAGCCGGTCGCCTCGGCGATCTCGTCCGGAGTCGCCGGCCGGCCGAGGCCCGCCTCGAGTGTCGCCGCCGCGCGGCGCGTCGCGAGCTGCTTCGCGACGAGCCGGCTCGGCAGGCGGATCGTCCGCGAGTCGTTCGTCAGCGCGCGCCGGATCGCCTGCCGGATCCACCAGGCGGCGTACGTGGAGAAGCGGCGTCCGCGCCGCCAGTCGAAGCGGTCGACCGCCTGGATCAGGCCGACCGTCCCCTCCTGGACGAGATCGGCGAAGGGGAGGCCGAGCCCCTGGTAGTGGCGCGCCATCGCGACGACGAGCCGGAGGTTCGACTCGATCAGCGCCCTCCGCGCCCGCTCGTCGCCTTCGGCGACCAGCCGGGCGAGCTCGCGCTCTTCGTCGGGGCGAAGGACGCGATGGGGGCGCCAGCCGCGCAGCAGGAGCACGGGATCCTCGTGCGGGCGACGCCTACGGCGCCGCGTCGAGCTGGGCACGTTCCCTGCGGGAGCCGCCAAGGGACCTCCTTCGCCGACATGCTCGACGGAGACCCGGCGAGCCGCATCCGCGCCCCCGCCGAAGGCCCCTGCGGCCATCTACGCACCGCGTGGAGCCTGCGACACTTGGAGCGTGAACCGCCGCCTGCTCGCCCCGCTCGGCGTCGCCGTCACCGGGCTGCTCGTGCTCGTCGCGATCGCCAGCCGGGGCCGTCCCCTGCGCGGCGGCAGCGGCTCGGGCTCGGGCCCGTCGGCGGGGTTCTTCGACTACGTCTTCACCTCGGCCGTGCTCGTCGCCGCCCTCGTCGTCGCGGCGGTCGTGTGGGCGTTCCTCACGAGCCCCGTGCAGCGGAGGAAACGCCGGAGCGGCCCGCAGCGGGTGCTGACGACACTGCTCTTCTTCGCGCTCGCCGCGGCCGTCGTCTGGGTGCTCTCGACGAGCGGCTTCCAGAAGCGGCTGCGGCAGGCCCAGCAGCGGACGCAGACGTCGACCACGCAGACCGGGCCACCGGGAGCGACCGCGCCGCAGCCGCAGAACACCCGCGGCACGCACCTCCGCTGGGACGAGATCGGGATCGTGCTCGGCCTGCTCGGCGGCCTCGCCGTCGTCGCCCTGGTCGACCGCGCCCGCAGGCGCCCGCCGGCGCGTCCGCTTCGCGGCACGCGCCGGGAGGCGGTCTCGGCCGCGCTGGACGAGTCGCTCGACGACCTGCGCTCCGAGCCCGACCTGCGCCGCGCGATCATCGCCGCGTACGCGCGGATGGAGCGCGCTCTCGGCGCGGCCGGGCTGCCGCGGCGCCCCGCGGAAGCGCCGCTCGAGTACCTCGCGCGCACCCTCCGCGAGCTCGAGACGAGCGGGCCGGCGGTCGGCCGGCTCACGGACCTCTTCGAGTGGGCTAAGTTCAGCCAGCATGAGCCGGAACCGGAGATGAGGGACGAGGCGATCGACGCGCTCGTCGCCGTGCGCGACGAGCTGCGGGCCCCCTCTCCCGAGCCGGTGCCGGCGTGAGCGAGCGGAGACGGGTGCTCGGCGCGGTCGTCGGCGCCACCGCCCTCCTGCTCCTCCTGCTCGCGGTGCGCCCGCTTCCGGCCGAGCGGCTGCTCTCGATCTACGTGCTGCTGCTGGCCGCGATCGCCCTCGCGTCGCTGACGCGGATCGCGCAGCCGTTCGTCGAGCGCCGCCACCCCTCCGCGTTCGAGCACGCGCTTCGGGCGCGCGACGAGCGGCCCACCCGCCCGCCCGAGCTGATCCGCACCGAGCGGGAGATCACACTCGCGGCCTCCGCCGCCGGGCACGCGCACCGGCGTCTGCTGCCGCTGCTCCGCGAGGCGGCGGCGGCGCGGCTCCAGTCGCGCCACGGCGTCGAGCTCGCCCGGAGGCCGCAGCGTGCACGCGAGCTGCTCGGGGAGGAGACCTGGGAGCTGCTGCGCCCGGACCGGCCGGAGCCGGCGGACCGCAACGCGCCGGGGCTTCCGCTGGCGCGCATCGAGGCCCTCGTCGAGCGCCTGGAGCGGATCTGATGGAGCTCGTCGAGCTGCGCGAGCGCGCGACGCGGATCCTCGACGAGGTGGAGCGCGCCGTCGTCGGCAAGCGCGGCCCGCTCGAGCTGATCCTGCTCGCCCTGCTGAGCGACGGCCACGTGCTGCTCGAGGACTACCCGGGGCTCGCGAAGACGTTGATCGCGCGCTCGTTCGCGCAGGCGAGCTCTCTCCGCTTCTCGCGCATCCAGTTCACGCCCGACCTGATGCCGTCGGACGTGACCGGCTCGCAGATCTTCGACCAGCGCAACGCCGAGTTCGCGTTCCGCCCGGGCCCGATCTTCGCCAACCTCCTCCTCGCCGACGAGATCAACCGCGCCCCACCGAAGACGCAGGCGGCCCTGCTCGAGGCGATGCAGGAGCGGCAGGTGACGATCGAGAACGAGACGCACCGGCTCGACCCGCCGTTCCTCGTGCTCGCGACGCAGAACCCGATCGAGTACGAGGGAACCTACCCGCTCCCGGAGGCGCAGCTCGACCGCTTCCTCGTCCGCATCTCCGTCGGCTACCCGGAGCGCGGTGACGAGGTCGAGATGCTGCGCCGGCGCCTCGACCGCGGCGAGGACGAGGTCGAGCTGCGGCCGGTCGTCGACGCGGCGGCGCTCGTGGAGATGCAGCGCGCGCTCGAGCAGGTGCACGTCTCGGCCGCGATCGAGGGCTACATCGTCGACCTCGTCGCGTCGACGCGCTCGTCGCAGCGGCTCGCCGTCGGGGCGAGCCCGCGCGGGAGTCTCGCGCTGCTGAAGCTCGCACGGGCGAAGGCGGCGCTCTCGGGGCGGGACTTCGTCGTTCCCGAGGACGTGAAGGCGGTGGCCGTCCCCGCGCTCGCGCACCGGCTGACGCTGCGGCCGGAGTTGTGGGTGCAGCGGGTGCGCGGCGAGGACGTCGTCGCCGACGCGCTCGAGACGGTGCCGACGCCGCCCGCGGAGGACGCGCTCCGCGAAGCGGCGCCGTGACGCGCCTCAGCTCGCCGCGACTCGCCGGCTACGCGAGCCTCGCGGCACTCGGCCTGCTCGCCGGCCTCGCCACCGGCCGGGTGGAGCTCGTCGCGCTCGCCGCCCCGTTCGCGCTCGCGGCGCTGGCGGGAGCGGCGCTCGGCCGGCGGCCGCAGCTGGGCGCGGGCTTCTCGCTCGACCGCGACCGGGCGCTCGAGGGAGACGACGCGGTCGCGACCATCCGCCTCTCGTCCGCCTCCGGGCTCGACCGGGTCGAGCTGCTGCTGCCGCTGCCGGCGGAGCTCGCGGCGGGCGGGCCGAACCCGCGTGCGCTCCGGCTCGCGGCCGGCGAGCCGCGGACGCTCGAGCTGCCCGTCCACTGCGAGCGCTGGGGCGCGTTCCGCCTCGGGCCGATCCTGCTGCGTGGCCGCGACCTGCTCGGCTTCCACGCGTGGGAGGCGGAGGGAGGCGAATCCCAGGCGCTGCGGGTCTATCCGAGCGCCGAGACGCTCCATGCGTTGCTGACGCCGCTCGACACGCAGGTGTTCGTCGGCAACCAGGTCTCCCGCACCCACGGCGACGGGATCGAGTTCGCCGACGTCCGCGAGTGGGCTCCCGGCGACCGCGTGCGACGGATCAACTGGCGCGCGAGCGCCCGCCGCGGCGACCTCTGGGTCAACGAGCAGCACCCTGAGCGGAACACCGACGTCGTCCTCTTCCTCGACACGTTCGCCGAGGTGCGCGTCCGCGGCCGGGGCACGCACGACCTCGCCGTCCGTGCAGCGACATCGCTCGCGCACCGCTATCTGCAGCGCAAGGACCGGGTCGGCCTCGTCGGCTTCGGCGGCTTCCTCACCTGGCTCCTGCCGGCCTCGGGGACGATGCAGCTCTACCGGATCGTCGACTCGCTGCTGCAGACGGACATCGTCCACACGTTCGCCGCCCGGGACGTCACGATCCTGCCGCCGCGCTCGCTACCGCCGAAGGCGCTCGTGCTCGCGCTGACGCCGCTGCTCGACCCGCGCTCCGCCGGCGCGCTGCTCGACCTGCGCGCGCGCGGCTTCGACCTCGTCGTGATCGAGGTCTCGCCCGTCGAGTTCGTCCAGCCCGGCTCGGACGCGCTGTCGCAGCTCTCGTACCGGCTCTGGAAGCTCTCGCGCGAGGCGCTCCGCGCGCGCTACGAGCAGGCGGGCGTCCCGGTCGTCGCATGGCGGGAGGGTGTCCCGCTGAACGTCCCGCTCGAGGAGGTGGGGGCATACCGTCGCTTCGCCAGGCCCGCGCGCGCGTAGCCCGCGCCCGTGTGCGTCTCGCGCTCGCGACCGCGTCGGCGCTCGCGTACGCGGGCGTCCTCGCCTGGGCGGCCGCCCGCTCGCCCGGGCTCGCGGGGCTGCTCGTCGCCCTCGGTGGGCTCGGCGGCGTGCTCCTCCTCGGCGTGCTCGTGCGCGGGATGCAGGAGCTGCTCGCGTGGGCGCTCGGCACGCTCGGTGTCGTGTACGCGGTGTCGCTCGTGGTTGCCGGCGGCGGCGTCGACGACGCGGCGCCGCTCGTCGCGACCGGCCTCCTGCTCTGCGGCGAGCTCGCCGCCTGGTCGCTCGACGCACGCTGGCGGATCGCCGAGGACGAGACGGTCGTGCGCCGCCGCGCCCTCGCCGTGGGCGCGCTCGCGCTCGCGGGCCTGGCCGCCTCCGCGCTCGTGGTGGCGGTCGCCCTGGCGCCGGCCGGCCGCGGCGTCGCCTGGACGACGCTCGGCGCCGCGTCGGCGGTCGGAGTCGTGGGCGCCGCGGTCGCCCTTCTCCGCCGCGGCGACAGCAGCGGTTAGGAACGGTCGCGCTCGCGCCGCTCGTCGGCGCTCTCGTCTACCGGGGGCGCGCCGCCGGGCCCGCTCATCGGGACGTCCCCCTCCTGGACGACGTCTTCCGGCGAGCCGAGCCGGTAGTCCTCGCTCTGGACGCCGCCCCGCGGATCGCCGGGCCTGTCGAGCGCGTGGACGTCGCCCTGCTGCTTGGCGGCCGTCCTGCCGCGCCGGTTGCGGAGCCAGTCGAGCATGTCACCGCTTGTCCCCGGAGGGCCGCTACACTAACCGCCGTTCCGGGGCGCATTCGTCTAGTGGCCTAGGACACCGCCCTCTCACGGCGGCGGCACGGGTTCGAATCCCGTATGCGCCTCTTCGGAAAGCCCCTGCTCAGCGGGGGCTTTCTCTCCTGGAGAGACAGGCGAACGGCCCGGGGGAGCGAACACCCGGGCCGTTCTGCAGGTCGCGCTGCTGAGGTAGCGTCGTCGCCGGGAACTTGCGGCTTCCCCCCGGAGCGGCGACCACACGAGCCTGCTGACAAGAGTCTACCGAGCGACTGCGCCGGGCGGCGCTCCCCTGAACCGCCCCCGAGCCGTCACCCGGAGCGGGGATCCCCGGCGGCGAGGAAGCCGCGGATGCCGCGCACGGCCTGCCCGATCCGCTGCTCGTTCTCGACGAGCGCGAAGCGGACGTGACCCTCGCCGTCCTCGCCGAAGCCGCTGCCGGGGCTGACCGCCACGTGCGCCTCCCGCAGCAGGCGCAGCGCGAGCTCCTGTGACCGCTCGCCCGTCGGGATCGGCGCCCACACGAACATCGTCGCCGGCGGCCGCGCGACCTCCCACCCGGCCCGCGTCAGCCCGTCGCAGAGAGCGTTCCGGCGCCCCTCGTACACCGCCGCCACCTCCTGCGGCCGCTCGCGCGCCTGACGCAGCGCGACCGTCGCGGCGATCTGGAGCGGCTGGAAGCTGCCGTAGTCGAGGTACGACTTGAGCCGCGCGAGTCCCGCAACGACGTCGGCACGGCCGAGCACGAACGCGACGCGCCACCCCGCGAGCGAGAAGCCCTTCGTCAGGGAGTAGAGCTCGACCGCGACCTCGCGCGCGCCGTCGGCCTCGAAGACGGACGGGGGCCGGTAGCCGTCGAAGCCGAGGTCGGCGTACGCGAAGTCGTGCACGAGCACCATCTCCCGCTCGCGGCAGACGTCGACGAGCCGCTGCAGCACCTCCCGACCGGCGATCGCCGTCGTCGGGTTGTGCGGGAACGAGCAGAGCAGGACGCGGGGCCGCGGCTGCGCCCCGAGCCACGCTTCCTCCACGCCGGCCGCGAAGTCCACGCCGGGACCGACCTCGACGCGCTGCACCGCCGCCCCCGCGAAGCCGGGCGCGAACAGGTGGATCGGGTAGCTCGGGCTCGGGACGAGCGCGACGTCGCCGGGGCCGAGCAGCACCCAGAGCAGGTGGACGAGCCCCTCCTTCGCGCCGAGCGACATCGTCGCCTCCGTCTCCGGGTCGAGCTCGACGCCGTAGCGGTCGCGGTAGAGCTCGCAGATCGCCTGCCGGAGGTTCGGCAGGCCGCGACTCGACGAGTAGCGGTGGTTGCGCGGCAGCAGCGCCGCCTCGCGCAGCTTCTCGACGGCGACCTCCGGCGGCGGCACGTCCGGGTTGCCGAAGCCGAGGTCGATCACGTCCTCGCCGGCGCGACGCAGCTCGAGCTTGAGCCGCTCGACCTCGGCGAAGGCGTACGGCGGCAGCGCGTCGACACGGCGGAGGTCGGTCATCCGGGGGGATCCTTACCCGCCACGCCGCGAGGCTACGTCGCCCCGGCAACCGCCGGCGACGCGTTGTCCGGCTTGCCTGCGCCGTTTTCGAGCCTGCCGGCGCGGGCACGAGCCGTCCCGTGCAGGCCCGCTGGGAGAGCTTCAAGGAGATCGTCGACCTCTGGGTCGATCTCTTCGCGCGGCACAACCTGCTCACGTTCGCGAGCGCGATCGCCTTCCAGACCTTCATCGCGGTCGTCGCCTTCGTCCTGCTCGCGCTCGGCATCCTCGGGGCGACGCACGACGTCTCTCTCTGGCAGAACACCATCGGCCCCGCGATCGACGGCCGCGTGCTCGGGGGCGTCTACCACGGCCTCGACCAGATCGTCCGGCGGGTCTTCGCCAGCTCCTCGGCCGGGCTGGTCGCGTTCGCGTCCGCGCTCGCCACCTGGGAGGTCTCCGGCGTCGTCCGCGCGTCCATGGGCGCGCTCAACCGCGTCTACGACACGGAGGAGACACGGCCGTGGTGGCTCCGCTTCCCGATCTCGTTCGCGCTCGCGGCGCTGCTGATCCTCGCGCTGCTCGGGGCGATCCTGCTGGTCGCGGTGGTGAACGTGCACGGCGGCTGGCGCTGGCCGCTCATGGTCGGACGCTGGCTCGCAGCGATCGCCCTGATCATGGCCGCGTTCGGGGTGATCGTCCGCTGGGCGCCGGCGGAGCGGCGCACCACCGGCTGGGTGAGCGCCGGCGCGATCCTCGTGGTCGTCGCCTGGATCGTCGAGACGCTGATCTTCCGCTGGTACGTGACGAGCGTCGCCGACTTCAGGACGGCGGTCGGCAGCTTCAGCGTCTTCCTCGTCGCCTCGAGCTACCTCTACACCGCCGCGATCATCCTGCTCGTCGCGATGGAGCTCGACGAGCTCGTGCGGGCCGACCTCGAGCGGCCGGAGCGCAGGCGAACCCTGCTCCCGCTCGTCGCGGGTGTCATCCGGGGCTCGGCGTAGCTTCCGCGACATGTCCGTCGCGGCTCCGCACCATCCACACCGCCCCCACGGCGCGTTCGGCGACGACACCTTCGGCCGCTTCGCCGAGAAGACCGCGCGCTTCTTCGGGACGCCGCGCTACATCCTCGGCCAGACGCTCATCGTCCTCGCCTGGATCGTGCTCAACTCGGTCGCGCTCGTCCACCACTGGGATCCGACCCCGTTCATCATGCTCAACCTGATCTTCTCGACCCAGGCGGCGTACGCGGCGCCTCTCATCCTGCTCGCGCAGACGCGGCAGGCCGACCGGGACAAGCACGATGCGGAACGGGTCGACACCCGCCACACCGCGCTCGAGAACTCGATGAAGGGCGAGACCGACAAGCTGCTCGAGCTGCTCCAGTCGAACACGGCGCTGACCCAGCAGGACAAGGAGCTGACCCAGCAGGTCGCCGACCTGACGCGCCAGATCCACGGGCTGCTGACGGCCGCGGCGCCGGCTCAGGGCAGCTGAAGCGCCGCGCGCGCGGTGCCGGCGCGCTGGTGGCGCGCGACGACGCGAAGCTCGCCGCCCGCCGGCGCGGAGACGACCCACTCGACTTTCGCGAGGTCGCTCGTCGACCAGTCGTTCCCCCACCAGTGCGTCGAGCGGAGCCCGTTGCGACCGGCGAGCTGCCCCGCTTCCGTCCTCGCGTCGCCCGCGCCGAGAGTCGCCCCGTCCGGCAGCTCGAGCTCCACCTCGACCGGCCGCACCGCCTTCCGCTCGAGCGCCTTCTCGGTGACGCTCGTCGGCAGCCAGCCGGAGTTCTGGAGCACGAGCCGCACGCGCCACGCGTCGCCGCCGAGCGGCTCCGCCTCGAGGGAGCGCACCTCGAGCAGCGGCGTCAGGAGCGCGGTCCAGACCGCCCACTCGGTGTGTGCCTCCAGCTCCGACTCGAGCCGGTCGAACGGGATGTTCGACCAGTAGCCGAGCCGGTCCCAGCCGCCGAGCTCGACCGGGCCGAGCTGGGGGTGCTCGAACGGGTACCAGTCGACGTACGCGTCCGGGTAGCGCTCGTCGGCCCAACGCAGCAGCGTGAGGTCGTCGTCGGCCGGATGGTCCTGCAGCCACTCGATCGGGTGCACGTCGAGGCCCGCCTCCCGTTGCGGGCTCCAGAACTCGGTCGTCCAGGAGACGAGGCCGAGCTGCTCGTACAGCCAGTCGTGGACGTCCCCCGTGATCGCCTGGCGCGGGTCGTACTTGAAGCCGTGGAAGATCGAGACCGCCGGGTAGCCGGTCAGCGCGGTCGCCTTCTCGCCGATCTCGCGGTAGACGCGCAGGTCGTTCGGCGGGAAGCGGTCGTCGGGCTCGCCCGCGTACGGACGGAGGTGGACGCCGCTGAACGTGTGGTAGGCGACGTGGGCGCAGATGTTCG
>Ga0075270_1000018_pt1 | contig 15932 bp, 12 predicted proteins | sample SF_Rice_5C_0N_20_FD_69774 | JGI IMG/M metagenome (GOLD analysis project Ga0075270, IMG submission 69774) | Rice paddy soil microbial communities from Twitchell Island, California, USA - SF_Rice_5C_0N_203 | ecosystem: Environmental > Terrestrial > Soil > Paddy field/soil | place: USA: Twitchell... | reverse complement strand
CGCGCCCGCTCTACGTCGGCCGCCTCTCGCCGGAGAAGAACATCGACACCCTCGTCGAGGCGGTGGGCGACCTCGGTCTCGTCGTCGCCGGCGACGGGCCGCTCCGCCGCCTCGTGCCCGGGGCGCTCGGAGCGGTGCCGCACGCCGAGGTGGAGCGGCTGCTCGAGCGCGCGGCGGTCGTCGTGGCGCCGTGCGAGCGCGAGGGCTTCGGGCTCGCGGCGGCGGAGGCGATGGCCGTCGGCCGGCCCGTCGTCGCGGCGGCGGGCGGCGCGCTGCTCGAGCTCGTGTCCGACGGCGAGACGGGGCTGCTCGTGCCGCCGCGCGACGCGCCCGCCCTCCGCGCGGCGGTGCAGCGTCTGCTCGCCGACCCTGCGCTGCGCGAGCGGCTCGGCGCCGCGGCCCGGGAACGGGCGCGCGAGCGCTTCGGCTGGGAGGCGGTGACCGAGCGGACGCTCGAGGTCTACCGGCAGGCCGTCGCAGGATGAGGCTCGGCTGGATCCGCACCGGCGCGGGAGACGAGTACGACGAGGCGTTCATGGACGCGATGTCCTCCGAGTACGAGCGGCAGACGGCCTGGACGCGGATGCGGCTCGAGAACGTGCGCCTCCTCGTCGACCCGCACCCCGGCGACCGAGTCCTCGACGTCGGCAGCGCCACCGGCGCGATCGCGCACTTCCTCTCGACGCTCGGCTGCGAGACCGTCGGCGTCGACCTCTCCGAGCGCGGCGTCGCGCGCGCCCGCGAACGCTTCCCCGGCCTGCGCTTCGAGGTCGCCGACGCGTCGGCCCTCCCGTTCGGGGACGCGTCGTTCGACAAGGTCGTCGCGGCCGACGTGACGGAGCACCTCGGCGAGGAGACGCTCCGCGGCGCGCTGCGCGAGGCGCGGCGGGTGCTCGTCCCGGGCGGCACGCTCTCGATCCACACGCCGAACCCGCTGCACCTGATCGAGCGGCTGAAGGCGCACGAGCTCGTGCTCCGCCAGAACCCGACCCACGTCGGCCTGCGCACCGGCCCGCAGCTGCGTGCGGAGCTCGAGCGAGCCGGCCTCCCCGTCGAGCTCGATCTGCGCCGTCCCGGCTTCTTCCCGGTGCTCGGCCGCGTCGAGCGGCTCGCGGGAGGCCGGGTCGAGCTGCTCGGCTACCGCATCTGCCTGCGCGCGCGCAAGCCCCTCTAGCGGCGGACGACGAGGTTCCCGAGCACGAGCACGTCCATGTGCGTGCGCAGGAAGGTGTCGAGTGCCTCGGTCGGGGTGCACACGATCGGCTCGTCCTCGTTGAACGACGTGTTGATCAGGAGCGGGACGCCGGTGCGGCGGTCGAACTCCTCGAGCAGGCGGTGGTAGCGCGGCGCGGTCTCCGGGTCGACGGTCTGGACGCGGCAGGTGTCGTCGACGTGCGCGGCCGCCGGGATCTCGGCCCGCCGATCCCGGCGCGTCCGGTAGACGAGCGCCATGAACGGCGAGGGCGCGTCCTGCTCGAACCAGTCGGCGAGCGCGCCGGAGAGGATGGAGACCGCGAACGGGCGGAACGGCTCGCGGTGCTTGATGCGCGCGTTCAGCACCTCGCGCAGCTCCGCGCGGCGCGGGTCGGCGAGGATCGAGCGGTGGCCGAGCGCGCGCGGCCCGAGCTCGAGCCGTCCCTGGAACCAGCCGACGACGTCGCCCGCGTCGAGCCGCTCTGCGATCGCGGCGAAGAGCGCGTCGTCGGCGAGGCGCGCGGCGGTCAGGCCGGCTTCGGCGATCGCGGCGGCGCAGGCGTCCTCGTCGAACTCGGGCCCCGTGAAGGCGTGCTGCAGGGCCGTCCCTCGCGGGCTGCCGAGCACCGTATGCCAGACGTGCTGGGCGGCGCCGACCGCCGTGCCCGAGTCGCCTACGGACGGCGGTGTGTAGAGCCGGTCGACGGCTCCCTCGCGCAGCAGCCGCCCGTTCGCGACCGCGTTGAGCGCGACGCCTCCGGCGAGGCAGAGGTCGCGCAGGCCGGTGCGCTCGACGAGCCGCGCCGCGAGGTGGAGGTAGACCTCCTCGAGCCGCTCCTGCAGCGACGCCGCGACGTCCATGTGCCGCTGCTCGATCTCGTCCCCCGGCGCGCGCGCCGGCCCGAGCACCTCCACGAGCTTGTCCGAGAAGATCGGCGCGATCGCCGGGGCGCCCTCGTCCCAGAGCATGTCGACGCCCTCCTCGTCGTGCGTGAAGTAGTCGAGCTCGAGCAGGAAGAGGTCGTCGTGCGGCGCCACGACGTCGCCGAGCGCCTTGCGGTGCGGTGCCGGGTCGCCGTACGGCGCGAGGCCCATCACCTTGCCCTCGTCGCCGTAGTGCGGGAAGCCGAGGTACTGCGTCACGGCCGCGTAGAGCATGCCGAGCGAGTGCGGGAAGAGGACGCGCTCGACCACCTCGATCGACCCACCCGAGCCGACCGCGGTCAGCGTCGAGCAGAAGTCTCCGAAGCCGTCGACGGAGAGGACCGCGGCGTGCTCGAACGGCGACGCGAGAAAGGCGCTCGCCGCGTGCGCGAGGTGGTGCTCGACGTCGTGGACCCGAGCGCCGAGGCTCGCGCGCTGGACGCCGCAGGCCTCGGCGAGCGCGGCCGCGACGTCGCGAGGCTTCGCGGCGTTGTCGAGACGCTCCCTGAGGTAGCGGGCGCTCGCGCCGCCGCGGATCCCGCGCACGAGCTCCGGGCCGACGTTCGCGCTCGGGTCGCGGGAGACGGCGACGTGGTCGAGGTCGGCGGCGTCGATTCCGGCGGCGGCGAGGCACCAGCGCGCCGCGTGCGCCGGGAAGCCCGCGACGTGCTTGACACGGGTGAAGCGCTCCTCCTCGGCGGCGGCGACGAGCTCGCCGTCGACGAGCAGCGCCGCCGAGGCGTCGCCGTGGTACGCGTTCAGCCCGAGGATCGCGGTCACGGGCCGATGCTAGTCGCGTCCGTGAGCGTCCCGTTAGGACTTCGCGGCCGTCGGCGACCGCGATTAGCATGGCCGGTGCCATGAGCGACCGGAAGCTGACGATCGACGGCGTCGAGATCTCGGACGCGAGCCACTGCTACGTGATCGCGGAGATCGGCCACAACCACATGGGCTCGGTCGAGACCTGCAAGGAGCTCTTCCAGGCGGCCAAGTACTGCGGCGTGCAGGCGGTCAAGCTCCAGAAGCGCGACAACCGCTCCCTCTACACGGCGGACTTCTACAACCGGCCGTACGAGGGCCCCGAGAGCTACGGCCCGACGTACGGGTCGCACCGCGAGGCGCTCGAGTTCGGGCGCGACGAGTACCTCGAGCTGCAGGCGTTCGCCAGGGAGCTCGGGCTTGCCTTCTTCGCCACCGCCTTCGACTTCGCGAGCGCCGACTTCCTCGCCGAGCTCGACGTGCCGGCGTTCAAGATGGCATCCGGTGACATCTCCAACACGCCGCTGCTGCGCTATGTCGCCGAGCTGGGCAGGCCGATGATCGTCTCCACGGGCGGCGCGGTGCTCGACGACGTACGGCGTGCGTACGACACCGTCGCCGAGGTCAACTCGCAGGTCGCGATCCTCCAGTGCACCGCCGGCTACCCGGCCGACTGGGACCAGCTCGACCTGAAGGTGATCGAGACCTACCGCGAGTGCTTCGCCGGCGCGACGGTCGGCTTCTCGAGCCACGACAACGGCATCTCGATGCCGCTCGTCGCGTACGTCCTCGGGGCGCGGATCGTCGAGAAGCACTTCACGCTCAACCGCGCCTGGAAGGGCACCGACCACAAGTTCTCGCTCGAGCCGCAGGGCATGCGCAAGCTCGTCCGCGACCTCGAGCGCGCGTACGTCGCGCTCGGCGACGGCACGAAGACGATGTACGCGAGCGAGGCCGAGCCGATCCGCAAGATGGGGAAGATGATCGTCGCCGCCGCCGACCTGCCCGCCGGGCACGTCGTCACTCGCGACGACCTCGCGCTCCGCTCCCCGGCGGACGGTCTGCCCCCCTACGAGCTCGACCGCCTCGTCGGGCAGACCCTGCGCCATCCCGTGACGAAGGACATGCCGCTCCGCTTCGAGGATCTCGAGGAGCGGCTGCTCCCGGCGGGCGAGCGCGTCGCCAGCGCCGTCGGCGACGATGCCTGAGCATCCGCTCTCGGGACATCTCGCGATCGTCACCGGCGCGCTCGGCAGGCTCGGGCCCGTCTGGGTCGACGCCCTGCGCGGCGCAGGAGCGGAGGTCGTGGGCATCGACGTGCAGGCCGGCGAGGGCGTCGAGCGCGCCGACGTCACCGACCGCGCCCGGCTGGAGGAGGTGCTCGCCCGCGTCGGGACGCCGCAGGTGCTCGTCAACAACGCCGGCATCGACCAGCCGCCCGATCCCGACGGGGCCGGTGCGGCCTCCGACGAGGAGTTCCTCCGCGTGCTCGACGTGAACACGCGCGGCACGTTCGTCGCCTCGCAGGTCTTCGGTTCCGCGATGCGCGACGCGGGCGGCGGCTCGATCGTCAACATCGGCTCGCTCTACGCCTCGATCTCGCCGATCCCCGAGCTCTACGACCACATCCCGGGCTTCGTGAAGCCCGCCGCGTACGGCGCGTCGAAGGCCGGCGTCGTCCAGCTGACGCGGTGGCTCGCCCGCCACCTGGCGCCGGTTCGCGTGAACGCGCTCTCGCCCGGCGGCGTCCGCGGCGGCCAGGACGACGAGTTCCTGCGCAAGTACTGCGCCCGGGTCCCGCTGGGGCGGATGGCGGAACCCGAGGATCTCACCGGGCCGTTGCTCTTCCTCGCCTCCGACGCCTCGCGCTACGTCACCGGGCACGAGCTCCGCGCCGACGGGGGCTTCCTCGCGTGAGGGACGTCCCGAACACGATCGCGGGTGACGAGCGGCCGGCGGCGGCAGGCGAGACCTTCGAGAAGCTCGCGCCCGCGACCGGGGAGGCGATCAGCCGGGTCGCGCGCTCGCGCGCCGGGGACGTCGACGCCGCCGTGTCCGCCGCCGCGGAGGCGCAGCCGGCATGGGCCGCGCGCACGGTCGAGGAGCGGGGACGGGTCCTGCGCCGGGTCGCGCAGCTGCTCGAGCGCGACCGCGACGCCGTCGCCGCCGTCGTCGCCGAGGAGACGGGTAAGTCGCCGAAGGACGCGAAGGGCGAGACGGACGGTGCGATCGAGCTCGGCTACTTCGTCGCCGGCGAGGGCCGTCGCTTCTACGGGCGCACGATCCCGAGCGCGACCCCGAACCGGCAGGCGATGACGCTGCGGCAGCCGCTCGGCGTGGCGGGCCTGATCATCGCTGCGAACACGCCGGTCGCGAACGTCGCCTGGAAGGTGTTTCCGGCGCTCCTCTGCGGCAACGGCGTGGTGCTGAAGGCGTCGGAGGACTCGCCGGAGACGGCGCTCGTCTTCGCGCGGCTCGCCGCCGAGGCCGGGCTGCCCGCCGGCGTCCTCAACGTCGTCAACGGCTTCGGCGAGGAAGCGGGACAGCCGCTCGTCGAGGATCGCCGCGTCGCCGTCGTCTCGTTCACCGGCTCGACCGCCGTCGGCCGCCTGATCGCGCGGGTCGCCGGCGAGCGGCTCGCGAAGGTCTGCCTCGAGCTCGGCGGCAAGAACCCGCTCGTCGTCTGCGACGACGCCGACCTCGAGCGCGCCGCCGCGACCGCCGTCCTCTCCGCCTTCTCGAACGCGGGCCAGCGCTGCGCCGCCGGCTCGCGGCTGATCGTCTTCGACGCCGTCTACGACCGCTTCCGCGACCTGCTCGTCGAGGGCGCGAGCGCACAGAAGGTCGGCTCGACCGACGACGACGACTTCGGCCCGGTGATCAACGAGCGCCAGCTCGAGAGCATGCTCGCCGCGGTCGAGCGCGCGAAGGCCGCGGGCGCGACCGTTCTCACCGGCGGCGAGCGCCTGCCCCGGCCGGGGTTCTGGGTGCCGCCGACGATCGTGGAGGGGGTCGGCGCCGACGACGAGCTCGCCTGCACCGAGCTCTTCGGGCCGATCGCGACGCTGCACCGCGTGCACGGCTTCGAGGAGGCGCTCGCGCTTGCGAACGCGAGCCCGTACGGCCTGACCGCGGCGATCTGGACGTCGAGCATCCATCGCGGGCACGCCTTCCTGCACCGCGTCGTCGCGGGCGGCGTGCAGGTGAACGGCCCGACCTACGGCTTCGAGCCGCACGTCCCCTTCGGCGGCCTCCGCGACTCCGGCACCGGCTGGCGCGAGCCGGGCACCGAGGCGCTCGACGTCTACTCGGACTGGAAGACCGTGTACGTCACGCACGACCCGGGAGCCGCGTGACGCGGACGGTCGTCGCCCTCGTGCCCGCGCGCGCCGGCTCGCAGCGTGTGCCCGGCAAGAACGTCCTCCCGCTCGCGGGGCACCCGCTGATCGCGTACTCGATCGCGGCGGCGCGGGAGAGCGGGATCTTCACCGACGTGCTCGTCTCCACCGACTCGGCGGAGATCGCCGAGGTGGCGCGGCGCTACGGCGCGACGGTGCCGGCGCTGCGCCCGTCCGGGCTGGCCTCCGCCACCTCGCCGGACGTCGCGTGGGTGCTGCACGCGATGCAGGGCCGCGACGAGGACGCCTTCGCGATCCTGCGCCCGACGAGCCCGTTCCGCAGCGGCGCGACGATCCGCCGCGCCTGGGAGCGGTTCGTCGCCCTCGGCGAACGGGCCGACTCGATCCGCGCCGTCGAGCTCGTGAAGCAGCATCCCGGCAAGATGTGGGTGCTCGAGGGCGACACGATGCGTCCGCTGCTCGACCAGGGCGCGGGCGAGGTGCCGTACCACTCGACCCAGTACGCGGCGCTGCCGCCGACGCACGTCCAGAACTCGAGCCTCGAGATCGCCTGGCGGCGCGTGCTCGACGGGCCGCGGCCCTCGATCGCGGGCGAGCGAGTCGCACCGTTCCTCACCGAGGGCCTCGAAGGCTTCTCGATCGACTACCCGGAGGACGTCGAGCGGGCCGAGCGCCTCGCCGCGCAGCTCCCCGAGATCCTGGAGGCAATCCGATGACGCTGACCTTCGTCCCGCCTGCCGAGCTCGACCGGATCCGCCGCCTCGACGCCGACCCGGCCGCCCGCGCAGCCTGCTTCGCCGACGCCTGCCGCCTGAACGCGCTCTACATGATCGCGCGCACCGGCTCCGGGCACCCGGGGACGACCTTCAGCTCGCTCGACGTCGTCTCCTGGCTGCACCTGGAGGTGCTCGGCGAGGGCGACCGCTACTTCTCCTCGAAGGGCCACGACGCGCCCGGGCTCTACGCCGTCCTCGCGGCGCTCGGCCGGATCGACTTCGAGCTGATCCACAGGCTCCGCCGGCTCGACGGGCTGCCCGGCCACCCCGACGTCGCCGCGACTCCCGAGGTCGTCACGAGCACCGGCTCGCTCGGGATGGGCGTCTCGAAGGCGCGCGGCTTCGTCCTCGCCGACCGTCTGCTCGGCCGCGCCGGCCGCGTCTACGTCCTCACCGGCGACGGCGAGCTGCAGGAGGGCCAGTTCTGGGAGTCGCTGCAGCCGACGGCGAACCGCGGCCTGCACGAGATCACGGTGATCGTCGACCGCAACGAGGTGCAGTCCGACACCTGGGTCTCGGAGGTCAGCGACCTCGGCGACCTCGGGACGAAGGCCGCCGCGTTCGGCTGGGCGGTCGCCGAGTGCGACGGCCACGACCTCGCGGCGCTCCGGGACACCCTCGCCCGGCTCGAGGGCGAGCGGCGCCCGCGCCTCGTCGTCGCACACACGCGCAAGGGCGCCGGCGTCTCGTTCATGGAGCCGGCCGGCCGCCTGCCGCGCAGCGACACCTCGCTCTACGGCTACCACTCGGGTGCGCCGTCGCCGGAGGAGTACGAGCGCGCGGTCGCCGAGATCCGCGAGCGCCTCGACGGGCGCCTCGCAGCCCTCGGCGCAGGCCCGGTCGAGCTCGTCGAGGCCGAGCCGCAGGAGCACGTCTCCGCAGGCGGCGGCGTCCGCCAGCAGCTCGTCCCCGTGTACGGGCAGGCGCTGCTCGAGGCGGCCGAGCGGGAGCCGCGGCTCGTCGCGCTCGACGCCGACCTCCGCTACGACTGCGGCCTCGTCGACTTCCGCGAGCGGTTCCCCGAGCGGTTCTTCGAGTGCGGCATCGCCGAGCAGGACATGGTCTCGCAGGCCGGGACGATGGCGCTCGCCGGCCTGCTGCCGGTCGTGCACTCGTTCGCCTGCTTCCTCTCGACCCGGCCGAACGAGCAGATCTACAACAACGCGACCGAGCGGACGAGGGTGATCTACGTCGGCTCCCTCGCCGGCCTCGTGCCGGGAGGCCCCGGCCACTCGCACCAGTCCGTCCGCGACATCTCCGCGCTCGGCTCGATGCCGGGCATGGCGCTGATCGAGCCGTCGTCGGAGGCCGAGGTGCGCGCCGCGGTCGCGTGGGCGGTGCACGAGGCGCCGGGGCCGGTCTACCTCCGGCTCGTCAGCGTGCGCTGGGCGCTGCCGTTCGAGCCGCCCGAGGTCGACGAGCTCGTCCCGGGCCGGGGCACGGTGCTGCGGACGGGCGCCGACGGGCTGTTCGTGGCGGCCGGCCCGGTGATGGTCGGCGGGGCGTGGCACGCGGCCGACCTGCTCGCGCGCGAGGGCCTCGAGCTCGGTGTCGTCTCGCTGCCGTGGCTCCGGGACGTCGACGGCGCCTGGCTCGCAGAGGTCGCGGGCGGGGCGCCGATCGTCACCGTCGACAACCACTACCTCGCCGGCGGCCAGGGCGACGCGGTGCTCGCCGCGCTCGCCGTTGCGGCCCCGGAGGCGGCCGCGCGCGTGACGAGGATCGGCGTCGAGGAGGTGCCGAAGAGCGGCGAGAACAACGAGACGCTGCACGTCCACCGCCTCGACGGCGAGGGGATCGCCGCGCAGGTGCGCGAGCGCGTTCTCGCCCGAGCCGCGCGGTGAGCGTCAAGGACACCTTGCCGCTGGCCGTTCGGCGGCTGGTCCGTCTCGCCGGAACCGGCTCCCCGGCAGCCTTCGTCCGGGCGGCACGCCGTGAGCACGAGCTGCGCCGCGCGGAGGACGAGCTCGAGAGCGGTCTCCGCGGCGACGGCCCGATCGTGGTCGGCCCGTTCACCGGCGAGGTCGGCTACGAGCTGCTCTACTGGCGGCCGTTTGTCCTGCGCCTCCTCCGGACGCACCGGGTGGAGCCCGGGCGAGTCACCGTCGTCGGGCGCGGCGGCTCGGGGGCCTGGTACCGCCCCGCGGCGGCGTCGTTCCGCGATGTGTTCGAGCTCGTGGCGCCGGAGCGCGTGCGCGACGTGGCGTCGCGGCGCGAGTTCGGCTCCCCCAAGCAATGGGAGGCGGACGAGCTCGATCGCGAGATCGTCGCCCGCCTCGCGCCCGACGGCGCGACCGTCGTGCACCCACGCTTCATGTACTGGCGGTCGCGCTTTCTCTGGCAGGGGCTGCGCGACCCGGCCGAGGCCGGCGCGTGCGGCGACTACGACGACCTGCCGCGGTCACCGCTTCCCGCCGCGCTCGAGGCCCTGCTTCCCGACGGTTACGTCGCCGTGAAGGCGTACTTCAACGAGTGCATCCCGGAGACGGCGGAGAGCCGTGACGCCCTGGCCGAGACGGTTGCGGCGGTCGCCTCCGAGGCGCGGGTCGTGCTTCTCTCGACGCCGGTGGCGGTCGACACCCACGGCGACCTCGCGGACGCCGCGGGCGCCGTTGCCGTCGGCGAGGCGCTCGACCCCGTCCACAATCTCGCCCAGCAGGCCGAGATCGTCGCCCGGGCGCGGGCACTCGTCTCCACCTACGGCGGCTTCTCCTACCTGGGTCCGTTCCTCGGCGTGCCGACGGTGGCGCTCTCGGGCGCGGTCGAGGACAACCCGAACCACGAGCGGGTCCTGCGGGAAGTGCGGCCCGCCGCGCCCTTCGCGCGCGTGCCCCTCGAGGCGGCCGCCGTGGTCGAGGCGCTTCAGGCCTGACGTCCCGGCCTACGAGGGCCGGTCCTGGTCGCCGTCGGACCGCGTGCAGTAGAGCGCTCCGCCGGCGCCGGGGAGCCGGAACGCGCCGTTCAGGCCGCGGCCTGCGGGCTCGAGCGGCTGGAACCGGTCGGGGAGAGAGGCCGACAACTCGTCCTCGCGCACGAAGCCGACGCGCTCGAGTGCCCGCGCCGCCGTCGGGTCGGTGCAGGTGAAGTCGGCGAACGCGGCCCCGTCGTGTTCCGCGAGCATCGCGGCCGCGAGACGCTCGGCCGGCCCGAGGCACTCCAGTACCCGGACGACGCGCTCGGGGCGGTCGCGCACCTGCTCCACCCTGTAGACGAGAAGCGCCGAGCCGTCGGCGGGCAGGCGCACCTCGTAGCGAAAGCGCGGGTGGTAGAGATAGCGACGGCGGAGGTAGCCCGAGTCGCGCCAGGTCCCGTCGAGGCGCTGCGCGAGGGTGCGCCACGTGTCGTCCCAGCGCGCTGCCCGCTCGTCGTCGAAGGCACCCGGATCGGGCTCGACCTCGTCCGCCGTCCCGGCACCGGCGGCGAAGCCGGGGGCGAGGCTCGCGAGCGGCTCGGCGGCGAGAGGACGCACCCAGCGCGGCAGCCGCGGCACCACCCCGAAGCCGAGGCTCGCGTAGATCCGCACGGCGGTCTCGTTCATCCCGAGGCAGCCGATCCCGCCGAACGGCATCCGCATGACCTCGAGAAGCAGCGCGAGGCCGACGCGGCGCGTCCTCGCTTCGGGCGTCGCCTGCCACATCGCCAGCCAGGCCCCCGGCACGCGCTCCCCGGCGAGCGCCAGGTCGACGAGGACGAGGCCGAGAAAGCCGACGAGCTCGCCTTCCTCTGTCGCCCCGAGCACGGAGAGGTCGTCCGGCCGCGCCGGGTGCCGGTACTGCCAGCGCAGCAGGTCGGCGTCGCGTGCGAGGACGTGCCCTGGGCGCCAGTGCTCGTCGATGAAGGCCTGGAGCCGCGGCGCGTCGCCGGCGCCCATCCAGTCGATCGCCGTGCTCATGCGGCTTCGGCGGTCACGGCCCGGTCGCGCACGCGCCCAGCCTACTGACCCGCTCGGGATCCCACGGGCGGCCGGGCGGCCGGGACCCGCTCGCTAGACTGGCCGCGGGGTGGCGACGGCGGAGTCACAGTCGGCGTTCCGCGCTCCGGAGGATCCGGGCGCGGGCCGGGCGCGGCGCCCGCTCCGCATCGTCTTCGTCCTCCGCGACACGAGCTTCCTGCGCTTCTTCATGGCGCCGCTCGAGGCGCTCGTCGAGCGCGGGCACGCCGTCCAGCTCCTGCTCGAGGACCGCGTTCCGCTCGACGGCGTCGGCGGCAACGCCTCCGAGGTGCAGTGGCTCGAGAGGATGGTCGCCCTGCCGAGCTTCGAGTACGAGGTCGTCGACCACTTCTCGCGCAGCCGCTGGACCTCCGGCGGGTACGAGGTGCGGCGCGCGCTCAACTACGTGCGGACGCTCGCGCCGGAGTTCGACGACAAGCCGGTCTATCGCTGGCGAAGCGAGCGCCGCTCCCGGGAGGCGATCAGGAAGCTGGCGGCCCATCCGCTCATGCAGCGGCCGCGGACTCGCGCGCTCCTCTTCCGCCTGCTCTCGGTCGCCGACCGCGCCGTGCCCCGCCCGCCGGCCCCGGGCCGCTATCTCGAGCGGACCCGGCCCGACGTGGTCGCCGTCTGTGACTACGGGATCGCCGGCTCCCTCTACTCGACGTACGTCGAGGCAGCGCGGCGTCACGGCATCCCCGTTGCGACGTGCGTCGCGAGCTGGGACAACCTCACGAGCCGCCAACTGCTCGGCGCCGAGCCGGACGCCCTGCTCGTCTGGAACGAGCAGCAGCGCGAGGAGGCCGTCGAGATCCACGGGGTCTCGCCCGGCACGGTGGTGATCACGGGCGCGCAGTGCTTCGACCACTGGTTCGACTGGACGCCCCGGCCGCGCAGGGAGTTCTGCCGCCGTGTCGGGCTCGACCCGGAGCGCCCGTTCGCGCTCTGGGTCGGGGGCGCGCTCGCTCCGGCCGAGCTCACGGAGGCGCAGTTCGTGGCGGAGTGGCTCGCCGCGCTCCGTGCGTCGGAGGATCCCGGGCTCCGCGAGCTCGGCGTCCTGCTCCGGCCGCATCCGAAGCGGTTCGACGAGTGGCAGGCCGAAGATCTGAGGCGGTTCGACGGCATCGAGATGTGGCCGCGCGAGGCGAGCGCGTTCCCCACCGGCCCCGAGGAGCGCGCCGACTTCTTCGACTCGATCTTCCACAGCGTCGCGGTGCTCGGCATCAACACGAGCGCGATGATCGAGGCGGCGATCGTCGGCAGGCCGGTGCTCGGCATCCGCCCGGACGTCTTCCGAGACTCGCACGAGGGCAGCATCCACTTCGCCTACATCGCCGAGGACGAGGGGGGCTTCGTCCGTGCCGCAGGCTCGATCGACGAGCATCTGGCGCAGCTGCGCGGCGCGCTCGGGCCGGACACCGCCGCCCTCGCCGAGCGGAACCGCGCATTCGTGGCTCGCTTCGTGCGGCCGCGCGGAGTCGACCGGCGCGCCACCGACGTGTTCGTCGAGGAGCTCGAGCGCCTCCCGGATGCGGAGCGCACACCGTGGCAGGACCCGTGGTGGATCGCGCCGGTTCGGGCGACGATGGGCGTGCTCGTCGTCCTCGTCCAGCTCGTGGCGCTCGGGCAGCGGGGACGCAAGTCGATCGTCTATCGATCGGGGCTCGTGGTCGACGTGGCGCAACGGCGGCTGCGACGCGATCGCACGTCGCAGACCCGCCCGCCCGGCGGGCGCTGACCGCCGTAGAGTCGTCGCCGGTGCGGACGATCTGTGCGTTCTCGGGAAAGCGCGGCGGCTACGGCGCGTACGTCCCGCTCATGCGGCGCGTCGAGGAGGATCCCGAGCTCGAGCTGCTGATCCTGCTCGGCGACACCCACGGCTCCGCGGAGTTCGGGCACACGATCGACGAGGTCCGGGAGGACTTCCCGGAGGCGGCCGTCGAGCTGATCGAGATGGGCTCGGGTCGGGGCGACACGGAGCTCGTGCGCGCCGAGAACCTCGGAACGTGCCTCGTCGAGGCCGCGAGGATCCTCGAGCGCCGTCGCCCCGACGTCGTGCTCGTCCACGGCGACCGGGGCGATCACCTGATGGTCGCCTTCGCGGCCCTGAACCTCGGCCAGGTGGTCGCGCACACGCAGGGCGGCGACCGCTCCGGCAACATCGACGAGCTCCAGCGTCACGCGATCACGAAGCTCGCTCACGTCCACTTCCCGGAGACCGAGGCGGCCGCGGAGCGGATCAGGCGCATGGGCGAGGACGACTGGCGCATCCGCGTGGTCGGCTCGACGTATGTCGACAGGATCGTCGGCAGCCTCTACGTGCCGCCGGCGGAGGCGCGCGCGTCGGTCGGGCTGGGTCGGGACGAGCCCTTCCTGCTCGCGGTCGTCCATCCGGAGACGTTCCTCGACCGGGAGGCGAACCGGCGGCAGGCAGAAGCGGTCTTCGCCGCCCTGGCGGCCTCGGGGCTGCGCACCGTGCTCACCTATCCGTGCTCGGATCCGGGCTACGAGGGAGTGCTGCAGGCGCTCGATGCGCGCGAGGGCGACCCGGCATTCGTGATCCGGAAGAACCTCGACAACGACGTCTACCTGGGGCTGCTCGCGAGCGCGGAGGCGCTCGTCGGCAACTCCTCGGCCGCGCTCGTCGAGGCGCCGTACTTCCGTCTGCCCGCCGTGAACGTCGGCCGCCGCCAGGAGGGCCGCGAGCGCGACCCGAACGTCGTCGACGCCGACCCGTCGGCGGAGGCCGTCGCCGCGGCCCTCTCGCAGGTCGGGAACGGCACGTTCAGGGCGTCGCTCACGTCCACCGGGCGCCTCGGCGACGGGCACGCCGCCGAGCGGATCCTCGAGACGTTGCGCGAGCTGCCGATCGACGATCGCCTGCTGCGCAAGCAGATCACGTACTAGAGGCTTGATGTGAGATAGACGCCTGTTCGGGCCGTTTCAGGCGCCGTGCCTGGGGGCGGCATCCGGGCGACCCGGCGATCTCACATCAAGCCTCAGGCGAGATCCTCGACCCGGATCTGCTCGTCTGCGTCGACTGCGTTGCGAAGCCGCCGGCCGGGGAGCGTGCCCGCCTCGGACGCCGGGATGCCGCCCCGGGCCGGACGCTTGAACGTGAGGTCGTCCTCCGTCAGGACATGCCCGGCCTCGAGCCGGCGCGTCGCCACGACCGCCTGGAGCGCCCAGTCGCCCGAGGACGAGAGCCGGGCCGCGTCGTCCGCGGGAGGCTCGCCCAGCGCCAGCTCGAGCTCCCGCACCTGCGCCACCATCCGCCCGAGCTCGTCCGGCTCCAGAGCACCGGGATTGTCGAGCGACCGCGGATCCGTCCTGTCGAAGGTGAGGTGCTTCTCGATCGCGCGGGCGCCGAGGGCGACGGCGGCGAGCGGCACGTGCCAGCCGACGGTGTGGTCCGAGATCCCGACCGGGACGTCGAGGAGCTCCTGGAGACGGACGAAGCGGCGCAGGTTCGCCGAGGCCGCGGGCGTGGGGTAGAGGCTGACCGTGTGGAAGGCGACCACCTCCGGGGCGCCCGCCTCGCGCAGCAGCGCGACCGCGCGCAGCGCCTCGTCGTCGCTCTGCAGCCCGAAGGCGATCAGCACCGGCTTGCCGCAGGCCCCGATTCGTTCGAGGAAGCGCCAGTTGCTGGCCTCGCCGGAGCCGACCTTGAGGCAGGGCACGTCGAGCTCGTCGACGAGCAGCTCGAGCGAGGCCTCGTCGTGCGGCGTCGCGAAGAACAGGAGCCCTCTGCCGGTCGCACGGTCGCGCAGGCGGACGAGCTCGTCGGGCGGCAGCTCCCGCGACGCCATCCGCTCGTACCAGTCGAAGCCGAGCTCCCCGGCCAGCCTCTCGGCGACGGGCCGGCTGACGAGGCTGTCCGTCCGCCAGGCCTGGAACTTGACCGCGTCGCAGCCGCTCTCGGCGGCCACGTCGACCTGCCGGTGCGCGAGCTCGGGATCGCCGTAGTTCGTCACCCCCGCCTCGCAGACGACGAACACGCGGTCGTCCGGCAGGAGCGTCACGCGTGCTCCTCGAGCCAGGCGGCGAGCCGCTCGCAGATGAAGAGCTGCGTGCGCGCCGTCGCCTCCACCGTCGCGCCGCCGAGATGCGGCAGGACGATCAGGTTCTCGTGCTCGCGCGCGTAGCCGACGAGCGGGTTGCCCACGAGGTGCGAGCCGTCCGGCCGCTCGTCGGCGAGCGTGTCGACGGCGGCCCCTGCGATCGCGCCGCGCTCGAGCGCGTCGAGGAGCGCCGCCTCGTCGGTGATCTCCCCCCGCGCCGTGTTGACGAGAACCGCGGTGGGTCGCATCAGACCCAGCTCGCGGGCGCCGATCAGCCCACGCGTCTCGTCCGACCACGTGCAGTGGATCGACACGACGTCACTGTCGCCGAGCAGTGCGTCGAGCGTGACGGGCTCGGCGCCCGCAGCGGCGATCTCGGCGGCGGCGACGTACGGGTCGTGGGCGAGGACGCGCATGCCGAACGACGTCGCGTACCCGGCGACCATGCGGCCGAGCCGGCCGAAGCCGACGAGGCCGATCGTCCTGCCGCGGAGCTCGTGGCCGCCGTAGCGCACCCGCTCCCACCGCTCGGCCTTGATCGCGTCGAACGCCCAGGGCAGGTTGCGGAGAAGTCCGAGGAGGAGCGCGAACGCCGCCTCCGCGGTCGATGTCGTCTCGCGGAGCGGCCCGGCGCCGGGCTCGATCGAGAGGACGGCGATGCCGCGGCGTTCGACCTCCGCGAGGTCGAGGTGGCGCAGCTGCGACGTCCGCGTCGCGATCGCCCGCAACCGCTCGGCGCGCGCGAGCAGGTGGGCGTCGAGGCGGAGCTCGAGCCCGACGACGATCGCGTCGGCGAGCGGCAGCCGCTGCGCGAAGTCGGCGCGCCCGCCGAAGTCGACGACCTCGCCGACCCGCTCGAGTGCAGCGCGCGCCGCAGGCGCCACGTCGGGCTCGCCGAGCAGGATCGTCGGCCGGCTCACGACAGGCC
>Ga0075270_1000017_pt1 | contig 16070 bp, 14 predicted proteins | sample SF_Rice_5C_0N_20_FD_69774 | JGI IMG/M metagenome (GOLD analysis project Ga0075270, IMG submission 69774) | Rice paddy soil microbial communities from Twitchell Island, California, USA - SF_Rice_5C_0N_203 | ecosystem: Environmental > Terrestrial > Soil > Paddy field/soil | place: USA: Twitchell... | reverse complement strand
AATCCCGTGCCTGCATGAGCGACGACCTGATCCCGCCCTCGATCACCGGCAGGGGCTCCCGCTTCCCGCCGGGCGGGAGCGTGCTCGACCACGCCTTCGGGCAGGGCGACCCGTACACGCTCGGAGTCGAGGAGGAGTACATGCTCCTCGACGGCGAGACGTTCGACCTCGTCCAGCACATCGACACGGTGCTCGCCGCGGTCGCCGGTCACGAGCTCGAGCCGCGGATCAACTCCGAGCTGATGCAGTCGGTGCTCGAAGTGGCGACCCCGGTCTGCCACACGCCGGCCGGCGTGCGGGCGCAGCTGCTCCGCATCCGCGGCTTCGTCTGCGACGTCGCGCGCGAGAAGGGCCTCCGCGTCGGCTCGGCGGGAACGCACCCGTTCTCGCTGTTCGAGCGGCAGCGGATCACGGCGAAGGACCGCTACCGCGCGCTCGTCGACCAGATGCAGTACATCGCCCGCCGCGAGCTGATCTTCGGCATGCACATCCACGTCGCCGTCGACGGGCCCGAGAAGGCGATCCAGGTCGTGAACGGGCTGATCGGGCACCTCCCCGAGCTCGTCGCCCTCTCGGCGAGCTCCCCGTTCTGGCGCGGCGAGGCGACCGGCCTGCGCTCGTCACGGCACATGGTCTTCGCCGCGTTCCCGCGCTCCGGGCCGCCGCCGCGCTTCCGCGACTACGAGGACTACGCCCAGGTGGTGAACCAGCTCGAGCGCACCGGCTGCATCCAGGACTACACGCACATCTGGTGGGACATCCGCCTCCACCCGCGGCTCGGGACGATCGAGATCCGCATCTGCGACGCCGTCACGCGCCTCGACGACGTGATCGCGATCACCGCCTACTGCCAGGCGCTCGTGAAGCTCTACGCCGACCGCTTCGACGCGGGCGAGGAGGTGCCGTCGTTCCACCGCATCCTCACGACCGAGAACAAGTGGCTCGCCGCGCGCTACGGCCTCGCCGCTCCCGTGATGGACCTGCACACGGGGAAGCGCAACCGGTTGCCGGTCGCGACGCTCATCCGCAGGACGCTGAAGGCGATCGCCCCCCACGCGGAGGAGCTCGGGACGAGCGAGGAGCTGGCAGGCGTGCGGGAGATCCTCTCGCGCGGTAACGGCGCCGACCGGCAGCTGCACGTCTTCAACACGAACCGCGACATCGTCGAGGTCGTGCGCGAGATCGCCGACCTGACGGAGGTCGCGCCCGAGCAGGAGCCGGCCGCCGCGTAGAGTGCGCGCATGCTCCGGGTCGGGGACACCGCTCCAGGGGAGGCCCGCATCTGGACGACGCCGCGCGAGCGCGCGAGCATCGCCGACCTCGTCGGCGGCGGCCCGATCCTGCTCGTCTTCTACCTCTTCGACTGGTCGTCGACCTGAACGAGCGAGCTGGAGCTCCTGCGTGACAGGAGCGAGCGGTTTCGCGAGGCTGGCGTCCAGCCGTATGCGATCTCGCGCGACTCGCCGTACACCCACGTCGCCTGGACGCAGGCGCTCGACCTGAACTTCCCGCTCCTCTCCGACTGGAACGCGGAGGCGACGCACGGCTTCGGCGTCCCGACCGACCACAACGGGATGCGCGACGTCTCGCGCCGCACCGCCTTCCTGCTCGACGGCGCGGGCGTCGTCCGCGGCGCCTGGGAATACGAGACGTCGGAGCTGCCCGACTTCGACCTCCTGCTCGAGGCGGCGCGGGCCTTGCCCAGCCCCGGCTGACGCGTTAGTACTCACGCCATGATTGCGCTCACCGGGGCGGAGGCTCCTTCCCGCTCGGACCACCCCGGCCGAGAGCGATGACTTTGCCCGCGTCCGGTCGTCGAAGGACGTGGGAACCCCAATCGAACCCGAGGAGACGCGAATGCCACGGACGCTGTTGCTGGTCGGAACCCGGAAGGGAGCCTTCGTCATCGAGAGCGACGACCGTCGCGACTGGACGCTGCGCGGCCCGTACTGCGAGGGCTGGCCGGTGTACCACATGGTCTGGGACGGCGGCACCGGCTCGATGTACGCGGCCGCGGCGAGCGAGTGGCACGGCTCGGCGGTCTGGCGCAGCCGCGACCTCGGCGCGACCTGGGAGCTGTCGAGCGAAGGGCTGACCTACGGCGACGAGGGCGAGCGGAAGCTGTCGAAGGTCTCGACGCTCGCGGTCGTCGGCGACCGCCTGCTCGCCGGCGTCGAGGCGCCGGGCATCTTCGAGAGCCGGGACGGCGGCGAGACGTTCTCGCTCCTGACGACGCTCGAGGGCCAGCCGGGAAGCGAGGTCTGGGACAACCCGGCCAACCAGCCGCCGGGGCACCTCGGCATCTCCGGGCTCCTCCCCGATCCCGCGAACGCCGACCGCTTCTGGACGATCGTGCAGGGCATCGGCACCTACGAGACGAACGACGGCGGCTCGACCTGGACGCCCCGCAACCGCGGCCTGCGGCGCGACTGGCCCGCCGACTGGGAGGAGGTCGGCTTCTGCGTCCACAAGCTCGTGCGATCGCCGTCCGACGGGACGCGGATGTACCAGCAGAACCACGTCGGCATGCACCGCTCCGACGACGAGGGCCATACGTGGACCGAGATCACCGAGGGGCTGCCGAGCGAGTTCGGCTTCGCGGCCGCGGTCCACCCGCACGACCGGGACACGTTCTACGTGATCCCGCTCGACGCCGGCCACGGCCGCGTGATGCCGGACGGGAAGGCGACGGTGTGGCAGACCCGCGACGGCGGCTCGAGCTGGCGTCCGCTGCGGAACGGTCTGCCGCAGGACGGCGCGCACCTCGGGGTGCTCCGCCAGGGGATGGCGATGGACGCGCAGGCCTCGCCCGGTCTCTACTTCGGCACGAGCACCGGCCAGGTGTTCGCGAGCGCCGACGAGGGCGAGAGCTGGAGCGAGATCGCGAGCTACCTCCCGGCGATCTCGTCGGTGGACGTCGCGGTCGTCGACTAGTGGCCGACGTCCACCTCCCCACGACGCTGACCCCGCTCTTCCCGGGACTCTCGCGCCGCCTCGACGTCGAGGCGGACACCGTCGCGGAGGCGCTGGACAAGCTCGAGGCGCAGTGGCCGGGCCTCCGCGACCGGCTGGTCGAGGAGGGCCCGGCGCTGCGCCGGCACATCCACGTCTACGTCGACAAGGAGCGCGCCGGCCTGGACGCACCGCTCGCGCCGGGCTCGCGCGTGGACGTGGTCGCCGCGATCAGCGGCGGCTAGCCGGTGCTCGAGGCGGCCCCGGAAGCCGCGCGACGGTTCCTGGTCGCGCGGCAGCTGCTGGCGCCGCCGCGCTCGGCCGCCGGCGTGCTCGAGGTCGTGCGTCGCCTGGGCTCGCTCCAGTTCGATCCGATCGACGTCGCCGGCCGCAGCCACGACCTCGTCCTCCACGCCCGCGTCGCCGGGTACGAGCCGGCGTGGACGGACGATCTGTACGCGCGCCGGGAGCTGTACGAGGTCTACAACAAGGGGCTCTCGTTCGTCGAGACGAGCGAGAGCCCGTGGTTCCGGCACACGCTCTCCCGGCGTCCGGGCCGCGTGCTCGCCGAGCACCCGGACCTGGCCGAGCGGGTGCTGGAGCGGATCCGTGCCGAGGGCCCGCTCTCCTCCGCCGGCTTCGAGGTCGACCGCAGCGCGACCGACGACTGGTTCGGGACGCCGACGAATGCCGTCCGGGCGGTGCTCGAGGCGCTGACCGTGACCGGGGTGCTCGGGCTCGCACGGCGCCAGGGGAACCGCCGCTACTACGACCTCGCCGAGCGGCTGCTGCCCCGGGAGGTTCTCGCGCAGGAGGTGCCGCCGGTGGAACAGCTCCGCCACCGGATGCTCTCGCGGCACCGCGCGCACGGGCTGCTCAGCACGTCGAGCGGTAGCGACGTCTACACCGGCCTCGGCGCGGCGAAGCCCGACGAGCGCTGGCCCGAGTCGCCCGGCAGGCGCGCGCTGCACGCGTCGCTCGTCGACGCGGGCGAGCTGGTGCCGGTGCGGGTCGCGGACGTCCGCGGCACGCGCTTCGTCATCGCCGAGGAGGCGCCGCTGCTCGCGGCCCCGCCGGAGCCGCCTGCCGCCGTCTCGTTCCTCTCCCCGTTCGACCCGCTGGTCTGGGACCGGAGGCTCGTCGGCGAGCTGTTCGCCTTCGAGTACGTCTGGGAGCTGTTCGTCCCGCCGGAGAGGCGGCGCTGGGGTTGGTACGTCCTCCCGGTCCTCTTCGGCGACCGGCTCGTCGGGCGCATCGAGCCGCGCATCGTCCGTGCGGAGGCGCGCGTCCAGGTGCTCGGCGCCTGGTGGGAGAACGGCTTCGACCCGCGCCGCGAGCCTGGCTTCGTCGAGGCGATGACGGACGCGCTCGCGGCATATCTCCGCTTCGCCGGTGCGGAGCGCCTCGACTGGGCGCCGCACCTGCGCACGGAGCGACGGCTCTACATGCCCATCGCGTGGTAGCCGCTGTCCACGTAGAGCGTGGTGCCCGTGACGTTCCGGGCTCCGTCGCTCAGGACGTAGGCGGCTGCGGCCCCGACGTCCTCCGCCGAGATGTGGCGACGAAGCGGGGCGCGCTCCTCGACGATGTCCTCCATCGTCGTGAAGCCGGCGATCGAGCGGGCGGCGAGGGTGCGCACCGGTCCGGCCGAGATCGCGTTGACGCGGATGTTCTTCTCGCCGAGATCCCAGGCGAGGTACTTGACGCACGAGTCGAGGGTCGCCTTGGCGACGCCCATCACGTTGTAGTGCGGCACGGCGCGCTCGCCGCCGAGGTAGGTCATCGTCACGATCGAGCCGCCGCCCGCCTTCTCGAGGAGCGGCTCGGCGGCGCGGGCGCAGGCGACGAGCGAGTAGGCGCTGATGTCGATCGCCAGCCAGAAGCGGTCTCGCGGCGTGTCGGTGAAGCGGCCCTCGAGATCCTCGGCGGCCGCGAACGCGACCGAGTGGACGAGGATGTCGAGCTCGCCGCCGAAGGTCTCGCCCACCTCGCGGAAGACGCGGGCGACGTCGTCGTCGGAGCGGACGTCGCATTCGGCGATCAGCTCGGCGCCGACCGAGCCCGCGAGGTCGCGCACGGTCTTCTCGATCCGCTCGCCCTGGAACGTGAACGCGAGCCTCGCGCCGCCGGCCGCGAGCTCCTGCGCGATCGCCCACGCGATCGAGCGCTTGTTCGCGACGCCGAGGACGAGCGCGCGCTTTCCCTCGAAGGCTCCGGCCACCGCGCGATCCTACCGTGCAGCGGCTAGCCTGCTCGTGCCTTGCGCCGCGCGATCCCGCTTCTCGCCTGCGCCGCGGCTCTCGCCAGTGCGCTGCCCGCCGCCGCGGCGCTCGCGCCGGTCGGCCACGGCACCGTGCCGCGCCTGCGCGTGGGCTCGATCCGCCTGCAAGATGCCTCCGCCGCGCGCGTCCGCGTGATCGCCCAGCTCGCGCTGCCGCCCCTCGCCGCCGCGGACGGCCGCGGCCTCTACGCCGTCCACCGTGGCCGCCGCAGGCTCGCCGTGCACAGCAGCGCCGCGCGGGCCTACGTGGCCCGCGTCGCGGCGGTGCAGGCGCGCGCGGTCGCCCGGCTGCGTGCCGCGATCCCGCAGGCACGCGTCCAGGAGCGCTTCCGCGTCCTCCTCGACGCCGTCACCGTCGACGTGCCCGTGCGGAAGCTGCCGGCGCTGATGCGGCAGCGCGACTTCACGAAGATCTTCCCGAGCGTCCGCTACACGCTCGCGCTCGACACCTCGCCCGGGATCATCGGCGCGGACACGATCCGCCGGACTCTCGGGGCGGACGGCAGCGGCATGAAGATCGCGGTCGTCGACGACGGCCTCGACCAGACGAACCCCTTCTTCGACCCGGCGGGCTTCTCGTACCCGGCAGGCTTCCCGAGGGGCGACACGTCGGCGACGACGCCGAAGGTGATCGTCGCCCGCGTCTTCCCCGGCCCGGACGCCGGCAAGGCCGGAACGCTGCCGACCGATCCGGACTCGTCCTTCCACGGCACGCACGTCGCCGGGATCGCGGCGGGCGACGCCGGGACGACCGCGCCGGCCGGTGCGGACCACCCGCAGGTCGCCGGCCTCAGCGGCGTCGCGCCGAAGGCGTGGCTCGGCAACTACCGCGTCTTCACCGTCCCGACCCCGATCGGCCACGTCGCGAACACGCCGGAGATCGTCCAGGCGTTCGAGGCGGCGGTCGCCGACGGGATGGACGTGATCAACTTCTCCGGCGGCGGCCCGCAGACAGCTCCGGCGAACGATGCTCTCATCGAGGCGGTGCACAACGTCGCCGCCGCCGGGGTCGTGCCGGTGATCGCGGCGGGCAACGACCGGGACGACTACGGCGACGGCTCGGTCGGCTCGCCGGGGACCGCACCCGACGCGATCTCGGTCGCCGCGGTCTCCAACTCACACGTCTTCTCCCCCGCCCTCGACGTCGTCGCGCCGGGCGCGCCGGCCTCGCTGAAGGGCATCCCGTTCCTCGGGGCGGCCGGGACGACGGCGCCGCCGATCTGGGGGAGCGCCGACCAGAGGCTCGTCGACGCGGGCTCGATCGTCGGCACCGACGGGAAACCGGTGGAACGGCACCTCTGCGGCGCCGCGCCGGACCTCGCCTCGACGCGGCCGACGCTGCCGGCGCACTCGCTGGAGGGCGCGATCGTGCTCGCGGAGCGCGGCCGCTGCCCGTTCACGACGAAGGCGGCGCAGGCACAGGCGGCAGGGGCTGCCGGGCTGATCCTGTCCGACAACCGCCAGGGCGAGGCGAACCAGATCCCGATCCGCCTCTCGCTCGCCGCCGGGATGGTGTCGAACCTCGACGGCGACCGCCTGCGGGCCTCCATGGACGCGACCGGCGGGCGGACGACGATCCGCGTCGGCGACCAGCCGCTCGAGCTGAACACGGGGCGGAGCGGAGTGATCACGAGCTTCTCCTCGTCCGGCCCGACCGCCTTCGGTCACGACCTGAAGCCGGACGTGTCCGCGCCGGGCGGCCAGATCCTCTCCTCGACCCTGCCGAACACGAGTGTCTCCCGCTTCGCGGTCTTCGACGGCACGTCGATGGCGACGCCGCACGTGAGCGGCGCGGCGGCGCTCCTGTTGCAGCTGCATCCGGGCTGGACGCCGGCGCAGGTCAAGTCGGCGCTCGTCGCCACCGCGGCGCCCGCGTGGGGCGACACGGCGCGGACGCGGGAGGCGGCGGTCCCACTCGAGGGCGGCGGCCTCGTGGCGCTGCAGGCCGCGGCAGACCCGCGCATCTTCGCCGCGCCCACGTCGCTCTCGTTCGAGGATCTCGCCGCGAGCGCCGGCGCGGCGAGCAAGGCGATGCTCGTCCGGCTCACCGACGCGGGCGGCGGGGCCGGCACCTGGCAGGTGACGGTCGCCGCGCAGGCCGCGACGGCGGGCGCGTCGGTCGACGCCGCCGGCGTCGTCTCGCTGCCGCCGGGCGGCGAGGTCGACCTGACGGTGACCGTGGCCGCGTCCGCCGGCGCGTCCGCCGGCGAGGACTACGGCTTCGTCGTCCTCCGCCAGGGCGAGGTGACGCGCCGGATCCCGTACCTCTTCCTCGTCTCGAAGCCTGCGCTCGCGAGCGCGCCGGTGCTGCCGCTGAAGGCGCGCGTCTCCGGCGACACGCGCAACGGCACGAGCCGCGTCTCCGCCTACGCGTTCCCGACGGCGCCGTTCGGCAACGCTCCCGACACGGCGCCGATGGACGAGACCGGCGCCGAGACGGTCTACTCGCTCCTGATCGGGCGGCCGGTCGCGAACGCGGGCGTCTCGCTCGTCTCCGAGCCCGCCGGCGTCCTCGTCGACCCGTTCTTCCTCGGCGCCCGCGACGAGAACACGGTCCAGGGCTTCGCCGGGACGCCGGACGACGTGAACCCGCTGACGTACGACTACCTCGGCCGGATCGGGTCCGCCGGGGCCTCGTTCCCGACGGCGGGGACGTACTACGTCGCCGTCGACTCGGGCCGCGACCCGTTCGACGGGCAGGGCCTCGGCGGCTCCTACGTCCTGCGCTCCTGGGTGAACGACGTCACCCCGCCGTCCGTCCGGCTGCTGACGACGCGCGTCTCGACCGGGCGCCCGACGATCGCGATGCGGACGCTCGACAGGCAGTCCGGCGTCGATCCGGCAGCTCTCACGATCGGCTACATGGGGATCCTCGTCGGCGCCTCGGCGTACGACCCGGAGAGCGGCGTGGCGACCTTTGCGCTGCCGGCCGGCGCACCGCCCCTCACACGCGGGACACTCGCCCTGCGCCTCGCGTCCTCCGACTACGAGGAGGCGAAGAACGTCGACACGAGCGGCACCGCGATCATGCCGAACACGCGCACCGCCTCCGTGCACGTGACCGTCTCGAAAGGCCCCGCCGTCGACTGGCTGGCGCCGGCGGGCGGCGTCTGCGCGGCCGGCACCGAGCAGCTGCTCGTCGCCGCGAGCTCGCCGGCCGGCGTCAAGGGCGTCACCGTCCTCCTCGACGGGCACCGGCTCGCGGCGGCGACGAAGCGCGGCGACCGCACGTGGAAGGCGACCTGGCACGCCGGCAGGGCGCGGAAGGGCCGCCATGCCCTCACCGCCGTCGTCCACGATCGCGCCGGTCGGGTCGCGCGCGCGACGCTGCGCGTGAGACGCTGCGGCGCATGAGCAGCGGGCAACGCGTCGCGGTCGTCACAGGGGCCTCGTCGGGGTTCGGCGCCGAGATCGCCCGCAGCCTGGCAGCCCGCGGGATGCGCTGCGTCCTGCTCGCCCGCCGCGAGGAGCGCCTGCGCGCGCTCGCAGACGAGATCGGCGGCGAGGCGGAGGCCTGCGACGTCGGCGACCGCGAGGCCGTCGACGCGGTCGCCGCGCGCGTGCTCGAGCGGCACCCGCGCATCCACCTGCTCGTCAACAACGCCGGCATCCCGGGCCGCGCCGGCTTCCTCGACGGCGACGCCGACCGGATCGAGGAGACCGTCCGGGTCAACTACCTCGGCGGCGTCTGGTGCCTGCGCGCGTTCCTCCCGGGCCTTCGCGCCGCCGCTCCGGCAGACGTCGTCAACGTCGTCTCGGTCGCCGGCACCGTCGCCTTCCCGCCCTCCGGACCGTACTCCGCGTCGAAGCATGCCCAGCTCGCGTTCGCGCGGGCGACGGCGGCGGAGCTGCGGCGCGAGCGGATCCTTGTCCACACGGTGAAGCCCGGCTTCGCCGAGACGGAGGGCTTTCCGCAGTCGTGGCTGCCCGGCCCGGTGCAGCGGATCGTGCTCGACCCGGAGGACGTCGCCCGGCACGTCCTCGACTCGCTCGAGCGCGGCCGCGGCGAGACGACGGTGCCCTGGTACTACGCGCCGGCCGGCGTCTTGCAGGCGCTGCTGCCGAACATCTTCGCGCGGGTGCTTGCCCGAGGCCCGGGCCGCTCTAGAATCGACTGGAACCGATGACGGCGCAGAACGAGAACCCGACGGTGGAGGACGTGATGGCGGTCGCGGAGTTTCGCGCCGCGCTCCGGCAGTTCCTTCGCCGCAGCGAGCGCGTGGCGCGCCAGTCGGGACTGACCCCGCAGCGGCACCTGCTGCTGATGATGATCAAGGGCGCGCCCGGGGCGAGCGAGCAGTCGACCGTTACCGAGCTCTCCGACCGGCTGCAGCTCGCGCAGAGCACCGTCACCGAGCTCGTCCGCCGCGCGGAGGAGGCCGGCCTGATCGACCGCGCCCAGTCGCAGCGCGACGCCCGCGTCGCCCACCTGCGCCTCAGTCCCGAGGGGGAGCGCCGCCTGATGCTCTCCTTCACCGCGCTCGCGACCGAGCGCGCTCAGCTGCGCGACGCATTCGCGCACCTCGACGACGCCTAGCGCCTAGCCGCCCGCGCCGCTCGAGCCGCCGCCGGAGGTCGCGCCTCCACTCGGCGTGCCCGGGGTGCCGTGCTGCACGACCTCGCAGTTGCGGACGATGTCGAGGTCGTCGACGACCGCGCGGTCGCGTCCCGCGCCGCAGTCGATCGTGTCGACGACGCCGTTCGCCGCATAGACGGTGTCGGAGCCCGGGCCGGCGTCGACGGTGCTGCCGCCGGGGCCGTCCGCGGTGATCACGTCGTTGCCGGCGCCGCCGTCGATGCGGTCGTAGCCGCCCTTGCCCAGGAGCGTGTCGCTGCCGCCGCCGCCGAGGAGGACGTCGTCGAACTCGGTGCCGATCAGATAGTCCGGCGCGCGCGTCCCGACGATCCGCTTGCCGGGCCGGTGCGGATAGGCGCCGCTGATCGGCTCGGTCACGGGCGAGGGCGCGGTGCCGTTGCCGTAGGCGTTCGTGCCCGTCGCGACGAAGCGGAGCGTCGAGCCGACATCGGCTGCCGTGGACGTGTAGCGCAGCGCGGTCGCGCCGGCGATCGGGCGGCAAGCCGCGCCGGTCGCGTCGCAGCGCTGCCAGCGGTAGACGGTCGTGATCGGCACGTCACCGTCGAACGCGCCTGCGGAAGCGGTCAGCACGCCGCCGACGATCGTCGTGCCGCTGACGACCGGGACGGTGAGCTCGGTCGGCGCGAAGTGCTGGCGGTCGACGATCGGGTACGTGTGGTTCGTGTAGTGGGTGTACGTGCCCGCAAGATTCGTGCCGGTCAGGTAGACGCGGAGCGCGGCGCCGATGTCCTCGGGAGTCGGGACGTAGGCGCTGTCCGTGGCCCCCGCGATCGGCACGCACGTGTCGGGGTTCCCGTACGGGTCGCAGCGGCGCCACTCGTACGTGATCGTCGGTGCGGGCGCGCCGGCCCACGTCCCGGGCCCGACGCTGAGCGTCTGCCCGACGACGTTGTTGCCGAAGATCGGCGGGGTGGCCGTCAGGCGCGGGGCGATCGCCGTGATGACGTCGGAGGCGGGCGAGTACGCGTTGACGCGGCCGGCGCTGTTCGACGCACTGATCCGGATCCGCACGCGGTACCCGTACAGCGACTCCGGCACGACGAACGAGGTGGAGGTCGCCCCGGGGATCGAGTAGCAAGGCCCGTTGAGCGGATCCTCGGCCGGACACTTCACCCACGCGTAGACGTACGTGATCGGGAACGAGCCGGTCCACGTGCCGAGGGAGGCGAAGAGCTGGCTGCCGACGAGGACCTGCGTGTCGCCGCCGGAGATCGTGAACGACGGGACGGCGGTGTTCGTCGGCGGCGCCACCGTCCCGGCGACCACGACCGTGCCGGTCACCGCCGAGTGGACGGCGCTCGACGTGCCCGCGGCGTTGGAAGCCTTCACGGAGACCCGCAGCGTCGAGCCGACGTCTCCGGAGGCGACCGCGTAGGTCTGGGCGGTCTCTCCCGTGATGTCGCTGCAGCTGCCGCCGCCCGAGTCGCAGCGCTGCCACTGGTACGTGTAGCCGGTGGCGTTCGCGCCCTGCCAGGTGCCGTTCGTGGCCGTGAGCAGGTCGCCGGTCTGCGGGCTGCCGCCGCCGGTGATCGTCGGCGCCGAGATGTTGATCGGCGCGACGGTCTGCCAGTCCGGCGTCGCGTCGGAGCCGCCGCTGTGGAGGCTCGTCGGCGCCGACCAGCTGGAGCCGCTCAACGTCGAGTCGTAGATGCCGGCACCCGTCTCCGCGAAGACGAGGGCGCTCCCGTCGGGCGACCAGCTCGGCGCCGTCTTGTCGACGGCGGACGACGTCGTCACCCGCGTGGCGGTGCCGCCCGACGAGGAGACCACCCAGATCTGCACCTTCGAGCCGTCGCTCGCCTGGAACGCGAGCTGGGAGCCGTCGGGCGACCAGGCGGGCTGCGAGAGCGCGCCGCTCGGGCCGGAGATCGACAGCGCCGAGCCGGAGCCGGGGCTCGACGCCGAGATCGTGTAAATGGCGCCTCCGAGCGCGAACGCGATCTTGCCCGTCGCGGACGGCGACCACGTCGGGTCGGCGCCGCCGCCGGTCGTCAGCTGGGCCTGGCTGCCTCCCGACGAGGTCATCGTCCAGACATTGCCGGCGTGGACGTATGCGATCGAGCTGCCGTCCGGCGACCAGACCGGCTCCGTGCCCGACGCGAGCGCGGACCCCGGCGAGCAGGATGCCGCTGTGCAGGTCTCGATCGAGCCGCCCACGCTGAAGGCGAGCTTCGTGCCGTCCGGCGACCAGGAGGGGTCGACCGGCGAGCCGGAGAGGCCGAGAGCCGTGACGGTGCCGGTCGAGGCGCTGCGCACGGCGAGGTCGCTGCCGCTCACGAAGACGACGTCGCCGTCGGCGCCGCTGCTCGAGGCGGCGAAGACGCCCGCGGTGAGCGGGAGCACGCCCAGCAGGCAGGCGGCGACGAGCAGCTGGGCGAGGCGGCGGACGCCGATCACCGACGTGTTGTATCTCTCGGAGGCGAGGACCGCCAGCGCATCAGCGCCTCTCCAGCAGGTACCAGCCGACGACGGCGAGGAGCGGCTCCCGTGCAGCGGGCAGGAGCGAGCGCGCCCGTTCCGCCGCGTCCCCCTCGCAGCCGGCGAGCTCGAGGTACGCATCGAGGTCCCGTTCCTCGGGCTCGTGGCGGTCTCGCAGGAGGACGAGCCCGTTCGCCTCGAACAGCTGGCGCAGGTCGCCGTCGGGCAGCAGCCGCTCGTGCCCGGGGTCGCGGGCCCGCTCGAAGCGGTCGACGGTCAGTGCCTCGAGGGGGTCGGAGGGCGCGAGCTGGTCGACGACGAGCACCCGTCCGCCCGGCCTCGTGACGCGCACGAGCTCCGCCACGATCAGCTCGGGGCGGTGGACGTGGTGGAGCGTCCGCAGCGTTCCGCTGAGGTCGAAGGAGAAGTCCTCGAAGGGCAGGGCGGTGCCGTCGCCCTCGACGAGCTCGACGTTGGCGAGGCCGGCGGCGCGCTCGCGGGCCAGCGTGAGGAGCTCCGGCACAGGGTCGACGCCGACGACCTCGCGGACGAGCGGCGCCAGCGCGAGGGCGAGCGCCCCGGCCCCGGTGCCGACGTCGAGCGCGCGCTCGTCCCCGCGGGGAAGGACGAACCGCCGTACCTCCTCCGCGAGCCCCGCCGCGCGTGCGTCCTGGCGCGCCGCGAGCCGCGCGGCGGTGCGCGCGAACCGGTCAGCCGAGGACGACACGTCTCGCCCTCGACGGGTCGCTGTTGAGCCCGCAGACGAGCTCGTAGGTGATCGTGTCCGCCACCTCGGCGTGGCGCTCGGCGAGGACGCCGTGCCCGAGGATCACGACCGGTGTCCCGACCGGGAGCTCGCGGTCGAGCTCGACGGCGAACGCGTCCATCGAGACCGTGCCGACGACGCGCCGCAGCTCGCCGGCGACGCGCACCTCGGTACCGGTCAGGTCGCGACGGAAGCCGTCCGCGTAGCCGACGGGCACGATCCCGATCCACGTCGGCTCCTCGGCGACGAAGCGTCGCCCGTAGCCGGTGCTCGAGCCGGGCTGCAGCAGCCGCACCTGGGCGAGATGCGTCTCCCAGCCGAGTGCCGGCAGCAACCCGTCCTCGACCGGGTCGGTGCCGAACGGGGAGAGCCCGTAGAGCGCGAGGCCGCAGCGGGCGGCGTCGAACCGCGCGGACGGATAGCGGAGCGCGGCCGCGCTGTTGGCGATGTGGCGCGTGAGGTGCGAATAGGTGCGCGTCGCGTCACGGAAGCACTCGATCTGCCACTCGGCGAAGGCGGCGTCGGTGTCGGCGGTGGCCAGGTGGCTCATCAGCCCGACGACCTCGACGGGCGGCACGGGCAGCTCGGCGAGCCCCCAGCGGCCCATGCCGGTGTCGAGCTTGAGATGGACGCGTAGGCCGTGGGGGATCTCACCGGCGGAGACGACGAGCTCGAGCTCCGCGTCGCGGGCGTGGGCGACCTCCCGGTGGCTCGCCGTCGGCCCCATGACGACGATCCGGGCGGTCGGGAAGTCGCGCCGCAGCTCGAGGCCCTCCTGGACGGTGGCGACGCAGAGCCCGGTCGCGCCCGCACCGAGCGCGGCGCCGGCGACGTCGCTCGCGCCGTGCCCGTACCCGTTCGCCTTCACGACGGCCCAGAGCTCCGAGCCCTCGAGCGCGCCGAGGAGCGTGCGCGCGTTGTGGCGGACGGCGCCGAGGTCGACGGTGATCTCGCTGCGGTGCACGCCTCTAGTCTGGCGCGGATCGATCGAGGGCGCGCGGCAACGCCTCGACGACGTCGCTGGCGACGAGCCCCGCGCGCTGGGGCGCCTCGACCGAGGCGCGCTGCTGGGCCGCGCAGGCTGCCGCAGCGGCCAGACGGGGCTCCATCCCCTTGGCGAGGAACGCGGCCGTGACCCCGGTGAGGACGTCGCCCGTGCCGGCGGTCGAGAGCGACGGCAGCCCGAGCGCGACGACGAGGACGCCGGCGCCGGGCGCCGCCACGAGCGAGTCCTGGCCCTTGAGGACGACGACGCAGCGGAACCGCTCCGCCGCCTCCTGCACCGCCGTGAGCCGGTGCGCCGCGACCTCCTTCGAGTCGCGGCCGAGCAGGCGGGCGAGCTCGCCCTCGTGCGGGGTGAGCACGCGCGGCGCCGGCCAGTCGCCGGGCTCGAGCTCGTGCAGCGCGTCGGCGTCGGCGACCACGGGCAGCTCCACCTCGGCGAGCACGCGGCGGACGAGCTCCCGGGCCGCCGCGCCGCGACCGAGCCCGGGGCCGATCGCGATCGCGTGCGCCTTGCCGGCGAGCTCGAGGACGGCGTCGGCGGCGCCGTCCCCGGCCTCGCCGTCCACGTCCGGCAGCGGCCGCTTCACGGCCTCGAGCAGCCGCTGCTCGAACACGGGCAGCGTCGATGCGGGCGCGGCGACGGTCACGTAGCCGGCGTCTGCCCGCATCGCGGCCATTGCCGTCAGCGACGGCGCGCCGGTCAGCCCGCGCGAGCCGCCGACGACGAGCACGTGGCCGGCGGTGTACTTGTTGTCGCGTGCCGTCCGTCGCGGCACCTGCTCGAGGATCGCCGTGGTGACGAGCCGGTGCTCGGTCGCGGTCTGCTCGAGCCCGATGTCGGCGACGTGGACCTCGCCGGCGTGGAAGCGGCCCGGAGCGACGGCGAGCCCGACCTTGACTCCGTGGAGGGTGACGGTGGCCGCCGCCTGGACGGCGGCGCCGGCGATCTCGCCGCTCGAGGCGTCCACACCGGACGGCAGGTCGACGGCGACGACCGGCACGCCGGCTCCGTTCATCGCCTCGATCAGCACGGCCGCGTTCTCGCGCGGCGCCCCCGTGAAGCCGGTGCCGACGAGCGCGTCGACGATCGCGTCCGGGTCGCCGAGGTCGCGCTCGCCCGCCTTGGCGTCGACGATGCGCGTCTCGCGGCCGGCCCCGGCGAGCAGGCGGGCCATGACACGACCGTCGCCGCCGTTCGAGCCGCCGCCGCAGACGAGCGTCCAGCGCCGCGCGCCGGGGAAGCGCTCGAGCGCGATCCCGGCGGCCGCCGCTCCGGCGCGCTCCATCAGCTCCGGCGCGGTGTCCGGGTAGCCCGGGTACCGCGCCTCCGCGGCGCGCATCTCGTCGGCGGTGTAGAGCGGCTCAGTCCAGTCCATCGACGATCGCAACCGCCTGCGCCAGCTCCCGGGAGTGCGTCATCGAGAGGTCGACCGCGGCCGCCCCGAGCGCGTCGGCGCGCGCGGCGACCCTGCCGCTGAGCCGCACCGACGGCTTCGGGCGACCGGCGATCTCGATCTCCTTCCACGCGAAGGCGCGCGCGACGCCGAAGCCGAGCGCCTTGCCGACCGCCTCCTTGCCGGCGAAGCGGCCGGCGTAGCTCTCGGCCGGGTTCGGCCGCGAGTCGCAGTAGGCGCGCTCCGCATCGGTGAAGCAGCGCTCGCGGAAGCGCTCGTAGCGGGCGAGCGCGCGCCGGACGCGCTCGATCTCGATCAGATCGGTGCCGACGCGGATCACAGGTGCTCCTCGAGCCACTCGGGGAGCTGTGCGATCGACGAGACGATGCCGTCGGGTCGCACCCGCGACGCCTCGACCTCGTCGGGGCGGAACTTGCCGGTGCGGACGAGGACGGTGCGCATGCCGACGCCGTGGGCGCCGACGACGTCGCTCTCGAGGTCGTCGCCGATCATCCAGGTCAGTGCCGGATCGGCATCGAGCGCCGCGCAGGCGGCCGCGAAGTAGGCCGGGCTCGGCTTGCCGAGCACCGTCGCCTCCACCTGCGCCGCATACTCGAGCCCCGCGACGAACGCGCCGGAGTCGAGCATCGGGCCGCG